>Ga0335085_10001543_pt1 | contig 47745 bp, 45 predicted proteins | sample Lox_Sample_45_FD_206712 | JGI IMG/M metagenome (GOLD analysis project Ga0335085, IMG submission 206712) | Soil microbial communities from Loxahatchee National Wildlife Refuge, Florida, United States - Lox_Sample_4.5 | ecosystem: Environmental > Terrestrial > Soil > Wetlands | place: USA...
CTCGCGCCGCCCGCGAAGAACCAGTCGTTGAAGCGGTCGAACCCGTATTTTTCCTCGAGGATGGTGACCAGCACGCCGGCCTTCCTGCGCACGACCGCGGCCATCTCGGGCCGCGCGATGTACAGATACCAGGCGGCCGCGGCCCCCGCGAGCGCGAGCCAGAAGGGCGGCGACGCGAGCCCGTGGACCATCATCGGTACGATCCCGTGGAACTCCTCGGCCATCTCCTTCACCCCGGGGTGCGCCTCGGAGATGACGATCGAGCTTCCGAAGTAGCCGCCGAAGACCACGTCACCGATGACCCAGCCCGAGACCGCCGACGGGATCGCGAGGAGCACGAGCGGCACGGTCACCACGAGCGGCGACTCGTGCGGCGGGTGGTGGGGGTCGAACCTCGCCTTGCCGTGGAAGGCGTAGAACACCAGCCGGAAGGAGTAGAAGCCGCCGACGAAGACGCCCGCGAGCACCGCGAGCCAGGCGAAGCCCGAGCCGAAGGTATGCGACAGCTTCGCCGCCTCGATGATCGAGTCCTTGGAGAAGAAGCCGGCGAACGGCGGGAAACCGGCGTTGGCGAGCGCGCCGATCAGCACCGTGAGGTAGGTCACGGGCATGTATCGGGCGAGCCCTCCCATCTTGCGCATGTCCTGCTCGTGGTGCAGGGCGATGATCACCGAGCCCGCCCCGAGGAAGAGCACCGCCTTGAAGAAGGCGTGGGTCATGAGATGGAAGATCGCCACCGAGTAGGCCGACGCGCCGAGCGCCACCGTCATGTAGCCGAGCTGGGACAGCGTCGAGTAGGCGATCACGCGCTTGATGTCGTACTGGACCATGGCGATGAGCGCCATGAAGAAGGCGGTGATCCCGCCGATGATGAGAATCATCGAACGGGCGCTGTCCGACAGCTCGAACAGCGGCGACATGCGCGCGACCATGAAGATCCCGGCCGTCACCATGGTCGCCGCGTGGATGAGCGCCGAGATCGGCGTCGGGCCCTCCATCGAGTCGGGCAGCCACACGTGCAGCGGGAACTGCGCGCTCTTGCCCATCGCGCCGACGAAGAGGCCGATGCAGATCGCAGACAGCAGCAGCCAGGGCGCCCCCGGAATCAATTCGACCGTCGTCCCGGCCATCGAGGGCGCGCGCGAGAACACCGACGCGTAGTCCAGGGTCCCGAAATGCGCCAGCACCAGCGCCACCGCGAGCAGGAAGCCGAAGTCGCCGACGCGGTTCACCAGGAACGCCTTGAGGTTCGCGTAGATGGCCGTCGGCCGCGTATACCAGAAGCCGATCAGCAGGTAGGACACCAGGCCCACCGCTTCCCAGCCGAAGAACAGCTGCAGAAAATTGTTCGCCATCACCAGCATCAGCATCGAGAAGGTGAACAGCGCGATGTACGCGAAGAACCTCTGGTAGCCGGGGTCGTCGGCCATGTAGCCTATGGTGTAGACGTGCACCATGAGCGACACGAAGCTCACCACGACCATCATCAGCGCCGACAGGCGGTCGATGAGGAAGCCGATCTCGAAGTGCGTCCCGCCCGAGGTCAGCCAGGTGTACACGGTTCCGTTGAACACCTGCCCGTCGAGCGCGCGCGAGAAGATCACGCACGAGGCGGCGAAGGAGACCGCGACGCCCAGGATCGTCACCCAGTGCGCGCCCGCGCGGCCGACCGCCCTGCCACCGAGCCCGGCGACAATGGCGCCGGCGAGCGGAGCGAGCGGCACGACGAGATAGAGCTGAAGGTCGGTCATTCCTCAGCCCTTCAGGTTGTCGAGGTCGTCGACATTGATGGTCTGCAGGTTGCGGAACAGCACGACCAGGATCGCCAGGCCGATCGCCGACTCGGCCGCGGCCACGGTGAGGATGAAGAACACGAACACCTGGCCGGCGGTGTCGCCGAGATAGTGCGAGAAGGCGATGAAGTTCATGTTCACGGCGAGCAGCATCAGCTCGATCGCCATGAGCAGAATGATGACGTTCTTGCGGTTGAGGAAAATCCCGACGATGCTGATCGCGAACAGCACCGCGCCGAGAATCAGGAAATGCGACAGCGAAAGCAGGGCACCCTCCCTTTTTCTTTCAGTCCTTCTTCTCCGCGGGCATCGACACCAGCCTCACGCGCTCGCTGCGCCGCACCGCGACCTGGCGTGCCGGGTCCTGGTACTTCGTGTCCTTGCGCTTGCGCAGCGTGAGCGCGATCGCGACCACGATCGCGACGAGCAGCAGCACCGCCGCCAGCTCCAGCGGGTACGCGTAGTCCGTATACAGGATCCGCCCCAGCTCCTTGGTGTTGCTGTAGCCCGCGCCGGGGTCCTTCGGGCCGGGCAGCGCGCCGAGTCCGAAATAGCTTCCGCGCAGCACCAGCACCATCTCGATCACCATGACCGCGGCCACCGCCGCGCCCAGCGGCAGGTAGCTCCAGAAGCCTTCGCGCAGGCGCTCGAGGTTGATGTCGAGCATCATCACGACGAACAGGAAAAGCACCATCACCGCGCCGACGTATACCAGCACCAGGGCGATCGCCAGGAACTCGGCCCGCAGCAGCATCCACAGCGCCGCGGCGGTGAAGAAGGAGAGCACCAGGAACAGCGCCGAGTGAACCGGGTTGCGCGCGGTGATCACGCACACCGCGGCCGTCACCAGCACGAGGGCGAAGAACCAGAAGACGGCGGTCTCGAACATGGGCCTAGCGGTACGCCGCGTCCGCGGCGCGGTCGCGGGCGATCTGCTCCTCGTAGCGGTCGCCGACGGCGAGGAGCATCTCCTTCGTGTAGTAGAGGTCGCCGCGCTTCTCGCCGTGGTACTCGAGGATGCTGGTCTCGACGATCGAGTCGACCGGGCAGGACTCCTCGCACAGCCCGCAGAAGATGCACTTGGTCAGGTCGATGTCGTAGCGCGTGGTGCGCCGCGTGCCGTCGGAGCGCTGCTCGGACTCTATGGTGATCGCGAGCGCGGGGCACACGGCTTCACACAGCTTGCACGCAATGCAGCGCTCCTCGCCGTTCGGGTAGCGCCTGAGGGCGTGCAGCCCCCGGAAGCGCGGGCTCACGGGCGTCTTCTCCTCCGGGAACTGGATCGTGATCTTGCGGCGGAACAGGTGCCTCCCGGTGAGAAGCATGCCCTTCACCAGCTCGAAGAGCAGGAAGGTCCTGAGGAATTCGCCGATTCTTTCGATCATTGCCAGATATTCCAGGGAGTCTGCATCCACACCGCGATGACCACCAGCCACACGATGGTGGCGGGGATGAACACCTTCCAGCCCAGGCGCATGATCTGGTCGTAGCGGTAGCGCGGGAAGGTCGCCCGGAACCACAGGAACAGCGACACCATGAAGAATACCTTGGCGAACAGCCAGGCGAAGGGCGGAATCGCGTTCGTGAGCGCGCTGTCGAGGGGCGCCGCCCACCCGCCGAGGAACATGACGGTGGCGAGCGTCGACACCAGGATCATGTTGGCGTACTCGCCCAGGAAGAACAGCGCGAAGGTCATGCCCGAGTACTCGACGTGGAAGCCGGCCACGATCTCAGACTCGCCTTCCGCGACGTCGAACGGCGCCCGGTTGGTCTCGGCGATGCCGGAGATGAAGTACACGAGGAACATCGGGAAGAGCGGCAGCCAGTTCCAGGAGAGGAAGCCCAGCCCCTTGTGCGCGAAGAAGCCGCGGCTCTGCCCCGCGACGATGTCGGTGAGGTTCAGGCTCTGCGACACCATCAGCACGCACACCAGCGCGAAGCCCATCGCGATCTCGTAGGCGACGATCTGCGCGGCCGAGCGCATCGCGCCCAGGAATGCGTACTTGGAGTTCGAGGCCCAGCCCGCGATGATTACGCCGTAGACGCCCATCGAGGTGATCGCCATGACGTAGAGCAGCCCGGCGTTCACGTCGGCGAGGACCGCGTCCGGGCTGAACGGGATCACGGCCCAGGCGGCGAGCGCGGGCATCAGGGTCAGCATGGGCGCCGTGACGAAGAGGAACTTGTTCGCCCCCGCCGGGACGATCAGCTCCTTGAACATCAGCTTGACCGCGTCGGCGATCGGCTGCAGCAGGCCCAGGGGCCCGACGCGGTTCGGGCCGATGCGGATCTGCATCCAGCCGATGAGCTTCCTCTCCCACAGCGTGAGGTAGGCGACCAGGCCGAAGAGCGGCAGCACGATACACAGGATAAGGATCGTGTTCTTCACCAGCATCCACACCGGCGGACCCCACTCGGATCCCAGCCACGCCGTCCACAGGCCTGCCCAGGTATCGAAGACTTCCCGGACCATGCTCACGCCCGCTCTACCGAGACCGGGCCGAACATGGGACCCAGCCCCGCGGTGTGGCGGTGCGCGGCGGCGAGGCGAATGCACCCGGCCGGCAGCCGCGCGTCGACGCCGACCTCGACGGTCGCGCTGCCGTCCCCCTGGAGGATCTTCACGCGCTCGCCCTGCTTGACGCCCAGGTCTTGAGCGAGCCCGGGCGAGATCCAGGCGCGCGGCGGCAGCGCGTCGCGCGTCCGCTGCAGCGAGCCCGCACGGCGCACGATCGGGTCGCCGAAGTAGATCGGCACGTCGGCGATGCGCTCCAGGCCGCCGGGGGGCGCTGCGTCCAGCTTGAGCGCGACGTCCACGCGGTTGTTCAGCCTCGCCGCGACGGCGTCGGATCTGCACACCTCGTCGCGTATCGCTTCGGTCGTTTCCTGGTCGAACCCGGGGAGGCTCATCAGATTGCCGAGGACCCTGAGAACTTTCCAGGCCGGCCGCGCGTCTCCGAGCGGCTTCACCACCGCGTTGAAGCTCTGCATCCTGCCCTCGCAGTTGACGAAGGTGCCGGAGGTTTCGGTGAAGGGCACCACGGGCAGGAGCACGTCGGCGTAGTCGGCGGCGAAGCTCCGGTACGCGGCGAGCGCGACCACCATGTCGGCGGCCGCCATCGCCCTGGTGGCCGCCCTGGGGTCTGCGCAGTCGAAGTCCGGCTCGGCGTGCAGCAGGAGGTAGGCGCGCCGCGGTTGCGCGAGCATTGCTTGAGCGTCCAGGCCGCCGTCCGCGGGCACGCAGCCGGCGAGGTAGCCGCCGACCGAGTTGGCGGCCTCGCCGAGGAAGCCGAAGCGGGCGTCGAGCAGCCCGGCGAGGTCCTGGGCGAGCCGCTGCAGCTGCGCCGCCTTCGGGTGCTGCACCGAGAAATTGCCGAGCAATATCGCCGTGCTCTTGCCGGAAGCCAGGCTCGCCGCGATGCGCTTCGCGTCGTCGCGCGCCTTGACTCCGGCGAGCGCGGGCGGGACCGGCTTGCCCTTCGCCTCGGCGACGGCCTTGACGATCTGCGCGAGCGCCTCGGGCAGCTCGCGAGGCGCCACGACAGACTTGCCCGCCAGCGGCATGAGCAGCTCGTCGTCGGCACTGTGCAGCAGGCTGATCTGCGCCCCGCGCTTGGCCGTCTGCCGCAGCCGCGCGGCGAGCAGCGGGTGGTCCTTGCGCAGGAAGGAGCCGACGAGGAGCACACGGTCGGCCTGCTCGAGCTCGGCAAGCTTCATGCCCAGCCAGGGCACGCCGGCGCGCCTGCCGTCGGCGGAGAAATCCGACTGGCGCAGGCGGTGGTCGACGTTGTCCCCGCCCATCGCGCGCACCAGCTTCGCGAGCAGGGCCATCTCCTCGAGCGTCGAGTGGGGGCTCGCGAGGGCGCCGATTTCCTTCGGGTCGTACTTGAAGCGGGTCTCCGAGAGGCCGCGCGCGACGTGCTCGAGGGCGACCTGCCAGTCGACCTCGCGCCAGTGGCCGTCCTGCTTGATCATCGGCTTGGTGAGCCGCTCCTCGGAGTTGAGGCCCTCGTAGGCGAAGCGGTCGCGGTCGGAGAGCCAGCATTGATTGATCTCGTCGTTCTCCAGAGGCAGCACCCGCATCACGCGGTTCTGCATCACCTGCACGATGAGGTTCGATCCGAGGCTGTCGTGCGGGCTGACGGACTTGCGCCGCGACAGCTCCCAGGTGCGGGCGGTGTAGCGGAAGGGCTTGGAGGTGAGCGCGCCCACCGGGCAGAGGTCGATCATGTTGCCCGAAAGCTCGGAGTCCACGGTCTTGCCCACGAAGGCGATGATCTCGGCGTGCTCGCCGCGGCCGATCATCCCGAGCTCCATGATGCCCGCGTGCTCCTGCCCGTAGCGCACGCAGCGCGTGCAGTGGATGCAGCGGGTCATGTCGGTGGAGATCAGCGGTCCCAGGTTCTTGTTGACCACCACGCGCTTCGGCTCGGCGTAACGGGAGGCGCTGTTGCCGTAGCCGACGGCGAGGTCCTGCAGCTGGCACTCCCCGCCCTGGTCGCAGATCGGGCAGTCGAGCGGGTGATTGATGAGCAGGAACTCCATCACGCCTTCCTGCGCCTGCTTGGCGTACTTCGAGTCCGTCGACACCTTCATGCCGTCGGTGACCGGCGTCGCGCACGCGGGCATGGGCTTGGGCGCCTTCTCGACCTGCACCAGGCACATGCGGCAGTTGGCCGCGATCGAGAGCTTCTTGTGGTAGCAGAAGTGCGGGATGTAGATCCCCAGGCCGTTCGCGGCCTCCATCACGGTCGCGCCGTTGCGGACCTCGGTCTCTCTGCCGTCTATGGTGACCTTGGGCATGTCAGGCGGCCTGCTTCTGCGGAAGGCTGGGCGAGGTCGAGTAGCCGGGCTCGGTCACCATGCAGCGCTTGTGGTCGATGTGATGCTGGAATTCGGCGCGGAAGTGCTGGATGAAGCTCTTCACCGGCAGCGCCGCGGCGTCGCCGAGCGCGCAGATGGTGCGGCCGGCGATGTTGTCGGCGACGTTGACGAGGAGGTCGAGGTCCTCGTTGCGGCCCTGGCCGTGCTCGATGCGGTTCACCATGCGGTAGAGCCAGCCCGTACCCTCGCGGCACGGCGTGCACTGGCCGCAGGACTCCTCGAAGTAGAAGTACGACAGCCGCTCCAGGGCCTTCACCATGCAGGTGGTCTCGTCCATCACGATGACCGCGCCCGAGCCGAGCATGGAGCCGGCCTTGGCGATCGAGTCGTAGTCCATGTCGGTCTTCATCATGATCCCGGCGGGCAGCACCGGCATCGACGAGCCGCCCGGAATGACGCCCTTCAGCCTGCGCCCGCCGCGCATGCCGCCCGCCATCTCGAGGAGCGTCGCGAACGGTGTGCCGAGCTTCACCTCGTAGTTGCCCGGCCGCGCGACGTGCCCGGTGACCGAGAAGATCTTGGTGCCGCCGTTGTTCGGCCGGCCGAGCGCGAGGAAGGCGTCGGCGCCGTTGTTGACGATCCAGGGCACGGCCGCGAAGGTCTCGGTGTTGTTGATGGTCGTCGGCTTGCCGTAGAGGCCGTAGCTCGCCGGGAAGGGCGGCTTGAAGCGCGGCAGCCCCTTCTTGCCCTCGAGCGACTCGAGCAGCGCCGTCTCCTCGCCGCAGATGTAGGCGCCGTAGCCGTGGTGGTTGTAAAGCTCGAAGGAGAAGCCGCTGCCGAGGATGTTCTTGCCGATGAAGCCCGCGGCGCGCGCCTCGGCGAGCGCTTCCTCGCAGCGCTCGTAGATGTCCCAGATCTCGCCGTGCACGTAGTTGTACCCGACGCCGATCCCCATCGCGTAGGCGCCTATCGCCATGCCCTCGATCACCGAGTGGGGGTTGTAGCGCAGGATGTCGCGGTCCTTGCAGGTCCCGGGCTCGCCCTCGTCGGAGTTGCACACCAGGTACTTGGCGCCGGGAAACTGGCGCGGCATGAAGCTCCACTTGAGGCCCGTGGGAAAGCCCGCGCCGCCGCGCCCGCGCAGTGCCGACTTCTTCGTCTCGGCGACGAGGGTCTCCGGCGGAATCTTCTCGGCGAGCACCTTCTTCAGCGCCGCGTAGCCGCCGCGCTTGACGTAGTCGGCGAGGCGCCAGTTGGAGCCGTCCAGGCCCTTCATCAGGATCGCGTCGGGTCCGTAGTCGAGCGTCACTTGAGGCCTTTCATCCAGCCGTCGAGCTTCTCGGGCGTCATGAAGGAGAGCATGGTCTTGTTGTTCACCAGCATCACGGGTGCGTCGGCGCAGGCACCGAAGCATTCCCCTTCCTTGAGCGTGAAGCGGCCGTCGGCGGTGGTCTCGTTCCAGTCGATGCCGAGCTTCTGCTTGAGATGGTCGGCCGCGTTCTCGGCGCCCGAGAGCGCGCACGGCAGGTTGGTGCAGATGCACAGCTTGTACGTCCCCGGCTTCTTCAGGTCGTACATGGTGTAGAAGGTCGCGACCTCGTAGACGGCGATCGGCGGCATGCCGAGGTATCCCGCGACGAAGTCCATCACCTCGGTCGACAGATGCCCCTTCTCGTCCTGCGCCACGGTGAGCGCGGCCATCACCGCCGACTGCTTCTGGTCGGGCGGGTACTTCGCGATCGCCGCGTCGATCTTCTTCAGGGATTCCGGGCTCAGCATCAGCGGTCGATCTCCCCGAACACGATGTCCTGCGTGCCGATGATCGCGACCGCGTCGGCGAGCATGTGGCCCCTGGCCATCTCAGAGAACGCGGCGAGGTGCGCGAAGCCCGCGGCGCGGATCTTCATGCGGTAGGGCTTGTTCGCGCCGTCGGAAACCATGTAGATCCCGAACTCGCCCTTGGGGTGCTCGACCGCGGCGTAGGCCTCGCCCGGCGGCACGTGGATGCCCTCGGTGAAGAGCTTGAAGTGGTGGATCAGCTCTTCCATGTTGCTCTTCATCTCGACGCGCGTCGGCGGCGCGATCTTGTGGTTGTCGGTGATCACCCGCCCCGGATTCTTCCGGAGCCACTCGATGCACTGGCGGATGATGCGGTTCGACTGGCGCATCTCCTCGATGCGCACCAGGTACCGGTCGTAGCAGTCGCCGTTCACGCCGACGGGGATGTCGAATTCCATCCTGTCGTAGACCGCGTACGGCTGCTTCTTGCGCAGGTCCCATTCGACCCCCGAGCCGCGCAGCATCGGCCCGGTGAACCCGAGCGCGAGCGCGCGCTCGGGGGAGACCGCGCCGATGCCGACGGTGCGCTGCTTCCAGATGCGGTTGTCGGTGAGCAGGGTCTCGTACTCGTCGACGCACTTCGGAAAGCGGTCCGTGAAGTCCCCGATGAAATCGAGCAGCGAGCCCTGGCGGTTCGCGTTCAGGGCCTTCACGTCCGCGGCGCTCTTGTACATCGAGGTGCGGTACTGCGGCATGGTCTCCGGCAGGTCGCGGTAGACGCCGCCCGGGCGGTAGTAGGCCGCGTGCAGGCGCGCCCCCGACACCGCCTCGTAGCAGTCCATCAGGTCCTCGCGCTCGCGGAAGCAGTACAGGAACACCGTCATCGCGCCGATGTCCAGGCCGTGCGCGCCCAGCCACAGCAGGTGGTTGAGGATGCGCGTGATCTCGTCGAACATCACACGGATGTACTGCGCCCGCAGCGGCACCTCGACGCCGAGCAGGCGCTCGACCGCGAGGCAGTACGCGTGCTCGTTGCACAGCATCGACACGTAGTCGAGGCGGTCCATGTAGGGCAGCGCCTGGACGTAGGTCTTGTGCTCGGCGAGCTTCTCGGTCGCGCGGTGCAGCAGACCGATGTGCGGGTCGGCGCGCATGATCACCTCGCCGTCCATCTCGAGCACGAGGCGCAGCACTCCGTGCGCCGCGGGGTGCTGCGGGCCGAAGTTCAGCGTGTAGTTCCGTATCTCAGCCATTGAGTTCGGCCATGTCAGCGCTTGCCGCCCAGGCCGCCGTACTCGTCCTCGCGGATCACCCGCGGCGTGACCTCGCGCGGCTCTATCGTCACCGGCTGGTAGATGACGCGCTTCTGCTCCGGGTCGTAGCGCATCTCCACGTTGCCCGAGAGGGGGAAGTCCTTGCGGAAGGGATGGCCGATAAAGCCGTAGTCGGTGAGGATGCGCCGCAGGTCCTCGTGCCCGGCGAACATCACGCCGAACAGATCGAAGGCCTCGCGCTCGTACCAGTTCGCGTTGGACCAGATCCCGGTGAGCGAGTCGACGACGGGGAAGTCGTCGTCGGGAGCGAATACCCGCAGCCGCAGGCGCCGGTTGTGGGTCACCGAGAGCAGCTGGGACACCACCGCAAATCGCCGCCCTTCCCACCCGCCCTCGCCGTAGCCGGAATAGTCGACTCCGCACAGGTCGATCAGCTGCTCGAAGCGGGTCGAGGGGTCGTCGCGCAGCCACCGGGCGGCCGCGGCGTAGTCCGCCGCGCCGACGACCAGCGTCAACTCGCCCAGTGCGTGCGTGAGCGAGACGATTCTGCCGCCGAGGCCGGCGGTCAGCGCGCCCTTCAGTTGTTCGAGCTTGGCGGACATCTTCAGCGTGCGATGGTGTTCGTTCTCTTGATCTTGTTCTGCAACTGCACGATGCCGTAGAGCAGCGCCTCGGCCGTGGGCGGGCAGCCCGGGACGTAGACGTCGACCGGGACGATGCGGTCGCAGCCGCGCACCACGGAATACGAATAATGATAGTAGCCGCCGCCGTTCGCGCACGAGCCCATCGAGATCACCCAGCGCGGCTCGGCCATCTGGTCGTAGACCTTGCGCAGCGCCGGCGCCATCTTGTTGCACAGCGTGCCCGCGACGATCATCACGTCCGACTGCCTCGGGCTCGGCCTGAACACGACGCCGAAGCGGTCGAGGTCGTAGCGCGCAGCGCCCGCGTGCATCATCTCCACCGCGCAGCAGGCGAGGCCGAAGGTCATCGGCCACAGCGACCCCGTGCGCGTCCAGTTGATGAGGCTGTCGAGGGTGGTGGTCGCGAACCCTTCCTCGAGAATGCCTTCGATGCTCATGGTGTCACTCCCACTCGAGAGCGCCCTTCATCCATTCGTAGACGAATCCCACGACCAGGATGAGGAGGAAGATCATCATCGACCAGAAGCCGACGCTCCCGATCTCGCCGAGCGTCACCGCCCACGGGAAAAGGAACGCGATCTCCAGGTCGAACAGGATGAACAGGATCGCGATCAGGTAGTAGCGCACGTCGAACTTCATGCGCGCGTCCTCGAACGCCTCGAAGCCGCACTCGTAGGGCGAGAGCTTCTCGCTGTCGGGACGGTTGGGGCCGAGGACGGCGCCGATGACGACCATGATGCCCCCGAACGCGAGCGCGATCGCGATGAACAGCAGGACCGGAAAATAGTTTTCCAGCATCTCTCAAAATAGGGGACCTGAGCCGGAAGTCCTCCGCTTCCGATCCAAGTCCCCTTTGCCTGGTGCCGACGGAGAGATTTGAACTCTCACGGCTTTCGCCACCGCCCCCTCAAGACGGCGTGTCTACCAATTTCACCACGTCGGCGTGAGCGGTCTTGACGGTTGTCTCGAACTTCGCGATTTTACTACTTCGGCACCTCGTTTGCTTTCGATTTCTCGCCCTCGGGCGCCTTGCCCGGCTCGGGCGCCGGCGTGACGGCCGGCGCCTCCGGCAGCTTGGGCTGCTCCTTCACCGTGTCCATGACTCCCCCGCCCAAGCGCGGCTTGTGGGTGACGAGGTAGGCGAGCACGAAAGTCGTGAGGAAGAAGATGACCGCCATGATCGCAGTGGTGCGCGAGAGGAAATTGGCGGAGCCGCTCGCCCCGAACAGGCTTCCGGAGGCGCCGCTGCCGAAGGCGGCGCCGACGTCCGCGCCCTTGCCGTGCTGGAGCAGCACCAGGCCGATGATGCACAGCGCGACGATCACGTCGACGACCAGAATCAGGGTGAACCAGAAATCCATGTGTTCCTTCCTTTCAAGATGATGACACGCGACGCGGGCGGCGCGCCGCCGCGCAGATCGCGATGAAATCCGGCGCCGAAAGCGACGCTCCGCCGATCAGGCCCCCGTCGATGTCCGGCATCGCGAAGAGCTCCGCTGCGTTCGCCGGCTTGACGCTGCCGCCGTAGAGAATCGTGAGCTCCTCCGCGACCGCCTTGCCGCGCGCCGCAACTCGCGCACGAAGGAACGCATGTACCTCCTGGGCTTGCTGCGGCGTCGCGTTCCTTCCGGTGCCGATCGCCCATACCGGCTCGTACGCGAGAACCGCCCCCGAGAGAGCGGATGCGCCGACCGCGTCCAGCTGCCGCGCTACCACGCTCTCCGTCTTGCCGCGCTCGCGCTGCTCGAGGGTCTCCCCCACGCACAGGATCGGAGTGAGGCCCGCGCGGAGCGCGGCGACGAACTTGGCGGCGACCCGGTCGTCGCTCTCGCCGTACAGCGCGCGCCGCTCCGAGTGGCCGACGATCGCGTAGCGGCAACCGAACTCCTTGAGCATCGCGCCGGAGACCTCGCCGGTGTACGCGCCCGAGTCGTGCTCGGAAACGTTCTGCGCGCCCCAGGCGATCGCGCTGCCCGCGAGAGCGGACGAAACCTGCCCAAGATACGGAAACGGCACGCACACGGCAACATTGTCGGTGGGCTCGAGGCCGGCCTTGACCGCGTCGAGCAGGGCAGCATTGGCGCGCAAGCTGCCGTTCATCTTCCAGTTGCCCGCCACCAGCCGCGCGCGCATGCCAGACCCGCCAAAAGACGGCAATTCTAGCGGAAATACATGACCTTGCCGATGTTTTTCTACGCCGCCTGCTGCACTGCCCGGGCGATCTTCGCAGCCAAGCTCTTCACCGCAGCGCCGTCCTTGCCTTCGACCATCACGCGCAGCACGGGCTCGGTCCCCGAGGGGCGCAGCAGCACGCGGCCTTCGGCGCCGAGTGCGCGCTCCGCGTCTTCCTTCGCCTTGGCGATCGCCGGCTTCTTGTTCCAGTCGAAGCCGGCCGGCACGCGCACGTTCACCAGCTCCTGCGGGTACAGCGTGAGGCCATGGCACAGCTTCGCCAGGGTCGCACCGCTCGCACGCACCGCCGAGAGCACCTGCAGCGCGGAGACGATGCCGTCGCCGGTGGTGTGCTTGTCGAGGCAGATGATGTGCCCGGAGTTCTCGCCCCCGAGCTGCCAGGATTTCTCCTGGAGCATCTCCAGCACGTAGCGGTCGCCGACCTTGGCGCGCGCGAAGGCGACGTTCATCTTCTCTAGCGCGCGCTCGAGCGCGAGATTCGTCATGAGCGTTCCCGCGACGCCCTTCAGCCCGCCGTTCCTGGCGCGCTCGCGCGCGATGACGTAGAGCAGCTCGTCGCCGTCGTAGAGCCGGCCCTCCCCGTCGCACACGAGCAGCCGGTCGCCGTCGCCGTCGAGCGCGATGCCGAGGTCGGCCTTGCGCTCGAGCACCGCGCTCTTCAGGCTCCCGGGATGGACCGTGCCGGCCTTGTCGTTGATATTGAAGCCGTCGGGCGCCGCGCCGATCGTCTCGACGTCCGCGCCGAGCTCGTGGAACACGTGCGGGGCGACGTCGTAGGTCGCGCCGTGCGCGCAGTCGACCACGATCGTCATGCCGCGCAGGTCGAGCGCGGAGGGAAAGGTGCTCTTGCAGAACTCGATGTAGCGGCCGGCCGCGTCGTCGACGCGCCGCGCTCTGCCCAGGCTCTTCGACTCCCTGCAGCGGATGTCGCTCCCCAGGCGCTCCTCGATGTCCAGCTCGACCGCGTCGGGAAGCTTGCTGCCGTCGGCCGAGAAGAACTTGATGCCGTTGTCCTCGTAGGGATTGTGCGAGGCGCTGATGACGACGCCTGCCTGCAGCCGCAGCGCTCGCGTGAGATACGCGACCGCCGGGGTCGGCAGCGGGCCGGTGAGCATCACGTCCACTCCGGCCGCCGAGAACCCCGCCTCGAGCGCGGCCTCGAGCATGTAGCCCGAGATGCGCGTGTCCTTGCCGATCAGCACCGCGGGGTGGGCGCCGCGGGGCAGCGCCGAGCGCTTGATCAGCACCTCGCCCGCCGCGAAGCCCAGGCGCATCACGAACTCCGGCGTGATGGGGGACTCGCCCACGCGCCCGCGCACGCCGTCGGTTCCGAAATATTTCCTACCCATGTGGCTGGCTGTTCCCGTCGAAGGCCGCGAGCACGGCAAGCGCGTCGCGCGTCGCGGCGACGTCGTGTACGCGCACGATTCTAGCTCCGCGCTGCACCGCGAGCAAAGCGGCGGCGATGCTCGCCGCGAGGCGGTCGTCCGCGCTCCGGCCGGTGATCGCGCCCAGGGTCGACTTGCGCGACCAGCCGGCGACCACCGGCCGCCCGATCGCGGCGATCCGGTCCAGCTTCCGGAGCAGCTCGAGGTTGTTCTCGACCGTCTTGCCGAACCCGAAGCCGGGGTCGACCGCGATGCGCTCGCGGGCGATTCCGGCGGCGACGGCCGCCGCGACGCGCTCCTCGAGAAAAGCGGCGACCTCGGCCGCCACGTCGCCGTATTCGGGCTTTCGCTGCATCGTGCGCGGCTCGCCTCGCATGTGCATCAGGCACACTGCCGCGTCGGAGGCGGCGACGGCTTCCGTGGCGCCCTCGGCGCGAAGCGCCCGGATGTCGTTGATCATCGACGCTCCGGCGGCGAGCGCCGCCCGCATCACCTCCGGCTTGACCGTGTCGACCGACACCGGGACCCGGCAGTCGCGAAGTCCCTCGAGCACCGGCATGAGCCGCGCCAGCTCCTCCTCCGCGGATACTCCCTGCGCGCCCGGGCGGCTGGATTCGGCGCCGACGTCGAGCATGTCGGCGCCTTCCTCGATCAGCGTCCGAGCGTGCGCGATAGCGGCCTTCGGCTCGAGGAAACGCCCGCCGTCGGCGAATGAGTCGGGCGTAACGTTGACCACGCCCATGAGAAGCGGCCGCGAAAGGTCGAGCCCGAAGCGGCCGCAGCGGAGCGTGTGCGAGTTGCCGGGGATGGCTTAGGCCGTCTGCGGCTCGGCGGCGCCCGGCGTGCCGCCGGTCTGCGGCGGTTGCTGCGGCGCCTGCGCCGGCTTGGGCGGACGCGGCGGCTTGCCGGCCATGATGTCGCCGATCTGGTCCGCGTCGATGGTTTCCCACTCGAGCAGCGCCTTCGCCATCGCCTCGACCTTGTCGCGGTTGTCCACGATCAGCTTGCGCGCGAGCGAGTACTGCTGGTCGATGATCTTGCGGATCTCCTGGTCGACCTTCTGCAGCGTCGCCTCGGACACGTTCTTGTGCGTCGTGATCGAGCGGCCGAGGAACACCTCGCCCTCGTTCTCGCCGTAGACCATGGTGCCCAGCTCGTCGGACATCCCCCACTGCGTCACCATGTTCCGCGCGATGGTGGTCGCGCGCTCGAAGTCGTTCGAGGCGCCGGTCGTCATCTGGCCCATGAACACTTCTTCCGCAATGCGCCCGCCGAAGAGCACGGCGATGGTCGAGAGCAGGCGCTCGCGGTCCATGCTGTAGCGGTCCTGCTCCGGCAGCTGCATGGTCACGCCGAGCGCGCGGCCCCGCGGGATGATGGTGACCTTGTGCACCGGGTCGGTCTTCGGCAGGAGCTTTGCGACGAGCGCGTGGCCCGACTCGTGATACGCGGTGTTCCTTCGCTCCTCCTCGGGCATGACCATCGAGCGGCGCTCGGCGCCCATGATGATCTTGTCCTTGGCGCGCTCGAAGTCGTCCATGTCGACGAGGCGCTTGTTCTTCCTCGCGGCGAAGAGCGCCGCCTCGTTCACCAGGTTCGCGAGGTCGGCGCCCGAGAAGCCGGGCGTGCCGCGCGCGATGATCTCGGCCTTGACGTCGGGCGCCACGGGGACCTTCCGCATGTGGACGAGCAGGATCTGCTCGCGGCCGCGGATGTCGGGGAGCGGCACCACCACCTGCCGGTCGAAGCGCCCCGGGCGCAGCAGCGCCGGGTCGAGCACGTCCGGGCGGTTGGTCGCGGCGATCACGATCACGCCGGTCGTGCCTTCGAAGCCGTCCATCTCGACGAGCAGCTGGTTCAAGGTCTGCTCGCGCTCGTCGTTGCCGCCGCCGAGGCCCGCGCCGCGCTGGCGGCCGACCGCGTCGATCTCGTCGATGAACACGATACAGGGCGCGTGCTTCTTCGCCTGATCGAACATGTCGCGCACGCGCGCCGCGCCCACGCCGACGAACATCTCGACGAAGTCGGAACCCGAGATCGAGAAGAACGGCACCTTGGCCTCGCCCGCGATCGCGCGAGCGAGCAACGTCTTTCCGGTTCCGGGATTGCCGACCATCAGCACGCCCTTGGGGATGCGGCCGCCGAGCTTCTGGAACTTGGCTGGATCGCGCAGGAAGTCGACGAGCTCGGAGACTTCCTCCTTCGCCTCCTCGCAGCCGGCGACGTCGGCAAAGGTGATGCTGTTGTTCGACTCGTCGATCATCCGGGCGCGCGACTTGCCGAACGAGAACGCGCCGCCGCGCCCCCCGCCCTGCATCTGGCGCATGAAGAAGATCCACACGCCGATCAGGAGCAGCATCGGGAACCAGGACACGAAGATGTTCATGAGCAGCGAAGGCTCTTCCTCGCGTTTCGCCTTGATCTTTACGCCGTATTTGAGCAGGTCGGAGACGAGCCAGATGTCGCCGGGCGAATAGCTGTTCACCGACTTGCCGTCGGTGGTCTTCGCCTTGAGGTCGCGCCCTTCGATCTGGACCTCCGCGATGTGGCCGGCCTTGACCTCCTCCATGAACTGCGAGTAGTCCATGACCGACTGGGTCTGCTGGCGCGTGTTGAACTGGTTGAACACGGTCATCAGGACGAGCCCGATGACGAGCCAAATCACCAAATTCTTGAACAGGTTATTCAACTTCCTTCCTTTCCCTCTCGTCCCCTGCCGGCCATTCTAAGCCCTTTACCCCACAAGTACATCTCCCGCGACTCGTCGCGCGACGCACCGGGCTTTTTCGATGCGACCGTAACAAAAGCACGCTTCATCTCCACCAGAAACTCCGGGTATCCCGAGCCCTGAAATACTTTGACCACGAAGGCGCCGCGCGGATTCAGGTGCGTCCTGGCGAAATCCAGCGCCAATTCGCATAGATGGATGCTCCGGGCCTGGTCAGTCGCGCGCACCCCGCTTATGTTGGGGGCCATGTCGGATACTACAAGGTCGACTTTCCGGCCTTCGAGCGCCGCCTCGAGCCGCTTCAGAACCTCGTCCTCGCGGAAATCCCCCTGGATGAACGTCACGCCGGGAATCGCGTCGACCTCCAGGGGATCGACGGCGACGACCTTCCCCGAGGCGCCCACGCGCTTCGCAAGCACCTGCGACCAGCCGCCGGGCGCAGCGCCCAGATCCACCACCGTCTCGCCGGGACGGGCGAGCCCCTCGCTGTTAACGATCTCGATCAGCTTGAACGCCGAGCGCGCGCGGTAGCCCTGCGCGCCCGCCTTGCGCACGTACGGATCGCTCACGTGGCGCGCGAGCCACGCGCCGCTGGATTTGCTGCGTGCCATTGCCTAGACTGCCTCGATGCCCGGATTATCGCCCGCCGAGCGCCAGAAGCTGAAAGGCCGCGCGCACAAGCTCGACCCCATCGTCATCATCGGCGCCGACGGCCTCTCGGCCGCCGTGATCGCCGAGATCGAGCGCGCGCTAAAGAGCCACGAGCTCATCAAGGTGCGCGTCAACGCCGACCGCGAGGCGCGCGAGGTGATGCTGGAAGAGATCTGCGCGAAGACAGGCGCGCGGCCGGTGCAGCACATCGGGAAGATCCTCGTCGTTTTCCGACCGGTACCTGTCGATTCCGGACCTTCCCGTTCGTCGTACTGACAAGGCCGGGCTGAAGACCCGGTCTTCGTCCCGCCTGGACGCTCCAGGCACTTCAACGACAAGGAGTTAGTCAATGCGATTTCTTTCGATGATCCGCATCAACGAGCGCTCGGCCATGAAGCCGAGCGAGAGGCTCATGGCCGACATGGGCAAGCTGATCGAGGAGATGACCCGGACCGGGACCCTCGTCGCCACCGCGGGGCTGCGCCCGACAGCGGAGGGCTTCCGTGTGAGGCTGTCCGGCGGCAAGATGCGCGTGACCGACGGCCCCTTCACCGAGGCGAAGGAGGTGATCGGCGGCTACGCCATCCTGGAGGCAAAGTCGAAGGCCGAGGCGCTCGAGCTGACGAAGCGCTTCCTCCAGGTCCACGGTGACGAGTGGGAGCTCGAGTGCGAGGTGCGCCCGCTGGACGGGAACGGAGTCGACGTCGCCTGCGAGGACCTGCGGGGAACTACTCGTACCTGACGTCCAGGACCTCGTACTTGCGGACGCCGCCCGGGGTCTGCACCTCGACCTGGTCGCCGGCGTACTTGCCGATGATCGCGCGGGCGATGGGCGAGCTGATCGAGATCTTGCCCTTCTTGATGTCGGCCTCGTCGTCGCCGACGATCTGGTAGGTGACCGACTCGCCGTCCTCCTCGAGGTCGACGGTCGCGCCGAACACGCAGCGACCCTCCGCGTCGAGCAGCTTCGGGTCGATGATCTGCGCGTTCGCAAGTTTGGCCTCGATCTCCTTGATGCGCCCCTCGATGAAGCTCTGGCGCTCCTTCGCCGCGTCGTACTCCGCGTTCTCCGACAGGTCGCCGTGCGTGCGCGCCTCCGCGATCGCCGTGATCGCGCTGGGGCGGTCGACGGTCTTCAGCTTCTGCAGCTCCTGCTTCAGCAGCTCCGCGCCGGTCGTGGTCAAAGGTACCGTGCTCATGTCGGAAATAAGCTTCCCGGCGCCCTGGGCGCCAGGCAGCGGCATGGGTTATTCGATACAGGAAAGCTCGGAAATCGCCTTCAATGTGACCACTTTTCCAGCCATTTTGCAATAGGCCCGCGCGAGCGCAGGCCCGCGTGCAGCCCCTGCAGCGGATACGGAACGAGCGCCTCCATGTGGCGCATGCCCTCGCAGGCGGCGCGCGCGCCGGCCACGGTCGTGTAGTAGGTCACGCGCCGTTGCACCGCGCTCGTCCGTATGGAGCGCGAGTCGGAGACCGCGCTGCGCTTCTCCTCCACGGTATTCACGATCAGGCTCACCTCGCCGTTCTTGATCATGTCGACGATGTGCGGGCGGCCCTCGACGACCTTGTTCACGACGGTCAAGGCGATGCCGTGCGCCGCGAGCACGGCGGCGGTGCCGCGGGTAGCGATCACCTTGAAGCCCAGCTCGATCAGGTCCCGCGCGACCGGCACCACAGCCAGCTTGTCGCCGTCGCGCACGCTGATGAACGCGGTGCCGGTCCGCGGTACCTTCGCGCCCGCGCCGAGCTGCGACTTCACGAAGGCCTCGCCGAAGGTCCTGCCCACGCCCATCACCTCGCCCGTCGACTTCATCTCGGGGCCGAGGATGGTGTCGACGCCCGGAAACTTCACGAAGGGGAACACGGCCTCCTTCACCGAGAAGTAGCCCGGCACCACCTCGGACTTCACGCCCTGCTGCGCGAGGCTCTTCCCGACCATGCAGCGGGCCGCGATCTTCGCGAGGGGCACGCCGGTCGCCTTGCCGACGAAGGGGACGGTGCGCGAGGCCCGCGGATTCACCTCGAGCACGTAGATGACGTCCTTCTGGATCGCGAACTGCACGTTCATCAGGCCCACCACCTCGAGGCCGTGCGCGAGCTCGACGGTCTGCCGGCGCAGCTCGCGCTCGATGTGCGAGGACAGCGAGTGCGGCGGCAGCGAGCACGCGGAATCGCCCGAGTGCACCCCCGCCTGCTCGATGTGCTCCATGACGCCGCCGATCACCACGCGCTCGCCGTCGCACACGGCGTCGACGTCCACCTCGGTCGCGTCGGACAGGAAGCGGTCGAGCAGGACCGGCGAGTCGTTCGACACCTTGACCGCCTCGCGCATGTAGCGCTCCAGGTCCCTCTGCTCGTGGACGATCTCCATCGCGCGCCCGCCGAGCACGTAGCTGGGCCGGACCACGAGGGGATATCCGATCTGGCCGGCGAGCTGCAACGCCTCGGCCTCGTTGCGCGCCGAGCGGTTGGGCGCCTGCCTCAGCTCCAGCCGGTCGATGAGCTGCCCGAAGCGCTCGCGGTCCTCGGCCATGTCGATCATGTCGGGCGTCGTGCCAATGATGGGCACGCCGTTCGCCTCGAGGTCGCGCGCGAGCTTGAGCGGCGTCTGGCCGCCGAACTGCACGATCACGCCGTAGGGCTTCTCCTTGTCGACGATCTCGAGCACGTCCTCCAGCGTGAGCGGCTCGAAGTAGAGCCGGTCGGAGGTGTCGTAGTCGGTCGAGACCGTTTCCGGGTTGCAATTGACCATGATGGTCTCGAAGCCGTCCTCGCGCAGCGCGAGCGCCGCATGCACGCAGCAGTAGTCGAACTCGATGCCCTGGCCGATGCGGTTCGGCCCGCCCCCGAGCACGATCACCTTCTTGCGATCGCTCGGCTGCGCCTCGCACTCGTCCTCGTAGGTCGAGTACATGTACGCGGTGCGCGTGGCGAATTCCGCCGCGCAGGTGTCGACCCGCTTGTATACCGGGCGGATGCCGAAGGCGCGCCTGACCGCGCGCACGTCGAACTCGCTCGCGCGCAGCAGGTGCGCGAGCCGCCGGTCGGAGAAGCCCTTGCGCTTGAGCATGCGAAGCGTCGCGGCGTCGATGTCCGCGAGCCGCTTGTCGTCGAGCTCCATCTCGAGGTCAACGATCTCCTTGATCTGCTCGAGGAACCAGGGGTCGATGTGGGTGAGCTGGTGGACCTCCTCGAGCGTGAAGCCGTTCTCGAAGGCGTCGCCCACGTACCAGATGCGCTCGGGGCCGGGCTCGCCCAGCTCCTTCTCGAGCTTCTCGCGGTCGGTGGTCTTCTGGTTCAGCCCGTCGACGCCGACCTCGAGGCCGCGCAGCGCCTTCTGGAACGACTCCTGGAAGGTGCGCCCGATCGCCATCACCTCGCCCACCGATTTCATCTGCGTCGTGAGCCGGTCGTTCGCCTGCGGGAACTTCTCGAACGCGAAGCGCGGAACCTTGGTGACGATGTAATCGATGGTCGGCTCGAAGGAGGCGGGCGTGGCCCCGCCGGTGATCTCGTTCCTCAGCTCGTCGAGGGTGTAGCCGACGGCGAGCTTCGCCGCCACCTTGGCGATCGGGAACCCGGTCGCCTTCGACGCGAGGGCGGACGAGCGCGACACGCGCGGATTCATCTCGATGACCAGCATGCGGCCGTTCTTCGGGTTGACCGCGAACTGCACGTTGGAGCCGCCGGTGTCGACCCCGATCTCGCGAAGCACAGCGATCGAGGCGTCGCGCATGATCTGGTATTCCTTGTCGGTCAGCGTCTGCGCCGGGGCGACCGTGATCGAGTCGCCGGTGTGCACGCCCATGGGGTCGAGGTTCTCGATCGAGCACACGATGATGCAGTTGTCCTTGCGGTCGCGCACCACCTCCATCTCGAATTCCTTCCAGCCGATCACCGATTCCTCGATGAGCAGCTCGTGCGTCGGCGAGGCCTCGAGGCCGCGCTCGCAGATCGCGACGAATTCCTCGCGGTTGTAGGCGATGCCCCCGCCCGAGCCGCCGAGGGTGAACGATGGCCGGATGACCGCGGGAAAGCCGATGTCCTGCTGGATCCTCAGGGCCTCATCCATCGCGTGTGCGAGCGTGGACCGCGGGCAGGCGAGCCCTATCCTCGCCATCGCCTGCTTGAACTTCTCGCGGTCCTCGGCCTTGTCGATCGCCTCGCTCGATGCGCCGATCATCTCGACGCCGTATTTCGCGAGTACGCCGTTCCTCGCCAGGTCGAGCGCGCAGTTCAGGCCCGTCTGGCCCCCCATGGTCGGCAGCAGCGCGTCGGGCCGCTCGCGCGCGATGATGGACTCGATCATCTGCCAGCTCACCGGCTCGATGTAGGTGACATCGGCCAGCTCCGGATCGGTCATGATGGTGGCCGGGTTGGAGTTGACGAGGATCACCTTGTAGCCTTCCTCGCGCAGCGCCTTGCACGCCTGCGCCCCGGAGTAGTCGAACTCGCAGGCCTGGCCGATGACGATGGGCCCTGCGCCGATGATGAGGACGCTCTTGATGTCGGTGCGCTTAGGCACGCTTGCGCTCCTCCATCATCTTCGCGAAGCGGTCGAAGAGGTAGCCGATGTCGTGCGGCCCGGGGCTCGCCTCGGGGTGGCCCTGGAAGCAAAACGCCGGCCGGTCGGTGCGCACCAGGCCCTGCAGGCTCCCGTCGAAGAGCGAAACGTGCGTCGCCCGGAGGTTCGGCGGCAGGGTCGCCGGGTCGACCGCGAACCCGTGGTTCTGGCTCGTGATGACCACCGTCCCGGTGTCCAGGTCCTTCACCGGGTGGTTCGCGCCGTGATGGCCGAACTTCATCTTCAGCGTCTTCGCCCCGGAAGCGAGCCCCATGAGTTGGTGGCCCAGGCATATCCCGAAGGTCGGAACCCCGGCGTCGATGATTTCGCGGATGGCGCGGATCGCGTAGTCGCAGGGCTCGGGGTCGCCGGGACCGTTGGACAGGAACACGCCGTCGGGTCCGAGGGCCAGGGCCTCGGCCGGCGGCGTCTGCGCGGGGAGGACCGTCACCCGGCAGCCGCGGTCGACGAGCAGCCTCAGGATGTTGCGCTTCACGCCGTAGTCGTAGGCGACGACTCGGAATCGCGGCGCCGGCGCCGTCGCGAACCCGCCCCCGGTCCTCCATCTTCCCTCGGTCCATTCGTAGGGCTTGGTGACGCTCACGACCTTGGCGAGATCCATGCCGGCGAGCCCGGGGAAGGCGCGCGCGGCCTCGAGCGCTCGCGCGACGTCGTCCAAACCGGCGAGCAGTGCGCCGTTCTGGGCGCCCTTCTCGCGCAGGATGCGGGTCAGGCGGCGCGTGTCTATTCCGGCGATCGCGGGAACGCCGTTCTCCCGCAGGAATCCGGGAAGGTCGCGCTCCGCGCGCCAGCTCGACACCTTCGCGGGCACGTCCCGCACCACGAGCCCGGCGGCGAACACCTTCGCCGACTCCATGTCCTCCCGGTTGGTGCCGGTGTTGCCGATGTGCGGATGGGTCAGCGTGACGATCTGGCGGCAATACGACGGGTCGCTCAGGATCTCCTGGTAGCCGGTGATCGCCGTGTTGAAGACCACCTCCCCTGCAGCGAGGCCGTCCGCGCCGGCTGAGGCGCCGCGGAAGACCGTTCCGTCGGCTAATACCAGCAGGGCAGACTGAGCGACAGGCACGGCGGAAGGCTCATTTTGGGGGCCAGATGTGCAGAGCGGGACCGGCTCGCGCCGGTCCCGCTCTGAAGCCAGCGAAGTATACCGTTATTTGCACCAAACTTCACGTGCCGCAACGCGGGCGCTTGCGTGCAAGCGGCGCCGCGCACCAAACCATGCCAGAATTCCTGTTTGCGGGACGACTCCGACCAAGAAAGCGTGGCCAAGCCGAGCTCATCCATCGCCGACCTCTCCTCCGCCGAGTTCCTGCCTCAGCGGGTTTCGCTGCTGTACCGTCTGGCAGGGACCGACGTCCCCGCGATCTTCGCCGTCTCGGCCATCGCCGCCTTCGCCCTGTGGGGCTATATCAGCGATGCGCTCCTCGCCGCCTGGCTGATCTGGCTGGTCGTGACCAGCCTGGTGCGCCTCGCGCTGAACCGCACCTTCAAGATGCGCAAGCCGGGACCGGACGGCGCGCAGCGCTGGGAGGGATATTTCTGCCTCACCAGCGCGGCGGTGGGCGCGGCCTGGGGGCTGACCGTCATGCTGCTCTATCCGGCGCACGGCCAGCTCCACGAAGTGCTGATTCCCTTCCTCATCGGCAGCGTCGCGATGGGCCTCCCGCCGGCGCTCGCCCCCAGCCCCAAGGCCTTCGCCTGCCTCATCGTCCCGATCTTCGCGCCCATGATCGGCCTGCTGTTCTCGCAGGGCGGCGCCTTCAACACCTCCGCCGGGATCCTGATCCTGGTGTTCGCCGCGGTGCTCCTCGCCCTCTACCTTTCCTCGAACCGCGCGCTGACTGAGACGCTGCGTTTCGGCCGTGAAAACGAGCGCCTGCTCGAGCAGATCAAGGAAGCGAAGGAGCGCCTGGACCTCGCGCTCCAGGCGGCCAATATCCTGATCTGGGACTGGGACGCGCGCAGGACAGACGTTTTCCTCGGCGGCAGCTGGGCAATCATACTCAAGGTGGGCAAGGATACGAGCGCCCTGACGGTCGACCAGCTGGCGCAGATGGTGCATCCCGACGATCTGCCAAAAGTAAGACAGACGCTGGTCAACTGCCTGAGAGGAGCCGAGCCGGAGTACGTCGCCGAGTACCGCATCAAGACCCTTGCCGGAGGCTGGGTGTGGAGCCTGAGCCGCGGAAGAGTGGTCGAGCGTGACGCAACCGGGCGCGCGCTGCGCATGACGGGGGTCAACGTGGACATCGACGACCGCAAGCGCGCGGAGGCGGAACTGCTCGCCGCGGTCCAGCGCGAGAAGGAACTCTCGGAGATGAAGTCGAAATTCGTGTCCACCGCCTCGCATGAGTTCCGCACGCCCCTCGCCACTATGCTGTCCTCGGCGGAGCTTCTCGAGCACTACTCCAACAGCCTCGGCCAGGACGAGAAACGCAACCTCCTGCAGACCATCCAGGCCAGCGCCAAGCGCATGAGCGAGATGATCGACGACGTGCTCACGCTCGGACGCGCGGAGTCGGGCGTGCTCAAGCTGAACGTCGGGCCGACGAATCTGCGCGAGCTGTGCAACCGCGTGGTTTCCGAGTTTCGCATCGCCCAGGGCAGGCACCACGTGATCACGCTCGACGACCGTTTCGACCGCCTCGAAGCGCTGATGGACGAGCGCCTGCTGCGCCACATCCTCAACAACCTGCTCTCGAACGCGGTGAAGTATTCCCCGCCCGGCAGCGAGGTGACGTTCTCGCTGGAGCGCCGCGAGGAGAAGGCCGCGATCGAGATCCAGGACCGCGGGATCGGCATCCCGCCCGAGGACCAGCCGCGGATGTTCGAGAGTTTCCACCGCGCCTCGAACGTCGAGAACCGTCCGGGAACGGGCCTGGGTCTCGCCATCGTGAAGAAGGCGGTCGAGCTCCACGGCGGAGAGATCAGCCTGAAGAGCGCGGTCGGGGCCGGGACCCGGTTCACCGTGGTGCTGCCGCTTCGCCCGGCGGGCCAGACGGCCGGGGTGGGGTGATGGAAACCCCGGCCCCGAAGAAAGTCCTCGTGATCGAGGACGAGCCCAGCATCCGCAACAACATCATGCTGATGCTCAAGGTCGAGCGCTACGCGGTGGTGGGAGCCGAGAACGGCCGTGTCGGCCTTGAACTCGCGCGCAACGACCCGCCCGACCTGATCCTGTGCGACGTGATGATGCCGGAGGTCGACGGGTTCGCGGTGCTCGAGACCCTGCGCGCGGAGCCGCGCTTCGCGGAGATCCCCTTCATCTTTCTCACCGCGCTCGACGACCGCTCGAGCATGCGCCGCGGCATGAATCTCGGCGCCGACGACTACCTGCCCAAGCCCTTCACGCGCAACGAGCTCCTGGAGGCGGTGAACAGCCGGCTGAAGAAGTTCGAGACGCTCACGCAGGCGCTCGCGGCCAGGCTCGTCCCGGAGCAGGACCGGCTCACGCAGAAGTTCCGGGAGAAGATCTCGGGAGGCGACGGGACCGCGGCACTCGAGGACGCCGACGCCGCGAGCCTGACGGGAAAGATCACCGAGGCGACGGTTCTCTTCTCGGACATCCGCAACTTCACAACCTATTCGGAGCGACTCACGAGCGACGAGATCGCGGAGCTGCTCAACGCGTATCTCGAGCAGGCCTGCGCGCCCGTCATCCGCTACCGCGGCGTGGTGATGAAGTTCATCGGCGACGGCATTATGGCGCTCTTCGAGACGCGCCCCGGCGAGGCCAGCGGGGAGCACGCGCACCGCGCGGTTCGCGCAGGCCTCGCGATGCAGCTCGCGGCGCTCGAATTCCGCAAGTGGATCGCCAGGCGCCATCCTTCGAAGAGCCTGCCCGAGTTCTCGATCGGGGTCGGCCTGCACACGGGCGAAGTGCTGCTGTGCCACGTCGGGGCGCAGGGACGCGGTGAACTCACCGTGGTCGGCGACACGGTCAACATCGCGTCCCGCCTCGAGGGCCAGACGAAGCCGCTCGGCTGGGCGGTCGTCGCGAGCGATGCGATCGTCAACCTGACGCGACCGGCGATCGCCGTCGGAGCCGCGCAGGAGGTCCTGCTGCGCGGGCGCAGCGCGCCGGTGCAGGCGTACGAGGTCATCGGCATGGCCGCCGGGGAGGCCGACGATACCTCGGTGCACATCCCCGAGGAGATGCGCCAGGCTCTCGCCGAGAACGCCCGCATCGCCGCCGGGGCCGCCAAGGCGGCGCTCGGCATCACGTTGAGCATCATGACCGGCGATCTGGGCGACAAGCTGGTCTCGGTGCAGGGCTACCGCATCGTCTCGAAGATCGGCCGCGGCGGCTCCTCGGTCGTATACCTGGCCGAGCGCGAGAGCGACAAGAAGCAGGTCGTGCTCAAGATCCTCGACGCCAAGGCCGGACTGGACGAGATCCTGCTGCAGCGCTTCGTGCAGGAGTTCGACATCATCTCCTCGATCGACCACCCCAACGTAGTCAAGATCTACGACCGTGGCTTCAGCGACCGTCACGCCTACATCGCGATGGAGTACTTTCCCGACGGCAGCCTCGTCGAGGTCATCCAGCGAGGCCTGAATCCCCGGCAGGCCCTGTCGCTGCTCGCGCAGGCGGCGAGCGCCCTTCGCGAGGTCCATCATCGCGGCGTGATCCACCGCGACATCAAGCCCGGCAATCTCATGGCGCGCGGCGACGGCAGCATCGTGCTCGCCGACTTCGGCATCGCGAAGCGCGTCGACGACGAGCGGAACCGCACGCGCCACGGCGAACTCTACGGCACGCCCTACTACGTCTCGCCCGAGCAGATCGAGGGCAATCCGGCCACGGCACAGTCGGACATCTATTCCCTGGGGATCATCTTTCACGAGATGCTTACGGGACAGCGCCCGTTCGAGGCCGAGTCGGTGTCCGGCCTGATCGCGCAGCACGTCAGCGCGCCGCGGCCCAGGCTTCCGGAGCAGCTCTCGGACTTCCAGACGCTGCTCGACCGCATGATCGCGGTCGACCCGCGCGAACGCTACAAGACCGCCGACGAGCTGATCGAGGGAATCGACCAGGCCTGGACGAGCCAGGCGCTGCGCGCGATGAAGCAGAGCTGAGCTCGCGTCTAGCGCAGCCCCAGCACGTCCTGCATGTCGTACAGTCCGGTCGACCTGCCCTGGAGGAAGCGCGCGGCCCTCAGCGCTCCGGCGGCGTAGGTCGCGCGGCTGCCCGAGCGTACCGTGATTTCGAGGCGCTCGCCCTCGCCGGCGAAGAGGACCGTATGCTCGCCGACGATGTCCCCGCCGCGTATCGCATGAAACCCTATCGCCCTGGGATCGCGCTCGCCCACCTCCCCCTTGCGCCCGTGAACGGCGTCGCGCGACAGGTCCCGCCCCAGCGCGCGTGCGACCGCTTCGCCGAAGCGAAGCGCGGTGCCCGAAGGCGCGTCCACCTTGTGCCGGTGGTGCGCCTCGATGATCTCGACGTCGTAGCCCTCGCCCAGCGCGCGCGCCGCCGTCGCGGCCAGCGTGAACGCGACGTTCACGCCCACCGCCATGTTGGGAGCCAGGACGATGCCGATCCGCCTGGCCGCTTCGGCGATGCGGCTGGCCTGCTTATCGGAGAAGCCCGTGGTGCCGATGACCATGCGCATGCCCTTCGCGAGGCATCGATCCAGGTTCGCGAGCGTTCCCTCGGGGCGGGTGAAGTCGATGAGGCAGTCGCCGCCGGAGAACTCGCTGGAGATCCTCACCGGGCTCGGCAGGCCGACGAGCTCTCCCGCGGTCTTCCCGATCGCTGGACTGCCGGGAGCCTCGATCGCCGCGGCGAGCTCGAAATCGCCGGAGCGCAGCACCATCTCGATCAGCGTTCGCCCCATGCGCCCGCCCGCGCCCGCGACGACGAGCTTCATTGGCCCGCCTTTCCGGCGCCGGCCAGGATGTCTCCGTCCACGCGCTTGAGCTTGCCGTCCTCGAAGAACACCGCGATGCGGCGGTGCTCGACCTCCTGGCTGTTCGCGCGCTCCCGCACGAAGACGTAGTCCCAGCGCTCCTCGTGGAAGATGTCGCTCACGAGCGGTGTCCCCAGAACGAAGCGCACCTGGTCCCGGGTCAGGCCGGGTTTGAGCTGAGCGGCCATCTCCTGGGTCACATAGTTTCCCTGCTGGATCTCCATCCGGTAGGGCGCGAGGAGGCCGCACGCTGCGGTGAGGAGGGAGAGGCTAACGACCAGGGTTCGCGGCACGATCCGTTTGGCGGAGGCAAAACGCTATATCATATCGGAAACGGCCATCCTCACCGGCGTATCCCGTGACGAACGTCCACGACCTGAAGACCAGCGGCTTGAAGGCGACCGGCCCGCGCCTTCGCATCCTTAAACTTTTCGAGACCAGCAAGGTCAGGCACCTATCTGCCGAGGACGTCTATCGCATCCTCATCGCCGAGGGGCTGGACATCGGGCTGGCCACCGTCTATCGCGTGCTCACCCAGTTCGAGCAGGCCGGAATCCTCAAGCGCCATCACTTCGAGTCCGGCAAGGCGGTGTTCGAGCTGAACGAGGGCAGCCACCACGATCACCTGGTGTGCGTCACCTGCGGGCGCGTCGAGGAGTTCTATGACGCCGAGATCGAGAAGCGCCAGAGCAAGGTGGCCAAGGACCGTGGGTTCGCGATCCGCGACCACTCGCTGCACCTCTACGCCGACTGCACCAAGCCCGACTGCCCGTACAAGGGCGGCGCGGGCACCTAGCTGGTGCGGAATACGCCGCCGCTCGGCAGTCATTTTTCGCGCTCCCGGGAATGAAGCGGGCGGCCGCCCCGTCTAATCCGCGTTCTCGACCATCAGCCCGCAGAAGGTTCAGGGCGCAGCGCTATCTGTCTATAATTAGGCTCTGCCCTCTCGCCGGACCCGGAGGGGAAACTGGGAGGAATCATGGGCTTGAGACTGAAGTTCAATCTGGTGCTTCTGTTCGTGTTCATTCTGGGGCTGGGCGTCTCGGGGTTCGTGTCCTACGACCTGCTCCATAGGACCGCGCGCGACGAAGTGCTGCGCAACGCGGGAGTGATGATGGAAGCGGCGCTGTCGATGCGCCAGTACACCGTCAGCCAGGTGCGCGACAAGCTTGTCCAGAAGGAGGGCGAGTTCCTCCCACAGAGCGTGCCCGCCTTCGCGGCGACGGAAATCATGAACCAGCTGCGCAAGAAGTATCCCGACTACGCCTACAAGGAAGCGGCGCTCAACCCCACGAACCCGCGCGACCGCGCGGTCGAGTGGGAGGCCGACATCGTCAACGATTTCCGCAACAATCCTTCCCTGCCGGAGATCTCCGGGACCCGGATGACGCCCACCGGGATGTCGATGTTCCTCGCGCGGCCGTTCCAGATCAAGGATCCCGCCTGCCTGGCCTGCCACACCACGGCCGAGATCGCGCCGGTGTCGATGGTCAAGCTCTACGGCACCAACAACGGCTTCGGCTGGAAGCTGAACGAGATCATCGGCGCGCAGGTGGTGTCGGTGCCGATGTCGCTGCCGATCCAGAACGCGAACCGCGCCTTCTACACCTTCATGGCGTCGCTGACGGGCGTGTTCGTGGTGCTTTTCATCATTCTGAACGTCATGCTCTCGTTCATGATCGTGCGCCCGATCACGCTCATGTCGGACGCCGCGGACCGGATGAGCACGGGCGACCTCGAGATCCCCGAGTTCGACGAGGCCGGGCGCGACGAGGTGTCGCTGCTCGCGAAGTCCTTCAACCGGATGCGCCGCAGCCTCGAGAAGGCGATCAGCTTGATCGACCAGAAGTAGCGCTCGATGGCCGCCGAGATCGCTCTCCCCAAGGGTTTTGCTCTGCACGAATACCAGATCGAGCAGACCCTGGGGATCGGCGGTTTCGGCCTGACCTACCTCGCCACGGACTCGAATCTCAAGCTCAAGGTCGCCATCAAGGAGTACTTGCCGGGCGACCTCGCGCAGCGCGGCGAGGATCAGTCGGTGCGGCCGAAGGCCGAGTCGACGCTCGAGTCCTTCAAATGGGGCCTGTCGCGCTTCCTCGAGGAATCCCGCACTCTCGCTTCGTTCCGCCATCCCAACATCGTGCGAGTCCTGCGCTTCTTCGAGGCGAACCTCACCGCCTACATGGTGATGGAGTTCGTCGCGGGGGAGCCGCTGGGAGAATGGATCCGCAGCCGCAGGCCGCTCGGCCAGGGCGCCGTGCTTGCCATCGCCGGCCCGCTGCTCGACGGCCTGGAGGTCGTGCATCGCAGCGGCTTCCTGCACCGCGACATCAAGCCGAGCAACATCTTCATTCGCGACGACGGCTCGCCCGTGCTGCTCGATTTCGGCTCGGCGCGCTCGGCCTCGTCGGGCGGCGAGCTCACCGCGATTGTCACGCCCGGCTACGCGCCGATCGAGCAGTACCACTCGCAGGGACAGCAGGGGCCGTGGAGCGACCTCTACGCTTTCGGCGGGGTCATGTACTGGATGATCACAGGGAAGAGGCCTGTCGAGGCCGTGGCGCGGGTGCGCCAGGACATGCTGCCTCCGGCGGCGCAGGCCGCGGACCGCAACCGCTACGGCGGCGACCTGCTGGCCGCGATCGACTGGGCGCTGTCGCCGCACGAGGAGCGCCGTCCGCAGTCAGTCTCGGATTTCCGCGCCGCCCTTCCAGGGCTGACCACAGTCGAGCAGAAGACGATCAAGGTCGAAAATCCCGCTCAGGGCTCGCCCGCGTCGGTGCCGCTCACCACGCTGCCGACGGGCGTGACCTTCGACCGGGAGACCCTGAAGAAAATGGAAGCCGAGCTGGCCAAGCACATCGGCCCCATCGCGCCGGTAGTGATCCGGGCCGCCGCGAAGAAGACTTTCACGGTCGCCGGCCTCGCCGACCTCGTGTCGGTCGATATCACCGACGACAAGGACCGCGCCGCCTTCGTAAAGAAATTCTCGAGCGACAAGTCGACGCCGACCGGGGACCCCGCGAGGGGGACGCAGTCCGTGCTGTCCGCGCCTTCGAACATCGACGCCCAGACCCTCGCCAAGGCGGAGGCCGCTCTCGCCAACTACATCGGCGCCGTCGCCAAGATCGTGGTCAAGCGCGCCGCGGCCAAGGCGCGCGACTCCGGAGAGCTCTACCTGCTGATCGCCGAGGAAATCGAGGACAGGAACGAGCGGAAGGCGTTCATCCGCAAGGCCATCTCCGCCACCGGCAAGGACTAGCCGGACCCGGGCCTAGCCTTCGTACTTGAACGACAGCATCACGCGGGTGCGGTAGGCCGCCACCTTGCCGTTCTCTATCTTCAGGTCCTGCTTCACGACTTCGGCGACCCGCAGATCCCTGAGGGTCTTGGATGCGGTTTCCACCGCTTTCTTGGCGGCGTCCTCCCAGGAGGTGCTGCTCGTGCCGACTACCTCGGTGATCCTGTAGACTCCGTCAGCTTTGGCCATCGTTGGTCTCCTTTGGTGGGAATCGCCCCGTCAGTGCAAGAGCGCTGCCGGATAATACTCCAATGGACTTGATTCTCTGGAGGCACGCCGAGGCCGAGGACGGCAGCCCCGACGCGGCACGCAAGCTCACCAAGCACGGGCGCGAGCAGTCGCGCGACGTAGCGGACTGGCTGAAGCCGCGCCTTCCCAAGCGCTGCGAAATCCTGGTGAGTCCGGCGGCCCGCGCGCAGGAGACCGCTTCGGCGCTGGGACTGCGCTTCGCGACCTCCGCGTCGGTGGGAACGGGCGCGGGCACGGCGGAAGTCATCGCCGCGGCAGGCTGGCCCTCGCACAAGGCCGTGCTCGTCGTCGGGCATCAGCCCACCCTGGGCCGGGTCGCCGCGATGCTGCTCTCGGGGACCGAGGCGGACTGGCATTTCGCGAAGGGCGCGGTGTGGTGGCTGCGGCGCGTCGACGGCGACACCCGCCTCTTCGCTGTCATGCACCCCAAGCTCGCAGGAGGCTAGAAGCCGTAGTGAAGCCGCGCGGATGCGACGCTGACGGGACCGCGGTCCGAGTTGTACGCCGGATCGAAGATTCTCTGAAAATCGGCTGAAACCCAGAGATCCTTCGCCACGCCGAAGCTGTAGAATGTCTCGAAGATGTTCTCGGTCGCGTAGCTCAACCGCCCGTCCCCGATGAAGAATCCCAGCCCTCCGGCGGACAGATAGTCGCGGTGCGGCCCCGAGATCCCGTTCCGCGCCAGCGCGATCCCGGCTGAATCCGCGGCGCGGCCCCAGGCGGCGCCCCGGATCAGCATCCCCAATTGCACCGAGCGGTCGATTTCGGCGAACGCGAACTCCTCGGCTTGCCCGTTGTTCCAGCTCGCCCGGGCGAAAACTCCGGCCGAGGCAGAGACGCCCTGTTCGAGATTGACGCCGAAGCCGTATTTCACGCGCCTTTGCCGCGAGGTCGCCAGGTCGGGCGTGCCTCCCGTCGCGCCCGCGTTCGCGAGAGCGTCGCGGTATCCGCCCATGTCGGCCTGGTTGCGGTAAGCGAGCAGGCGCAGCTTGCCCGCCTGACCGCCGAGCGTGTGCGAATGCTCGAGCTCGACCTGGTCGCCGAAGCTCGCGAAAATCCGCGGATTGAGTGCGAGCCCGTTCGACTGCTTGGGCATCATGAAGCGCGCGGCGCGCAGCGCCCACCCGTCGTCGAAATACTCGAGCGCGACGCCCCAGGAATAGCCGCGCGCGTCGGCGGCGTAGTCCCACGCGCCGTGGGTCATCAGCGACCAGTTCAGGAACTGGGTGCGGGGATCGTGGTTGTAGGCGTTGTCGTCGAAGAGATCCGGCAGCGACAGCTTGCCCGCGGTCAGCACCAGTCGGCGGCGCTCGACGGATCCGGCCAGCTGGTTGGCGTCGGACTCGACCGCTTCGCGGCCTCCGCCCAAGCCCCAGGTCTGGCGCAGGAACGCCCGGGCGAAATAGAAGCTCGGGGTGGGGCCCGAAGTGCGCGCGATTTCTCCGTTGCTGAACCCGCCCAGCCCTGTGAGATGCGACAGGGGCACGCCCTGCGCGACCTCGGGGTCGACGTAGACTTCGCCGCCCTTCCAGGTCCGCGCGCCGAGTGTAGCGGTCCCGGTGAACGAGTAGCTCTTCTCGATATCGGGAATCAGACTGTTCATTCCGGTATAGGCGGCGCCGAAGGGATACTTGCGCTGCCACACGTAGGTCGCCTGGAACTTCGCGCCGTAGGATTCCTCCTGGACATCCTGAGCTTGGCTCGCGGCTGCGAGCCCGACGCCGATCGCACTGAAAAAAAATCTAAATATTCCATCCCGTCGCACCGCGGCATGCTATCAGTTACCATCGCCGGGAGGAGAACTTCATGAGCCTCAGAGGCAGAACCGCGATTGTGACCGGCGCAGGACGAGGCATCGGCAAAGCGATGGCGGCGCGCCTGGCCGCCGACGGAGCGAGCGTGACCGTCGCCGACATCGCGGGCTACGACGTCGCGACGGCCGAGCTGGCGAAGGCCGGCGCGCGCGCCCTCGGGTTGAAGGTCGACGTTTCCTCGGAAGCGGAAACCGAGTCCATGGCCGCGGAGACCCTGAAAGCCTTCGGCCGCATCGACATTCTCGTCAACTGCGCCGCAATGTTCGCCGGAGTGAAGATAGGGCCGTTCGAGGAAATCCCTGCGGAGGAATGGAAGCGGCTGCTCGAGATCAACGTAGTCGGGGTCGCGCTGTGCTGCCGCGCGGTGACCCCGCAGATGCGGAGGCAGAAGAGCGGCCGAATCATCAACCTCGCATCAGGCGCGCCGCTGAAGGGCGTTCCGCACTTCCTCCACTACATCGCGAGCAAGGGCGCGGTCATCGCGATGACCCGGGGACTCGCGCGCGAGCTCGGCGCCGACGGGATCACCGTCAACGCCATCGCTCCTGGCCTCACCTTGACCGAGGCCACCAGGGCGCGCCCCGAGCACCTGAGAAACCACGCCGAGAGCATCCGCGCCCGCGCCATCCAGCGCGAGGAGCGTCCGGACGATCTGATCGGCGCGGTGAGCTTTCTTGCGGGCGACGACGCCGCCTTCGTGACCGGTCAGACCCTGGCGGTCGACGGCGGGTCGGCGATGCTGTAGCGCTAGGCCGCCCGCACGAGATCGCCGACCAGCCAGATCACTCCCACGCCTAGCGCGATCAGCGTCACCTGCTGCGCGGTGGCGTGCAGCTCCGGCCACCGGTGCAGTCCCGGGATGAGATCGTCGACCGCGACATAGATCATGCTGGCCGCGGCGAGCGCGAGCACTGTCCCGATCCACTGCTGCGAGCCGATGGCGTGGGGCAGGATCTCCAGAAACACTGCGCCGAGCAGGGCGCCGATGGCGAAGCTCACCAGCGCGGGAACCCAGCTCGCGGGCGCGGACAGTGCGAACAGCGCGGCGATCGCGATGCTGATGACGCTTCCGGCGACGGCGGCGCCGGAAATCCAGGCCAGAGTCGGCACGGCTAGGAGTCCTCGATCCAGATGAGGCTCGCCATTCTGCCTGTTGTGCGATCCCTGCGGAAGGAGAAGAAGCGCTCCTCGCCCGCGGTGCAGAACCCTCCCCCGTACGTCGCGCCGACTCCGGCCATCGCGAGCCGTCCCCGCGCGAGCGCGTAGAGATCGGCAAGGTATCTGCCTTCGCGGCTCGGCGAGAATGCCGCGGCGGCCGCCGGGTCGCTCGCGACGAACGCCTGGCGGACCTCTTCGCCAACCTCGTAGCGGCGGGCTCCGATGCCCGGCCCGATGTAGGCGATCAGGTCCCCGGGCGGCGCTTTCATCGCTCCCGCGGCGCTCTCGATGACCCCGGCCGCCAATCCCCGCCAGCCCGCGTGCGCGATGCCCACGACGCTGCCGCTCCGGTCGCTGAGAAAGACTGGCAGGCAGTCGGCACTCGTCACCGCGCACACGACGCCGGGCGCGCGCGTGACCGCCGCGTCGGCTTCGGCTCCGGAAGGCGCTCGTTCCGGATCGACCACCGTCGTTCCGTGAACCTGCCTCATCCACGCCGGCTCTGCGGGCAGGCAGGCGCGAAGGATGGCGCGGTTGCGCGCGACGCAGCCCGGGTCGTCGCCGACGCGAGCGGCGAGGTTCAGGGTCGCGAACGGGCCGGAGCTGACTCCGCCCGAGCGCGTCGTGACGAGCGCCCGCACGCGTCCGGCCGCGGGCCAGTCGGGAACGATCCAGTCGCGGTGGGGCGCGCTCCTCACTTGAGCGCCGCCAGCAAGCCCCGGAAATCTTCAGGCAGCGGCGCTTCGAAGCGCCGGCGCGCGCCAGAAACCGGGTGCAAGAATTCAAGCCGCGCGGCGTGGAGCGCCTGGCGCCCGATGCGCGCTTCCGCCCTCTCTCCAGGGCGCCCGCGACGGTACACGGGATCGCCGAAAAGCGGATGGCCGAGCGCCTGCATGTGCACCCGGATCTGGTGCGTCCTTCCCGTGTCCAGGCTGCATTCGAGCAGGGACGCGTGCGCGAAGCGCTTCGCCACCTTGTAGCGCGTCCGGGCCGGCCGCCCCGCCGGCACGACAGCCATCCGCGTCCGGCTGCGGGGATCGCGGCCCACGGGCGCACTGACCTCTCCTCCCGCGCGCACGGCGCCGTGCACCACGGCCAGATACTCGCGTTTCATCGTTCGCGCCTGGAGCTGCCGCACGAGCTCGGTCTGCGCGCGCAGCGTCTTCGCCACCACGAGAAGGCCGCTCGTGTCCTTGTCGAGCCTGTGAACGATGCCCGCGCGGGGAACGGCGGCGAGCTGGGGGGAATGATGCAGGAGAGCATTGAGCAGCGTTCCCTTCCAGTGGCCGCTTCCGGGATGGACCACCAGGCCGGCGGGCTTGTTGAGCACCAGGACGTCGTCGTCCTCGTAGACGATGTCGAGCGCGATGCGCTCGGGCCGGTGCGCCGTGTCGGCGGGAACGGGACGCGGGCGTATCTCGACCCGCTCTCCGCCCCAGATCCTTTGCTTGGGCTTCGCGGAACGCGCGTCGAGGCTTACGTGTCCTTCCTTCAGCCACCGCTGCAGCCGGTTCCGCGAATGCTCGGGGAACATCTGCGCGAGCGCCTTGTCCAGCCGGAGCCCAGCGAGCGTCTCGGGAACGCGTCGCGTCACCGTCTCCGCGGTATAATTTTCCGTTTCTTCCGCCTGGATCATCGTGAAACGTAGTGTAGCTTCATTCGTCCTCGTCCTGACGGCGGCCCTGGCCGCTTGCTCGTTCCTCGACAAGCAGGATCCCACCAAGTCGATGAGCGCGGACACGCTCTACGCCGAGGCGAAGGAGGCTTTGGAGAACGGCCAGTACGATCTCGCGATCAAGCGCTACGAAGCCCTGGAAGCGCGCTTTCCGTACGGGCGCTACTCGCAGCAGGGCCAGCTCGAGGTCGCGTACGCTTACTACAAGCAGAAAGAGCAGGCGTCCGCAGTCGCCGCCGCCGAGCGGTTCATGAAGCTCCATCCCAACCACCCCAACGTCGACTACGCCTACTACCTCAAGGGTCTCGCATACTTCAACGAGGACCTGGGACTGATTTCCAAGATCTCGCGCCAGGATCCGACCGAGCGCGATCCGAGGTCAGCGCGGGAATCGTTCGATGCGTTCAAGGATCTGGTTCAGCGCTTCCCGGACAGCAAGTACACGCCCGACGCTCTAGCGCGTATGAAGTACCTCGTGAACGCGCTCGCCTCCAACGAGATTCACGTCGCCCGGTGGTACATCAGGAGGGGAGCGTACGTGGCGGCCGCCAATCGCGCGCAGTACGCTCTGAAGAACTATCCCGAGGCGCCGGTCCAGGAGGAAGCGCTGCTCATCATGATCCGGGCCTACGACTCACTCGGCATGCGCGACCTGCGCGACGACGCCCGGCGCATCCTGGCCAAGAATTTCCCCGACAGCGAGCACGCCAAGAACATGCTCAGCCAGCTCGGTCGCTGACCGCGGAAGGGTCCGGGATGCCCGGATCGCGCTCGAAGAAGCGGACCGCCTGGTCGAGATCGCGCGCGAGCTTCATCGGCGGCAGGCTGGAGAGAATCCTCCTCCCGTAGGGTTTCGCGAAGAGCCTTGGGTCGCAGATCATCAGCACGCCGCGGTCGGTCTCGTCGCGGATGAGCCTGCCCGCCCCCTGCTTGAGCGCGATGACGGCCTGGGGCAGCTGGTAGTCGAGGAAAGGGTTGTCCCCCGCGCGCTCCAGCGCGTCCAGCCTTGCAGCGAGCACCGGGTCGTCCGGCGGCGCAAACGGAAGCTTGTCGATGATTACCAGCGACAGCGCTTCCCCGCGCACGTCCACTCCTTCCCAGAAGCTCGCGCTCCCGACCAGCACCGCGTTGCCCAGCGCCCGAAACCGCTCGAGCAGCTCGCTGCGCGAGCCCTGGCCCTGGAGCATGAGCGGGTAGGAAAGCCCCGCGCGGTCGAATTGCTCGCGAAGCAGGCGGTGCGCGAGCCGCATCGCGCGCAGTGTCGTGAACAGCAGAAACGCTCGCCCCCTGCTCGCCTGGATGACGGGAAGGGAGGCTGCGACCACCGCTCGCGTGTGCTCCTCGCTGTTCGGGTCGGGCAGGCCCTTGGGCACGCAGAGCATGGCCTGGGATGCGTAGTCGAAAGGGCTGCCCCAGCACGCGGTGCGCGCGCCGTGCAGGCCCATTTCCTTGCTGTAGTGCGAGAAGTCCCCTGCCACGGCCAGCGTCGCGGAGGTGAAGATCCAGGCGCGGGGTCTGCCCTCGAGCTGCCGTCGGAAGATCTCCGCGACCGATAGCGGCGTGGCGTTCAGCCTGAGAGAATGGCCGAGCACCTCGATCCAGCGAACGAGGTCGGCGCGCTCCTCGTCGCGCCAGCGCTCGAGCAAGGCCTGAGCCTCCCTGGCCCGGGCGGAGCAGCGGGCGAGACCCTCGCTTCTCTCCGCCAGGTCGCCGAGCGCATCCGCCAGCGACGCCAGCGCCGAGTCGAGGGTCTCGAGCGAATCCGAGAAGGTGCGCTCGCGCGCGAGCGATGCCGCGGCAACGCGGACGCCGTCCTGAGGGACCACCAGACGCAGGTCCCGCGCCGCCTTCTCGAGCGCGGCCGCGAGCTGCCGCGCCTCCGGCATGTCCCCGGCCCCCGCCAGCGTCTCCGCGCGCACGTCACGCGACAGCTCCAGGAGCTGGACGGTGGACAAGGTCTCGCCGAAGAATAGGGTCGCGATGTCCGGGAGCTGGTGCGCCTCGTCGAGGATGACCGTGTTGCAGGCGGGAAGAAGCTCGGCCGTCCCTTCGTCCTTGAGCATCACGTCGGCGAAGAACAGATGGTGGTTCACGACGACGAGGTCGGCCGCCTGGGCCTCGCGGCGCGCGGCCATCACGAAGCAGTCACGATATCGAGGGCACGACTGCCCCAGGCAGTTCTCCCGGGTGGAAGTCGCAAGATCCCAGGCGCGCGCAGCCTCCGGCACGTCCGCGCATTCGCTCTTGTCTCCGCTATGGGTGACGCGGGCAAAGCCCGCGATGCGCCGCAGGTCCGCCTCGACCTCGCGAGCGTGCTGGCTCTCGAGGGCGCGCTCGAGATGATAGTGGCAAACGTAGTTCGCGCGCCCCTTGAGCAGCGCTGTGGTCACGGAAACACCGAGCGCCGAGCGCACCGTCGGCAAGTCGCGGCGGTAGAGCTGATCCTGCAGGGTCTTGGTGCCGGTGGAAACGATGACCTTGCCCGCGGAGAGCAGCGCAGGAACGAGGTAGGCGAAGGTCTTGCCCGTGCCCGTCCCCGCCTCGCACACGAGCACCGCGTTGTCCCGGATCGCCTCCGCGACGCGAGCCGCCATCTGCCGTTGCTGCGTCCGCACGCGGTACTCGGGCACCCTCGCGGCCAGGGGTCCGGCGCGGCCAAAAACCGCCTCGAGATGCTCTTCGCTGAGGATTTTCTCCAGGACTCGCCCCTCCAAGCGCTATGAGCTTCCGGCGCCGCGCTGGCTCATGCCGGCGCGAGCTTTACAGCCACGGTGCGATAGTCTAAGGTGCTTCAATGATGCGCTGTAACTATCTGTTTCTTGGTGCTTTGGCTCTCTACGGCTGCGCGACGCCTCCGCCGCCTTCGACGCGCGGGCCGGAGCTGGTGTTCCAGGCGCTGGCCACCGCGGGCGTGCCGTACCGGCGCGGCGGCGACTCGCCCGAGACCGGCTTCGACTGCAGCGGCCTGGTCGCTCACGTGTATCGCGAGGCCTTTCGCATCGAGCTGCCGCACAACGCGCTCGCGCAAAGTCGCATGGGCAGACACATCACGGTGGCTGGGCTCGCGGCGGGCGACCTCGTCTTCTACAACACCGAGCGCCGGCCCTACTCTCACGTGGGGATCTACGTCGGAGACCACCAGTTCATCCACGCGCCGAAGCCCGGAAGCGCCGTGCGCGTCGAGGACATGCGCACCGCCTACTGGACCCGGCGGTACGACGGCGCGCGCCGTGTTCTGCAATGAGAATCAGCCGGTCTGAAGCTCGAAGACCACCGGAACATCGACAGTGAATTCCCGGCCCATAGGTGCCGGCCGGACCTGCGCCAGCGCGCTGAACGCCTTTCTCACCATCTCGAGCGCCTGGTCGTCCAGGACCTGATACCGGCTGGAGCGCCTCACGAGCGCGCTCTTGATCATCCCATTGGCGTCCACCGTGACGCGAATCTCCACGCGCCCCTCCCAACCTCTTTCCATCGCCTGCACCGGATAGCGCTTGTAGCGTTTCGCCGTGTTGATCAGCGCTAGCCTGTAGGCATCGAACAGGCTGGTGTCGGCCGCCTCGGTCGCTGGCGCCGGAGCCGCCGTTGCAAGCGACGGCGTGGACGCTGGCTCCGGAGCTGGTTCCTGCACCGGGACCGGCTCGGTGGCCGCCGGCGCGGCAACCGGGATCGGGTCGGGTGCCTTTTGCGCCGGGATGCGCTCGGGCTCTTGCCTCTCGCGCGCCCTTCTGAGCGGGGTTGGAGCGGCCGCCGATGCGAACATGGCGGTCAGCGCTGCGGGCTCCTCCGGCGCGGCCGCGACGCGCAGCCCGGGAAAGGCAACCATCGCGAAGGCGTGCAGCGCGACGGACGCGCCCACGGCGGCGTAAAGGGCGTGGAGCTCCCTGTGGTGATGCAAGCGTGCGGTGGCGGGATCCGGGTACCACATCATGCGAAGTATCGCACTTAGGCGGGTTTCCGGTAGTAGCTTTGGTACCACTCGGCGAATCGCCGCACTCCGACCTCGATCGGTGTCTGCGGCCTGTAGCCGACCGCACGCTCGAGCTCGCTGACGTCGGCGGAGGTCGCCGGGACGTCCCCGGCCTGCATCGGCAGGAGCTCGAGCCGGGCCTTCTTGCCCAGGCACTCCTCGAGAACCTCGATGTAGCGCATGAGCTTCACCGGGCGGTTGTTGCCGATGTTGAAGATGCGCCAGGGTGCGTAGCTGGTCGCCGAATCCGGGTGCTCGCCGCTCCACCCGGCTGCCGGCCGCGCCGGCCGGTCCACGGTGCGGATGACGCCCTCGACGATGTCGTCCACGTAGGTGAAGTCGCGCACCATCTCCCCGCGGTTGAAGACCGGGATGGCCCGGCCGGCGAGGATTCCCTCGGTGAACTTGAACAGCGCCATGTCGGGCCGGCCCCAGGGTCCGTAGACGGTGAAAAACCGCAGACCGGTGCATGGCATGCCGTACAGGCTCGCGTAGCTGTGTGCCATCAGCTCGTTCGCCTTCTTGGTGGCGGCGTACAGCGAGACGGGGTGATCCACGTTGTCGTGCTCCGAGAACGGCAGCCGGGTATTCGCCCCGTACACCGAGCTGCTCGAGGCGAACACGAGGTGGCCGACTCGCGAGTGCCGGCACCCCTCGAGGACGTGCAGGAAGCCGACCAGATTGGCGTCGACGTAGGCCGACGGATTCTCGATCGAGTAGCGCACCCCGGCCTGCGCGGCCAGGTGCGCGACCGCATCGAATTTGCTTGCGGAGAAAAGCTCGTCCATCGCCCCGCGCTCGACGATATCGAGCTTCTGGAAGGAAAAGCCGGCTCTGGGGCGGAGCCGGTCCAGCCGCGCCTCCTTCAGGCGCACGTCGTAGTAGTCGTTCAGGTTGTCGATGCCCACGACCTGGTCACCGCGGTCGAGCAGACGGTGCGCCAGCGTGGACCCGATGAACCCCGCAGCCCCCGTGACAAGAACCTTCATCTTCGAACAACTCCTCCCCTGATCCGACCCGCCGGCATCCCTCTCACCTGGGGACGGCCGCGTGGGCTTCGCGGTACCCGCGCGGGTTCCCGCTTTGCCACCGCCACGCATCCCGGCACATGTCGTCCAGCCCCAGGGCCGCCTTCCAGCCGAGCACGCGCTCGGCCAGCGAGGGGTCGGCGTAGGATTCGGCGACGTCGCCCGCGCGCCTGGCGACTTTTTCCACTGGGATCGCGCGGCCGCACGCCCGCTCGAAAGCGTGGATCGCTTCGAGCACCGAGATTCCGCGCCCGGTGCCGAGGTTCACCGTGAATCCGCGGCCGTCGCGGCGCAGAGCGTCCAGCGCGGCGAGGTGTCCGCGGGCGAGATCGACGACGTGGATGTAGTCGCGTATCCCCGTCCCGTCGCGCGTGGGATAGTCGCTGCCGAAAACGCGCACCTTGTCGCGCACGCCGACCGCGACCTGGGCGATGTTGGGCATTAGGTTGTTCGGAATCCCCTGCGGGTCCTCACCGATCAGTCCGCTCGGGTGCGCCCCGACCGGGTTGAAGTAGCGAAGCAGCGCGATCCGCCATGAACCGGGCTTGGAAGCCCCGAGATCGCCGAGTATCCGCTCCACCATCAGCTTCGATTGCCCGTAGGGGTTGGTCGGCCCCAGAGGCGCGTCCTCGCGCAGCGGCATGGAGGAAGCGTTCCCGTAGACCGTCGCCGAGGAGGAAAAAACGAGCGTGCCGACGCCGGCTTCCGCCATCGCGCGGCACAGCGACAATGCGCCTTGCACGTTGTTGTCGTAGTACTCGAGGGGGTTCTCGACCGATTCACCTACCGCCTTGAGCCCCGCGAAATGGACCACCGCATCGAATCGATGCCGTCTGAACGCCTCGCGCAAGGCGCCGGCGTCGCGGACGTCGGCCTCGACGAATTCCGGGGGCTTGCCGACGATTCTCGCGACCCGAGCGAGAACCTCGGGGTGGCTGTTGCATAGATTGTCCAGCGCGACCACATCGTGCCCGGCTCGCATGAGCTCGACACAGGTGTGCGAGCCGATGTAGCCGGCGCCGCCCGTCACCAGCACCTTCATGGCGGCTGTGCTAACACTCACGTTCGGCAGAGCGGCTGTCCGGGCCCGGACGGGCTCGCCGATCGAGCATCACGGGTGATCGATTCCACGAGGCTTCTCGCGCGAGCGCGGAGTCTAGCTGATTTCCGCGGCGGTCGCTTCATTCGTCGCCGAAGGCCCAAGAACGCGCTATTCCGCAAGGGTCGAAAGGCACCCGCTTCGGAGTCAAACCAGTGCCGCCGGGAGGACCCGCACGGAATGAAACAAGCTCTCCGCCGGGGATAATGCCTGAACGGACTTAGTGGACCCTGCGCCCGCCGTTAGCCTGGCGCCGCCCTTTGGTCTGGGCTGCTGCACGCGATGAAACCCGGTCGTGCTTGGCGCGACGCAGGTAGCTCAAGACCGGAGGAGAGAGCTGACCGGCGTTACCGTAGACCTCGCCCCGGTGCGTAAAGCGGCCGAACAAATAGGCGACGGCCAGCCCTATCAAAGGCCACGCAACCAGTATTGCCACCCACGTGATCCAGCTCATAGGCCCCTTCCGCGACAGGAGGTGCGCTTATCCGTACAGCAGTTTGTTTGCCGGCGCGATGACAATAGCATGAAGTTGTAGGCAAAGCCAAACGATCCCCGGTACCACCCGCCTCTTTCTCCCCGAAACGCGCCAAGAATGCTCAAATCGAGGACCCCAGGCCGAGTTCTTGCTTCCTCCAGGGAACATTGCCGCCTCGAGGATGTTTGGGCCCTCCCCTCGGGGCTTCGGCGGGCAGCCGCCCTCCCAGAGAACAAGGCGCGGGTTCGGCGGTACCTTGGAATTTCGGCGAGAATTGCACGCCCAAAAAGAAAGAAGGACGGGATATGCCCACAGTTGCAGTCGTTGGTCTCGGATACGTCGGCTTGCCGCTCGCGGCAGCATTCGGCACGAAGTTCCGGACCATAGGATTCGATCTGAGCGCCGAGAAGGTGGAGGAATACCGCCGCCACATCGACCCGACGGGGGAGGTCTCCGGCGATGCGTTGCGCGCGGCAGCCCAACTGACCGTAACAAACGATCCGGAGCACCTGGCTGCCGCAGACATTATCGTGGTCGCGGTCCCCACGCCCGTGGACAACGTCCGCCAGCCCGATTTCGGACCGCTGATCAGCGCGAGCACAATGGTGGGCAAGCACATGAAAAGGTCCGCCACCGTGGTGTATGAATCGACTGTCTACCCGGGCGCGACCGAGGAGGTGTGCATTCCAGTGCTCGAAAAGCACTCGGCAAAGACCTGGCTCAAGGACTTCAACGTCGGGTATTCGCCTGAGCGCATCAACCCAGGCGACAAGGAGCACCGACTGGAGACCATCGTAAAAGTCGTGGCGGGCGACACTCCGGAAACGCTCGATCGGGTCGCTCAACTCTACGGCGCCGTCGTAACCGCGGGCGTGTATCGCGCCTCCAGCATCAAGGTCGCCGAGGCCGCCAAAGTCATCGAAAATACCCAGCGGGACCTCAATATCGCCTTGATCAACGAGCTGGCGATCATCTTCAACCGCATCGGAATCGATACCCTCGAGGTTCTACAAGCAGCCGGAACCAAGTGGAATTTTCTTCCGTTTCGTCCCGGTTTGGTCGGCGGCCACTGCATAGGCGTCGACCCGTACTACTTAACCTACAAGGCGGAGATGCTCGGCTACCACCCGGAGGTCATACTCGCGGGGCGACGGATAAACGACAATATGGGAAAGTTTATTGCCGAGCAAACGATCAAGCAGATGATCCGCAACGGCAACCCCGTGAAGGGGGCGAAGATCAACGTCCTCGGGTTGACCTTCAAGGAAGACGTCCCCGACCTGCGGAATTCCCACGTGATCGACGTCATCAACGAGCTGAAGAGCTATGGCGTTCAGGTTTTCGTCCACGACCCTGTGCCCAATCCCGAAGAGGCTCGCCGCGAGTATGAGCTAGAGCTGGTTTCGTGGGAGGAACTGCCGGTCGCCGAGGCGATGGTCGCTGCGGTGGCTCACCGCCAGTTCAGGAACATGGGCGAGGACAAACTGGCGAGCAAAGTAACAAAGGGCGGTTGCTTCATCGACGTCAAGTGCCAGTTTGACCGCAACGCTCTTGCCGCAGCCGGACTTTCCGTGTGGCGCCTGTGAACGCGGCGCCCTCCTCAGATATGCGAGAAACCGTAGTAAATGACGAAGCAATGCGGGCGTAGTTCAATGGTAGAACGAAAGCTTTCCAAGCTTAAGACAGGGGTTCGATTCCCTTCGCCCGCTCCATCCAACTCAATACCCGCATCCTTTAGCTAGTTATGCAGACTTTGCATTGATCAAGATTCTAGACATTGCGGTTTTAAGCGATTGTCTAAGTCCATTTGCTCTCACATGTCCTAGAATTTCCTGCCCCCTGCGCATCACGCGCAGATACTTTGGGCACATATGCATAGATGTCTTATGGCCAACAATGGGGCCCCATCGTTTTTTATGCTCTGCATGGTCTCCTCCAAGATCAATGCCGGTAAATCCCGATTCGATAGCCCATTTGATGGCCACATCCATTAAATAGGTTCCAACTCCAAGCTTGTCATATTGAGGGTCTCGATAGGTGTATTGCCAGACAAGAGACTTTTCATGAACTAGAAACGTATGCCCCCCCATTGGCCTTCCACGGTCATGGAGCGTAAATGTGAAGTTCTTAGCTTGTCGTTCTAGATACTCTGCAATGAGTATTTTGTCTTGAAGATCCGCTCTTGGCGCCGTTGGCGTTTCCCTCCACTTCCGCTCCCAGCTTCTAATCACCCATTCCGTCATACCCTCGCCGCTGATGCGCACCTCAAAATCCTTGCAATGACCCCGATCACGCTTGACTGTATTCAGATGGCTATACTCGCGCCAATATTTCTCATAGTCTCCGGTTAGATCGATTCCATACGTCGGAACTACCTCCCGACTGATTACACCGACAATGTCCGAAGAACTTTCCCCCATCCGCCACCATGCAAGCCTTACGTTCCTATGAAGAACAGATAGAACTTTCCCCAGAGAGCCCTCTTTTGTCGGAAAGATCATGCCCGGAATTGAATAGTGAGTGACTGGTACCCAATCGTGAAGCGTTTCCCTCCTTCTTAAGCAAACAACGCCGATTGGCTCTTCGTCCTCTTCTACTATTGCAAATGTCTTGTGGGGGTCCTGGCTAGTGCAAACAAGCCGATAGAGTTCACGTGAACAGCATTCCGATTCTGGCAGCACGTCCAGAGCTGCATCAAGCTCCGCATTCCAACGTCTGAACCAGCGCGGGCGAATTCTCGGTCTAAGAACACGCATGATGGAAATCATACCGCCGAAACTACTGGATCGTACCAGTCGTAACGACTGAGCTCGGAGTGCTCCCCGCGCTAAACGGCGAGCTCACGGCGCTGAGCGCACCGGTTCCGGAATTGACCTTGTAGGCCGAGACGGTGCCGTCGCCGCTGTTCGCCACGTAGGCAAACTGGCCGGAGGCGTCGATGGTGACGGACGCGGGACTCGTGCCTGTCCCGATTGTGCCAAGGAAAGTCAGCCCGCCGGTCGAAGGGTTGATCGAGTAGGCCGCAACAAGGGCGTCGCCCTTCTCCGCCACATACAAGTACTTGCCGGCCGCGTCGAAGGCGATGGAGGCTGTATTGGTTCCCACCACCCGCGGGCCGATGGAGCCAATGGAGATGAGCGCGCCGTTGGTGGAATCGATCCTGTAGACCCAGATCGTGCCGTCCCCGTTCGGGACATAGGCGAAGTTCCCGCTCGGATGCACGCTCACCGACTGAGGACCTGTTCCGGTGGCGAAATTATCGATCACGAGCGGCGTCGCCGGTATGGCATCGATCTGTGTGAGCGCCCCGGTCGTAACGCTGATCGCGTAGGCCGAGACGTCGTTGGAGTTGAAATTCGCGACGTAAGCGAACCTGCCCGACGGGTCGATGGTGACGGAGGCGGGACCGGTCCCCGCCGGCGCGGTGCCGTTGGCCGATAGAACGCCACCGGAATCGATTGTGTAGGCCGAGACGGTGCTCGCAGTCAAGCCGTCGCCGCGGTTCGCCACATACGCGAACCGCCCGGACACATCCACGCTGACTGAGGCGGGACTGACACCCGTCGGAGCGGTACCGTTAGCCGATAGCGCGCCGGTGCCCGTGATGATGTAGGCCGAAACAGTGCTCGGATTGACACCGTCGCCACCATTCACCACGTAAGCGTAGCGTCCGAAGAGATCCACGCTGACCGATGTCGGAGCGGTGCCTGCGGTAACCGGCGAGCCAATGGCGGTGAGCACGCCGGTGCCTGGGGTGGGCGGGATCCCGGCATCGATCGTGTAGGCCGAGATGTTGTTCGAAACGCTGTTCGCCACGTAGGCGAACTTGGGCGTGTAGATGAGTGGCGCGCCCTTGGTCATGGCCATCGCTTCAGGTTGCAGCCGGCCGATGGTCTTGGGCAGTACGGTCAGGGCCCCGGTGGTGTCAATGCTGTAGGCCGAAATGTCATCGGAGCCGACATTCGCAACGTAGGCGAGCTTGCCGGAAGGATCGATGGCGATGCCGACCGGAATGTTTCCCGTCGCTACGTCTGCGGCACCAGTGGGAGTGAGCGCCCCGGTGGCGCCGATGCTGTAGGCCGAGACACTGCCCGTGATCCCCCCATTTTGATTCACGACGTAGGCAAACTTCCCCGAGGGGTCGACCGCGATCGACCGGGGACCAATTCCCGTTGCCACGTCGGGAGTAATGGGGATAAGGCCGAGTGTGGCATCGATTGTGTAGGCCGAGACGGTGTTGGAGGTGAAATTCGTTGCGTATGCGAACTTCCCAGAAGGATCAACGGTGATCCACATTGGTTTTTGCCCTGCCGCCACGGGTGCGCCGCCGACGGGGGTAAGCGCTCCGCTCCCGGCGTTGATGCTGTAGACCGATATGTTGTTGCCCGCATCGTTCGCCACGTAAACGAACCTGTCCGAGGGATCGACGCTGAGGCTGCTGGGATTGGTTCCCGCGGCATAGTTCGCGTCAATGCAGTCCTCACTACAGGTGATCTGACTGAGCGCGCCGCCGCCAGTGATCGTGTAGGCCGAGACGGAGCCGGTGCCGTTCTGGAGGCCGGCGTTCGCAACGTACACGAAGTTACCGGTGGGATCGACGACGATCGACTGGGGACTGGTCCCCGCTGCCACGTCACCGATCTTGGTGAGCGCCCCAGTCGCCGAATTGATGGTGTAGGCCGAGACCGTACCGGAGGTTTGATTCGCCACGTAGACGAACTTGCCCGAGGGGTCGATGCTGACGGCGTCGGGACCGGTCCCCGTCGCAACATAGCCGTTGTGGCGCAACTGCCCGGTCGCGGCGTTCACCGCATAGATGGAAAGGGTGTTATCCCCGAAATTCGGCACGTAGGCGAAACGCGGACTGGGTGTGGAGCACACCACGCTGACGTTGGTGACGTTCGCGCTCACCACCGTTCCCGCGCCGTTCAAGACTGTGCAGGCCTGCTCTGGGACCGAAGGCTGTGTTAGCACGGAGACGTTGTATGTCTGTCCGCTCGCAATCGGGGTGGCGAAGGTGAACACTCCGTTGGCCGAGATAATCTTGTTGTCGGTCCCGTTGTTCTGCAGCATGAGTCCACTACCCGCGAGCCCAGTGACACTGCCCCCGATCGTGAAGCTGCTGGTCGTGCAGGAAACGCTCACGTTGGTGACATTCCCGGCTCCCACGTTACCCGAGCCGTTGTTAGCCACCCCACC
>Ga0335085_10001544_pt1 | contig 47708 bp, 48 predicted proteins | sample Lox_Sample_45_FD_206712 | JGI IMG/M metagenome (GOLD analysis project Ga0335085, IMG submission 206712) | Soil microbial communities from Loxahatchee National Wildlife Refuge, Florida, United States - Lox_Sample_4.5 | ecosystem: Environmental > Terrestrial > Soil > Wetlands | place: USA...
TGGCGCGTGCGTTCTGCTCGACCAACAGAACCGGCACGCCTTGCTCGTTCAACGCGGCAATGATCTCGAAAATGCGCACTGCGACGAGCGGCGCCAAACCGAGAGACGGTTCGTCGAGAAGGAGGAGGCGAGGGCGCGACATCAGCGCGCGCCCGATGACCAGCATCTGTTGTTCGCCGCCGGACAACGTGCCTGCCGATTGCTGCATGCGTTCCGCCAGAATCGGGAAGCGCTCCAGGACGCGATCGAGATCGGCACGGGTCTCGGCGTTCCAGCGGCGCGAGAAAGCGCCAAGCCGCAGATTCTCGCGCACGCTCAACTGGCGCAGCGTGCCGCGGCCCTCCGGAACATAGGCGATGCCGAGGCGCGCGATGTCGTGCGTGCGCAGCCCCGCCAACCGCACGCCGTCGAACTCGATTTCGCCGGCGAGCGCAGGAACGACGCCCATGATGACCTTCATCAGCGTGCTCTTGCCGGCGCCGTTGGCGCCGATCAGCGTCACCAGCTCGCCCTTTTCGACGTGCAGCGACACGTCGTCGAGCGCGACGATTTTGCCGTAGGCGGCACGCACGCTACGGATCGAGAGCAGGCTCATCGCTCTGTCCAAGATAGGCGGCAATCACTTCGGGATCGTGTTGGATCGCGCTTGGCGGCCCGTCGGCAATGACGCTGCCGGCGCTCAGAACCGTGATGCTGTCGGCAATGCTCATGATCAGCTGCATGTGGTGCTCGACCAAGAGGGTGGTTACGCCGTATGACTTTATCTTCCGCAGCAGCGCGGTGATCTCGACCAGCTCCGCCGGATTCATGCCCGCCGCCGGCTCGTCGAGGAGGAGAAGGCGCGGTTCGCTCGCCAGCGCGCGCGCAATCTCGAGCCGGCGCTGATCGGCGAGCGTCAGTTCATCCGGCCGGGTCTGCAGTTTGTGCGACAGGCCGACGAAGTCGAGCATGTCGCGGGCTTTGCTGCGCGCAGCCGCTTCGGCGCCGCCGGCGCCAAAGAACGCCGCGAGGTTCCCGAGCATTCCGCGCTCGATACGCGCATGGCAGCCGATCATCACGTTCTCGACGATGGACAGGCCGCGGACCAGACGCACCTGCTGGAAATTCCGCGCGATACCCATCACGGAAATGGTGTCGGGCCGCCGGCCGGCATAGTCCTCGTCCTCGAACACGATCCGGCCCGCGGTCGGCCGCAACGTGCCGCTGATGATGTTGAATAGCGTGGTCTTGCCGGCACCGTTCGGGCCGATCAGCGCGTGAATGTGGCCGGGGGCGATCTCGCAAGACACGTTCTTCAGCGCCAGGTAGCCGCCGAAGCGGCGGCTGACATCGGCGACGCGAAGGATCGGCGTCATCGCTGACGCAGGCGCGGCGCCGGCAGCAATCCGTCCGGCCGCCAGATTGCCATCACCATCAGTGCGATCCCGAACACGGTCATGCGCCAATCCTGCACGAAACGCAGCATTTCCGGCAGGAGGGTGACGATCGCCGCGCCGACGAACGGGCCGAACGGGTTGGCGACGCCGCCCAAGATCACGTACAGAAACACGATCGCCGAACGTGAAAAATCGAATTGATTGGCGTCGATGAACAAGGCCTGGTGCGCATAAAATCCGCCGGCGATGCCGGCAATCAACGCCCCGAGGGAAAATGACAAGAGCTTGGTCCGCGTGAGATTGATGCCCATGGTTTCGGCGGCCAGGTCGTCCTCGTGGATTGCAATCATGGCGCGGCCAAACCGCACGTGGCGAATGCGCCAGAGCAGCAAAAGCGCGAGGCCGTCGGCGGCGACGACCTGCCACAGGGTGGTCAAGGGTCGGATACCGCCCATGCCGGAAGCGCCGCCGGTGGGTTCGAAATTGGCAAAGAAAACGCGAACGATCTCGCCGAAGCCGAGCGTCAGGATCATCACGTAAATGCCGCGGATTCGCAGCGCCGGCGTGCCGACGACGGCGCCGGCAATCGCCGCCGCGCAGCCGCCGGCTGCCAGAGCCGGCAAGAACGGCACGTCCGCCTTGGTGAGTACGGCGCACAGATAAGCGCCGATCGCCATGAAACCGCCCTGGCCGAGCGAGATCAATCCGGCCGACATCGGAATGTAAAGACTGACCGCCATGAGGCAATTGATGCCCATGAAGATCGTCACCGATTCCCAATAGCTGCCCAGCATTGTCAGCGTTCCGGTCCGATCCCGGTCCGGAACAGGCCCTGCGGCCGGATGATGAGGATCAGGATCATCAGGCCGAATGCGAACGCGTCGCGCAGCGAGGAGTCGAGATAGGCGACGCTGAGCACCTCGGCGATGCCGAGCACCATGCCACCGGCCATGGCGCCGTAGATGCTGCCGAGCCCGCCGATCACCATCACCGCCATGCCCTTGATGCCCATGTCGAAGCCCATGAACGGCGAGATGGCGTTGAAGTTCAAACCGACCAGCACCCCGGCAATGCCGGCCAGCGCCGAAGCCGCGGCGAACGTCACCAGCACCACCGAGTCGACATTGATGCCGAGGAGGCTCGCAACCTGGATATTCTCGGCGGCCGCGCGCATGGCCATTCCATAGCGCGTGCGGGTGACGAACTGATGCAGGATCAGCATCGAGGCCGCGGCGGTCACCAGGATGAAGAGTTGCGAGCCGGTGACCGCAACGACGCCGAGATTATAGACCTGCTTCTGCAGATTCGACGGAAAGGCGGTCTGCTCGGCGCCGAAGATCTTGGTCATGACTTCCTGGAGCACGAGGCCGGCGCCGATGGTGCTGACGATCGGCGCCAGATGCGAGTTGCCGCGCCGGCGGATCGGACGGAACGCCACGAGTTCGATCACCACGCCGACCACGGCGGCGCCCAGGAGCCCGCCGATCAAGGCAAGCAGCGGCCCGAAATGCCACAGCAGCACGACCTGAAGGCCGGCGAAGGCCCCCACCATGAACACCTCGCCGTGGGCGAGATGCAGCAGCCGCAGCACGCCAAATATGAGCGTGTAGCCGATTGCAACCAGCGCGTACGTGCTGCCGAGCATCACCCCGTTAGCGAGCTGCTGCATAAACATCGGGCGCAGTCCCGCCGACGGTTAGCGGAAGTTTCGTCTAGTGCGCGAGGACGAAATTGCCGTCGTGCACTTCGAGCACGGTGGGAATGCGGGTGCCGTCGCCGTCCTTGTCGATGCTGGTCTCCCCGGTCAGCGGCGCTTCCCAGTTCTTCATGGTCGTCCAGCAGTCGCGGATCTTGACTCGGTCCTGCTTGACGTCGGCGCCGGTGACGCCGGTCTTTTTGATGCATTCGCGCATCAGATAGAGCGTATCGTACATCTCGCCGGCGGCGTTGCTGGGCTTTTCGTGAAAGCGGTTGACGTATTCGGCGACCCAGGCTGCGACGCTGGGCTTGGGATTGGCCGTGTAGAAATCGAACGCCGCAAACACGCCTTCGGTGGCCGCGCCGCCGATTTGCATGAAGCGGGGATCGTTGATGCCGACGCCGCCGACGATCGGCTGCGTCATGCCTTGCTTGCGGATTTCGCTCACCGCGTGCGCGGCCTCGTTATAGAGCGCCGACACCACGATGCCGTCGGGGTTGAGCGCCTTGGCGCGCGTGACCTGTGCCGAATAGTCGATATCGCCGGTCTGGAACGACACTGTGTCGAGGACTTCGATGCCCCGCTCTTTCAGCAGAGCCGGGAATATCTTCTTGCCGTCGAAGCTCGACACCGCGTCTTTGGCATCCATGAAAATCACGACCGTCTTGATCGGCTTGGCCTGCTTTTTGAGCCAAGCGTCGAGCAAGGGCCGGTAGACGTTTTGCGTGGTCAGCGCGAAGCGGAACGCCCATGGCCGGTTGGCCGCGGCAATCCCGGCTTTCGCCGCCATCGGCGTGACCATCGGGGTTTCGCCGCGAACCGCCAACGGGAACGCGACCTCGGCTTCGCCGCTGAATTCCGGCCCCACGATCGCATCGACCTGATCGGAATCGATGAGCTTGCGTGTCAGATTGATCGCTTCGGTGTTGTCGCCGCGGGTGTCATAGATCACGAGCTTCATCTTTCCCGCCGCGCCCAGATCGGCATATTTTTCCATGAACATGGTGATGGCATTTTGCTGCTGCCGACCGTAGGAGGCGCCCTTGCCGGAGGCAGGAATGAGCACGCCGATGGCGACGTCGGCGCTCGCCGGCACGGCCCAAATCGCCGCCAACACGAACGCCAATAACATGGATCGGCTCATGTTCGTTTTGTTTAACATCGGTCGATTCCTCCTCGGGCGGGGGCAAGCTGATTTTCGCTGATAATCGACGTTATTTTTCAGTGCCGTAACCGTCAACTGCAAAATCGATCGCGCTGCTTCATCGCGACGCAGGCGCATGGCAGGTTGTCGGCTCGGTCGCCGTTGACGGCGGCTGGAGCGCTCAGTAGATTTTATCTTTCACAGCCGAAAGAGGGGGCTCGTCATGGGTGTGGTCGGCCGCGCGGCGATCGCGCTGTTGGTCCTGCTAAGCACGCTCATCCTCCCGCTTGCGGCGACCGCGCAGACGAAGGTGCGGGTGGGCCTACTGCCCTTCTCCGAGGCGTTGCCGGTCGTGATCGCCGACCACGAGGGGTTCTTCAAAGCCGAGGGCCTCGAGGTCGAGATCACCAAGTTTCAGAGCGGCGCTCTCGCGGTACCGGTGCTGCAATCCGGTCACATCGATATCGCCATGAGCAACACCGTGGCCACGCTGCAGGCGATTGCACAGGGCCTGGACGCGGTGGTGCTGGCGCCGGCGGCGGTGGTGCGCAGCGCGCCGCCCGACACCACGACCGCGATTGTGGTGCGCAAAGGCGCGATTAAGTCCTTCAAAGATCTCGAAGGCAAGCGCATCGCCGTCAACGTGATCAATAGTACGGCGTGGCTGCACACGGTTGCGGTGCTCGAATTGCACGGCGTCGACCACACCAAGGTCAGGTTCGCCGAGGTGCCGTTCCCGCAGATGAACGACCCGTTGCTGAATGGTCAGCTCGACGCCACTACGCAGGTCGAGCCGTTCCGCTCCGCGCTGATGGCGACGGGCAAGGCCGAGATCATCAGCTGGCCCTATATCGAGACCGCACCCAACACCGACATCACCCAATTTCTCGCGCTGACGTCGTGGGTGGAAAAGAACCCCGATGCCGCCGTCAAGTTCGCCCGCGCGGTGATCAAGGGTGCGCAATTCGCCAAATCGAACGACGCCGCCACGCGCGAGATCAATGTCGCCTATACCAAGCTCAATCCGGCGCTCAAGGACAAGGTGCTGCTGCCGGAGTTCGGCACCGCGGTGAACGTCGCCGGCATGGGCCGCACCATGGAGCTGATGCACAAATATGGGATGCTGCAGAAGCCGATCGACATTTCGAACCGCGTGCTGAAGCTGCCTTGAGCGGTCGAGGTCCGACGCGGCCGTTCCTGCGCCTCAGCGGCATCCGCAAAGAGTTCGCCGCTGCGGGCGGAACGACTGTCGCATTGAACGGGATCAATCTCGAGATCGCGCGCGGTAGCTTCGTCTCGATCATCGGCCCGTCCGGATGCGGCAAGTCAACGCTGCTGCAGATCGTCGCCGGCTTGATCGGCGCTACCTCCGGTTCGGTTCATTTCGAGGATCACAAAGTGGATGGCCCGCCGCCGGGCGCTCTCTATGTGTTTCAGCAATACACCCGCTCGCTGTTCCCATGGAAGACGGTCGAGCGGAACGTTTCTTTTGGCCTGGAGAACCGCGAGACGCTGTCGCGATCCGCGATCGCCGAGCGCACGCGCGAAATCATCGGGCTGGTCAAGCTCACCGGATTCGAGCGCCATTATCCGTGGCAGCTTTCCGGCGGCATGCAACAACGCGTCGCTATTGCGCGGGCGCTCGCCTGCCGTCCGGAAGTGCTGCTGATGGACGAGCCGTTCAGCGCGGTCGACGCGCTCACCCGCGTCGGTCTGCAGGAATTGGTGCGCAGCCTGTGGCGCGAACTCGGCCTGACCGTCATCTTCGTCACCCACGATGTCGACGAAGGCGTCTATCTGTCGACGCGGGTCGTCGCGCTGACCCGTGCGCCCGGCACCGTCGCCGTCGATTTAGCAATCGACCTGCCGCATCCGCGCGATCAGATCGCGACCCGGGCACTGCTGCAATATCTCGATTATCGGGCCACGCTGCTGGCGCAGCTCTTTGCCGACGAAGGCCTCGTCGCCAGGGAGGTCGCATGACCGACAGTGCGCTCCCCGATGCGACGCCGCTGTCCGAGCCGGCCGCCAAGCGACCGCGGCGCTATGCGCTGCCGTGGCAAACGCGCTGGCTGGGGGTGGCTTTCATCGTCGTGTTGCTGCTGGCATGGGAGATAGCGGCGGCGACCGGCGCCATGCCGTCGCTCAGCTTCCCGCGCATGAGCGGGATTCTGGCGGCCTGGTGGCGACTCGTCGTCTCGGGCGAGCTGCCGCGTGAGCTCGGCGACAGCCTGTGGCGAATGTTCGCCGGCTACTTCATCGGCGCCGCGCTTGGCGTGCTGCTCGGGCTGCTGATGGGCTATTTCCGGATTTTCTATAATCTGCTCGAGCCGATCACCGAAGTGCTGCGGCCGATCCCGAGTCCCGCCTACCTGCCGATCGTGATCCTGTTTCTCGGCATCGACGACGCGATGAAGATCTTCATGATCGCGTTTGCGTCGCTGTTCCCGGTCCTGATCAACACCTACAGCGGCGTGCGCAGCGTCGATCCGATTCAGCTGCAGACCGCACGCACATTCGGCGTCGCCGGCCGCAGGCTTGTTTGGCAGGTCGTGCTGCCGGCGGCGTCGCCATTTATTTTCACCGGCATGCGGGTGAGCCTCGCCGTCGCCCTCATCGTCATGGTGATCAGCGAGATGGTCGCCGCCTCGAGCGGCATCGGCTATTTCATCCTCAGCGCGCAGCGCGGCTTTCAGATTCGCGAAATGTTCGCGGGCGTTCTGACCCTGGCCGCGGTCGGCTACGTGCTCAACCGTCTTTTCGTCGCCATCGAAAGTCGCGTGCTGGCCTGGCATTACGGCTATACCCAGCAGCAGCGCCATTGACTTGAGACGGCAGGTTTCAGCGCCCGGTTCCTTCGACGAAACGCAGCGAAAATGCGTCGCCGGAGCACGCGATCGCGGCAACGTAAGGCGCGGCGAAGTGGATGGGAAACAGCAGCGCGCGGTGCTCGGCGCAATGCTCGAGCAAGCGGCGGCGGGTGATGCGCGCTTCCGCCGCCAGTTCGCAAAAGCCTGAATTCCAGTGCGGCGCGTAGACCTGCAGCGGATGATGGATGGCGTCGCCGGAAAATACCGCCCTTTCGTGGCGATCGTCGAGCTTGAGCATGATGTGGCCGCGGGTGTGTCCGGGGGCGGCTTCGATCGTCAGCATATCGCCGATGGGATGCGGACCGTCGACCAACTCGGCCTGGCCGGCCTCGATCACCGGAAGCACGCTGTCGCGATACGCATAAGTGCGTTGCAAATCTGCATCGGCCGCCGGATTCTGGCGCGGATCGCCCCATTCGTTCTCGATCCGCGAGAACAGATATTTGGCGTTGGGGAAGGTCGGCACCCAGCGGCCGTCGCGCAACATCGTGTTCCAGCCGACATGGTCGGTATGCAGGTGCGTGCAGAGCACGATGTCGATGTCTTCTGGCGCGGCGCCCGCCGCGCGCAGCCGTTCCAGATAGGGCGTGTCGAGTTGATGAAAGCGCGGCGCACCGGGCCGATCCTTGTGGTTGCCGGCGCAGCAATCGAGGAGGATCGTGTGACGGTCGGTGCGGATCAGCCAGGAATGCACGCTAGTGATCAGGCGATCGTGTTCCGGCGCGTAGTGATTGGGAACGAGCCAGTTCCGATGCCGGTCGAGCAGCTCGCGGTCGAATCCGACGAGGAACTTCTCGGGCGGCAGGCTGGCAAATCCCACCAATTCACCGACCCGAGTGATACTGACGTTGCCGACTTTCCATGTCGTCATCTGCGGCCTTTGTCGGTCGATCGTCGCCGGCCCATCGGGCAAAAGTATAGGCGCCATGCGTGCCAAGTATAGGCGTTGACAGGTCCGGCGCCTTCTTCAATCGTAACACGATGACGGCGTCCACCCGCAGCGACCGTGTCGGCGAGCAGCAGTATGTCGTGTCGGTCGATGTCGGCGGCACCTGTACTGATTGCGTCGTTTTCCACGCCGGCGAGCCCATCCGATTCGGCAAGGCGCTGTCGACCCCGCCGCGCTTTGCGCGCGGCGTGCTCGACTCCGTGCGCGCAACCTCCGCCGGCATGGGAATTGCGGCCGACCGCCTGCTGGCGCAGACACGGCTGTTCCTCCACGGCTCGACCGTGGTGGACAATACGATATTCACCCGCGAGGGCGCGCGCACCGGTCTGATCACCACCGCGGGCTTCGAGGACACGCTCATCGTCACGCGCGGAGCTTATGGGCGCTGGTCCGGGCAGCCTGAAGAATCGATCAAGCATCCGGTTGCGTCGAACCGTCCGCAACCGCTGTTGCCGCGGGCGCGTATTGCCGGAATCCGCGAGCGCATCGACTACAAGGGCGCCGTCATTTACCCGCTCGAAGATAGCGACGTAGAAGCCGCAGTGGAGCGCTTGGTCGGGCGCGAACGGATCGAGGCGCTCGGCGTCTGCCTGTTGTGGTCGTTTCGCAATCCCGAGCACGAGCATCGGGTCCGCGACATCGTGCGCCGCTTGGCGCCGCAGGTTCACGTCGCGATCTCGGCGGACGTGGCGCCAGTGCCCGGCGAATATGAGCGCACCTCCGCGACCGTCATCGACGCTTACGTTGGCGGCGTGACGCAGGCCTACCTTGCCGAGCTGATGGAGCTTCTCGGCGACAGCGGCTACGGCGGTCCGCTTCTGGTGATGCAGGGCTATGGCGGCCTGGTGCCGGTCGCGGAAGCGGCGGCCCGCCCGATCGGCATGATCGAGTGCGGTCCGGCGGCGGGCGTGATCGGGGCGCAATTTCTTGCCGGCGAACTCGGCGACGCCAATGTCATCGCCGCCGACATGGGCGGGACGACGTTCAAGGTCGGCGTCATCCAGGACGGCCGCTTCGACTACGCACGCGAACCGATGGTCGACCGCTATCATTACATCGCGCCGAAGATCGACCTGCAATCGATCGGCGCCGGCGGTGGCAGCGTCATCGATGTGGACCGTCGCCTCAATCGGCCCACGATCGGCCCGGCAAGCGCGGGCGCGCAGCCTGGCCCGGTCTGTTACGGGCGCGGCGGCGATCGTCCGACGCTGACCGACGTTGCCGCGGTCTTGGGTTACATGGACCCGGATACGTTCCTCGGCGGCACCATGCGGCTCGACATGGCGCGGGCCCGCACGATCTTTGACGAACGGATCGCGCGTCCGCTGGCGATGAAGGTCGATGAGGCGGCGCTCGGCATCTATCGCATCGCGGTCGCCAAGATCGCCGATCTCATCCGCAACGTCACCATCGAGCGCGGGCTGGATCCGCGCGAATTCGTGCTGCAGTCGTTCGGCGGCAGCGGCGGACTCTTTGCCGGCGCTTATGCCCGCGATCTGTCCATCCGCCGGGTGGTCGTCCCGCACACCGCCGCGGTGCTCTGCGCGTTCGGCATGGTGGCGGCCGATGTCCTGCACGACTATTCAGTCGTGCGGCCCATGCCGATGCCGGCCGAACCTTCCGCCGTCGATGCCGTGCTGAACCCCATGGAACAACGCGCCTGCCGGCAACTTGCAGCGGAAGGTTTTCAGGCCGGGCGCGTCGCGCTCGAATGGTTCGTGGAGATGCGCTACCGTCGCCAGGTGCATCAGATCAGCACGCCTTTGCGCGGCACGCCGCCGATCACGCCAGCGGCGCTCGACACGCTGCAAGCGGATTTCGAACAGCTTTACGAACGGCGCTACGGCCCCGGCTCCTCGTATCGTGCGGCCGGCATCGAGCTGGTCGCGTTCCGGCTCAAGGCGCGGGGCCTGATGCGGCGGCCGCAACTCGAGCCTGCGCCGCTGCGCGGCTGCGATCCGGCGCCCGCCGAGCGCGGCCGCCGTGACATATTGTTCAGCGAGAGCGCCGGCAGGGGCCCGGTCAAAGTCTATGATTTTACGCGGCTGGAGCCCGGCAACGTGGTCCGCGGTCCGACCGTGATACACTCGCCGGTGACGACCGTCGTTGTTCACGAAAGCCAGATCGCCCGCATGGACGCGTGGCGTAATTTGATACTGGAGGAGGCCTGATGAAACCGGTCGATCCCATCACGTTCGAGATCGTCCGCCACCGGCTGTTCCGCATCGTCGACGAAGCGGTCATCACCCTCAAGCACGTCTCGGGCAGCGCCATCACCAACGAAGGCCACGACCTGATGGTATCGCTGTACACCGCCGACGGCGGTTTGCTGATGGGCGGCGTCGGATTTCTGCACCATCTGAGCTGCGCCTCGCAGGCATGCAAGGCCATCCTGCGCCGCTTCAAGGATCGCCTCAATGAAGGCGACATGTTTCTGCTCAACGATCCCTACACCGCGGCGCTGCATACGTCCGATGTCTATATCGTTTCGCCGATCCATTACGGCGGCGAGCTGATAGCGTGGTCGGCCTGCTTCGTGCACGTGAGCGACATCGGGGCGATGAATCCCGGCGGCTTCTGTCCTGATGCCCGCGACATTTTCACCGAAGGGTTCTCTTCGCCGGGCCTGCGGCTGATCGATCGCGGCCGCGTCTGCGAGGATGTGTTCGATACCTTGCTCAATATGGTGCGGGTGCCCGAGCTGGTCGCCCTCGATATCCGCTCGATGATCGCGTGCAATAACGTGGCGCGGCAGAGGTTGCAGGCGCTCTACGAGAAATACGGTGCCGGCATCGTCAGCGAGGTTAGTCGTGCCCTGATCGCGCAGTCCGAGAAATTGCTGCGGGCGCGGCTGCGCGAGCTGCCGGACGGCCGCTGGGTCGCGCGCCAGTATATGGACGTTGCCGGCAAGCCGCTCGAAATCCGGTTGGCCATGACCAAGTCCGGCGACGGGCTTGAATTCGATTTCGCCGGCAGTTCGGCGCAGGCGGAGCGCGGGGTGAACTGCACGCGCTGGGGCGCCTGGGGCGGGCTGCTGGCGCCGCTTTATCCGCTGCTCTGTCATGACATCACCTGGAACGAGGGGGTGCTCAAGCCGATCCGCATGGTGGCGCCCGAAGGCACGATCATCAACGCAACCCGCCCGGCGCCGGTCTCGATTGCCACGGTCGGCGCCATCCAGGCCGTGAACAATGCGTCCCTCATCTGTCTGTCGAAGATGCTGGCGGCAAGCCCGAAATATGCCGGCGAAGCGACCGCGGTCTGGCAGGGCAGCCACCTCTGCATCCAGCTCTTTGGGCGCAACCAGCGCGGCCAGGACGTCATCGGCTCGACGACGGAAACCTTCGCCGGCTCGGGCGGCGCCCGCTGGGCGGCTGACGGCATCGATCTCGGCGGCGAAATCCCCAATCCGATCTCGCGCATGGCCAATGTCGAAACCAACGAGGCCATGTATCCCATCCGCTATTTGTTTCGGCGGCGGCTGTGCGATTCCGGCGGCGCCGGCTAATTCCGCGGCGGCACGGGCGGTTAATACGCCGTGGTGCCGCACGACGCACCGACCGGCGAGATCGGATTTGTCGTCAGCGGCAAAGGGGTCGATTTTCCGATGAGCCACGGGCTCGCCGGCGGCTATCCGGGCACGCCCGGCCGATACGTCGTCTGTCGCGGCGCAGAACCGGTGGGGATGCCGCTTGCGCTCAGCGAAATCGCCGGCGACCACGACGCCGTCTCATTCGGCGTCTACCGCGTCGGCCGCGCCGATGTCTTTTACGTGCGCTGGAACGGCGGCGGCGGGATGCGCGACCCGTTGGCGCGCGATGCCGAAGCGGTGGCGCGCGACGTCGGCGAGGGCGTCGTGTCCGCGCAGGCGGCGCGGGATCTCTATGGTGTGGTGTTCGCCGCAGGCGCAACCGTGGACGCCGTCGCGACCGAAGAATTGCGCGCCGAGCTGCGTCAAGGCAGGCGCGGCACCAACATCACGCCCGCCGTCACGGCCGGCGCGTTCGCGCATTGCGGATGCACACGCTCCGGCTGTCCGGCGAACGACGCGGCAGATGACGGCGCGATCGTCGTCCGCGAGCGGCTGATGTCGCGCCTTGCACCGGCCTATACGACGGGGCCGCAAACGACACTGTCGGAGATCGTCTGCGCGAGCTGCGGTGCTTTGCTCGACGCGCAGGTGACCGCGCTGGAGGCAGGGCCGTTGTTCGACGGCGGCACGCCGCCGGAGCTGCGCCGATGAACGATAGTGCCAAGGCCTCGGCGATCGGCGTCGATCCGGGACGCCCCGTGCGCGTCGAAGCGCGCCCGGAGCCTATCGAGATCGACTTGGCGCAGACCGCTGTTGTGGCGGTCGATCTGCAGAACGGCTACGCTTCACCCGGCGGTTATCGGGCCCTGATCGGCCAGGATGTCGGACCGGCGCGTGCTGCGGTCGCGAACGCGTTGCGACTTCTCGAGGCGGCGCGCGCCGCCGGCCTTACCGTGATTCTCCTGCAGAACGGCTGGGACGCCGAGCTCAAGACCGCCGGCGGGCCGCACTCGCCGAATTGGCACAAATCGAATCCGCTCAAAGCCATGCGGGCAAGGCCGGAGCTGAAGGGAAAAATCCTGACCCATGGGTCGTGGGATTACGCCTTCATCGACCAGTTGAAGCCGGCGCCGGGAGACATCGTCGTGCCCAAGGCGCGCTACAGCGGATTTTGCGGCACCGCGCTCGACAATGTCCTGCGCGCCCGCGACATCCGCAATCTCGTGTTCACTGGGATCGCCACCAATGTCTGCGTCGAATCGACAATCCGCGACGCCTATCATCGGGAATTCTTCTGCCTGCTGGTCGCCGACGCCACGGCCCAATCCGGGCCATCGTTCATCCAGGAAGCGACGCTTTATAACGTGGAGCGCTTCCTCGGTTGGGTGACGACGACAGACGCGATGTGCGCGGCGCTGGTGCGGTCCTAGCGTCACGACACGGATGTTCGGTGCGGGCAAAGTCCGGTACAGTCGGCAGGCAGTGGGCGCGCCGAGTCTTTGCTCGCGCGACACAACCAAGATGAGAATGCGCGATGGACGACGTCGCTTTCGGGCACAGCGCCGCACTCGCCGGTGCGGAAACCGTCAAGCCGGTCGGCTGGAGCGATTTGCGCGGTTGGTTGCGCCTAGTCGAGGCCGCAGGCCAGCTCAAGCATATCGATGTGCCCGTCGATCTCGACGAGGAGCTTGCAGCCATCACTTTCATGGCCGGGCGAACGGCGGCCTCGCCGGCGCTGCTGTTCTCCAATCTCATCGGCAATTACGGCGATGCGCGCGTGCTCGCGAACATGCTCGGGGCCAGCAAGGAACGCTACGCACTTGCGGTCGGGCTTGATCCAAAGCTCAGCACGTCGGCGATGATTTTCGCCTCGCGCGACCTGATGAAGCGCCGCCTGCAGCCGATTTTCATCCCCAGGAGCGAAGCGCCGGTCAACGAGATCGTGCGCAAAGGCTCCGACGTCGACGTCACCGCCTATCCGAGCCCGAAATTCTGGCCCGGCGACGGCGGCCGCTATATCGGCACCGGCGACATTACTCTCACGCGATCGCCCGATACCGGACGCATCAATGTCGGCGTCTATCGCCAGATGCTGCACGGTCCGAACCGCGTCGGGCTTTATTGCTCACCCGGCAAGCATGGCCGGCTCGACCGCGATGCCTGGTGGGCGCGCGGCGAGCCCTGCGAAGTGGTTGCCGCCTATGGCATCGACCCGGTCCTGTTCATGGTCGGCGCGCAGGTGTTCAGCGCCGATCAATCGGAGCTCGATGTCGCCGGGGGCATCATGGGCCGGCCGATCGAACTGACCGAAGCCGAATATGTGAGCCTGCCGATTCCGGCGCACGCCGAATTGGTCGTCGAGGGCGTGCTGCGTCCAGGCGATACCGAGATGGAAGGCCCGCTCGGTGAATTCACCGGCTATTACGGCAATGTCCGCGGACCGCAGCCGGTGATGGAAGTCAAAGCCGTCCATAGCCGCAAGTCGCCGATCCTGACCGCGGCTTTGATGGCGACCTATCCGTCGTGCGAAATCGGCGCCTATTACGCGATCATGCGCTCGGCGCGCATTCTCGACGACTTGCAGCGCATCGGCGTGCCCGGCGTGGTGGCGGCCTATTCGCATCCGGCCGCCGCATCGGGCTGGGGCCTGGTGATCGTATCGCTGAAGCAGCAATACGCCGGGCATGCGGCGCAGGTGCTGGCGTTGACCGCGCAATGCCCGGCGGCAAGCTACTACACGAAGTGGATCATCGCCGTCGACGACGACGTCGATCCGACCGACTTCGACCAGGTGATGTGGGCGTTGAGCACGCGCTGCAACCCGAGCGACGACCTCGATATCTTGCGCAATACCTGGTCGACCGGACTCGATCCAAGCCAGTATCCGCCCGAAGTGCGGCCTTACGGCTCGAAGGTGCTGATCAATGCCTGCAAGTCGCACCGCCATATGAAGGAGTTTCCCGCTTCGACCCTGCTGCGCAAGACGACTTACGAAAAGGTGTCGAAGCGATGGTCGGAACTGGGCTTTGCCGGGCCGCCGCCCGAGCTGAACGTGTTTCACAAGGAGTAAGATCGCGCGCGTCAGCCTTGGACAAGCGCCAGGACGCGCAACGGACTGCCGGAGCCGGTTTTGATCTTCAGCGGCGCGGCGATGATGACCGCTCCGGTCGGCGGCAGCTGATCGAGATTGCGCAGGCATTGCAGACCATAGCGGCCCTTGCCATGCATGTAGAAATGCGCGGGATTGGGCGGCGTGAATTTGCGCGATTGACCGGCATCGGTATTGATCGTCTCCACGCCGAAGCCGTGCACGTCGCGTTCCTCCAGCAGAAAGCGCACCGCCTCCGGTGACGGTCCCGGCGTGTGCGCGCCGTCGTCGCGCCGGTTGGCGAAGGCCGCGCCCTGGCGGTGCTTCCACCAATCGGTGCGAAATAGGAACCAGCTCCGCGGCGGAATCCGGCCGTAAGTGCGCTCCCATTGCTCGATGTGCGGCACCGTGAGAACGAAATCCTCGTCGGCTGCCGCTTCCCGCGAGCAATCGATGACGCAGGCCGCAGCGACAAAGTTCTTCACATCGATGGTGTCGACCGAATTGTTGGGCAGGTCGCGCCCCGAAATCCAGTGAATGGGCGCGTCGAAGTGCGTTCCCGAATGCTCGCCGCAGCTGAAATTGTTCCAGTAATGGTTGGCGCCGCGCTCGTCGTAATGGGAGATTTCCTCGATCCGGAACGGCGCACATTGGCCGAACTGCGGCGGCAGCACGATAGTCGGAAAATCAGGAGACAGCGTATGGGTCAAATCGACGACGCGCACGCCGCCATCGACGATATCGCGGACAAGATCGACCAGTGACGGCATGGCGTCCTGCCTCCTCTGTTTCGCGCCGGAAACGGCATTGATAGCGGCGAATTGGCAAAGTCCCAAGATGCGAACGGCCGGTGGCGCTTTCTATTTGAGCGAAAAGGCCGCGGGCGGCCGCCAGTCGTAGAGCCAATCGTGATGGTGCAACAGGCGGGTGCCGCCGATCGTGCGCAGCACCAGATCACGCAGCCACGCGCGCGCGCCGCCGAGGTGGTAGCGGGCGCCGGTGCGTGCGGCCAAGCGCTGGACCTTCTGGATTCGGCCGCGCCGCACGGCGCAGTAAATGCGCAGCGCCGCGTCCGGGTCGTCGGGGTGACGCGCCAGACACCGGGCCGCAACCGCCGCATCCTCGATCGCCATGGCAGCCCCTTGCGCCAGAAACGGCAACATGGCGTGCGCGGCGTCGCCGAGGAGGGCCACTCGACCTTTTGACCATTGCCTGATCGGCCGGCGTTCATAGAGCGCCCATTTCAGCCACCTTTCCGGGAGGCCGATGAGCGATCGCGCCGGCAGCGGCCAGGCTTGCTGCTCGAGGCGCGCGAGGAGATCGGCACGGTTGGCTGGCTCGCTCCATCCCGGCGCGTTCCACGCGTCGGCGGTGACGACGACCATGTTGATGATGCTGCCGGCCTTGACCGGGTAGTGTACCAAGTGGGCATGCCGGCCGAGCCACAGATGAACCAATGGCTCGCGGAATTCGGGGGCGACCTCTGGCGCGGGGACCGAAGCTCGCCAGGCAACTCGCCCGGCAAAGCGCGGCGGCTCGGCGTCGCCGATGCGCTTGCGCACGACCGACCACAGGCCGTCGGCGGCGAGCAACGCCAAGCCGCGTTCGTCGGTTATGCTCGACTTGGCGCGGACCGCGAGGGTGATGCCATTGCTATGTGTGACGTAGTCCTCGACGCGCGTGCCGAGCTTGACGGTGAGGTCCATTTGCCGGGAGCATGCGGCCATCAGAGCGGCTTGCAAGTCGCCGCGATGGATCAGCCAATAAGGGGCGCCATAGCGTTGCTCGGCGGCCTCGCCGAGCGGCAGGCGCACGATCTCGCGCCCGCTCGCGGCGCTGAGCACGCGCAGCGCCGCAGGCGCCACCGCCAGCGGACGCAACCGGCTCTCCAAGCCGAGATCGATCAGAATACGCGCCGCGTTCGGCGACAGTTGGATGCCCGCGCCAGTATCGTCGAGACGTTCCGACTGTTCCAGTACGGTGACCCGAAAGCCGCTACGCGTGAGCGCCAGCGCCGCGGTCAGACCGCCGATGCCGGCGCCGGCAACGATGATGATGCGCGAGGACGGCAGAGCGCGCGCTCCCGTGGGAAACGATCAGGCGTGGACGTTGTGCAGGGCGCATTCCGCCGGCCTGGCGGCGCCGGGCTTGAGCGTCGGGTCATAGCGATAAAGCGTCGAGCAATACGGGCAAACTTGCTCGGCATCCGCCCCCATGTCGCAGAACACGTGCGGATGGTCGAAAGGCGGCTTGGCTCCCACGCACATGAACTCCTTGGCGCCGATCTCGATCACCGCAACGCCGGGTTCGTTGTGAAAATGGGGAACAATCGTGTCGCTCATGCCCGCTTTCCGCCTTGCCGGCCGGCACCATAGCGGCGCGGTGCCGGGATTGCCAGCGATCATCGCAGCGGATGAGCAGCGCCGCGGTATCAGGCCTTCAGCCGAACCGGGTACGAGCTGAAGCCGCGGAAACGGGCGCGGCCGCCGCGCACCGGCGTTCCTGCCGGCTCGATGCGGCCGAAGCGCCGAAGCAATCGACCGATCGCAACCTCCGCCTCCATGCGGGCAAGCGACATTCCCGCACAAGCGTGAATGCCGGTCGCAAACGCCAGATGCCGATTCGGTCGACGGCGGATGTCGAGGCGATCGGGATCGGGAAACTGCTTGGGGTCGCGATTGGCGGCGCCGATGCAAATGTGCACGTAGCTCCCGGCGGCGATGCGGACGCCGCCGAGGAGTGTGTCGCGGGTGGCTCGGCGGTTGCCGAGCTGGTTCGAGCTTTCCATCCGCAGGAATTCTTCGACCGCGGTGTCGATGGCCTGCGGGTGCGCGCGCAGGTCGCCCATCGCCTCGGGATGGCGGATCAGGAGGTCGATCGCGTTGCCGATCAGATTGGTCGTGGTTTCGTGACCGGCATTGAGCAGAAAAATGCAGTTGTGGACAAGCTCGAGCTGCGACAGGCGCTCGGCGTCGCCGTTGCCGGGAACAAAGTCGCTCGCGGCAACCAGGGCCGACAGGATTTCAGCCGGATCGCCGTCGCCCCGGCGCAGCCGCCGGGCGATGATGTCCCGCAGGTAGTCCTTAAAATCGGCGACCGCCGTCACGCCGTCGTCGAATTGTTGCCGACTCAGGACCGGTTCGAGCGCGCCCAAAATGGCGAGCGACCAGCCGCGCAGCGGCGTGCGCTCATCCTGGGGCACGCCGAGCATGTCGCCGATCAGCTGGACCGGAATGGCCGCCGCAAAATCCGCAATCAGGTCGATTTCGCCGCGCGCGGCCGCGGCCTCGAGAAGCCGATCGACAAGCTGCTCGATCCGGTCCTGCAGCGCACGCAGCGCGCGCGGTGCGAATGCCGGCGCCAAGAGCTTCCGCACCCGGGTGTGATAGGGCGGGTCGTTGAACACCAGGCTCGTCGTATGGTGCTCGTAGAGGAGGCTGTCGGCGAAGTTCGGTTGGAAATCGAGCTTCTTGTCCGAACTCCAGGTTTCGGCATCGCGATAGACCGAAAGGCAGTCGTGGTAGCGTGTCAGGAAGTAGGAACCGTCCGGCATGCGGTGCACCGGATCGAATTGCCGGAGCACGCGATAGGTCGGATAGGGATTTTCGAGAAAAGCCGGCGTGAGCTTTTTCAGATCGAAGGCGACGACGTCCACGGGCGGGCCGGAGTTCGCTTCTGCCGCCTCCGCGGGCTCTGTGCCGTGTGCCGGGTGCCGCACGTCTAGCAAGCGGCGGTAAGGATTGCTTGGCGTACCCGGCGGGCGCTCACTGCTTCACGAGGCGGCACGCCGGATTGGGCGGACCGAACGCCTGCTCGCCAGGAATGTGCGCGAGGATCTTGTAGTAATCCCATGGATATTTCGACTCCTCCGGTGTCTTCACCTGCACCAGGATCAGATCGTGCACCATCAAATTGTCGGCGCGCAGGTGGCCGTTACGCGAAAAGAAATCTTCGATCGGCGCCTCCCGCATCTTTGCCGCGACCTTGAGCGGATCGTCGGTGCCGGTCGCCTTTATGGCGTTGAGATAGTTTACGATCGACGAGTAGACGCCCGCCTGCCACATCGTCGGCATGCGGTTCATCTTGGCGAAGAACCGCTTCGACCAGGCGCGTGTCTTGTCGTCCATGTCCCAATAGAACGATGTCGTGAGCACGAGCCCTTGAGCGGCCTTCAGTCCGAGCGCGTGCACGTCGGTGATCAGCGCCAGAAGTCCGGCCATCTGCTGGCCGCCTCGGAAGATGCCGAACTCGCCGCCAAGCTTGATGGCGTTGACGTTGTCGGGAGGGCCGCTGGCAAGCCCGATGATCTTGGCTTTCGACGCCTGGGCTTGGAGGACGAACGAGGACAAGTCCGGCGTGGCGAACGGGTGCCGGACGGCGCCGAGCACCTTGCCGCCGTTCTGTTCGATCACCTGGGTGGCGTCGCGCTCGAGCGCGTGACCGAACGCATAATCGGCAGTGAGGAAGAACCAGGTCTTGCCGCCGCGCTTGGTGACTTCCTGTGCCGTGCCGACAGCCAGAGCATGGGTGTCAAACACCCATTGAATGGCGTAGGGCGTGCAGAACTTACCGTGGAAATCGGCGGTGCCGGTCGAGTGGGTTATGAAGAGCTTTTTCCGTTCGTTGGCGACGTTTTGCACCGCCAGGCCAACGGCCGAAACCGGCACGTCGACGATCAGGTCGACCTGATCCCGATCGTACCATTCGCGCGCAATTCCGGCGGCGATGTCAGGTTTGATCTGGTGGTTGGCGGAAATCACCTGAATCGGCTTGCCGAGCACTGTGCCGCCAAAATCCTCGACCGCCATTTGCGCAGCCGCGACCGAGCCGGCACCTGTCGGCGTCGACGCTGGCCCGGACAGGTCAGTGAGGACGCCGATTTTCACCACGTTGTCGGAAACTTGCGCCCTAGCGATGCTGCCCGATGTCGTCAATAAAGCGGCCAGCAAAACGAGCCCCATGCGGTGCATCGCGGTCCTCCCTGCATGCGCGCCAGATTTGCCCCGGCGTTCGTTGTCGACGCCGGCGAAGCCTAGGCGGCGCCGCTTGGCTGTGCAACCCGGCCAGGCGGCGCGGCGGTCGAAAAATGGATGAACGCTAAGGCGACGTCGCGGCTTCAGTTCGTTTCAGCGCGGTCGTGTGTTTTCCCGGGCCGGATCGATTAAGGTCCGGCATGCCGCACTTCATGCATGGTGACGTGATGATCGCCTTCCTTGACGAGGGCGATGGCGAGCCGATCGTCTTGGTGCACGGTTTTGCCTCCAATAAGGAGGTGAACTGGGTGCATCCGGGCTGGGTGACGACGCTGACGCGCGCCGGGCGCCGGGTCATTGCGCTCGACAATCGCGGTCACGGCGCGTCCAGCAAGCTGTACGAGCCCGCCGCCTATCACAGCGCCATCATGGCAGAAGATGTCCGTGCCCTGCTCGACCATCTTGGGCTCCGACGTGCCGATGTCATGGGCTACTCGATGGGTGCGCGCAACACCGCGTTCCTTGCGCTCGGGCATGCCGATCGCGTGCGCGCAGCCGTGTTTGGCGGGCTCGGCATTGGCCTGGTCGAGGGAGGGGGCTTGCCGGAAAGGATCGTTGCGGCGCTCGAAGCGCCCACGCTGGCCGATGTCGCCGATCCACGCGGGCGCGCATTCCGCTCGTTCGCCGAGCAGACAGGTTCGGACTTGCGCGCGCTCGCGGCCTGTATCCGCGGCTCGCGTCAGGTGCTGTCGCGCGCCGAGGTCGGCCGCCTTGCCGTTCCGGTCCTGGTCGCCGTCGGCAGCAACGACGACATTGCCGGTCCGGCCGAAGCCCTTGCCAACCTGATCCCCGGCGCCCAGGCCCTGGTCATTCCGGGCCGCGATCACATGCTGGCGGTTGGGGACCGGGTCTTTAAGGCGGCCGTTCTCGATTTCCTGACGCGGCGGCCTTGAGGCAAGATCGGCCATTGGCCTTATTGCCTGGGTCTTTGCCCTACGGACTCGGCCACTGGCGGCCGGGGCAGGCTGGGCCTGGCGTCTGTCTTGCGGCGCACCAAGTATGCTAGAACCAGCGCCCGCCCGGGAGACAGCCATGGCGCAATATCAGGCTAAGCCGGTACTTGATAAGGTCGATCCGGTCTGGGCCCGGATCCGCCGCGAAGCCGAAGAAATCGTGCGGCGCGAGCCCGAACTTGCGACGTTCATTTATTCGACGGTCCTGCATCACGACGCGCTCGAGGCTGCAGTGGTGTACCGGCTCGCAGACCGGCTCGACCATCCGGCGCTGTCGGGCGAGCTGATCCGGCAAGCTTACGCGGATGCGCTCAAGGACCAGCCGGCGATCGGCGAGAGCTTCCGCGCCGATATTGTCGCCACCGCCGACCGCGATCCGGCGACCCACCGGCTGCTGGAGCCAGTGCTTTATTTCAAGGGCTTTCACGCCATTCAGACCCACCGGCTCGCGCATTGGCTGTGGACCAAGGGTCGCCGTGATTTCGCGCTATACTTACAGAGCCGTTCGTCGGCGATTTTCCAGTGCGACATTCATCCGGCGGCGCGCCTCGGCCGCGGCATCTTCCTCGATCATGCCACCGGTCTCGTCGTCGGCGAAACGGCAGTGATCGAGGACGACGTGTCGATGCTGCACGATGTGACGCTCGGCGGCACCGGCAAGGACGCCGGCGACCGACACCCGAAGATCTGCTATGGCGTCATGATCGGCGCCGGCGCCAAGATTCTCGGCAATATCGAGGTCGGCCGTTGCGCGCGCATCGCCGCCGGCTCCGTGCTGCTCAAGTCGGTGCCCAACAACGTGACCGTCGCCGGCGTGCCGGCGCGGGTCGTTGGCAAGGCCGGTTGTCCGGAGCCGGCGCGGCTGATGGACCAGATGCTGCACGAGGACATCTGATCACCGCGGCCGAGCGAAGCGGCTTTGCGGACCTGACGAATTCCTGAACTTTTGCTTCGCAAAGCGAGCGACCGGGCGGCAACAGTGTGTGCCGCCGCGGCAGCGACGCCTGCCAAAGTGCCCGGCGCGTGTCATTGTTGTCGTCGGCTTCACGTGCTATGCGGCTTGCCCGAGGAGGCGCGCGCCGTGGACGTCCAAGAAGTCAGAAAGCTCGACGCTTACCTGAAGAAGCTGTTCGGCAACGCTCGCATCCGCGTGGTGCCGCGGCCGAAAAAGGAGGATTCAGCCGAGGTCTATGTCGGCGATGAATTCATCGGCGTGCTGTTCGTCGACGACGAGGACGACGAGCGCTCCTATAATTTTCAGATGGCGATCCTCGGCAGCGACCTGGATTAACACGCGACCGCTTCGTCTATCGGTCGTTCGCCTTCTGGCGCCGGCTTTCGTTTGCGGGATGGAGCAGTGCCACGAGCCGGTCGAAGCCGGCGGCAACGGTGCGCCAATGCTGCAGCCATTCCCGGGGAAACCGCAGCGTGATTTCAGCGGCCTCCATTGAACGCTCGTGGATGCAGGTGCCCGGTACCGTGCCGGCCGGCCGGGTGCAGCGAGCGAAAAACTGCTCGGGATTTTCCGCGACATAGATGAGGTCTTCGCCGTCGTAAGGCGTGCCGGCGCGAAACGGCAGCACCGCCAAGCCGTCCGGGCCTGCTGTTGCCAGCGCGGCGAAATAGCGCGGATATATGCTGCGCAGCCGCTCCGCCGGCGCCAGCACGTTGCCGAGGTCGGCAATGGTGACGAAGATGCGATCGGCGGTGCGCGGCGCCCGGCCGGCATTATTTCTCATGTCGACGGCCGACGCGGCGGCTTCGCCGACCGCCGCAGGCGGCTTGAGCGAAGGCCAGAGAAACACCAGGTCGATGCGGTCGTGGGCCCCGGGCTGACGTTGCATCGCAGCGCGGATGGCCGCCGGCGGCACCTCGAAAAGCACCCCGGCAACGGTGATCGGAACGGCCGGAGCGTCGCGTGCGACCGGCTTGGCCGGCCAGCTCGGCCACAGCACATAGGAAATAAAGGTTATCAATCCGGCGGCGACGGCACCAAAGCCGAGAATAAACGCAAGCGACAACCACACGCCGCGCGGCTTGCGGCGCCGTTTCGATTGGGGAAGTGCGTGTGCCGTCATGCTGGTTTCGCGCTTTACCGCGAATCGGCAGCCAGTATGACACGAGCAAATGCCGCAGCCCCGTTAACCTTTTCTTAAGCAAATTCTGGCGGTGCGCCGCGCCCTTTGCGACTCTTCGGAAAAGTCGAGGGGCGTTGCGATGTACGAAGCCATCGGATCGGCGATCACGCCGGAATCCATCGAGTCCATGTACGCGATCGCCCTAGGCTTTGCCGTCGCCGGACTGTGCGCCAGCGGCTATCGCCTTTTCGGCTTGCGCTTTCCGAGCTTTCGACTGCTCGAAGTGGGACCGATGGCGCTGCGCTTTGCAGCCGTACCGCTGCTCGTCTTCTCCGCGCCGTTTCTGATCATGCGCAACACGCTGCGCGGGCGCCGCTTCGAGCGCCGCCGCGCCGGCTTCGTCATGGCGGCAACCGTGGTCGCCTCCCTGTGGAGCATGATGTCGGGCACGATCATGGTGATGGTACTGCGCGCTCTCGTCAAAATCTGACGGTCGGTGCCGGAGCAAAACGCGGCGGCGCCATCGCGGTGGGTAAAGCCTCCGATCAGGGTTGCTGCTTTCGCCGTTTGGCTGGCTTGCGGGAAGCCTGTCGATTGCGGATGTTTGCGGCAGGGCCCGGGCCGGGCCCGGGCCGACGTTGTGAGAAGCATCCATGATCTATGAACTCGACGGCCAGAAGCCGGACTTGCCGGAACAAGGGCGGTATTGGATCGCGCCGAGCGCTGCGGTTATCGGCAAGGTGCGGCTGAAAGCCGATTGCAGCGTCTGGTTCGGCGCGGTGCTGCGCGGCGACAACGAGTGGATCGAACTTGGCGAGCGTTCGCAAATCCAGGACAATTCGACACTGCATACCGATCTTGGCTTTCCCATCACCATTGGGCCGGATTGCGTGATCGGCCACAATGTCATGCTGCACGGCTGCACGATTGGGGCGCATGCGCTCATCGGCATGGGCGCAATCGTGCTCAACGGCGCCCGGATCGGCGCCCATAGCCTGGTCGGCGCCGGCGCATTGATCACCGAAGGCAAGTCGTTCCCGGAAAGGTCGCTGATCGTGGGCTCGCCGGCGCGCGCCATCCGCACGCTCGACGCGGCCGCAGCGGTCGCGATAGCGGCCGGCGCCGAGTTCTATGTTCGCAATTACCAGCGCTACGCAAAAGGACTGAAGGAGATCGGCTGACGATGTCGGGATCGTATCGGCCGCGCCATCGGCCCGCCGGCCAGGCGCAAACCTTCCGATTATTTCGCTTCCGCGGTCGCGCCTTCGCCGGGGCTTCCGGGTGGGCCGGCGATGCGGACTTTATCGCCGGTGGTGATGCCATCCGGCGGATTCGTTACCACGCGATCGTCGGCGACGATGCCGGAGCCGATCTCAACCTCATTGCCCAAGTCGCGCGCGATGGTGACCTGCTTGAGAGCGATGCGGCCGTGAGGGCCGACGGTCGCCACCTGCAGACCCCGCTCGTTGAAGATCAGCGCGCTCGCCGGCACGTTGACGGCGATTTCCGGGTGCGGCAGGTCGAAGGTCACGGTGGTGAAATCGCCGGTCATCAGCTCGCCCCTCGAATTGTCGACGACCAACTGCATCCGCGTGGCGCCTGAGGCGATGTCGACCGCTTGGGCGGAAGCCTCGACGGTCGCGGGAAAGGTCCGTCCTGGATATTCCGGCACCGCGATCCGCGCGTTGGTGCCGACCGGGATGCTCGGCACGTAGCTTTGCGGCACATTGACGTAGACGCGCAGCTTTCTGGTCTCCGAGACGACGAACAAGGGCGGCCCGGCGGTGCCGACGTTGATCAGCGCGCCGATATCGGTGCTGCGCGCCGTGACCAGTCCGTCGAACGGCGCCACCAGCCGCTTGTATTGTTCCAGCACATGCAGCCGGTCGAGGTTGGCCTGCGCCGCCCGCACCAGGCCTTGCTTGTTGGAAGCGTCGGCTGCCCTCTGGTCGAGATCCTGCTGGGAAATGGCAAAGGTCTTGATCAGGGATTGGCCGCGGGCGAGCGTCATGTCGGCCAGCACCGAATTGGCCTTGGCGCTGGCCAGGGTGGCTTCCGCCTGCATGATCTGCTGATCGAGGTCGGGCGCGTCGATCTCGGCGAGCAACTGCCGGGCTTTTACCGGCGTACCGATATCGGCCTTCCAGTCCTTCACGTAGCCGGTGACGCGGGCATAGATCTGCGCCTGCGTGTAAGCCTCCAAGCGCCCCGGGAGGCTGAAGGTCGTCGTCTTGCCGCGCATGTCGGGCAGCGCTACCGCCACGACCGGCACCGCCTGGTTTTCGGTCCATTCCTGCAGCTTGGCGTCGGCCATCTTACGCGTCATGATGCCGACGACCACGATCACCACGGCGATCATCGCCGCCGAACCGGCCGCGATATACAGTCCCCGGCGCGACACGGTGGGCTGGGCGGCATCAGGCGGCATGCGGTTCTCCGATCACGCCGGCGCCCAGCGAGCCGCGGCGTTGGTGAATGATGCTGAAGACCACCGGCACGAATAGCAAAGTTGCGACGGTGGCGAAACACAAGCCCCCGACCACCGCGCGGCCGAGCGGCGCGTTTTGCTCGCCGCCTTCGCCCAGACCGAGCGCCATCGGCACCATGCCGATGATCATGGCGAGCGCCGTCATCACCACCGGACGCAAGCGGACAAATCCGGCCTCGACCGCGGCGGCGATCGCGTCGCCATGCTCCTCGAGCCGCTCCTTGGCGAAGCTGACGACGAGAACGCTGTTGGCGGTCGCCACCCCCATGCACATGATGGCGCCGGTGAGGGCAGGCACCGAAACAGTCGTGCCGGTCGCGAACAGCATCCAGACGATGCCGGCCAGCGCCGCCGGCAGCGCCGTGATGATCACGAACGGGTCGGCCCAGGATTGGAAGTTGACCACGATCAAGAGGTAGATGAGGACAACGGCGGCCGCCAGTCCGAATGTAAGCCCGGAAAACGAGTTGGTCATGGTGCGGACTTGGCCGAGCATTTCGACTTGCGCGGACTTCGGCGCGTCCTTGGCGGTCTCGTTGAGGATCTCCTGCACGTCGGCCGCCACCGCGCCGAGGTCGCGGCCCTGGGTGGTGCCGTAGATTTGGATCATGGGCTGAATGTTGTACTGCGAGTACACCGCAGGCATCGCGGCGCGCGTGACATCGGCGATCGCTCCCAGCGTTTGCGGCAGAACTCCCGGCGCGGTGATCGGCAGATTGCGCAACGCGTTCAAAGAATCGACCCGGTATTGCGGCGCTTGCATCACGATCGAGTAATTCACGCCGTTGGCGGGATTGAGCCAGAACGTCGGCTGCACCTGGCTTGAGCCGGCGAGGTTGACCACCATGCTGTTGGTCACGTCGCGCTCGGTGATGCCGACATATTGCGCCCGGGTACGGTCGACATCGACGTCGAACCGCGGTGCGCTCAACGACTGCTGGATGCGGGCGTCGACCAGGCCGGGCACATGGCGCAATCGGCGAAGCAAATCCTGCGCGTAGGCGAAGTTCTGGGCCAGGCGAGGGCCGCGGATCTGCACTTCGATCGGCGCCGGCGCACCGAAATTGAGAATTTGGCTGATGATGTCTGCCGGCAGAAACGAGAACGTGGTGCCCGGGAAGCGGGCCGGCAGTTCCTCGCGCAACCTGCGCACATATTCCGCGGTCGGCCGATGATTTTCACTCAATCCGATCTGGATTTCGCCGTCCTGGGAGCCGATGGTGCCGGTGTTGTTGTAGGTCATATTGATGCCGCTGACCGGAAAGCCGATATTGTCGACCAGCGTCTCCAGTTCGTCCGGCGGGATGATCTGGCGGACGACTTTCTCGATTTCGGCAAATTGCCGCGCGTTTTCCTCAACCCGCGTGCCGATATGTGCGCGCACGTGCATCAAAATGCGCCCGCCGTCGACCGACGGAAAGAAGTCGCGCCCCAGATATGGCGCAAGAGCAAACGTGCCGACCACGAATGCCAGGAAACAGGCGACGAACGCCGGCCGGTGACGCAGCGCCATGGTCAGTAGCTCGCGGTAGGCCAGCCGGGCGCGCTCGAAGCCGTACTCGAATCGGCGTTGCAGGCGCACCAGCGGATTGCGCGAGCGCGGCAGCGGACCGTCGAGGCCGTGGAGATCGGTATGCGGCTCATGCCGCCGCAGCATGTACTTGGCCATGGTCGGCACCAGGGTGCGCGACAGGATGAACGACCAGGCCATCGCCGACATCACGGCTTCCGCCAGCGGCACGAACAGGAAACGCGGCACTCCCGTCAGGAAGAACATCGGCACGAACACGATGCAGATGCACAACATCGACACGAATGCCGGCGTCACGATCTGCTCGGCGCCATCGAGAATGGCGGTCTCGACTTCCTTGCCTTGTTCAAGATGCCAATTGACGTTTTCGATCGTCACCGTGGCTTCATCGACGAGAATGCCGACCGCGAGCGCCAGCCCGCCCAAGGTCATGATGTTGAGCGTTTCGCCGAGCGCCCACAGCGTCGCGATCGAGCCGAGCACGGACAGCGGAATCGAGATGGCGATAATCAGCGTCGAGCGGAAGCTGCCGAGAAACAAGAGAATCATCAGGCTGGTCAGCGCGGCGGCGATGATGCCCTCGCGGACGACGCCGCCGATCGCGGCCTTGATGAAGATCGACTGATCGCCGATCGGCGTCAGCACCAGGTTGCCCGGCAGGGTCTTTCTCAGCTCCTCTACCTTCTTTTTGACGCCGTCGATGATCGACAGCGTCGACACGGCGCCGTTCTTGAGCACGACCATCAGCACCGACCGGCTGCCGTCGACATGGACGATGTTCTGCTGCGGCGGGCTGCCGTCACGGACATGGGCGACGTCATGGATATAGACCATCGCGCCGTTGACCGCCTTGATCGGCAGATCGCCTAGTGCCCTGATCAGCGAAGGCGAGTTGTTGAGGTTGATCGAGTATTCGAACGTTCCGATTTTCTCGGTGCCGACCGGGATCATCAGATTCTGCGCGGCGAGCGCGTTGGCGACGTCCTGGCCGGACAAGTCGTGGGCGCGCATCGCTTCGGGATCGAGGTCGATCTGGACTTCGCGGAACTTTCCGCCAAAGGGGTACGGCATCGCCGCCCCCGGCACCGTCACGATCGGAACCCGCACGAAGTTCAGCCCCAGATCGAACAATGTCTGCTCGGGCAGTCCCTTGCCGGACAGAGCGAGCTGGATGATCGGAACGGTCGAAGCATTGTAGTTGAGGATGAGCGGCGGCACGGCGCCCGGCGGCATTTGCCGCAGCATCGTTTGCGAGATGGCGGTGACCTGGGCGTTGGCAGTGCGGATGTCGGCGCCCGGCTGGAAGAACACCTTGATGATGCCGATGCCGGTATAGGTATTGGCCTCGATGTGCTCGATGTCGTTGACCGTCGTGGTCAGCGCCCGCTGGAACGGGCTGGTCATGCGGCCGGCCATGTCTTCCGGCGCCAGTCCGGTGTAGCTCCAGATTGCCGCGATGACCGGAATTCTGATCTCCGGGAAGATATCGACCGGCATGCGCGCGGCCGCGAGCGGCCCGATCAGCAGCAGCAGCAACGCGAGAACGACGAAAGTATAAGGGCGCCGCAGGGCAATGCGGACGATGGCAGTCATTCAGGCACCAGTTTTCCCAACGCCGCCTCCAGCCGCGGCCTTGCCCGGCAATCTCAGGCCTGCGGCGAGCGATTTTCCCCTTGGGCGCACCATAGCGGTCCGCACACGCCGCACAACTCACAAAAGCGTTTCGGACTGCCGCGGAAGCCGTTGATGAAGCGGCTATGCGCTGAAAAGGAAACAGCTATGCACAAGCTCATCAAGGACGGCCGTGCCGCTCGCCGAAAAAAGGTGCGGCCGGCTCCTGGGGGAGAGCCGGCCGCGCGAACCCGGTCTGGGGACGGGGAGGGGTGGGGACGTGACCGGGCTCGCAAACTCCTGTTGGTTCGTTTCTGCCAATCAGCGCGAGGCGGCGGTTGCCGGCGCCGGCGTGGGCGCGCCGAGCGCGACCCACACGTTGGGATCGGCCTGCGATTGGCGCTTGACGAAGCGGTAACCGGTGTCCGACCAGGGCAGGATCTGGTCGTTCTGGTTGTCGAGGATGAACTCGCCCTTGTCGGTCTTGACGGTCAGCACCGCGTGACCGTCGCCGCGCCGGTCGCGGACCACGGTGATCAGCAAAGCCTCGCGCGGCCAGCCGGCGTGCAGCAGCATCCGGCGCTTGAGCAGCACGTAATCTTCGCAGTCGCCGTAACCGTCATCCGGATAGTTCCAGCGCTCGACCACGCCCCAATGGTCCATGTCGGTCATCGGCTTGATGTGCGTATTGACCCATAGGTTGATGCGTTCCAGGTCCTTCCAGGCCGGCGCCGACAGGATCACGTCGCGCGGCTGCGACGGCTTGGTTTTGCACTCGGGCTCGTATTCGACGCAGAATTCCATCCAGCCGATCGGCGGCTTGGTCCGCGCGCCAAGCGAGATAAAAAGGGGCCGTTCGTCTGCCGTGCCGACCGTCGGCGTCGCAAGGGCGGCCAGCGCAATGAGGCCCGCAGCTACGCCGCGCGCGAAGATTGCCTTGGCACCCGAACTCATGACCCCTCTCCCGTTTTGTTGGGGTCACGTTTGGCACAAAGCTTTTGCGTCGCGGCTAAGTCGAGTGCTTCAATTTGAAGTAAAGACCGCTAAACAGTGGCGAAAATCGCGGCGAATAGCGGCGCGGCTTCGGCTGAAATCCTATCGTTCAACTTCGACGTAAATTGTGCGCATTCGGTCGGCGATCGCCCTGGCAGCGGGTTTTATGCAGTGGGCGCGCGGTGTGCTGCGCATCGGCCGTGCGGTCGCGGCCGGCGATCCGAGCCGCGGTCGGACCTCGTGGGCGCAGGGCCGAAGCAAACGCCGTTACTGCGGCGTTTACCGTCGCCGCACGTTGTCTGCCGACCGAGACCAGGCATCGCGCATGAGATTGCGTCCGGCTCCTTGGCGGCCGAGCCCGCAATCGTCCCCTCACTTGCCGGGCACAACCGTGCTCGTCCTTGATCTGGAAACGACGGGGATATCCCGCGTGGCGCGGCCGAAAGCGCTTCGCGCCAGCGCGACTTGCTGCGGCGTCAATCGGGCTGGTATTGTTGCGTCAGAAACGAGCGGCCCGGCGAACGACGGTCGCCGGCCGAAGAAGATTGAAGGGAGGGACGGCCATGAAGGTGACCATGTTCCATTTCATGCCGTATCGCGATTTGCCCGGGGATTTCCCCGCCGGGCTTGCTTCGGCGTGGGTGGATGCGCCGTGGTGGGAGTACGGCAGTGCTGAGAAGACCACCGACTTCTACAACTGGTCCATCGACGAATTGATGCTGGCGGCCAAGCTCGGCTTCGACGGCGTCGGCACCAACGAGCATCATCAGAATCCGTACGGCTTCATGTGCAACCCGAACTTGTTCGGCGCCATTCTCGCCAGGATGACCCGCGATCAGGGGCTCGATCAGGTGGCACTGGTGCAACTCGGCGCCACGATCTCGTCCTGTCCGCCGATCCGGCTGGCCGAGGAATACGCCGTGCTCGACTGCCTGAGCGGCGGGCGCGTGATCGCCGGGTTGCCGACCGGTCTCGGCGTCGACGTATCGATCAGCAACGGCATAACGCCGATGGAGCACCGCGAACGCTGGCGCGAAGGCATCGATCTCATGCTGAAGGCATGGACCGCCAAAGAGTTCTTCGCCTGGAACGGCAAATACAACCAGTTGCCGAAAGTGAACCTGTGGCCGCGCCCGGTGCAGGAGCCGCATCCGCCGGTCCTCATCCCCGGCGCGGCCAGTTCATCGACCTGGGATTATTGCCATGAGCGCAATTTCCCCTATGCCTATCTTAGCTATTTCGGCGGCAAATCGGCCGACAACGTCATGGATCGGTTCTGGGACCGCGCGGCGGAGAAGGGCAAGGACGCCAATCCATACCGCGCTGCATTTTTGCAGATCGTGGGCGTCGGCGAGACGGACGCCAAGGCCGAGGAAGAGTACGGCAAACACGTTGAGTATTTTTATCACAAGCTCTTGCACCAGCCGCTCGGCTACATTTCCCCACCCGGCAATGCCGACTACAAGAGTCTTCTGAACGTTCTCAAGTCCGGAAAAAAGCTGCTGCAGATCAGCGATTTCACCGTCGACCTGAAGCCGTTGAAAGCCGCGGACATGATCGAGCGTGAATTCGTCGTGGTCGGCAGCCCGGCAACGGTACGCGACAAGCTCGAAGCAATAGCCCGGCGGCTCAACGTCGGTCATCTGATGGTGGCGCTGCAGTTCGGCTCCATGCCGCACGCGCAGGCGAAGAAGAACATCGAATTGTTTGCCCGCGAGGTGCTGCCGCATCTGCAAAAGGTCTGGGAAGATCAGCCGTGGGAGAACCACTGGTGGCCGAAGCGGTTGCGCAAGCGGCCGGCCCGCCAGCGCGAAATGGCCACGGCGTGACGCCCGTGCGCAAAGATCGCTCAAACGCTGTTCCGCACGCGCGGCAGGCCGACGCCTGGACGAATTGGATGCAAGACATGCCCGCCAGCACCATACGCACGATCCCGATCAAGCACTGCAATTTCGAAGCCAAGGTTCGGACCGCCGGCAGCGGTCCGCCGCTCGTCTATCTGCATGCGGCCGGCGGCCCGATCTGGGATCCGTTCGTGGAGTGGCTCACGCAGGACTACACGGTCTACGCCCCGCACCATCCGGGGACCGGCGAAACCGTGCGCGAGTCAATCTACGCGGTCGAGAGCCTTTGGGATCTGGTCTTGATCTACGATGAACTGTTCGACGCGCTGAAGCTTGATACGATACCGATCATCGGCACTTCGTTCGGCGGCATGATGGCGTGCGAGCTTGCCGCGCATCGTCCCGAACGCATCAGCAGGATGGTCGTGCTCGACCCGATCGGCCTGTGGCGCGACGACGCCCCGGTCGCTCCCTACATGCTGATGCCGCCGGACAAGCTGCTGGCGACGCTCTACAAGGACCTGGAGTCCGAGCCGGTCAAGGCGCAGATCAAGATGCCGGACGATCCGGACGAGGTTGCCGTCATGACCGCCGACCTGGTCTGGGCGCTCGGCGCGACCGGTAAGTTCGTCTGGCCGATCCCCGACAAGGGCCTGAAGAAGCGCCTGCACCGCGTCACCGCGCCGACGCTGATCGTGTGGGGCGAGGACGATGCCCTGGTTTCGGCGGTCTATGCCAAGGAATTCGCCGCGCGCATCGCCAATTCGCGCGTCGAGATCATCAAGGATTGCGGTCACGTTCCCCAGGTCGAGCGGCTCGACGCGCTCAAGCCGCTGGTGGCGAACTTCCTGGCGGCGCAGCGGGTCGCGGCGACAGCCTGAGCATCTCCAACCGGAGCAGGAGCAAGCGGATCATGTCGTTGAGCAACTTCGTTTCGCCGCCAAAGTTCGCGGACTACAAGGAGCAGTTCAAGGATTTCTACAAAATGGAGCGGCGCGCCGACGGCGTCATTCTCGTCCAGGCGCACACGCGCGGCGGACCGATTCAGCTCAGCGTCGAAAATCACCGCTCGGTCGGCCAGATGTTCAAGACCGTCGGCGCCGATCCTGAAAACGAGATCATGATCTTCACCGGCGCAGGCGACGAATTCATGATGGATGCCGATCCGGAGGGTTTCAAGCTGGAGCAGGACGATCTCGCCTACTGGGCCTACGAATACGCCTACAAGGACGGGCGCATCAACGTCTCTTCGCTGGTCAACGACCTGGAAATCCCGACCATCGGCGTGATCAACGGTCCCGGCTTTCACACCGAAATGTGCCTGATGTGCGATATCACCATCGCCGCCGACGACGCGATCATCTACGACCTGCACTACGATATCGGCTCGGTTCCGGGCGACGGCATCCACAGCTGCTTTCAGGAGCTGCTTGGCGTCAAACGCGCCGCCTACGCATTGCTCACCGGACAGGCGATCGACGCCAAGACGGCGCTGGACTACGGCATGATCAACGAGATTCACCCGCGTGAAAAGCTGATCGAGCGCGCCTACAAGATCGCCGATCACATCATGACGCAGCCGCGCACCACGCGACGCATGACCGCGCAGATCGTGCGGCGGCCGTGGCGGCGGCAGATTACCGACAGTCTCGACGGCGGTTTTGCCATGCAGATGTTCGCGCACCTCGCGAAGAACGCGCCGGCCCACGGCCGCAAGCACATTGCCGACGTGGTGGCCTATGTCCGCAAGGGCAAGCGCAACAATTTCGATTAGCACCGAGGGGCGACAGCGGCGCCGGCGACCCAGGTGTCGAGCACCTCGAGCGTGGTGCCATCGAGCGCCACCATGTCGGCGCGGAATCCCGGCGCGAGCCTGCCGAGCCTGTCGCCAAGGCCGAGGAATTGCGCCGGATGCGCCGAGGCAAAACGCAACGCATCGGCGAGCGGCGCGCCGAGCAGGCGAACGCAATTGCGCACCGCGGTCGCCATGTCGAGATCGGCGCCGGCGAGCGTACCGTCATTCGTGACGCAGCGGCCGTCGCGCACGGCGATGGGCGCGTCGCCGAGCATGAAGGATGATCCGGTGCCGCCGACCGGCGGCATGGCGTCGGTCACCAGAATCGGGTGCCCGTTGCCGCGCAAGGCAAGCCGCAGCATTGCCGGCGCCACATGCACGCCGTCGACGATCAGGCCGTACCAGGCCTGTTCTGATTCCAGGGCGGCCGCGATCGGTCCCGGCTCGCGGCTGTCGAGCGGTCGCATGGCGTTGAACAGATGTGTGAAGCCGGTCAGTCCCGCCGCCATCGCTTCTTGCGTCTGCGCGTAAGTCGCCATCGAATGGCCGAGCGAAACACGAACGTCGGCGGCCGCGAGCTTGCCGATAAAATCCGGCGGCACCTGTTCGGGAGCGAGCGTCATCAGCGTCACGCCCTGGCGCGGCGCGGTGAGCGCGGCGAGGTCGTCGGCCGTCGGCCGGCGCAGCGCACGCGGATCGTGCGCCCCGGGCTTTTGCGGCGACAGAAACGGGCCTTCAAGATGGATGCCGAGCACGCTCGGCTCCGTGCCGGCGAGCGACGCCACGGCGGCCAGGGCGGCGGCGGTCTTTTTCGGGGTGTCGCTGATCAGCGTCGGCAACAGTGCCGTGGTGCCAAACTTGCGGTGCGCCGCGGCGATCCTGCGGATGGCCGCCGGCGTTGGCGCATCGTTGAATAAAACGTCGCCGCCGCCGTTGACCTGAATATCGATGAAGCCGGGTGCGAGCCAAGCCGTTTCCGGCAGCTCGCGGACCGGCACAGCGGCGGGAAGTTCAGCGCGATCAATGACAGCCGCGATGTCGCTGCCCTCGATGATGACGGCGGCGCGGTCGCGCACGACGTTGCCGTCGAATATGCGGCAAGCCGCGACGGCGTGAGCACGCTCGCTCATCGGGTCCGGGTCACCTTCTGCAAGTGCCGCGGCCGGTCGATGTCGGCGCCGCGCTGGACGGCAAGGCGGACAAGGAACGTATAGAAGGTTTGAGCGAGACAGATCGCGTCGGCGTCGGGCTGTTCCGGCGCGAGCGTCGGGAGCCGGCCGGGGCGTCTGTCGCCCGGCTCGGCGACCAGAAGGTAAGCCCCCTTGCGGCGCAAATCGGCAGCGAGATCGGCAAATCCAACGGCGGATGCGTCGGTCGGCGCTAGCGCGAGAACGGGATACGTGCTTGAGACGAGCGCGATCGGACCATGGCGAAATTCCGCGGCGCTGAAGGCTTCGGCGTGCAGGGTGCACACCTCTTTGAGTTTCAGCGCCGCCTCGCGCGCGACGGCGAGAGTCGGCCCGCGGCCGATCGCGGCGAGACTGTGGGCGGCGGTCAAAGGCCCCAGCGTCTCGCTCCAGTCGAGCCGCGCCGCTTCCTCCAGACGGGCCGGCAGCCGTTCGCAGGCGGCGCCCATGGCATCGCTGCGAGCCCAGTGTGCGGCGAGCCGCAACATGGCCGCGACCGAAGCGATGAAGGTTTTCGTCGCCGCGACGCTGCGCTCGGGCCCTGCCGCGATCGGCAACACGATTTCGCAGGCGGATGCCAGCGGGCTTTGGACATCGTTGACGACCGCCGCGGTCAGGGCGCCGGCGGCGCGTGCGGCCGCCGCCGCTGCGATGAGGTCGTGGCTGCGGCCCGATTGCGAGACGGCCAGAAACAATTGGTCGCGCAGCCGCAACGGCTGACGATAGATGGTCGCAATATTCGGCGCCGCCGCGGCGACCGGAATGCCAAGGTAGCGCTCGATCAAATGCTTGGCGAATGTTGCGGCGTGGGCCGAACTGCCGCGGGCGCAGGTGACGACCACGTCGGGCGGCCGGCGAGCCAGCCGCGCCACGAGATCGTCGAGCGGCAACGACAGTGACTGCTGCTGCCGGCGCACGGCAGCGGGCGCTTCGCCCAAGTCCGCCACCATGCCGGCGCCGAGCGCCGTCATCGGGGAGCGCCTTCTTTGATCGAGCGTGGCATCAGGCCACGCGCGCCAGTGATTGCGCCGCCGTGCGGGCGATCTGCAGCGCGCCGTGCAGCGCATCGCCGGCCGGCTCGACCAGATGCGACCTGGTCGCTTCGCCGAGCAGCGGCCTCGTGAACGGCGCACAGCCGCCGACCAGCGCCAGGCGGGTTGCTCCCGCTTCGACGAGCGCCGCCGCCAGTGCGTCGATGTGGTGCGCCGCGAGCGCAAGCAATTCCTGCGCGACCGGATCGCCGAGGCCGGCATGTTCGAACACCCGCGGCGCCAGCGATCCGAACTCGCGTGGCGAAGCCGCCTGTGTCCAGCGCACGATGAGATGAGGATCGTTCTCGAACGCGGCCGCGAGCGCCCGCAGCAGACCGCTCCACGACGCACGGCCGTCCAGCGCCCACAACGTGCGGCGCAGCGCTTCGCAGCCAAGCCACGCGCCGCTGCCTTCGTCGGAAACCGGCAGGCCCCAACCGCCCACCCGGTATGGTTGCCCGCGCAGCACCGCCCAGCCGATACTGCCGGTACCGATGACGACGACCCCGCCGTCCCTTTGTTCGTGGGCGCCGAGACAGGCCGCATGGGCGTCAGTCACGATCACGGCCTGGCGGAACGGGTGCGGATAGGCCTGTGCCGATGCCAGATAGGTCGGCTCGCTGGCACCGGCCAGGGCGAGGCAGGCAACGACTCGTGTTAAATGTGCGGGCGGCAAGCCGGCTTGTTCGAGCGCTTGCGTGGCGGCGTCCAATAGGGCGGAAAAGCCTTGCTCCAGGCCAAGGCGCAGGTTGGCCGGGCCGGTGGCCGCTTCGCCGAGGACCTCGCCGGAGAACGTGCACAGCCGCGCCCGGCAGCTTGTGCCGCCGCCGTCGATGCCGAGCAAGAGTACGTTAGCATGCACGGACGAGGTTCCTTCGTTGTTAATCTGCGCCGTCAACCCCTAAGAACAAATTGAGGTCAAAATGGTTTGCTTCCCGCGACTGCGACCACTTTGCCGATCTTTGTGACACTATGGACACCGAGCGGGCCAGTCCGCGCTATTGCGATATTGATCGGTGGGAACCCGCCGAAGTCCTCCATGCCCTGATCGAGGGTCAAATGGCCGCGGTGGCGGCGGTACGCGCGGCGCTGCCGGGGATCGAGCGGGCCGCCCGCGCCATCGAGGCTCGGCTGCAGCGCGGCGGGCGGCTGATCTATGCCGGGGCGGGAACTTCAGGCCGGCTTGCCGTCCAGGATGGTGCCGAGCTGGGCCCGACGTTCAACTGGCCGGCGGATCGTTTGTTGTTCCTCATGGCGGGCGGCAAGGACGCGCTGCTGCGCTCTGCCGAAAATGCCGAGGATAAGACCGTTCAGGCGGCGAAATTGGTGAAACAACACCGGATCGCGGCGCCCGACATTGTCATCGCGGTCACGGCCAGCGGGACGACGCCGTTCACGCTCGAGTGTCTGCGCCAGGCCAAGCGCCGCGGCGCACTGACCGTCGGCATTGCCAACAATAGCGGCACACCGATTTTGCAGGAGGCCGATCGCGCGATCTGGCTCGATACCGGTCCCGAGCCCATCGCCGGCTCGACGCGCATGAAGGCCGGCACCGCACAGCGCGTGGCGCTCAATCTGCTCTCGTCGCTGGTGATGATCCGCCTTGGTCGCGTCTATGGCGGACTGATGGTCGACGTTCGTGCGACCAATGCCAAGCTCGCGCGCCGCAGTGAGGATATCTTGCGCCGGATCACCGGCCGCGACGAAGCCGATGTGCGGGACGCCTTGCGCCGCGCCGCAGGCAACGTGAAGCTCGCAGTTCTGCTCCTGCACGGCCGCGACCCGGATGAGGCAGGCCGCGCGCTTGAGCGGGCCGGCGGACGGCTGCGCGCGGCGCTGCGGCAGGTTGGCCATCGCGAGGCAAAAGCGCCGCGGGGCGCGCCCAAACGTGCTGCGCATGGCCGCAAAGCCGCGGTTAGCCGGGTGCGACAACGACCGAACAGACGAAATCCGGCGAGGCCGATCAATTCTGCCCGCCGGTGACCGCCTCTTCGAGGAAATCGGGGTGCTGCAGCCGCGTGAACTCGATGGCGAAACCATCCTCGAGGTGACGCACGACCCGACCCTGCACTTTGCCGAGCGTGACCAAGGAGCCAAGCGGCGGACGCTGGTCGGTGCCGATACCGGCGCCCGATTGCGACACGTCGATGATGCGGCAACCGACGTTGACGCCGTTCGGCATGATCAGGCGACCAAGCGGGTTGCGCGGCACGATGCGGCCATGGCGGCGATCCTCCGGCAGACCGAGAATGTGCCGGTTGGCGAGCCAAGTGAGCTGGGCGGCGAGCTTGTCGCGCTTACGCGGCGTTGCCGCAATCGTCATGGCAAAGCCGTTCTGAAACACCCGCGCGACGTGGCCTTCAAGCCGACCCAGATGGTCGACATAGGCGATGACCCGATCGCCGGGCTGGCCGCTGACCGGCGTGATCACGGCCATGCCGCCGGGAGACATGTTCACCACCTGACAGGGATATTCGCGGCGATCCGGCAGCATGTAGCGGCCCAGAAGATCGACGCGCACGCGCTGAAAGCGGCGACGCTCCTCGGCGAGCGCCCGCAATCTCGGCTTTCGTACAGCTAAAGCCATGCCGCCCAATCTGCCTTTCCGGCGTGGGTAGCGTAGGCCGGCGACCTTAATGGCTCGTTAGTCTGCAGCTAACGGGCGTCGGTACGCTTATGCCGGGCTCGGCCCTTCTTCCCCATCGCCGGGGATTGGGCGCGGCGTTTCGTCGTGCTGGAGGAAGCGGCCGCCGTCATAAACCAGCAAGCCGCGCCGGCGGCGCGGCGCCATGAAGCGAGGCAGCAGGCGCTTTTCGAGTTCAGCGCCGACATGCCGGCGGCCTCCCAGCGTGAGCGCGCCGATCCGGCTGGTGCCGAGCCATTGCGGGATTTTCAGAGGGGCGAGCACCCCGATCGCGCGCGCTAAGCTGGGCCTGCGCACCCCGAGCGGAAGCAACAGAAGTTCGAGATCGATGGTGTCGCCGGCGTCGTTCTGGGCCGTCGCGCCGGCCACGGTTCCAGTGCATTCGTCGGCGAGAATGGTGAGCAAGCTGCCGACGATGGGCCGGCTTCCCGGCGCCCACAGGTCGACGAAAGATTTTCCTTTGAGCTCGCAGTCGAACAAGGCGCAGACCCGCGTACCGGCGAGACGAACCGGATGGCCTGCGGCGCGGTCGAGCGCAAGGATGAAGGTGTCACTGAGCACGCCGCGAATGGCGCCGGGCTCGATCTCGGTGCGTTCGGGCGCTGCGCGGGTCCCGCGCTTCTCCCGCCAATAGGCGTATAGCTCTCGGCTTGCGGCGTGCTTCATGGACTTGCTCCCCCGGCACGCGCTCCGACTGCGTCAAGGTGTCCCTGTTTGGGACAAGGATCGCAGGGTTGGGCGTGCACTCGGGGTTGGGAGCAGGGCGCGTGCCGCTGCCGCCCGGCGGCGCTGCCGGAGCAGCGCAACGTTCAGTTAATCCTAACGAAACGTTGACATTGGCCGCCGGCGCAAGGCCTCATAGGGTGCTTTTTATCAATGTCTACACGCCGCCGATGGCTTCGGCGGCGTCGATTTCGGGGGAGGCGCGGGGTGTGACCGGCACGAGCGGCCCTGCTGAGGCAGGGTCGCTCGGCAACCCGTACCAAGCCTTAAAATCGTCCCGCCTCGGTTGCACATCCCGCCGCAGGCTGCCAAAGGGAGGACTCACTGTCCTCCCTTTTGTCATCTCCGGCGTGCGCCGACGGCGGCGCGCTTGTCGGCGCGGCGAGCGCCGCCTATCTCGACGATACGTCCAGGACAATTGCGGTGATCAGACGTAGAGAGCCGATATTCAACGTCCCGCCCGCCGTATTGGCGACGGTCGCCGCGCTGGTGGCCGTGCATGCGTTCCGCGTGCTGGTGCTGTCTGAGTCCGAGGACACGCGCTTTCTCTTGACCTTCGCATTCATTCCGGCCCGTTACGATGCGGATCTGCTGGTCGGCGGTGCATTCCCCGGCGGCTTTCCTGCCGAACTGTGGACGTTCTTCACGTACGCATTTCTGCATGCCGACTTGCTTCACATCGGCCTCAATCTGGCATGGCTATTGCCGTTCGGCACGGCGCTGGCGCGCCGCTTCGGCACCTGGCGCTATGTGGTGTTCATGCTGGTTACTGCCGCGGCGGGCGCCTTTGCGCACCTGGTCAGCCATCCCGGAGCGATGGTGCCGATGATTGGGGCCTCGGCAGCGATTTCCGGCGCCATGGCGGCGGCATTGCGCTTCGTCTTTCAGGACGGCGGACCGCTCGGCCTTTTGCGCGGGCACGGAGTCGCCAAGGCTTACCAGGTGCCGGCCGCTTCGCTTGCTGCGACCCTGTGCGATCCGCGCTTCTTGGTTTTTCTCGGGGCATGGCTCGGGCTCAATCTATTGGTCGGCCTGGGCTCGGTTTCGATCGCTGAGGCAGGCGAGGAGATCGCATGGCAGGCCCATGTCGGGGGCTTTCTTGCCGGGCTCCTTCTGTTCAACGCCTTCGATCCGGTCGTGGCGCGCAATGAAGTCAATCCGCGGCGCAGCCGCTGAATGCGCAATGGTTCGATTTGAAGTCTCGATTTGAACGCAGCGTCGCCGCTTTTCTCTGATATCTTAACAAGAGAGTCGGCGCTGGTTTGGCGGGCGATCCAGGCTAGGCTCGATGCTGCGCCGCAATAAGAGGCGCAGGCAGCCGAGGACGGACAATTCGCTCAACGCGGTCCGCCGGTGCGACGAACGCCCGCCGATGGAACTCGGCGTCGATCGAGAACACACCTTCACATCGCCGGCGGCGCGGCCAATGCGTGCGCCTGGCGTGAAGGCAGGGAGGCTACGATGACCGTTGCCATCATTCTCGCGGCCAAGGGCCGCGAAGTCGTGACCATCGAACCCGGCGCCAGTCTCGCGGAAGCGGTGCAGCTACTCGCCGGCAGGCACATCGGCGCCGTGCTTACTCTGGGCGCCGACCGCCGCATCGTCGGCATCATTTCAGAGCGCGACATCGTGCGGGCTCTGGCGGAAGGCGGCGCGGCCGCGCTTGAGGAGCCTGTGAGCCGAACGATGACGCGCAAGGTCGAAACCTGCGGCGAGAGCGAGACAGTGGCCAGCATTATGGAGCGCATGACCGCCGGGAAGTTTCGCCATATGCCGGTCGTCGATCAGGGCCGCCTGGTCGGCATCGTGTCGATCGGCGATATCGTCAAGCACCGCCTGCGGGAGATGGAACGGGAATCCATGGCGATGCGCGACTACATCATGACCGCCTGAATCAAAGCGGCTCGCCAAAGCGATTTGTCGTCTCGGCCGGTCATGGCATCATGGCCTGCGCAACCACGGGGCGGTCATGCGAAGCTTGGTGATCTTACTGTGTGCGGCGGCGATCGATATTGCCGCCCCTGCCGGCGCGTTCGCGGCAGGGAAAATTCGGCTGGCGCAATCGTCAGCGGCCACCACCTGCATGATGACGTGCAACGCTGCGGCGGCGAACTGCCAGACCGGATGCCTCGTCCCGGGCACGCCCTTTACCGCACCGGCGATCAACGGCAACAGCCTGCCGTCGACGACCAACCCGACGGCAAGCACGACCTGCTTGTTGAACTGCAGCACGACGCAAATCACCTGTCAGACAGGTTGCGCGCGCCAGTCTCCGTAGCGTGGCGATGTTCCGCCGCAATGCCGTGGTGGTGGCGGGCTCAGCTCAGGGCCGCGATGGTGTCGATGATCGGCTCCAGCGCCCTTTCGGCGGCGGCCTTGCCCGCCACTATCGCTTCGGGGGCGCGATGAAAATCGAGCCAGCCGATGTGCCCGATGTGCGGCGTGATGTGAATGTCGGGCGGGTCGCCCGCGAGCCGCATGCGGGTGAGGCGATCCTGCATGATGTTGAACGCCTCGATCATGACCGTGGAAAAGCCCGGTCGGGCATCGTCGGCGAGAATCTGACGCTTGAGTACCCGTTCGGCGCCGAACATGCCGCGCAGGCCCATGAATGCCTTGCGCGGTGTGCCGGGCGGCGGCTCCAACGCCTCGTCGTCGGCATCCGATCCGTGGCTGGCGATGGTGGCGCCGCGGGCGAAGCGGTCGGCGTCGAGATTGACCGCGATGACGACACGGGCGCCGAAGGCACGCGCCGCCGAAACCGGCACCGGATTGACCAGCGCGCCGTCGACCAGCCAGCGGCCGCCGACTCGGATCGGGGGAAATATGCCGGGCAGGGCGTATGACGCCCGCATTGCCAGCGCCAGGGAGCCCCGGGTGAGCCATATCTCATGGCCGGTGCCGACTTCGGTCGCGATAGCGGCGTAGCGGACCGGCAGATCCTCAATGGCAATCGTCCCGGTCGCCTCAGCCAGCCGCCGCGCCAGGCGGCCGCCGCCGATCAGACCGGAGCCGCCGATTCTCACGTCCAGATAGCCGATGATACGGCGCAGCGTCAGCGAGCGTGCCCAGGTTTCCAGTTCGTCGAGCTGATTGTTGGCATAGCAGCCGCCGACCAAGGCGCCGATCGAAGTGCCGACCACGATGTCGGGTTTGATCCCGTGCTCAAGCAACGCGTGGACGACGCCGATATGGGCAAAACCGCGCGCCGCGCCGCTGCCCAGAACAAGCCCAATCAGCGGCCGGCCCGATTTGCCCGGGACGGGCTTGGACCTCACATCAAGAACGCTCACCGGATCCTCTATGTTGCGTGGCAGAGGGATGCCGCCGGCCGTCCATGATCGGCCAGAACGGCGGCGTCAACAAGCTGGTCACCATATTATGGTGAAGGCGAATTCGGGATGAAATGCAGTGCATTCATCGACTTGCGGGCGGCGGTAGCATGAAATTGCCGTGATTGGCCTCGAAAGAATCCGCCATGCCAGCGTGGGGCTTGAGCAGGATTCGGCACTGCGCCGCGGGGGCGGCGGCCGTGGCCTGCATCGTTCTTGCGCTCGTGGAGGCGCGCGCCCAGCCGCCCGGCCCGTTCCCGCAAGTCCTGGTTCCAAGCCCCCTGGCGGAGGGCCCAGCCTCCTCGAGCGAGGCGCTCGTGCCCATAGCGCCGCTTCCGTCTTCGCCTGCCTTGCCGCCGGGGCAGCGAGCGCCGATGGTCCCCGCCGGACAGGCAGCGCTCGCGGTTTCCGCCCGCTATGGCCATGACGCGCCACTGATTACCAGCGGCTTGATTTGGCGGGTCTATGCGGTGAAGCCCGGCAGCACCGGCGCCTTCCGCCTGGTCAAAGAGGAAAAAGCGGCGGCGCCGACTTTCGTGCTGCCGGTCGGCAATTACGTCGTCTTCGCCAGCCTTGGCCTTGCCGGTGCGGCGCGGGCCGTGCAACTGCGCGGCGAGACGATCCGCGAGGTTTTCGAAATCCCGGCCGGCGGCATCCGGCTCGAAGGCCGGGTCGGCGACGTGCGCATCCCCGCCGGGCAAATTTCGTTCGACATCTTCGCCGGCAGCCAGTTCGACACCGCGGAGCACCGCGCGATTGCGCAGAACGTCATGACCGCCGACGTAGTGCTGCTGCCGGAAGGTACCTATTCCATCGTCTCCAATTACGGCGACGGCAATTCGGTGGTGCGCTCCGACGTGCGCGTACAAGCCGGCAAGCTCACCGACCTCGTCGTCACCCATCGCGCTGCCGTCATCACGCTCAAGCTCGTGAACGAGCCGGGCGGCGAGGCGCTCGCCAACACGCAGTGGACCGTGCTCACGCCCGGCGGCGACGTGATCAAGGAATCGATCGGCGCATTTTCGCGCGTCGTGCTTGCCGAGGGCGACTACCGCGTCATTGCCCGCAATGAGGGCCGCAGCTTCCAACGCGACTTTAAGGTCATCACCGGCGTCGACGGCGAAGTTCAGGTGCTGGCGCGGTGAACGAGACGTACGGCGTGCTCCGTGCGCACCGCACCAGCGCGCAATCGCTTCAGGTTGAATCGATTGCGCCCTACGAGTTTTCGCTGAAGCAGCTCTAGGCGGACTTCTCTATCCGCGCCACGTCCGGCGGCACCGCTTCCTGCGTCAGCGCGGCGAGCGCGGCGTCGAGCGGCAGGGTCTGCTGCCTGTCGCTGCCGAGGCGGCGGATCGAGACGGTGCGCTCGGCGGCTTCCTTCCTGCCGACGACGAGCAGCACCGGGACCTTGGCGAGCGAATGCTCGCGGACCTTGTAGTTGATCTTCTCGTTGCGCAAATCGCCTTCGACGCGCAGATTCAGGCGTTGCGCCGCCGCGATGACGTCGCGGGCGTAGTCGTCGGCGTCGGAAGTGATGGTGGTGACCACCGCCTGCAGCGGCGACAGCCACAACGGCAGATGGCCGGCATAATGCTCGATCATGATGCCGGTGAAGCGCTCCAGCGAGCCGAACATCGCCCGGTGCAGCATCACCGGCGTCACCTTGTTGGAATGCTCGTCGATGTAGAAGGCGCCGAGCCGGCCCGGCATGTTGAGATCGACCTGCACGGTGCCGCATTGCCAGTCGCGGCCGATGGCGTCGCGCAGGACATATTCGAGCTTCGGGCCGTAGAAGGCGCCTTCGCCCTTGTTCAGCGTCCACGGCCGGCCGGAGGCTTCGAGTGCCTGCATCAGCGCGGCCTCGGACTTGTCCCATGCCGCGTCGTCGCCGATGCGCTTCTCCGGCCGGTCGGAGAATTTGATGCGCACGTCGTCGAAGCCGAAATCGGCATAGATCGACAGGATCAGATCGTTGACCTTGATCACCTCGTCGGCGATCTGCTGCTCGGTGATGAAAATGTGCGCGTCGTCCTGGGTGAAGGCGCGCACGCGCATCAGCCCGTGCAGTGCGCCCGATGGCTCGAAGCGATGCACCTTGCCGAACTCGGCGATCTTGAACGGCAGATCGCGATAGGATTTCAGCCCGTTCTTGAAGATCTGGATGTGGCCGGGGCAGTTCATCGGCTTGATGACGAAGGTGCGCTCGTCCTCCTCGCGCGGCTCGACGAGAAACATGCCCTCGCGGAAGGTCGCCATGTGGCCCGAGGCGACCCACAGCGACGAATCGATGAGCTGCGGCGCATTCACTTCAGCATAGCCGGCCGCGGCCTGCCGGCGGCGGATGTAGTTCTCCAGCGTCTGGAACAGGGTCCAGCCCTTGGGATGCCAGAACACCGAGCCCGGCGCTTCCTCCTGAAAGTGGAACAGGTCCATCTCGCGGCCGAGCCGGCGATGGTCGCGCTTCTCCGCCTCTTCGATCTGCTTCAGATAGGCGTCGAGTTCTTCCTGCTTGGCAAACGCGGTGCCGTAGATGCGCGACAGCATCTCGCGCCTGGAATCGCCGCGCCAATAGGCGCCGGCGACCTTCATGAGCTTGAAAGCATTGCCGATCTTGCCGGTCGACGTCATGTGCGGCCCGCGGCACAGGTCGAACCAGTCGCCTTGTTTATAGATCTTGATCCGCTGATCTTCCGGAATGGCGCCGATCAGCTCGACCTTGAAGCTTTCGCCCTTGTCGCGAAACACCTGCTTGGCGTGCTCGCGCGACCACACTTCCTTGGTGAAGGGTTTGTCGCGGGCGATGATCTCGCGCATCTTCTTTTCGATTAAGTCGAAATCTTCCGGCGTGAACGGCTGATTGCGGAAGAAGTCGTAATAGAAGCCGTTGTCGATCACCGGTCCGATGGTGACCTGGGTGCCGGGCCAGAGACTCTGCACCGCTTCGGCAAGGACGTGCGCGGCGTCGTGGCGGATAAGCTCGAGCGCGCGGGGGTCGTCGCGGGTCAGGAACTCGATCTTGGCATCGTGCTCGATAGAGTCGGTGAGATCGGCGAGCTTGCCGTCGAGCGCCATCGCCACCGTACGCTTGGCGAGCGACGGCGAAATGCTCTTGGCGATGTCGAGGCCGGTGATGTTTTTCGGATATTCCCGGCGCGCGCCGTCGGGAAAGGTCACGGCGACCATGCTTTACTCCTTCTGCTCACTCCTGCGAACGAGCGCAGGTAAGCGCATCGGTCTATATCAGTCGGTCACTCGGTTGCCGCCACGGTTTCGTCGAGCGCGTGGCCCGGCGGCGGCTTGGCATTGGTGCCGCGCCAGCGGCCGAAGCGCCACGGCATATACCAGTGCCCATGGGCCGGCAACTTGGCGGGCACGAAATCGAGGCCGTGCGTACCGAACGGCTGGCAGCGCAACAGCCGCGCCAGCGTCATCCAGCCCCCGGCCCACAGGCCGAAGCGCTCGATCGCCTGATCGGCATAGTCGGAGCAGGTCGGCAAGTGGCGGCAGTGGAAGCCGACCAGCGGCGAGAGCGTATACTGATATGCTTTGACCAGCCCGCGGCCGGCCAGGCGCGGGGCGCGGCGGGAGGCATCGAAGAGGGCGTCCAGCGTAACCATTTTATCGTCGTGCGCGGCCATGACCCGCGCATCCATGCGGCCTCTGCGTCCCACGAATTGCCGGGTCGAGCCGGGCAACGACGAGCGGCAGAGAACTCACTGCGCCGCGGCCTTGTTGGCGGCCTCCGCGCGTTTGGCCTCGATCTGGCCGATGGCGTCGACCACTGCGTCGAACGTCAACATTGTCGAGGCGTGCCGCGCCTTGTAATCGCGCACCGGCTCGAGCACGGCAATGTCCGCCCATTTGCCGTCGGCCGGCGGCGGGCCGTTTTCTTTGAGCATTTTACGCACGCTTTCGCGCAACGCGCGCAGTTCACTGGCGGTTGAGCCGATGACGTGGCGCGCCATGATCGACGAGGACGCCTGGCCGAGCGCGCAAGCTTTCACCTCATGGGCGAAATCGGTCACCCGGTCGCCCTCCATTTTCAAGTCGACGGTGACCGTGGAACCGCACAGCCGCGAAACGGCCTTGGCCGTGGCGTCGGGGTCGGCGAGCCGGCCGAGCCGCGGAATGTTGCCCGCCAGTTCGATGATGCGGTGATTGTAGACGTCGTTGATCATTGCAGAAAACGCGCTTGGCGCCGACGATGTTGACCTGCCGGTCAATATATAGGTACTGGCCGGGCGCAGCGAGGGTCCCGCCGCCGCCGGCGGCCGCGGTACAGGTATCATGTCCGAACCAACGCCATTCGCACTGCCCGGAGCGACCGCCGATCTCGAGGAGAGTGCGGTGTTGACGCCAAAATTCAACGCCGACGGGCTCCTAACCTGCGTCGCGACCGACGCCGGCTCGGGCGAGGTGCTTATGGTCGCGCACATGAACGCCGAGGCTTTGGCCAGGACCATCGCCACCGGCGAGGCGTGGTACTACAGCCGCTCGCGCAACGCGCTGTGGAGGAAGGGCGAGACATCGGGCCACACCCAGCGCGTCGTCGAAATGCGCATCGATTGCGATCAGGACGCGGTCTGGATCAGGGTCGAGCAGGCGGGCGGGGCGTGTCACACCGGCCGCCGGTCGTGTTTCTATCGCGCCGTGCCGCTTGGCAAGCCGGGAGCAGTGACGCTCGAATTCCGCGACGACCGCGTGTTTGATCCGAAGGCGGCATACGGCGACAAGCCTCGATAGGAAATGCGGCGCATCCGGGCATCGAGGTCCGCAGTCGGTCAGCAGGATGGATAATCAAGGGGTTGGCTGTCCAGGGATAACGGCCTTTTTGACCCGCACTGACTTACAAGCGTCACATTGACCCGTTAACGTCTTCTGGCTAAAGCCTTGGCTGCATCTTCTGTCCCAACAAGTGTCCCATGAGCCTTCGCGCGCAACTACCGCGGTGAATGTTGTTCGGCGGGCACTGTGGAATTGAGTAGGGTGTAGCGGGTTCGGCGAAAACGTTACGGCGCGCCTGGGCGGCGCGGCCCGAAGATCTAGGCCGCGCGAGCGGTGCGCGCATCGGTCCAGCAATCGCACGCACTTGGAGAGAGGGAAATGAAGAGTGCCTTGAAGATGACTGCGGCCATCGCAGGCGGCCTGTTGGTCGGAGGTGGCGGCGTTCAACTGTTGCAAGCTCAGTCCAAGCCGCCCGCATATGTGGTGGCGGAGATCGCGGTCAAGGACAAGAAGGGCTACGACGAGAACTACCTGAATGCCACCGCGAAGGACATTTCCAACCACGGCGGCACGTACGTGGCCGGAGGCTACGACAAGACCTTGAGCCTGGTCGGTGACCCGCCGCCTAACCGCGTCGTCATCCTACAGTTCGCGAATATGGATGCGGTGAAGGCGTGGCGCGACCAGGGCGGTCTCGACATGGAGAACACCGTCGGCACCAAGTACGCCAAGTTTCGCGTCTTTGCCGTAGAGGGCGAAACCCGGTAAACCGAGACCCAGTATGGCGGGTTCGGGGAGCCGCCGCTGAGTCGTGGCGATGAATGGGGCACGCGGCGAACATTAGCAGCGGCGTGCTGTCAACCGGCGTCTAACTTCTTCCGATCGCCGCCCGAGCCAACAAACGCTGTGCCCGCGCCAGATGCGGGCGATCGAACATGACGCCGCCGATGCCGATCGTGCCGGCGTCCGGGTTGGCGGCGAACGCATCGACGACGGCCTTCGCCTGTGCGATCGCCTGCGCAGTCGGCGTGAACACCTCGTTGATGATCGGCACCTGCGCCGGGTGGATGGCCATCTTTCCG
>Ga0335085_10001545_pt1 | contig 47702 bp, 39 predicted proteins | sample Lox_Sample_45_FD_206712 | JGI IMG/M metagenome (GOLD analysis project Ga0335085, IMG submission 206712) | Soil microbial communities from Loxahatchee National Wildlife Refuge, Florida, United States - Lox_Sample_4.5 | ecosystem: Environmental > Terrestrial > Soil > Wetlands | place: USA...
ATCGCTTGCCACAATGAGGAGCCGAAGCCCTTTATCTGGACGGCCAAAGCTTCCGACATCCTCGAAAAGGTGAAGCGGTCACGGGCAGCGCTTCATAAGTTGCAATCTGTGTGACGCACTACACTAGGTTTCGGGCTTGACGGCGGGCGGATGGTGAGCGGGCGTCCTTTTCTAGACCTGCTCAGCGACAGACTGCAATCTCTCGACGTTAGAGCTGAACTGCGGACGCTAGCCACGCAACAGCCGTCGGCCGTGATCTTTCTCGATCTGGGCAGCGAGCAGCTGGCCGATAGTGCTTCAGCGCCGGTCTCCACAGTGCTTTATTGGAAGGTGTTGCAATGGGCCGGCTATTCGAAAGAAAAGAAGCTGGCCGAATTGGAGCTTACCCTCGAAGCCCGTGGCCTCAAGGAGCGCTTTCTGGAATCGTACCGAACGAAGTTCGATGATAATTGGGAGAAGATTCACAATGACCCCATGATCGCCGTGGCGCGCGCCGCCCAAATTGTTCCATTGCTGCTTCCGAAGGAGTTTCCGACGCCTGAAAGCTTCAGCAAACTCCGATTTGAGGAGGCGGCCGACGTGCGCGAGCGTGCCCGGCGGATGATCGAGCTGATCCGACGCAAGTCCGGCAAGCAGAACATCGTGATCTTACTCGACGAGGCCGGCCAGTACGTTGCTCCCAGCGGAGAACGCATCTTGAATTTGGACGGGCTCGCGCGGAACTTGAAGGAGCTTGGCGAGGGGAAAGTCTGGCTGATAGCCACCGGTCAACAGACGCTGACGGAGATCGTCGAAAGTGCCGCTCACAATTCGCCGGCACTGAATAAGCTGCGCGATCGGTTTCCGATACCAGTGAATCTGGATGCTCAGGACATTCGGGAGATTACCTATCGACGCCTTCTCACCAAGTCACCTGAAGGCGAGCAGCGGCTTAAGGCGGAATTCGGGCGGCACGGTCAAGCGCTGGTAAACTTCACCCGGCTCACCGGAACCTCGCTCTACCGCGGTGATCCGGACGGGGAGACGTTTGCCAAGCTCTATCCATTCCTACCCCAGCATTTCGACGTGCTATTGGAGTTAATCCGAACCCTGGCGCGCTCGACGGGCGGGATCGGCTTGCGCTCCGCCATCCGCGTAATTCAGGACCTGCTGGTAGACACGAGCCGGGTTCTGCCGGCCGATGCTCTGAAGATCGCGGACCGACCCGTTGGGACGCTGGCGTGTGCTGACGATTTTTACGACACCCTTCGCGCCGACATTGGCAAGTCACTGCCGCACGTGCCACGGGCGGTCGAACGGGTTGCGAAGGTCTTTCCAGACGATTCACTGACAGTCAGAGTGGCAAAGGCGATCGGAGTCCTGCAGGCCATTGAGACATTCCCCAAGACCGCTGAGAACATCGCGGCATTGCTGTATCCGAGACTGGGGGCGCAGGGGCTTCTGACTGAGGTCAAAGAAGTCCTCCGAAATCTTGTGGCAAAGCAGGAATGCGGAGTGGTTGAGGATCCCCAAGCGGGCGGATATCTCTTCCTGAGCGAAGGTGTGAAGCCCCTTCGGGACAAGCGAAATGCGTACATCCCCACATCCGGTGGCGTCAACGCCCTGCGCTCGAAGCTGCTGTTAGAGGTCTTCGATCCTGCGCCTTCAGCGAAGATCGAGAATGTCAAAGAAGTGAAGGCTGGCGTCCGCTACGGCAAGATCCCGATTCTGGGAGAAGACGCTGACATTCAATTCCGAATTGACCCAGTTGATGGGGCGTCGTTCCCGCTCCGGCGCACGGAGCTTCTCACCGAAACCAATACGCTGCCGGAACTGAAGAATTCCATCGTCTGGTTGGCGACGTTTCCCGTCGAGGTTGACGACCTGCTGGCGGACATCTGCCGGTCGGACTGGATCGTCCAAACAACCCCCGAGCGCGACGCCGATCGCGACGTTGCGCAATTCCTTCGCGCCGAGCGGCGCGCCGGTGAGGCTTCGCGTGAACGGGCTGGCAAGTTGATTCAGAAGGCTCTGTTGGAGGGAGCCTTTGTCTTTCGCGCACGGCCGACTGGCGTGACCGAGTCGGGCCAGACCATCGAAGCGTGTGCCCGCAACATCCTCGCAACGGCAGCGAGCGAGATATTTCCGTACCTCCATTTGGTTCCTGTCCGGCCTTCGACTGACCTGGCGCACAAATTCCTCGGCGTTGAGCGGCTGGATCGTATGCCCAGGGACCTCGACCCGCTCCAGTTGGTGGGTACCAGGGGCGGGAATCCGGTCATCGATGTGAACCATCCGGCGCTGGCAGAGACTTTGCGAGCTCTCCAAAAGAGACTCGATGAATCGGGCGGCGGGCGGCTGCAGGGCAACGTGCTACAGGATTTCTTTGCTGGGCCGCCGTACGGCTGGTCGAAAGACGCCACCCGGTATCTGTTCGCTGCGCTGCTGGTGGCGGGCGAAATTGAGCTACACACGGCGAGCGGCCCTGTAAGGATCTCGGGGCCCATGGCGCAGGAGGCTCTGAAGTCCACCGTCGCGTTCAACCGGGTCGGAGTCTCCCGGCGCGACAGTCGGCCGTCGCCGGAGGCTCTCGACCGTGCGGCGACTCGCCTTCAGGAGATGTTCGGGGTTGATGTGCTGCCGCTTGAGGATAGGATCAGCGGTGCGGTCCGGGCGCACATCCCCGGATTGATGGAAAAGATCGGCTCTTTGCCGGACCGTGTTCGCTTGCTCGGATTGCCTGGTGAAGCTCGGGCCCGGCGATTGCTGGAGACCTGCGCTGACCTGCTGAAGCAGGATGCCGCTGGCGCCACGGCCTTGCTGGGTGGAGTGGAGTGCTCTGTGCCTGCCGATGCCGCGTGGGCCCGCGCGATTACGGATGCCCTGAGCAGTGGGGGCGAAACGGAGGTTCGGGGCGCCAGAGAATTGGACACGAGCCTCGAAGAATTGGCGGCGATGTTTCCGGTCATGGGTAGCGGTATCATGGCGCCCGAAAGCGCCGCCACCATCCGGGAGGCGCTGGCGTCGGAGAGCGTTCATGAACATCTGGCGGGACTGCGCGGAGCCGTCCGCGCCACTCTCGGTCGGGTAAACGTCCGCTATTCGGAGCGGCGGCGCATCTACGTTGACGCCCTGCAGTCGATTCTGAAGGAGCTCGAGGCGAAACCGGACTGGTTGCGGCTGCAACCGGACGACCGGGAGGAGATCGCCCGGAGGTTGGCTCCGGCGGGCGTTACGGACAAACCGACCTCCGGTCGCGAGGTGGCAGACCTTCGCCTTCTTCTTGCACGAGAAGCGAACATCAACTCGCTAAGGGCTGAGGTCGAAGCTGAGATTCAACGGCGTTTGCCTGCGCCTCCGCCGCCACCGTCGGAACCGCCGACGGAAGAGGTGGTGGACCTGCAAGATTTGTTGCCGGTTGAAGGCATCAGGACTGCCAGCGACCTCGATTCCTGGCTCATTTCCCTGCGCGCGCAGCTCGGCGCCTTGCTCAGGTCTAACAAGATCGTGCGATTTGGCAAACGGTCCGAACGGTCCGGATGAGCTTTGACAAGCCAACCCGCAACGCGCTTGCCGGCATGGTGGGTGAGTGTCGCCGGCTGCTGACGGAGGACATTCGCCTTCAGCTCCAGACTGTCTACGGACTCCAGCCGGATGGAACGGCGTTGCCAGTCGCTCGCTTGACCTTCCTCGACGAAGGCGGACGCGAATCTGCCCGAGCCTTGCGCGATTGGCAGGAACATCTGGCTGCGACGGAGGGGGGATCGGAGACGGAACGGAAGAAAGCGGCATTCGATCGCCTCGCGCGGGAGACGGCGTTCACCGTACTGAATCGCCTTGCCGCTCTTCGCATGTGCGAAGAGCGCGGGCACGTGATTGAGTGTGTCCGGCGCGGAATGGAATCGGATGGCTTCGCCCTTTATGAGCGGTTCTCTGGCGGGGTGCTGGGCAGCCGGGGTGAAGCCTATCGAATTTTCTTGGAGCGGATGTTCGACGAGCTGGCCGTGGACTTAGGAGCACTCTTCGACCGGCAGGCCCCGCAGTCGCTGGTCTTTCCTCGCGAACGCTGCCTCGAAGATGTTCTTGCCCAACTTAACAGACCGGAGTTGGCCCATCTCTGGAAGGAAGACGAGACCATCGGCTGGGTCTACCAATACTTTAATTCCAAAGAAGAGCGCGAGAAGATGCGCGAGGAATCGGCGGCACCACGCAATAGCCGCGAGCTGGCCGTCCGGAACCAGTTCTTCACACCTCGTTACGTGGTGGAATTCCTGGTGGATAACACCTTGGGACACATCTGGTACGAGATGCGAAAGGGCGAGACCGCGCTCAAGGATAGCTGCCGGTATCTGGTCCGCCGGCCAACAGAGGTTTTCCTTAAGCCAGGCGAGGAGCCTCCACCGTCTGCGCAGCGGCAAGATAACCTGAGCCAGGAAGAGCTTCTCAGGCAGTCCGCCTACATCCCGTACCGACCGAAGAAAGACCCGCGAGATCTGAAGATTCTTGACCCGGCCTGCGGCAGCGGTCATTTCCTCCTCTACGCCTTCGATCTGCTTGAGACCATCTACGAGGAGGTGTGGAACGACGCGAAACAGTCGGCCTCGGAAGCAACCGGCAAGACTTTGCGCGAGGACTATCCTAATTTGAACGCCTTGCGGATCGAACTGGCTGGCCTGATCCTGCGTCACAATTTGCACGGCATCGACATTGACCTGCGCGCCTCCCAGATTGCCGCGTTGGCACTCTGGCTTCGCGCCCAGCGCAGCTACCAACGCCTCGGATTGAAGGGCGCCGACCGGCCAAAGATCACGAAGAGCAACATCGTTTGTGCGGAGCCGATGCCTGGGGAGAGGGCCCTGCTCGACCAATTTGTCGCCGGGTTGGAGCCTAAGGTGATTGGCCAGCTCGTCCAGATTGTGTTTGAGAAGATGAAACTCGCAGGTGAAGCCGGTTCCCTCCTCAAAATTGAAGAAGAAATTGCTAGCGCCGTGGTGGAGGCGAAGAGGCAGTGGGTCGCCGGACCGAAAGCCGAGCAGGGCCGCCTCTTCGGCGATGATGCGCGGCCGAAGCAGGGGGAATTGGGCCTCGACTTCTCTGGGATCACGGACGAGAGCTTCTGGCAAAAGACCGAGGAGCGTATCTATGCTACTTTGCAGTCTTACGCAGAGCAAGCCGAGAACGGGCATGGGTACCGGTGGCGCCTTTTTGCCGACGATGCCGCCCGGGGCTTTGCCTTCATTGACCTGAGTCGAAGGCATTACGATGTCGTTCTGATGAACCCTCCGTTTGGACAGTTCTCGAACCAGTGGACAAGACAAGCAAGAGCAGCCTATCCGCTAAGTTCGAATGACATTCTCGCCGCTTTCGTAGATCGATTTGTGGGACGTCTTCTAGCGCAAGGGCTTGTTGGGGCAATAACGTCACGAACGTGCTTCTACCTGTTGTCTTTCCAAGAGTGGCGCGAACAGATAGTCCTTCGGTCTGCCCTGCCCAGGGCGATGGCAGACCTCGGCCATGGCGTAATGGATAGCGCCATGGTGGAAGCTGCAGCCTATACCCTTCATAAGTGTGAAGGGAATACGCCCTTGGTCTGTATTAGGTTGCTTACTGAGCCGGAGAAACAAAACGGACTATTGATGGCAATGGAGGCTATCCGGTCCGGCGGAATGAAGAACAACGTTTTCTCTGTAATGCCAACGGAGTTTCAGAAAGTTCCGGGCTCTCCGTTTTGTTACTGGGTTGGTAGTCAGGTACGCGACCTGTTTGTAAACTTGCCGCCCTTTGACAGTGACGGCCGTGAAGCTAAGCAGGGACTCGCCACGGGAGAAGATTTCCGCTTCGTCCGCGCATGGTGGGAGGTGCCGCCTTCGACGCTGCTCTGCCTCGAGGCTGGTTCGAGCCAGCAAGCGTACCGTAGGGCAACCCACGGCCGCGTGTCATGGTGTCCGTTCGCCAAAGGAGGCGTGTTCTCGCCTTTCTACCAGGACCTGACCCTGGTCGTTCGCTGGACGGACGATGGATACGAAATCCGAAACTTCGCAGATCCGGCGACGGGCTATGTGTTCTCACGATACCGCGGCGCGGAGCGCTATTTCGATCCGGGGTTCACTTACGCAGACAGAGCGTCAGCCCGATTTTGCCCTCGTGTCCTGCCTGAGGGTGCGGTGATCTCTGTGAAGGGATCCGGCATTTACACCGCACGAGCGAGTGCCGCTTGGGACGTCTTGGCAATTTTGAACTCCCTGATTTTCACGAGACTAATGGACCTCCTGCTGGGGAGGGTTGAACTCGCGAAGTCATATCAAGTAAACACAGTGGGCCGTGTTCCCTGGCCTTCCATCAGCGTTACCAGTGAACAGCAACTCGGTTTGGCGGCGCGTGAAGGTTGGAGGCTTACCTTCCGCCTGGACCGCTCTGAGCCTACCTCGCACGCCTTCGTGCTTCCCGCTATTATGGATGTGCATCTGGACTCGTTGGCAACCGCACAATTGCGGTGCGCGGCCCTTGTTAGAGACATCAAAGGTCGGCTGGCAGAAGTCCAGCAATCCATCGACAAAGAAGCCCTAACTGGCTATGGCCTTTCCGAAGCCGACTCAGCTGCAATCGAAGAGGCTTCAACCGGACCGACTGCAGTCACAGGTGACGCAAATGACGAAGACACCATCATTGGTGGCGACGCGACTGGGTTCCTCATCCATCTAATTGACTACGCTTGCGGCGTCGTCTTCGGCCGCTGGGACATCCGATTTGCCACTGGGGAAAAAAAGTCGCCCGAATTGCCCGATCCGTTCGGCCCATTGCCGGTTTGCCCACCAGGAATGCTCCAGAACCAGCAACACATGCCATTCACTGAGGAAGATTATCTTCGGCTCCAAGCTGACGGCCGGTGGGATTATCCGCTTGAAATCCCGTGGGACGGCACCTTGGTGGATGATCCCGGCTCCGACGGCACGCAACTGCATCCGGACGACATCGTTCGTCGCATTCGGAAAGTCTTTGATGTGATCTGGAAGGAACGCGCCGAAGCACTCGAGCAGGAAGCATGCGAGATTCTGGGCGTGAGGGACTTGAGGGAGTATTTCCGCAAGCCCTCCTTATTCTTTGCCGATCACCTGAAGCGCTATTCCAAAAGCCGCCGTCAGGCGCCGATTTACTGGCCGCTCTCCACTGCCTCTGGATCATATACGCTCTGGGTGTATTACCACCGCCTGAGCGATGGCTTGCTTTATGCCGCCCTCAATAAGTACGTCAAGCCCAAGATTGACGATACCGAGAAGCGGCTCGGCCAGATTGAGGTAGAGCTGCCGGCGGCTACCGGACGCGAGGCGTCAAAGCTGCGCGACGCTTTCGAAGACACAAAGGCGTTTCTCGACGAATTGCGCGAATTCCGTGCCGAGCTGGAGCGAGTTGCCGGCCTGCCCTACAAGCCGAACCTGAACGACGGTGTGCTGATCACGGCGTCGCCGCTCTGGAAGCTCTTTCGCCTGCCCAAATGGCGTAAGGACCTGGAGGAATGCTGGAAGAAGCTCGAAGGTCGTGATTACGAATGGGCGCACCTTGCTTACTCGATCTGGCCGGACCGCGTCCGGGAAGCGTGCAAGGACGATCGCTCCATTGCCATTGCCCACCGCCTTGAGGAATTGTGCGAAGTCCCGGCAAAGCCGTCTGGCCGGAAGCGGAGCCGCAAAGGAAGGAAGGGAGCGGAGATGGCGGAAGCCCTCTCCGACGCCGAAGGCTAGCCGCTCGTTTGAGGCTCTGAACCAAGCCATTTTGACAGGACATCTTGTTTTGCAGATGTGGCATTCTTTAAAATAAGCCCTGAGCGGGCGGGGACCGATTTTGGGAAACAAAATAAGGGCTCGCTTGGGCCTGCGTGTTATGCACACGGGACGATACGTAAAACAAGCGAGCGGCTACACTGCCTTCGTTCCCGCTCCGTTGCCGCCGGACCCGGCCGTCAGGATCGACGCGGAAATGGCTCGTATCTTGTCCGAAGCCGATCAAGCGCTTGGGCGGCTTGATGGCATTGCTACCATTCTCCCAAACCCGGACTTGTTTGTTTCGATGTATGTGCGTCAGGAGGCCGTGCTGAGTTCGCAGATCGAGGGGACGCAGAGCACCCTCGAAGACGTGCTGCAATTTGAGATTGACTCCAAGGGGCGAGAGTTCCCGAAAGACATCCGGGAGGTGGTCAACTACGTCGCCGCGATGAACTACGGCTTGGAGCGCTTGAAGACGCTCCCGCTAAGCCTGCGGCTGATCCGCGAAATCCACGGCAAGCTGCTCGAAGGCGTGCGGGGTTCTGAGCGGACACCAGGTGAGTTCCGCACGAGCCAGAATTGGATCGGGCCGGCTGGATGCTCGCTCTCGAATGCAACCTTCGTTCCTCCTCCCGTTCACGAAATGCAGCAGGCGCTTGACAACATGGAGCGGTTTCTGCACGACGAGTCGTTCCCGCTGCTGATCCAGTGCGGGCTGGCGCATGCGCAGTTCGAGACAATCCATCCGTTTCTTGACGGTAATGGCCGGGTGGGCCGGCTGTTGGTCACTTTTCTGCTGTGCCAGAAACGAGCGCTCGCACGGCCGCTTCTTTACCTCAGCCACTATCTGAAGGAGCATCGTGCTGAGTATTACGACCGGCTGACGGCCATTCGCAAGGATGACGATTGGGAGGGGTGGCTGAAATTCTTCGTCCGCGGCGTGTACGAGGTGAGCCGGGAAGCTACGGAAACAGCACGGCGAATTCTCGCTTTGAGGGAGGGTCATCGCCGGGTACTGAGCGAGAAGCTGGCGCAAGAGAAACTGGGGGCTACGCCGCACGACTTCCTGTTTCTGGAATACTTGTTCGAGCAGCCGATTGTAACGATTCGCATGGTTGAAGAGCGTTTGAACTGCGCCTTCGTGACCGCCAACAAGGCGGTGGAGCGCTTTGTGAGGCTGGGTTTGGTCGAGGAGATGACGGGTTTTCAGCGCAACCGGCGCTTTCGCTATGCTCCCTACCTGGCGCTGTTCGAACCCTTGGGAGGAACCGCTCCTGTTGCGCAGACACAGACGAGAGACGGTGAGCGCCCTTCCGGAGACGTGCAGTGAGTCTGACTTCATATGTCAAGAAGCGCCTCACGGACCTTCTCGAAGAGAAGCGCGTGGTGGTCTGGTACGACGGAGAGGAAGCATTTGGCGAGGTCGCGCGGAGCTTTGCTGCGCCTGATTGCAGCGTGATTTTCGCTAAGACATCGCGATTGTCGGCGCGGCGCCGAGCCGACGAAGTGTTGTCCTGTTTGGGTGACTCGGGCCAACCTTCGCCGGCGAAGAACGGTACGCTCCTGATCTACTGCGCGTGGTCGCGTGGACGGACGCAGGAGGAGCGCCTTCAGGACCCGTTCGAGGGCTTTGCGCTGATCGGCGACGGATTTGGCGATCAGGAAGCCGAAACGTTCCAGGCGTTGGCGCGCCTGGCCATTCCGGATCGGGCGAACGAGATTGATCGGCTCTTTGCGGAAGGCCGGCCGACCGTTGCGATCCTTGAAGGGCTCGGCGAAAGCGTTCGGTATCCGCTGCTCCAGGAGGCGTTGGGCACTGATTCCATGGTTGAGGTGGTGGCCAGATTACTGTTCCGCGACGACGCGCTGTCCAAGCTGATGGGTGTCACCGGGTCAATCCAGGAACTGCTGCGCCTGCTGCAAGCCGGCTTGGGCTTCACACCGCCTCCACGGGTGACCGGGCCTGCGTCGATTGTCGATCATCTGGGTCGCTACGTTGTTTTCTCAGAGTTCGCGCTGGCCTTGCCGGGCGCCTTGCCGGACCGTTTGACCGGGGTGCCGCGATCTCCGGAGGCGTACCGCACGGCGATCTACTGTCTCTGCGACAGAATGCGAGGTTCCGACGACACGCGCGACGGTTACATTGCTCTTGGTGAGCGAGTGGAAAAAGCACTGCGACTCCCGGAGATTGCCGGGGAGCTCCCAGAGCTTGGCCCTCGTGAGACATTCCCCTTCGAGGAGAGGGCCAGCTTGAAGCGGGTTCAGTCTTTTGCCAGGGCTGGCAATCTGACGGCGGCCGAGCAACTGATCAAGCATGAGCCTAAATCAGTCTGGCGCAACATACCGGAGCGTGCGCTGTTGTGGAAAGTAGCAACCCGGTGCGTGGACTTCCTGACTGCCGTGGAAACGTGGAGCGCCAACGTTTTCCGAACTGGCGAGACGCTCCGCGAACTGATTCAGGCGTACACCGCCCGTGACGGGCACTGGCAGACCGACCGCCAGCAGAGACTGGTGGAGCAAGGGGCCGCAGCGTGTGCCGAGGACGACGAGGTGGCCAGTTTAGTCGCGCTCTGCCGGGAACGCTACACCGAGGTGGTCGGGGCTTCCCAATCGCTTTTCATCAGAGCCGTGGAGCGCGAGGGCTGGCCACCCGAAGGGATTAGTCGGCAGAGCCAGGTGTTTGATAAGCAGGTGGCGGCGCCTTTGGAGGAGCGCAAGAAGACGGTCTATTTCCTGGTCGACTCGATGCGGTACGAGATGGGAAGGGACCTCGGGCTGATCCTCGATCCGTTCGGGCCGGTGACGGTATCTTCGGCAGTTACGGTCTTGCCTACGACGACGCCTTGCGGCATGGCCGCGTTGATGCCGGGTGCGGACGGAGCCTTCACGCTGGTGGAAGCTGGAAACGAGTTGGTGCCGGCGATTGCCGGCAGGCCGTTGCGGCATTCCGAGGATCGGATGGGGCTGATTCGCGAGAAGTATGGGGATCGCTTTTACGAGCTTCCACTGGGTGAGTTTCTCGCTATGCCCCAGCGAAAGCTTCAGGCGAAGGTTGGAAAGGCCGACCTTGTGGTAGTCCGGACGCAGGAAATTGATGCCTTGGGCGAAGGGCCGAGCCTTTACCTGGCCCGCAAGCTCATGAGCGACATCCTCGGAGATTTGCGAACTGCCACTGACCGACTGATCGGGATGGGATTTGACACTTTCGTTTATGCAGCGGATCACGGTCACGTGCTACTACCCGAAGTGGCTCCGGGAAGCGTAATCCAGCCTCCGCCGGGCGACTGGAAAATGAAGAAGCGTCGGTGCCTGCTGGGGAGCAGCGTCGCGAGGGCACCCGGAGTCACGATACTGCGTACCTCGCAGATCGGCATCATCGCGCCGGTGAAGGACTACGCGGTGCCCAGCGGGCTGACAGCCTTCGAAGCGGGACATGGGTATTTCCACGAGGGGCTGTCGATGCAAGAATGCCTGATCCCTGTTGTGGTGCTGCAGGCTCGCGACCGGAACCGGCCTGGATTGGGCGGTCAGGAGGTGGAGATCCGCTATCGTTCGGACCGGTTTACAAGCAGCATCATCGGGGTAAGAATTTGGTTTAATGCTTTGCTACCGGAGTCGTTTGGTGTTCGCGTTGAGGCCTACGATGGGTCGGGAGCGAAAGCCAAGCTCATTGGAGATGCCGCCGATTGTGATGCGCGCGATCCCGCGACGGGCCTGGTGACGTTGATCAAGGGATCGGAGGTTCAGGTGCCGGTGCGTATCAAGGATGATTTCGCCGGACCCTCGCTAGAACTCCGGGCGAGCGATCCCACCACGGGAGCCATCCTGCACAGGCTGAAGCTGCAGAACGCGAAGATGGAGTAACTCAGATAATGCAATCAGATGCCCTCGACGCAAAACTAACTCAGACCTTCGCTGGTAAGGTGGTCCGCAAGGATCTGCTTCATCAGATTAAGGGCGGCGAGAACGTGCCGTCGTACGTGCTCGAGTACCTGCTCGGTAAGTACTGCGCTTCCGACGAAGAGAGTGAAATTCGCACGGGAATCGAGGCGGTAAAGGAAACACTTAAGACGAATTATTTTCGCCACGATGAAGCCAACAAAGCTCAGTCGCTCGTCGAGCAGCATGGCCGGCACCGCTTCATAGACCGAGTCGAGGTCCGATTCCTGCCCAGCGAAATGAAGTACTGGGCGTCAATGGACAACTTCAGCTACGCCCGCATCCACATTCCGGACGAGTTTCACCGGCGATTTGAGCGTCTACTGGAAGGCGGCATTTGGGCAATCGTTGACGTTGAATACCGGCCCACTGAAGAGGGCACGAAGGGCAGTCCCTTTCATATCTCCGAGCTGAAGCCAATACAACTCGCACGGTTCGATTTCGAGGAATACTGCGCCGGGCGCAAGGGCTTCAGCACCGATGAGTGGGTTGACACCTTGTTGCGCAGCACGGGGCTCGAACCGGCGCGGTTCGACGGGAGACTGAAGCTGTTGCTGCTCTCACGCTTCATCCCTTTTGTTGAGAAGAACTACAACTACATAGAACTTGGGCCTCGTGGCACAGGGAAGTCGTACGCTTTCAGCGAAATGTCTCCTTACTGCATCCTGATCTCGGGCGGGAAAGCGAGCAGTGCGAATCTCTTTTACAACAACGCACGCCGAAAGGTCGGACTTGTGGGTCACTGGGACGTGGTGGCTTTTGACGAAGTGGGCGGGATGAAGGTGAACGACCCGGACACGATTCAGATCATGAAGGACTACATGGCGAATGGGCGATTCAGCCGAGGCGTTACCCAGGTTCATGCCGACGCGTCACTCGCGTTCGTTGGTAATCTTAACCAGCCAGTGGAAACGCTCGTCCAGAGCCCGGCGACTGATCTATTCCAGCCTTTGCCAAAAGAATTCGATCTCGCGGTCATTGACCGACTGCATTTCTATATGCCGGGATGGGAAACCCCGAAGAACTCAAAGGACCTTCTAACAACGCATTACGGATTCGTGACGGACTACTTGGCTGAGGCATTTCGAATCCTGAGGAAGGAGAACCGCTTCGACGCAGTGGAGCACCACTTCCGATTCGGGTCGCACGTTGAGGGCCGAGACGCAACGGCCGTCAAGAAGACCGTCAGCGGCTTGCTGAAACTGCTTCACCCCCAAGGTGACTACACGAAGCAGGAGTTGGAGACCTACCTGGAACTCGGCCTAGAGGCTCGCCGGCGTGTCAAGGAACAGCTCAAGAAGCGGGGCTCATTCGAGTTTTACAAGACCAGCTTCTCATTCGTCGATCAGGAACAGGGGACGGAACGCACCGTTGCCGTTCCAGAGCAAGGTGGACGAGGAGCAATATCGCAAGATCCACTGCCACCGGGTGCGGTCTACACGGTCGCGACCGACGGCGAGGGAAAGGTTGGCTTGTTTCGAGTCGAGGTGTCCCTGACGGCGGGGACTGGCAAGGTTCGAACGCCGTCCGGACTGGAAAGAGGTCTGAAGGAGTCACTGAACCGAGCTGTGAGCTATCTCGGAATGGTCAAAGACAAGCTTGGGCTGACACCGACCCTGGCCCAAAAGGATCTGTGCGCGGAGGCAGTGGACCTCTCGGGAGCGCGTGTGGAATGCGCCTGTGGCGTTGCTTTCTACGTGGCGATCATGTCGGCGATCCAGAATCGACGCATCCAGGCGGGTACGGTCGTGATGGGCGACTTGACAATTCAGGGCAATCTTAGGGGCGTGGCTTCGATTACCGAGCCTCTGCAGGTTGCGCTCGAAAATGGCGCAATCCGTGCGATGGTTCCGATCTCAAACAAGGGGCAGTTCGCTGCCCTGCCAGAGGAAACGGTGGAGAAGTTGGATATCATATTCTATGGGGACGTTGACCGGGCGGTCCTTAAGGCGATTGAGCTCTAAAGCCCTCGAGGTTCGCCCCTGTGATAGGACAGTCTTCGTAAATACTTCATAACACGGGAGGCCAGTGATACCCTTAACGGGTGTCGCTGGCGCTTTTTGGGCCTGAGGGGCTTCCGACATTCATTTCCCAGGAAAGCGACTTTAGCGGGGACCACGAAGTGCCCTAGGCAGGTCCAACCCAAGTTCTTCAACGTAATTTCTCGGATGCCGGTATTTGTCTTTCATCCGCTTTTCGAGTTCACCGATTTGAACGATGAGCGCGTTGGCGTTCTCGGCCTCGGCCAATTGCGTGGCCTGAACCAAGTAGTGTCGCGCCTTGCGAAAGCGGAACGTAATGGCAAGCTTCACCGCAAGCCCATACAGCGCGTGTGCGAGGTCCGTCTTGTACCCGTTCGTCCTGAACTCCTGGATGGCCTGCCCGAAATAAGCGAAGGAACTCTTTTGAGACTTCCTGAGTTGTCGGCGGCCGTTCCGCGTGAAGCCGATGAACCTGTCCAAATGCCATCGTCTGACGAAGTGGATGTTCATTATCTTGCTCCGAAATGTGCCCCCGATTGAGAGATCAAGCTGATCGTCGAGGAACCGGGAAAATGCGATCTCTCCCAAAGACATCAATACGCGACCTCGTAGATAACGATTCGGATTCGAATGGATGGCCGCAAGGGCGCCGGCTTCAAGTGATGCAATCTCTTCTTTCAGCCTCTTCCGTTCTGCCGCCAGTTGTGCAAATTCTGCTTTGTCGCTTTCGAGCGAAAAGTCGATCCACTTGAAGGCCTTGGCTGCGAGGTTCAAGTTGTGCTGTTGGTATGTGAGGTCAGACAGCTTAATGAAAAGCAGTTGCGCCTTATTGGCCAGCAGGTATGCCCGGATATCCGCCTTTCCCAACGAGTCGGCGACCTTAATCGTTCCTTCCGTCACCTCGAGAAGCTTCTCATTCTCAGTCTGTTGGTTCAGGGCGGCAAGAAGACACAACCCCGCGTCTAGCGTGATCGCAGGGTTCTTCGACACGTAAAGCTTCCAGAGGATCGGTAGCGCCCTGTCTTTCGCACCGGCGGCAACAAGGGATTGAGCCGCCTGCAGTTCATCGGATTCGGGCATATCGTCCGTAACGCCATCTCGCGAATCTCATTCGCGCTTTGTTAGCCACCATGCGGCAGATAAACACCGGATCGAGAGGGAAGCGCCGGAACCAGCGTCTTTTGACCCTCGGAGAGTTGGCGATGAAATATTCATATGAATGTCCAAATACGGCTCTGTTGCATTCATGAATCCGATCGGGTCCAACTTCGAGGTAGCCTCTCACGTTGTTCACCCAACTGAATTCAACGGAGATTTCGGGCGACAGGGGCATCTGAACTTCCACATGCTTTTGACCGAGCCCGGGACCATAGAACCGCTGCCATTGGAGCTCAGCATTGAAGAGAAAACACGGCGCATCCGATGTGATGAACGAGCCGCTCCTATTGGCACAGAGAAAAGCGAGATTCATTTTCATCAGAATTCCGCTTATGGCAGGAAGGCTTTGGACGATACTCACCTTGTGGGCGTCCTCCTTGGCCTCCCGCAGCTCCGTCGATGTTTTCGGCCGGGCGTCGTGCACTCTTTCCAGGTGCTCGGTCTTAGCGATCAATTGATCGAGAAATCCCTCAATGTGTTTCTTTTGTTTGACAGTTCTCTGCAACATGGCGGCTACGAAGGCGCAAAGCACGGCGTGCTCGTACTCGTTGAGCGGCACTTTTCGACTGATGGTCCTTTCAAACACCGTCGCGTAATCGCTCTCGATTTGAGCGAGGGTCCGTTCGAGCACGTAATCCTTCGTGCCATCTTTCACTTCGAACGTGTAAAGATCCGGCTCAGTAAGAATATTCTTAGGAGCTCTTTTCTTGCCCCGCTTGCTGTTGCGGTCAAATATCCATACGTAGGGCTCCCGACCCGCCGGGGTGCTCGGGTCAACGAACTGTTTGAGGTAACACCTGGGGATGACGTGCTGATTCTTGGGTTCCGACATTATTTTCCCACGGTGGCGCTCCCGTATCGGGTCATGGGCCCGACGGCTTGTGTTTCGACCCGTAAAATCCAGCCTTATTCCACTCGTCCTTCCGTCTTCCAGCCTCTATTTCCTGCTTGGTCCACTTCCGGGCCCATTTTACCCTGTCGTTCTCGATCCAGTAGTGCGATTGGCAGGGGAACGCCCAGTTGCCGATCGAGGGCGACATGGAAATGGTTTCGCCGTCGAACGTGAGCTTCCAGTCGGTCGGACTGAGCGGGGTCACAACCTTGCTGCCGCAGCCGCAGCAGCAGTTATGGACAGCCGTCGTGTATTTCATCGAGACGTACACAACGCCATCCTTCCGATCGGAAGGAATGAAATCGACGAATTCATGCTTGAGCTTTGATCGGCGGCGCCTCATGACGGCGTGTCTTCGCTGTTTAGGAGATTGAAAGCGATCGTGTACGTGGTAAGTTGCTCCTGCTCGGAATCCAAATAAAAGCCGCGGAACTTTTTCCAGCGGATCACCGCGAGACAGGCGTTCAGGGCGTTCAGTTCAGCGACCTGAATGTCCTTATCGTATTCAGCTTCCGCCTCGGTGCCACCAAACGGAATACTAAATCTCGCTGATTCGCGCTGGCCTGGAAGGCTCGTCGTGACGCGGAGCTGGCCGCCAAGGGAGTCTCCATGCCGATAAAGCCCGATCCCGACATCAATGAACGGAATGGCGTATTCCTCCAGCTTTTCCACGATGATTTTCTTCTCAGGTCCGCGATCCATGCACAAGAAGACGAAGGTCATATTGTGGAGCACGTCGAGATTCGAAGCCCCGAGGTCCTCTTCATGGGCCGTGATGCGGCGGTTCATTTTTGAATAGCAGCTCTCGAAGTATCGCGTCTTTCGGGGGTGAGTTCGCAGCTCTTCGACTGATGGAGCCCCGGGCGCTCTGAAAGCGTTATGCGTGGAGAACCCGTCTTTGTCGAACAAATGGATTTCTCTGACCGGGGTCTTCGCCACCAAATCGAGTACGTACGATCCGGTGCCCCCAACACCCACGATTGCGACTCTCTCGTCGGCCAGTTTTTTCGCAACGACATTGATCTCAGCCCGCGCGGAGGCGGTGTCGAGATAGTTGAAGGGGTAATCGCTATCGTCGGGCTCGATCACTTGAAACGTGAGCGGCGTGGCGGTGGAGTCAATGACAGCAGCTTCGCGCGAAATAAGCGCGACATACGCCTCAACCTTCTCGAAATAATCGACGTAGTTTCGGTTGAGAGGCTTTCTCGAAAATTTGTGCTGCACTTCGAGACCGTCATCCAATTTGATGGGAGCGCTGCTGTGCCTCAGCATTTCCATAGGGCTGCCATCAGCCAGGCAGGGGAACTCGCCCACGAACATCATCGTGTGGTCCCCGGGTGCACCGGTTCGATCACCGGCGAGATCCAGTTTTGAGACGAGGGCGCCTTGGCGGACAACTCTGGCCGAGTTGACGTACGGGACGTCTCGAACCACGAGATATCCGCCTTTGGTGACCTCGATGTTGTAGCCCGCCTCGCGCAATCGGAGCAAATCCAGGCTATGACTTATTTGTAGGAGTGACATCGAACTTCGTTCCGTCCTTGATCTCGACCGTGCCGCCGGGGTGGAGCTGGCCGTTGTGAGGCGTGCTCTTGGCGTTCTTGAACGTGATGCTGTAATCGTCGTTCGGGATCGGCCGTGGAGGCGGGAATGCAATGTCGAGCACTTCCACAAACGTGAGAGTCTGTTTGGGCTCTTTCACCTGCTCACCGTTCACGATGATTGTGTATATCTTCTCTTTGACGGCTTCCATGGTGTTGTCCTTTCGAATGGTTGTGACTGCAATACGCTTCGACCTTTCTCAATCCTGAACCTGGTGCGCCCCCGCCCCGTCACCCCCCATGTCCACTGCCCGTTAACGGGTAGGCGGGCGCTCGTACATTCGGTAGCTTCCATTAGCTTACAGTTTATCGCAAAAAAAATTAGAGTGTCAACTGGGCTTCGGCGCTCGCCGGAAAGAGCGCTTCCAGACGGATTCGTGCGACCACCGGGTTGACATCGAACATGTCCGCAAGGAGGCGGACAGCGGCTTCGCGACGCTCGGGCGGCAGGCTCTGGCGCCCCAGTAGACCCCTCGTCACCAGAACTGAGTCTAACCCCTTCTCTACGAGTAGCTTAGGAAGAAGGAGCGCGCCCATTGCTTGGTTGGCCTGGAACTCCCACCACCGATACGGCGGCTTCCGGCCTGCGGCATCACCGACACCTGAGACGCCGCCATCTCGGCAGAGGACTTTCGGCGCATCAGGGGCCAGCCCGTCTCCGAACAGCGAATCCGGCCGGACGTCGAACGCAAAGAGGTGAGCATGGAGCAGCCCGTGTCCTCCTTCGTGGGCCAACGTGGTCCGGAGCCTTCGTTCTGCCGGCCGGGTGCCATCCTCGTCGAGTGATCTGGTTATCACAATTTCTTCCACACCGCTCGTGCCGAATCTTGTGAAACCGAGCAGTCCCTTCGGCAAGTCCTCGTACGACGGCTCGATGCGGAACCGTTTTTCAATGAATCGGTCGATCCGTATCGGCGCTGGGCTTAAGGGAAGGAGATTGACTTTCTCCAACTCCGTGGTGCACATGGACTCAATCTCGGCAGGCTCATAGAATGGCTGCTCGGTAAAGGGACCGGACTTCGAGCGGTACGTTCTCATCCTTTTTTCTCTTTTTTGTAGCGCTTCAGAAATTCCAGGAGTTCGTCCGCGCTCACGCCCTCATCGACGACCCCACGCAAGGCAAATCCCATTGCTGGGTTCGCAGTCGCAATCCGCTTCAATTCTTGAACCGGAGGGCGAGAATCGTACTTTTTCAGATCCTCGGTGGTGGTTCCAAGAAGCGCCGCAAGCCGCTCCAAAACCTCTCGTGAGGGATGACGGCGCCCGAGCTCAACGTCAGACAAAAATGGTGCGGAGATTTTAAGTTTCTTCGCGAGCTCTCGAACCGAGAGGTCGTGCTGTTCGCGCAACTCGCGTATGCGCTCTCCAAGGGTCTTCATAGCTTCGTCAACTGTAAGCTTACATCGAGCAATGCAACGGGTCAACGAGATTTCGCGCGCCTCCGGCACGTTCAAGCCGAGATGGCCAGTACAGTTGCTGGCCCGACAGCATCTCGTACCTTTACCGTGGCCATCAACCTCGTAAGGTCAATGAACGCTTCGAACGCGCGCGACCACGGTGGAAGCGCTCCTCGGGAAGGCCCGCCAATCATTTCCACGATTTTTCATGACCGGACCCTTAGCGTACATCGGAGGAAGCCAGCGGCTGGCGAAACAGATCATTGAAATTTCCCCAAACATACGACCTACGTCGAAGCGTCCGCTGGTGGCGCCCAGGTGTTCTTTCATGATAATGGTTATGGCGGGGTCAAGGCCCGTTCGTTCGGACCGGCAAAATCGGGAGCCGGTGAATTCCCCGGCGCGAGCAGAGCCCTGATCGCCCTGGAACGGAGGCACTGGTCCCAACCCGGGAGGTGAACACGATCTCGATATTCCGGGTGCTTGAGCAGCAAGCGGCGGCGGGCCTCGTCTACAAGGTTCTGTTTCCTATCTTCAGGGAGCGCTTCGAACGCCTGCTCGGCCATTTTCCATGCTGACACCTCTCGTTCGCACTCGAGTCGTAACTCCGCTTCTCTCTGCGCTGATGCTCGCTCGTGCGCAGCTCGGCCTTGGGCGCGCAGCCTGGCTCCCTTGGAGGCGGACTGGAGCGCCGGCGGTACAGAGGCAAGGAGAAAGCCGACGGGATTTTGGATGCGGTTCCAGCCCTTCATCCTGAGCTTGTCGGCGATTTGTTGCAGGATTGCGGTGGCTGTGCAATCGGGCTCTCTGCTTCTACATTCGTTCCAAAGAACCCGCATGGCGTCGTCGTCCCAGGCCGTGTTCGGCATCAGATTGTGAAGGCCTGCTGCGAGCTCCGACGACGTCGGAGTCTCTGGAAGTCTCTGTAGTAATCTATGCTCCTTACGGGGGAGATCTCTTCTCGCTCGCGAAGGTGGGTTTTCCGCCTTCGACGAAGGGTGGCTTTCGGCCCTCCCGGAGGTGGGAATTCCACCTTCGCCGGCGGAGGGAATGCCACCGTCCCCGGAGGTGGGAATCCCACCTTCGGGGAGGAGCGCGGTGCCCTCGGTTGTCAGAGGATTAGCCGCGGCTTCCAAGGTCTTTTCAAGCTCGACGAAATCTACACTGAAGTAGATCCTGTGCTCTAGCCGCTTGTCCTTCTCCTTCCAGAACTTTGTGAGCCTGAGTTGTTTTCGGGCGGTCTCCTGCTCCCAACGTGACAAGCCGAGTTCGGCTTCCCATTGCTCGCGGGTCTTCCAGAACCACCCCTCGTCCTTCCCTCGGCCCTGTCCTTGCCTTTCGGGATTGAGCCAGTAAAGCGCCTGCGAGAGCATCAAGGCAGCGTGGACGCTGCCCGTCAGCTTAACGAAGCAACGGTGAAATGCAATCGGTCTACCGAAGAAGAACTCGATGCGCTTGCGAGCAGCGCGCGCGTCGCCGGAGAGATTCATTGAGACGGTTCCGGATGGGCGGCGAGGGAAGATGAGGAAGGTCGGGACTCGGAATTGTTCGAGTGGCAATAACAGGGAGCGCCAGAATCGGTGTGCCCGAAAGTGTGCCCATCAGGGCGCGTCTCGGGGCGAATCCAGGGGCATTAAGTTCTTGAAAAGCCGTATTCCCTAATGCCAGAAGTGCGCGAATTAGGCTCAGCTTTTGATCCTAAGTCTGGCGCGTCTGCCAATTCCGCCACTTTCGCTCGCCGTCAGGCCTGGTTCATTGAATATCCCATTCTCCTGCGGTTGTCCAGCAGGGTTCGGGGTTCTCCCTTGCTCAACCATCGGCTTGCACCGATTGACCGCGAATGTAGCCTACGTGTGCTGCCTTAAGGAGAAATCTCTTGACAACATTGGCGCAGTGTGCGAGCTGAGAAGGCCCCCGGCTTCCCAGATCGCCTCACGCAGGCGGCCGACTTGCCGTCGGTCGCCCCGGAAAAATGACCCGCCGCGAGCTCAGTGGACCAATGGGCCTGATGCGCAAGAATGGCCTGTTCTTCGACGCCAGCCAATGCTACGTGTGATCCCTAGCGTCGCCACTCTGCAAACCGCGCCGCTCTATGCTGGGCACCGCGAAAAACCTTGGTCCAAAGCCGGAATGTTGTTTGGAATCATCACGAACCGCTTGCGGGTGGATGGAGCAGTCTGAAAACCAAGCGTCTCAGTCTGCGGTGTAGCCATCTTGCCTGCGCCATGCCAGCACCAGAAGGAGGCCCGAAAGCCTGCACCAGGGGCGGGCGGACGGCCAACTGTCGACTGTCAACGGGTCAACTGTCAACTTACTTTCCATTTTGGACGATCAACTAACAGTGGACTGTCGCGGCCCTTGGCCGCTAAATGCTCTTGCTTGTGTGTACTATCTTGGCGGTATAATGTGTTCAGCCCCCGAAGGAGATATGGAATGCCAGAAGATCGCGCCGAGCGCGGCAAGGCGATTGAGACTGCCCTGAGCCAGATCGAAAAGCAGTTCGGCAAGGGGTCAATCATGCGCTTGGGCTCGAAGGACGCCCTTGTTCAGGTTGAGGTTATCCCCACAGGAGCTCTTTCGCTGGATGCGGCGCTGGGAATCGGCGGCATCCCACGCGGCCGGGTGGTGGAGGTTTTCGGGCCGGAATCGAGCGGCAAGACCACCCTGGCCCTGCAAGTCGTGGCCGAGGCTCAGAAGCGGGGCGGAATGGCGGCTTTTGTGGACGCCGAGCATGCCCTGGACGCCACTTACGCGCAGCGGCTGGGTGTGGACATCGATAACCTGCTGGTTTCGCAGCCGGATTATGGCGAGCAGGCGCTCGAGATTGCTGAAGCCCTGGTGCGCTCCAACGCCATCGACGTAGTGGTGGTGGACTCGGTGGCCGCGCTGGTGCCGAAGGCGGAACTCGAAGGCGAAATGGGCGACTCCCTGCCGGGGCTGCAGGCTCGCCTGATGTCGCAGGCCCTGCGCAAGCTCACCGCCATCGTCGCCAAGTCAAAAACCTCCCTCATTTTCATCAATCAGATCCGTGAAAAGATCGGCGTGATGTTCGGCAATCCCGAAACCACGACCGGCGGGCGCGCCCTGAAGTTTTATTCCTCAGTGCGCCTCGATGTCCGCCGCATCGCCTCCATCAAGGAAGGCGACCGGGTGGTGGGCAATCGTACCAAGGCCAAGGTGGTAAAAAATAAGATGGCGGCTCCCTTTCGGGAGGCGGAATTTGATATTCTCTACGGCGAGGGGATCTCGAAGGAAGGCGATCTCATTGATCTCGCGGTGGGGCTGAACCTGGTCGAGAAGAGTGGCGCCTGGTTTTCCTTCGGTGGCGAACGAATCGGGCAGGGCCGTGAAAACGCCCGGCAGTTTGTGCGCGACAATGCGGATGTCCGCAGTAAACTCGAACTTGAAGTCCGCAAAGCATTGCACCTTCCGCTGCCGGCTGAGCACGCTCAGGCCGAAGCGGCAACCGCAACCGCAGCCGTCGCACGTGGAAAGAAGTAAGCAGAGTTCCGCCACCGGCCTCGCTCGCCGGGCGTGAATGAAAGCTCGTCTTGCTGTCTGCCTTCCGCTGCCGGCGCCAGAAACGGAATCGCAGACTTATTTTCGACCCCGGGGGTTTAGGCGCCTTGAAAAAAGTTACGCTCGCTTTGTGTTTATCCGCCGGCTTCATGCTGGCCGCTGTTCTCGCGCCTCCGTCCGCCGCAGCGTCGGCGGGCAGCGGCACCAAACGATCTCTTACCGGCTCGTCCTCAAATCCCAAGCGCATCGTTCATCTGCATCACCTGCGCCGCCGGCGTGCCGCCAGCGCGGCGACAGGCTCGAACACGCGGCCGGCGTCGCACACCGGGCTGAGCACTTCGGCGCGCCGGCGTCACGTCCGCACGCACGGGTGGACATCTCCCACGTGGTACGCCGATCCCACCCTGGGCGATGACATTGCCGGTGAAGATCCGTGGATTCGTCAGGCCGCCATCAGCGCGCTCGGCAATCTGAACGGCAGCGTGGTGGTCGTGGATCCGAACACGGGCCGCGTCCTGTCGATTGTGAATCAAAAACTGGCGATGACGGGCGCCTTTACGCCCTGCTCGACGATCAAGCCGGTGGTGGCGGCAGCGGCGCTCGAAGAAGGCCTCATAACTCCCGGGACCAAGCTGCGGGCTGAAGGTAAGTTTGCATACGTCTATGGCAGCGCGCACATTGATCTCGCCCAGGCGATGGCGGCCTCGAGCAACGAGTTCTTCGCCAAGCTGGGTCAGATGATGGGCTATCCGCGATTCAGTCAGTACGCCCATGAATTCGGGCTCGGCGAGCGCGCCGGATTGGATATTCCCGGCGAAGCGCCCGGAGTGTTTCCCGATGCTCCGCCGGCGGAAGGCGGCGTGGGGATGCTGACCAGCTTCGGCACGGGAATTGAGATCACGCCGCTGCAGCTCGCGGCGATCGCATCGGCCATCGCCAACGGCGGCACGCTCTATTACCTGCAATATCCGCGGTCGCCCGAGGAGTTGGCGGATTTCCAGCCGCGGGTGCGGCGCCATTTGGACGGTCTTGTTTCGTGCCTTTCCGGGGTCCGCGACGGCATGGCTGCGTCAGTCCTCTACGGGACAAGCAAGCTAGCCTACAATCCCGATGGACAGATTTTCGGAAAAACCGGCACGTGCAGCGACGGCGACACCCACCTGCGGTGGTTCCAGTCCTTCACGGGCGATCAGAACAAGGCTTATGTGGTCGTGGTGCTGCTGCGCGGCGAAGGCTCGATGTTCGGGCTGCACGCTCCCGAAGTCGGCGGGAAGCTCTATCACGCTCTGCTGACGTATCCTGGCACCCAGGCCCAAACGCTGCTGCCGGCAGCGGTCGTCGGCAAGTAAACGGATGCTGAGGAATGCTCCGAGCATGTCATTCTGGGCGAAGCGAAGAATTTGCTTTGTATGCCTTAGGGACGATACAGCAGATGCTTCGCTGCGCTCAGCATGACAGAGTTCGTTTTTTCAGGTCCCCCTAACTAAAGCACCCGCCTACTTGGAATCGTCGGGAACCGAAAAATCGTACAGGAACCCAGGCAGGTCGCGTCCGCGAAAGAGATAGAATCCGTACTCGCCCGGATCAAGGTCGTCGGCGGGTTCCAGCCGGAATACCCCGCTCTCCACCTGCCGGGCATTGAACTCCACCTGCGATCGCAGTGCAACGCCCGTGTTGGCGTTCCATTCCTGGTCTGTGCTGATGGTGAATTCGCGCAGCCGCTTCTCCGCGTGCAGCTTCACCAGGACCATGTCGCCGGCGCCGGTCGACTCCTGGCCGACGGGAACGCGGTAGTAGAACACCGGAGTTGCAGTTACAACCTGCGCGGCGTGCCCACCCAGGATCTCAGCGCGGTTCTTGGTGCCGCCCGCCCCGGGAATCGATCCGCTAAGAGGCACTTTCTTGTGCGAGCGCGCCACCGACACGGAGCGCCCTTCGATCCGAATGAGCCCCTGGGGAGTCAGGTAATAAAGGCCAGGATCGTGCGGGGGCGCTACCGGGGCGGCAGCCTGGAAGAGGAGCAAGGCGATCGCGATTGCAGCTTGCATGGCGTCGAGGGCGCGGGGGACAGTCCTCAGGTGGATATTAGCGCAGGGTAAGCGCGAGCGCCAGCGCTCCGGCCAGAGCGGTTGCGGCGAAGTTCACCGCGCCATTCGTGAGCAAACCTCGCTGTTCGAGGGTGGCACCGAGCAGGCTGTCCGCAAGGTTGCCTGCTGCAGCCGCCATGAGCGCAATCGCTGCGCCGCCGGCGTTCAACAGTCCGAGACTCCAGGCGAGCGCGACAATGGCGGCCGCGGCAAGCAGTCCGGCGGCCGACCCCACCCGTGACACCGCTCCATTCTCGCCCGCGCGGACGCGACGAAAGCTGGTGATCAGGTAAGCGTCCGCCGCGAGCCACTGCCCGATCTCGCTCGACACCGTATCGCCCGCGGCTTCAGCGAAGCACGCGATAAACGCCGTCAGAAACGCGCTCTGATGATGAGTCATGATGACGAAGACCGCGAAGAACGCTCCGGGCCCGACGTTCGCCAAGGCCTCGCGCCAGGTTCGCGCTCCGCCGCCATGTTCGGCGACACCTCGCGCGAACTTCTGCGCATATCCTAGCCGCGTGGCAGCCGAGCCGAGCAGGAAGAACAGGAAGAGAACCAGAAAACTCTTCCATCCCCAGGCAAGATACACCAACGTGCCGAGGACGAACCCGAGAGCCGCGCCCGACCGGCTGGCGGATTTCATCCGGAGAGCGACCAAGGCGAAGACCAGGTTGACGGCCACGGCCAGGAACACGCGCACGCGCAGATACGGCAGGTTGCTGTCGAGCGCTGAGCGAGCGGTAAGCCAGGCGCAGAAGATGAATCCGCCGGTGGCGAGCGGAACGGTGAGATTGTCATCGAGCGTGATCGGGGCGCTCTCGACCGCCGCGCCAAGAAGCGCCGCCAGCGCTGAGATCAGCAGAGCTTTGCCGGCCGGCAGCGCCGCATTCACCCAAAGCGCCAGCGCCAGCGCAGCGGGGGTGCCAACCACCACGAAGGCCGCAAAGCCCGCCGCAGTCTTGGCTCGATTCCAAGGCAGCGCCGGACCCTTGATTGTCTGACCGGCGACGGCAGCGCTGCCGTCACCAACCGCCATGAGTGCCCAGGCGGCAGCGACGACATCCAGGTGATGGCGGAAGATTAGAATGAGCCCGAGGACCGAGATGAGGTACAGCAGGAGTCCGGTCCACGCATTCCCTTCGTCGTCCACGCTCCCGGTGAAGGACGCGGCTGCGGGACCCCTGCGCAGATCAAGGTCAAACTGTGGCAGCAGATATCGAATGAAAAGGAAGGCGAGGAAAGCCCCCAGAGCGGCCTGCGGCCAGGTAACGAACGGCAGCAGAAGAGCCAATGCAAGCAGAGAAAGTAAGAGCACCCGCCGTGGCATGAGCCTTAAGGCCGCCATACGCATCCAATAGAAGCGACGTGGCACATCTGCTCGTTGAAAGTTCACGCCTGACCGGATAAAATAACAGATTGCACGCCGAAGGAGATTCATGAAAACGGATATTCATCCCGCTTACCACGAAGTTACCGTTGTCTGCGCTTGCGGCAGCACGTTCAAGACGCGTTCCACTTACAAAGCAGACTTGCTGCACCTGGAAATCTGCTCGAATTGCCACCCGTTCTTCACCGGGAAACAGAAGCTGGTGGACAGCGCCGGCCGCGTGGAGCGCTTCCAGCGCAAGTATCAGCGCGTGCCCAAAGCGGAGCCCGCCGAGACCAAGGCTCCCGCTGCCGGCAGCCGCTAGACCTTCAATTGTCTCATGAGCGACGAGAATCCCTCGGGCTTGACCTCGCCCACCGAGCAGGCGCCGGACCTTTACGTTACGAAGCCCAAAGTCTATCTGCTTGGCCGCCAGGCTGTAGTGGAAGAGGAACTCACCCGGTTCCTGGGCGATGAAGGCCTGCAGTTCTCGACCGATACGTCTGAAGCCGCCGAAGTGCTGGCCGAAATCGCCGGACGCACCTGCTACATGTCGTTCGGCAAGGGGCGGAAGTCCAATCAGGAATATATCGAGAACATCCTCTCTTCGAAGCACGGCAGCGTCCTCGAGCACGCGATCTGGAATCTGCTGATCACGGGGGTGAGCCGCGCGCTCACTCACGAACTCGTGCGGCATCGCGCCGGATTCGGATACTCACAACTGTCGCAGCGTTACGTGGACGAGAGCGACGCGCGCTACGTGGTGCCACCGCTCTATCAGCAGAATGAGGAGCTGAGGACCAAATGGCAGGCGACGGTCGATCAGGTGCGCGCGGCCTATGAGGACCTGGCCGCGGCGACAGCCGAATTCGTCCACCAGCAGCACCCGGAGATGCCGCCGCGCGACCGCCGCAAGTGGGCGCGTCAAGCGGCGCGCTCAATCCTCCCCAACGCCTGCGAGACCAAGATTTTTATCACCGGGAATTCGCGCGCCTGGCGCCACTTTCTCGAGCTTCGGGGGAGCATTCACGCCGATACAGAGATTCGTCTCCTCGCCGTCGAAGTCGCCCGCATTCTAACGAAAGAAGCCCCCAACATTTTCCGCGATATCGAGCTTATTGATGAATCCGACGGCATGCCCGCGGTTCGCGTTCAGCATTCCAAAGTATGACGTCGCCTCTGTTCACAGGGCCTGGGTTGCCGGCAGGACTTCGGCTGCGGGCATTTCCTCGGTGCGCGCATGCAGGAGCTCAACGAGGGCGTGATTCAGCCTGCTACGAACCTCCGACCGATCCGCCGCGCGCGTCATATACCGGACGATCACCAAGACCCCTTCGCCGCTCGGCTTCAAGTCCAGCGCTGGCGCCAGGGGCAGCGTCCGGACTCCGTAGCGGCTCGATACACGCTTCCAGTCCTGCTCCGCGGCCTGCGAAAAGCCCTCGGTTTCCCGTTCCACGATGGCCCGAATCTTCTCAATCAGAGGGTAAGGATTTCCGCCCCCGGAGATTGCCACTTGCAGCTCGTCCCAGAGCCATTGGCCTGAAGTGGTGAAGTTGAAGTAGTGTCCTTCTACCGCGTACCCGTTCAGGAAGGCGACCTGGCGCCCGGTGAGAAATCCGGCGGCGGTCCAGTTGCCCGTCTCGAGCAGAACGGTCCGCAGGATACCGATCTCCACCACTTCACCCAACACACCATTGATTTCAACCCAATCGCCCACGCGGATACCGTTGCGGCCCATCAGCACAAACCATCCGAGGAAGGCCACGATGAAATCTTTCAGCGCGACGGTCAGGCCGGCGCCAGCCAGGCCGAGAATCGTGGAGAACTGGCTCGGGGTCCCGAAGATCAGCAGCACGATCGCGAGCACGGTTAGCGTCTGCATGACGAAGTGGATGACCGCGCGCAGCGTCGCTTGCTGCGTGCGCTGCAGCTTCAGCCGCTCAAGTGATCGATCGGCGAGATGCTGAATCGCAAACGCAGCGAGGATCGCCAGCAGTATCCAGAGGAGACCTTTGATCAGCCGGTGCGCCGCGCGCCGGCTCTGGACCGCCACCCGCGCGTTCCACTGCCCGTAGGTCGCCGCCAATTGCTGCAAGCCCTGGATGCGGCGATCGAATTCCGCCAGGCTCTTCTCATCGTAAGAAAGCCTCTGGAGCGACTTAAGGCTGGCGGCGGCAGATTCCGGCGTATTGGTGCCGGAGCCGGCGAGACCGGCGGGCGCTCGGCCGTTCGATGCTCCCGGGGAGGCCGGCGCCGGCGCTGCAGATTCCGATGGCGATCCAGCCGGCTGTCCCTCAGCTTTTTCACTCGTCACCTGCTGCTCGAGAGTGCCATGGTCTTTCGATAACGCCGCCGCGAGACTCAGCGCCTGCTGCTGCGCATCGGCGATCTGCTGCTGCTTGGATCGCAGGGCGTTCCAAGCCGACGCCTCAGCCATGATATTCGCGCTTGCGGGCGTAGCGGCGCTGCCCGTATTCGCCTGTGCAGGCGCGGCCTCGTTGGAGTGCTCGGCCGCGTCGTGTTGGTCCAGAAGATCCTGGATCTTGCTGCGCTCGTCGCCGCCGGCCGTGATCAGATCCTGTTGCGCATCGGCAAGCTCATCCTGATTCAGGGAAACCTCCGCCTGCACAACCTCGATCTGCTGCTGAAGGTTCGCCTGGCGATCGCCGGCCGCTTTCGCCGCCGCGGCTTTGAGCCGGGCGATCCTGTCATTGCCGGCCGCGATCCCGGCTTGCGCGCGATCAATGCGCTCCTGAATCGCGCGTATCGCCGGGGTTTCGCGCACAGGTCGATCGCTGGCGGCTCTCAGAGCGCTGGAAAAAGCGAGATCCAATTCATGGTCGGCCAGGCGCACCGCGTCCGCTGCCAGCCGCCGCTCCCTCTCGCCCTGAGCCAGCGGCGCCAGCGTCTGCGCCGTCTCGAGTAGCTGCTCGTCGACCTTCAACGCCCGTTCTTCGGACGGAATGCCGGACGCCGATCGGCGGGCGGCGGGCGAGGAGCGCGTCAGGTAAAGGCCGATCGCGGCTGCGATCACCAGCGCCAGCAGCACAAAAAGCGTGAGTCTCGGTGAGTTCTTCATGCAGAGGTTGAGGCGTGGTGCGCCGATGCACTCGCCGGCGTCATGCCTATACCGCCGGTGTCCTCACCGCAGTCAGGACTTGCTGCGCAGCTGGGCTTCGATCAGGCGCGTCTGCTCCGGGTCGAGCGACGGCGCGGCGCGGCGCAGCATGATCATGAACCAATCCACTTCTTCCGGCGCCGACGGGAATCCGATGTTCTCTCCGGGCTTGCCCGGGACCGGCCGGTTGGAGTTGACGAGCACCCGGCCCGCAGGATCCACGAAGGCGAAGAAAGGCAGACCACTGTTATCGCTTCCGCCCAGCCGTTTTCTCAGCGTATCGCCCCCCGGATTGTCCAGGCCTGCCTTATCGCCGTGCTCATCCACCGTCACGTGCGCGATCACGAAGCGTTGCTGCAGGAGCGGCCCGGCGTCAGGTGAGTTGATCAGGGCGTCGAGCTTGTGGCACCAGCCGCACCACGAGGCTCCGAAGATCACCCAGACATTCTTCTGTTGAGCGGCGGCAGCGCTTTCGGCGGCAGACAGCACCTGATCTGCGGGCTGCGGCGTGTCAGCGCCGGCCATGCAGACGACCGAAGCCAGCAGAATCGCCATCAAGGTCACAGTCCGTTCGATAATCTTCATGGCCGGATTGTACGTCCCACAGAGCGCCTCGGCAAGCGCATGCCGGCTGCTGTAGCGGCGCTCTATGAGCGCCGGTCCTAAATTCTTAGAAATTTACAGCTCTCTGTGAGCGCCGCTGCAGCAAATCGGCTTGCTCAAGTTTCCCGCGCCGGCGCCGATACAATTATTGAGGGCGGGCCTGCCTCGGCCATCCTGGCAGGGGGCAACCCAGGCCGTCGGCGGGACTGCCCTCGCTATTGCGGTCCCTCCCATTCACGGAAGCGCAAAAGCAACATACGATCCTCCCGCGGGCGTGCCGCGCGGGCGGCCTCCGCCGGCCGCGATCACCACGTACTGCCGCCCGTTGACTTCATACGTCGCCGGAGTGGCATTTCCGGCAAAGGGCAGGGTCGCCTCCCATAGCAGCTTGCCCGTGGACTTGTCAAAGGCGTGCATCTTCCGGTCATAGCTGGTGGCGCCGATAAAGACCAGGCCCCCTGCCGTAACAACCGGCCCGCCGTAGTTCTCGGTGCCCGTATTCTTCACTCCGTTCGCGGCCAGCCCCGGATACTCGCCAAATGGAATCTTCCACACGTACTCTCCGGTGTTGAGATCGATCGCGTTCAGCGTGCCCCAGGGCGGCGCGACCGCGGGATACCCCTCCGGGTCGAGGAACCGCTTGTAACCGGTGAAGGCATAGTTCATATCGGGCGCCGCCGCCACGGCGTTGGCCACTTCGCGATCCTCGCCGTTGGTGAGGTATTGGACTAGAGCGGACACCTGATCGCCGGAAAGATCGGAGAAGGCGGGCATCCGTCCGCTACCCTTGCGCAACAGCGCGGCAATCTCCTCTGGGGTGCGCCGCCTCCCCACGCCGATCAGCGATGGAAACTGCGGTGGAGATCCTGCCATGTTCCCGCCGTGGCAAATGCTGCAGCGATTCAGATAGAGCGTCCGCACGCCGGAAATTCCCGGCTTGATCTCGGCAAGCCCTCCCGTCCACGCAAGGTCATTCGCGTTCACGTAAAGAATGCCCGTCTCAGGATCGACTGCAGAGCCGCCCCATTCCGCGCCGCCGTCGAATCCGGGAAAGATCACCGTATCCTTGCCCGCGCTGAACGGCACGAATTGCCCTTGGCTGCGGAATTTCCGGAACTGCTCCAGGGCCCACTGATGAACCTCCGGCGTCCGGTTGGTCAGCATGTCTTCGGTGAGAAGCTGGCGCGCGTAAGGCGCAGGCTTTTCGGGCAGCGGCTGCTCGGCGGCGGCCACCTCGCCCGGAACGGTGCTCGGTGGATACCGGTGACTCGCGATCGGGAACAGCGGCTGTCCCGTGACGCGATCGAACAGGAAAACGAAGCCTTGTTTGCTCGTCTGCGCGACCGCATCCACCTTGCGCCCGTCGCGCTCCACAGTCACGAGCGTAGGCGGCGAGGGGAAATCGCGATCCCACAAATCGTGATGGACCGCCTGAAAGTGCCAGAGGCGCTTGCCGGTGGCGGCATCGAGCGCGATCAGGCAATTGGCGAATAGATCGTCGCCCACGCGATTGGCGCCATAAAAATCGAAGGCCGCAGAACCCGTGGGCACGTAGACGATGCCGCGATTCGGGTCGAGCGCCATCCCCGCCCAGTTGTTGGCCGCGCCGTTGTACCGCCATGCGTCCTTCGGCCAGGTCTCATAACCGAACTCGCCCGGATGGGGAATGGTGTGGAAGATCCAGCGCAACGCGCCGGTGCGGACGTCGTACGCGCGGATGTCGCCGGGCGGCGCGGGCAGCGTCTCCGGCTCGAGGTCGCCCACAATCAGCAGGTCGCGGTAGACGATGCCGGGGCTCGTCATGGCCAGCGACTGACGGGCCGGATCACCTCCCAGGTTCTCGCGCAAATCGATGCGCCCGCCTTCGCCGATGGGGCCGAAGCTCTTGATGGGCTCCCCAGTCGCGGCATCGAGCGCGTAAACGTAGTTCATAATCCCGGCAAGGATGCGACCGTTCTTGCCTTGGATATTCCCGGAGTTGTCCCGCCAGTAGGCGAGCCCGCGCGCCGGCTCCGTGCCGCCGACGCTGGAATCGAATTTCCAGAGAAGCTTGCCCGTAGCGGCATCAAGCGCGATCACTTTCTGCGAGGGCGTGTAGGCGTACAGCACCCCGTTCACAATCAGCGGGCTGGTCTGCAGGCCGCCCCTCTCGCCCGTCTCGCCGGTGTCGTACGTCCAGGCCACCTGCAGTCTGCTGACGTTATCTCGATTGATCTGCGCCAAGTTGGAGTAACGCGTGTCCTGTGGATCGCCGCCGTAGACGGGCCAGTCGCGCTGCCCGCCGCTCCCGTCACTCTGGGCAGGTCCCGGCGCACCCGTGATTTGCGTCAAGCACGCTGCGAGGCTCAGGGCGGCTAAGACAACCAGCACCGAGGTCGAGGTTCGCTTCATGGGGTTCGAGGCAGACTGGTTTAGGGATTCGAGTTTACATCGACCACCCATCTCGGGGGCTTGGCAGGCATATCGGCGTTGGGGTCGGGGTCGAACTTCTCCACCAGGTCCCCGGTCACGACGTCGCGCAATTCGTAATGAGCGTCGATCCCGCCGTGCACCGTTTCCTGCTCAAAGGCGACCTGTTTGCCGCCGGCTTCGAAGCACCAGCGTTTGATCGGCAAGCCTGTGCCCTTGAAAGCGCGCTGCTCGCCATCATCGTAGACCACCAGCTTCAGCGGAAGCGGATAGTCCGTGTCGGGGCTGGAGTACATGGCCAGCCAGCCCACCGCACGGCCGTCAGGAGCAATCTCGGGCCGGGCAAATCCGACCTGGTCCGCCTCCTTCATCGGCGTGATCTCCCGGTGACGCTTGGTCGTGATGTAGAGTTGCCCGCTGGGGTCGATTCCGGTTGCGACGTAGGTCTCCGCCGCCGGCGCAACCCCTGCGATTCCGAGCACAATGACCGCAATTGACAATGCCCGCATGAGAAGGATGTCCAGCCCCACATCAGTAAGCCTAGCGTAACGCTTTACGCCGGGAAGACGCCAGCCCTAAAGGTCGAGAGACGAGACGCAGGAGACGGGAGACAAGAGGCGAGCTGCAGCCGCCGCGGCAGACTGTGGACGGCCGTCGCTTGCCAAGCGCGTTTCCCCAGGAGCGCTAAGGACGGCGCCTCTACAATCAACGCCGGAAGAAGCCGACAATCTCTCCGTGAGCGAGGATATGGCCTTTCATGGCGGATTGCAGATCCTGCGCCGTCGCGTGTTGAAGACTAAGCGTTGAGTCGAGCGCAAAGAGACGGAAGACATAGCGATGCCCGCTGCCCGGCGGCGGACACGGGCCGTTGTAGCCGGTCTTTCCGAAGCCGTTCGTTCCCTGGTGCCCGCCGGCGGCGTCAGGTCCCTGGGCAATGCCTTCGGGCAAGTCACGCGCCGAGGCGGGAAGGTCGAAAATGATCCAGTGAATGAAGTTGGATGCATCGGGATCGACCACCGCCAGCGCGAAGCTCCGGGTGCCGGCCGGCGGATCGCCCCAAGAGAGCGCAGGCGAGGAATCATCGCCATCGCAACTGAAGCGCGCGGGAATCTCGCCATTAGCGCGGAAGGACGATGCGGTCAGGTTCAGGTTCGTGTCCGGCGATGCCGCCGGAGGGGCTGTTTGCTGGCGACCCAACACCAGCAGACTGGATGCCAGACTCAGCCATCCGACAATCGATATCCCGGGCTTGCAAAGCATTCGGCGTGTCCAAAGCGCGCGAGATCGACGGCTCGTCTTGTCCCGCAGTGCTCTCGTTCGGTCGAGTCTGACATGGATCGCTACCAACGAAAAGCCCCGGAACCTGTCCGGGGCTTGCGTGTCCTGTCTTTAGAAGTTTAAGAAAGATCCAGCGGAATTTACATCACCACCGGCGTTCCGACCTCGGTGGACTTTGCCTTGCGCCGCACCGTCCGTTTTCTCTTGGGGGCTTCGCCTTCGGCCATCTCAAAGCTGGCGATCGAGGTGACAAATTTCTTCAAACCTGCGGTATCAAAATCGACCGTGGTGCGATCCTCGTCGCGCTCTACGATGATGCCGTTTCCATACTTGGTGTGATGCACATACTGCCCCGCTTTAAACGTCATTAGTGTCGCCCTCTCCTGGGTGGCAGTGTCGCCTAGTTTGCGGCTTTTGCAGTGTCGATCGCGCCCGCACCGCGATGCCGTGACCCAAAAAATCACCCGATATTCATGAGATGAATTCCCGGAGGTAAAAGTTTCCAGAGGCCTTGTGGAAATCTTGCGGGTTGCTACAAAGTGTTAACCTTTTTGTAATCAATACGCGCAAATCGCGCCGACATCAGGGGGCTGGCTGCCAGTCTCCAGAAGCGGACCCACAACTAACTCTAAGCTTTGGAGGCCAGCTTGCCGGTCACAAATCGCTCGATCTCATTGATGCTCTTGAAGTTGTCGTTGACGATCTCTTCGTCCGCAACCCGGAGTTGGAACGTCTCCTCGAGAAAACTGACCAGGCGGAAGATCGCCAGCGAGTCGATGACGCCACTTGCCGTCAACGACTCATCGTCTGACGTAACTTCGACCCCTTTACGATCCGCGGTCTCCATTACCCACTGGCGCACTTGGTCCTTCACTGATGCTTCGGTTTCCGGCATATTTTCTCCCTTGCTGGCTGACTGATTGGCCTGCGACGCCGCTCCTGCAAACGCGGACGTACATCATAGCCGTTTCCCCGCGATCTCGACAAGCGCCGCTAACCCCAGTGTCTCAGTTTCTGGTGCAGGCATCTTGCCCGCGTTGTGCGAAAAAGCACGCTGAGAAGCGTGCCCCGCAAGGCACGCGGGAAGCGTGCACTACAAACACCTAAGCTTCCGAGGCGAGTCTTACACGATCAATTTTGCCCGTCGAAGTTTTGGGCAAGATCTCGCGCACCTGAATTCTCTCCGGCACCATGTACTGCGGCAGCTTTGAGGCGCAGTGATGCTGCAATACCGACAGCTCGAGCGGCGAGCCGTTATGCGCCGTGACGAAGGCGCGCAAGCGGGCGCCAATCTCCTCGTCAGGCACGGCGATCACTGCCGCCTCGCGCACCGAATCGTGCGCCAGCAACACTGCCTCGATCTCGCCCAGCTCAATGCGATAGCCCCGGCTCTTGATCTGATTGTCGCGCCGGCCCAGGAAGTCGTAATCGCCGCCTTCGCGCAGCCGCACCAAGTCCCCTGTGCGGTACATGTTCTCGGCAAAATGCGTCTGAAAACGATTGGGCACCACCATCTTCTGGGTTTTATCCGGATCGGCCCAGTACCCCGGCGTCACCGACGGCCCGCGCACGAAGAGCTCGCCCTCGCCGCCAATCTCGGTGACGATGCGATCGTGATCGTCTACTGCGAAGACTTCGGTGTTCAGGCACGAGCGACCGATGGGGAGACGTTCTTGCGACGCGAGCGCGGCCCGGTCGACCTTGTAGTATGTGCAGACATTCGTCTCCGTGGGGCCGTAAAGATTATAGAGTTCCGCGTGCGGCACGAGATCGGAAAGCTGCCGCAGGTACTTCATGGGAAAGACTTCTCCGGCGAAGAGAATGATCCTGAGCCTGGAGAGATCGGCCGCTCCCATCCTGCCATGCAGGACCAGAAAGACCAGAGCCGAGGGCACCGAGTACCAGATGCTGATCCCTTTCTCAACGATGAAACGCGTGAGACTGGCGGGGAACAACTGCACGTCTTCCGGGATCATGTAGACGCAGGCGCCCGCCTCGATGGCGTTATAAATGTCGAAGACCGAGAGATCAAAGTGCAGCGGAGCGTGACTGGAAAGGCGGTCCTCCGGCTTCACGTGGAATTCGTCCGCGCACCACTGAATGAAAGTGAGCGCGTTCTGATGCGTCAGCATCACGCCCTTCGGCCGGCCCGTCGATCCCGACGTGTAGATGATATAAGCGAGGTCCAAAGTGGTCGGCTGCCGCGGTTCCGGCGGGCGTGAACCATTGAAACCCGAGAGCGCCGCCCAAGGGATCTGGGTTGCGGCCTCGGGCGCCGCGTTTTCCTCCGCCAGAAGGCTGAATTCGACCGAGGGAATCTGCTGCGGGTCAAGAGCCTTGAGCTTCTCGCCCGTAGTCACCAATCCACGGATGCCGCAGTTCTGGATGATGTATTCAATTCGTCCGGCGGGCGCGCTGGGATCGAGCGCGACGTAGACTCCTCCAGCCTTCAGTACTCCGAACATCGCGACCAGGGACTCGACAGCCTTGGGGAAGAACATCCCGACGCGATCCCCCTTGGCGAGCCCTCGCTCGCGAAGCAGATGGGCGAACTGGTTGGAACGCTCCTCCAGCTCGCCGTAGGTCAAGGATCGTCCGCGCGCCCAGATCGCGGGCCGCTCCGGGTAGCGCTCAGCGCTTCGAGTCAGAAGTTGGTTCAGTAAATAAGCCATAATTTGCGATTGCCGATTGATGATTGACGATTGCCGATTTTCGATTATCAAGTCCGCCGCATACATTTGCGTCTTGCCGGCAATCCTCCATCCGCAGCCAGCAATCGACAATCGTCAATCGAAAATCGTCAATTGGAAAAAACCTTGAGCGAGATCGCGTCGCGCAAATCGCGCTCGATCTGGTACTCCGTCATGTAGCCGTAGCCGCCGTGGATCTGCAGGGCGTCACGGCATGTCTGGACGGCAGCTTCGGTCACATGGGACCTGGCAATCGCCGACTCTCGCTCGGCGCTTCGTCCCTGCTTTTTGAGCCAGGCGGCCTTGTAGAGCACCAGCCGCGACGTCTCCAGCCGGCTCTCCATCCGGGCGATCTTTTCGGCGATCGCCGGGAACTTCGCGATCGGTTGGCCGAACTGGCGCCGTTCCGCGGCATATCGGTCCGAGGTTTCAAACTGCCGCTGCATCATTCCGATTTCCGCGGCGAGAACGCAGATCCCTTCCCACTCCCCAGCAGCCTTGAGAATTGCTCCTCCGGAGCCCACGGCGCCGAGGCGATTCGCGTCCGGAAGCGCGCAATTCGCGAAGCTAAGCGAGCCGGCAGGCGAGGTCCGCAGGCCCATTCTTTCCGCCGTCGAGCCCGGCTCAACGCCCGGCATGCCTTTCTCCACCACAAGTGCCGTCGGCCCGTCATCGGTCGCGGCCTCGATGACGACGAGGTCGGCGATGTTGGAGTTGGCGACGTAGGACCCGGCGCCACTCAAAACCCAGCCGTCGCTCGTTCGCTCGGCGCGGATGTTCTCAGCGAGGGAAGCAGAACCGGATTCCGCCGCTCCCGAGCGCGCCGCAGCGAAGGCCCGTCCGCCCATCAAGTCGCCGCTCACGAGGCGGGGCAGGTATTTCCGCTTTTGTTCGTCGCTTCCGAACATCGCCAGCGGCATCACCGCGCCCCACAGATGAGCGTTCAGGGAAAAAACAAGCCCGGCATTGCGGCACCCGTATCCGAGCGCCTCGAGTGCGCAGACCATGGTGAGAATGTCCGCGTCCCCGCCGCCGTATTCTCCCGGCGCCGGCATCCCTTGAATACCGAATCGCGCGCATTTGCGCCACCCGTCCCAGGAGAATTCTTGGGCCTGGTCCTCGGTCACCACGTCGCTCGTCAGCTCATTCTGCGCGAACTGAGTGACTGAGCGCCGCAGAGCTTCCTGCTCTTCGCTCCAGGCGAAATCCAACTTCACTCCTCCAGAGAGGCCTTCAAAGAAACCTGCAGGGGCGCCGAAATCGAAGCGGGCGCCGCGGGGGGCGGGGCGGAATAGGTTCGATTTGAAGACTTGGCAGAGTCGCCGTTCCCAGGCTCCTGTTTCTCGAAGCGCTGCGGGCGCCCGCCGCGCAACTTGATCCGCGCCGGCACGCCCGCGATCGTGGTGTTGTCGCGCACATCGGTCAGGATGAGGCTGTTCGCCATGATCACCACGTTGTTGCCGATCTTGGTGTCGGCGATAACCTTCGCGCCGGCGCCAAAATAAACATTGTCACCCACCGAGCGAGTGGCGTGGCTTATCAGGACGCCGCTGGAAAGCGTGCAGTTCTTTCCGATCGTCGTCGTGCCTACAAAGATACCGAGCCAGGTATGGATCACGAGGCCGGGCCCGATGATCGCGTCGGGGTGAATGAAAACGCCTGTCCACACCATCGTCAATTGCCGAAACAGCATGCCTGCCAGGCGCAAGAGTTGCCCCAGCACCGGGACGCGGACGCTCTTCGCCCAATGGCCGAAGCGATAGGCGACGATCGGCCACACCCCGATGTTGCCGAAGGCCCGCAGCAATTCCATTCGCGGGTGGCGCTTCGACCAGTCATTTTTCTTGCGACGGGCAATACTCGCGCCCAGGTCGGCGCGAACGTTCTCGAACATAGCAGAGCGGCCTCAGCCGTGGGGTTCTCAATTGCTAGCCAGAATCTTCCATTTGACACTCTCTGTTTGACCAGTGTCAAGGAAACAGCTGGTTAAATTAGTATAAAAGATGGTAATGTATAATAACTTATTGACTGTAAATCGACCTCCCTGGCATGATGCTGAAAGCCAGTCGGGCCTCGGAAGGCGGGGCTTTTCAGCCCCGACCACTCCAGCGCCCTGATTACAAACCGGTGAAGACGTTGAGCCGCGCTCAGCCGTGCGGCTGAAAGAATGTGTCTGAGAACTCGTGGATTCCCGCTTTCGCCGGAATGACTTTCCATCGGACACACATCTAAGTCCAGCGACGTCATCCCCGCAAAGGCGGCGATCCACGGTAAGTCCAGCGACGTCATCCCCGCGAAGGCGGGGATCCACAGCCGGGCCCCGCTGGATACGAGTTTTCACACGGACTCTGCAAGTCCCCCCCTTCCGGGGTACGCCGCAACATTCTTTCACCATCCTGTTGGATTCAACCGCGTGACCATCGTGACCATCGCTCATCTTGACACCGGTCGAGGGCCGTTCTACATTGGAATTTCCACCTACTCGTTCGCAAGGCAAGTTATGGATCGGAAGAAGCTCGACATTTACCGCAACCTTCTCGCTGAAAAGAAGCAGCAGATTCAGCGTCTGGTGTACAAATCCGACCAGGACGGGCGCGAGGCCGACGAAGAAGGCACACAGGACCCCGCCGACAAGGCGGCCAACGCTTACACGAAAGAGTTCCTCTTTCACCAGAGCAACGACAACCGGCAGCTCCTCACGTTGGTGACCGAGGCTTTGGAGCGCACCAAGAACGGATCGTACGGGATCTGTGTCGAGTGCGGCGAAGAGGTACAGTCGAAGCGCCTCGAAGCCGTTCCCTGGGCGCGTCATTGCATCGAGTGCCAGGAAAAGCAGGACCAAGGCCTGCTCTGACGCGCGAAGCTGCCCGTAAGGCGCGGGCTTATGGACGCCCCGGAAGACCCGCACGTCTCGACTCCAGCTAGTTCGCTGCCGCGCCAACTCACTGAAAGTCTGCTGGCGGTGCTCCTGCCGGCCTCGTGTACCCTCTGCACAGGCGAGCTTACGGAGAGCCTGACCGGTGGGATCTGCGGATCTTGCTGGCGGGCACTCGAGCCGTGGACCGGCGCGGTTTGTCCTCGCTGTGGATTGCCGCTGGCGACGACGCTGCGCCTGGCGAATTCCGTCTGCGGCGAATGCCGCCTGGAGCGTCCTCATTTTGACTATGCGCGCAGCTACGGGATCTACGCCGGAAAGTTGCGCCGGGCCGTCCTGGAGCTGAAGTTCCACCGGCGCGAACGGCTGGGCGTGCGGCTCGGACGTTTGCTCGAGGAGCCATGGCTGTCGCTCCAGGCAGCGCTCAGCCTGCCGGAATCCTGGCTGATTCTTCCCGTACCGCTCCACCGCTCGCGAGAACGCGAGCGCGGCTACAACCAGGCGGAACTGCTGGCTCGAGGGCTCGAGCGGGCGTTGCGGGAACGTTCCCCAACGGAAGGGTTCCGGCTCGATGGACGGTCTCTGGCGCGAAAGCGCTCCACAAGTCCGCAGAGCGGGCTCAGCGTGCAGGCGCGCCGCGAGAACGTACGCAGCGTCTTCACGGTAACGGCGCCCGGGCGTCTCCGCGACCGCGATGTGATCCTGGTGGACGACGTGATGACCACCGGGGCCACGGCCTCCGCCTGCGCTGCGGAACTCAAACGCGCGGGCGTCCGGCGCATTGTGGTGCTGGCCCTGGCTCGTGCCACGCCGCAGTTTCCTGACATCGCTGCCCGGCAGTGAGAAGCTGTCCGGACAACTTCCGGCGGGCCTTGACGCGTCTGAACTCCAGATGGCACGTCGCTGTGCTAATCTGAGCGACAGGACTAGCCGAGGAAAGGGGGACTTGGAATGAGAAAAGCCTTCCGGGTTCTTGTACTGCTGGGTGTAGCCGTCAGCCTCTCTACGATCAGCGCCACAAACGCGCAGCAAAACAAGGCTGCCGATCACGCATCGAACGCGTCCGATCAGGAGATCCCTCCGTACCATAAGAGCGCCGAGGATGCACAGCCATTGCCCCAGACGCTCTCTCCGAGCCAGTTCAGCAATTCTCTGGTAGCAGAGGCGTACGAGATCGCACGCGAGATCCCGGTGGTGCTGGCGCAGCAACCCTGCTACTGTCACTGCAACCGGGAGTTCGGCCACACCAGCCTTCTCGACTGCTTCACCTCGACTCACACGGCCGGCTGTGGAGTCTGTATGGGCGAAACCTTTTTTGCCTACCAGATGACAAGACAGGGCAAGACGCCGGCGGAAATTCGCGAGGGCATCATACGCGGAGACTGGAAGCATGCGGGCCCCGTCGAGAAGTGATCCGATGTAACAGGCTAGCGGTTGACCGGGTGGCTTTAGACTAGGATAATCTGAACATGTATGTCTGACGGTGCGCAACCCGTGATGCAGTTGCCGGTGCTCGTCCTGAATGCGTCGTACGAGCCTATCAATGTTACCCCCGTCAGACGCGCCGTCGTTCTCGTCATCAAAGGAGTCGCCACCACCGAGGAAGCCGATGGGGTCTTTATCCACTCCGCCGCTTCGAGCTTTCGCGTGCCCTCCGTGATCCGGCTGCGGGAGTTCCGCCGCATCCCCTACCAGACGCGGGCCCTGTCGCGCAAGAACATTCTGATGCGGGACCGTTACACGTGCCAGTTCTGCGCGCGCGTCTTCCCGGCCGGTGACCTGACCCTCGACCACGTGATCCCGCGTTCGCGCGGCGGTCACACTGACTGGGACAACCTGGTCGCTTGCTGTCATCGCTGCAATAATCACAAAGGCGACCGCCTTCCCGAGGAAGTCGGGCTCAAACTTCTGCGCATCCCTCGCCCCTTTACGCTGCACACCAGCCGTCAGCTCATGCGCATGATGGCGAAATCCGACGAGCGCTGGCGAAAATATCTTTTCTGCTGATTGCCATGCGCCGACAGTTTCCGTCGAACTCCGCAACCGGCCGCCACGAGCGAAGCTGCGCCCCGAAGGGCACACGGGTCGAACGGGCATGGTCCGCCGGGTTGGCGGTGATTCTGATCCTCGCAGGCGCCGCCTTCTCCCGGCTGGCGGCCGCCGAGTCTCCGTCGCCGGACCCCGGCGCGTTGCTCCAGAAACTCAACACCCTCACCGTCGATCGCTCGCAGTTGTACTTCATCCGCGATGTTCGCATTACCCGCGACCGCGCCACCATCTACTTCAATCGAGGTTTCGTGGGGCTGCTCTCTCCCGTCGAGGGCGAGGTCACGGGCGCCGTCTTCAGCGGCGACGGCGAGATACTGCTGATGCCTCCAGGCGTGGCGGAAGGAGAATCGCTGGCCCGCTTCACAGGTTCGGCGGTGCTGGAGGAGAGATTCGCCTCGGCCTATCTCCGCTTCACCGACGGCACCGCTCGCGAACTGCTCAGCAAGGCGCAGGCGCCCGATCCCGAATCGGCGGAAAAGCCGGCCGAACTGCTGCCGGTTTGGAACGAGGTCGCGGATCGGCTGAACAGCGGATACTCCCTGCGCATCCTCGAAGACCTGCTCAGCGATCGCTCGCCGGAATACTTCAGCGCTGAGATCGAGGGGTTCAAGTCCGGCGCCTTCTCGTTTTCCCTGGATGAGCGCCGGCCGGAGGCAAACCTGGTCATAGCGCTGCCATCCGGAAAGGGCGGCGCGCCGCCGGACGTGTGGTGTTCTTTTCCGAGCCAGGCTCAGTCGGCGAGCGCCTGGCAAGCGGATTTTTCCGTGCTCTCTTATCACATCGACACGCGGATCAAGCCTGACAGAAGCATGGAAGGCCGTGCTGAACTCGATCTCGAATCCCGCGTACCCAAGCGCTTTCTGGCCTTCGAACTCGCCGGACGTCTGGAGGTCGTCAGTGTGCGCGATGAGAACGGCGCCACACTTCCGGAGTTTCAGGGCGCGCTCGCTCAGGACCCGAAGCCTCACGAACGCAGCGACTGGGTGGCTGTCATTCTGGCGAAGCCACATCCGCGCGGGGAAAAATTCAAGTTGACGTTCAGTTATCACGGCAACGTAATCGCTGATGTGGGGAACGGCGTGCTCTACGTCGGCGCGCATAGCGACTGGTATCCCAATATCGGTCCCAGCCCTGCGGCCAGTTACGATCTGACCTTCGAATATCCGGAGAACCTGACCCTGGTGGCGACCGGCCGGCTGGCGGATGAATCGTCGTCCGAGGGAACCCATCACAGCCACTGGGCTTCGGATGGCATCTTCCCCATGGCGGGATTCAATCTTGGCCCGTATGACGTGCGGACGCGTGACATCGGCAAGGTCCAGGTGGAAGTCTATGCCACGGGCGAAGCGGAGGCGGCTCTCGAGGCCAGGTACCTGCGGGCGCAGGTCGACGCGGCCCGGGACCAGGCCGAGTTGAATCGAAACACCACCCTGGCGCCCGTGCCCCTGGATCGACTGTCGCCGTCGGCTCTCATTGACAAAGTCGCGGACAGCGCCGCGGACACGGTCCGGTACTACCAGACCCTTTTCGGGCCTTTCCCCTATCCGAAGCTTGCCCTCGCGCAGGTGCCCGGAAGTTTCGGCCAAGGCTGGCCGGAATTGATCTATCTGCCGACCTTCGTCTTTCTTCCGCCCACGGTCCGTTTTCAAATGAGCGCAAAGGACCGCTCTGCCGACCTCGAGAATCGCGTGGCGGCAGCGCACGAAATCGCGCATCAGTGGTGGGGCAACGAGGTGGGGTGGCGCAGCTATCACGACCAGTGGCTTTCGGAGGGATTCGCGAGCTATGCGGCGGCGCTCAGCCTCACTCAGGAGAAGGATGGCGACCGCCTGATGCGACAGTTGCTGCGCGATTACCGCCGCGACTTGCTCGCCAAAAACAGAGAGGGCGATACGGTGGAGTCCGGAGGTCCCATCTGGCTGGGCGGACGGCTCAGCAATTCTCTCGATCCCGGCGGCTACGACGCCATCATCTACAAAAAATCGTGCTGGGTGCTGCACATGTTGCGCCTGGTGCTCAGCGATCCGCAAACCGGGTCCGATGCCAGGTTCTTCGAGATGCTTCGGGATTTTGTGAGTGAGTACCGGAGCAGGAGCCCGTCCACTCAGGACTTCATCCGCCACGCCGAGAAGTATATGACGCGCGAAGCCGACCTCGAGCACGATCACCATCTGGATTGGTTCTTCGACGAGTGGGTGTACTCCACCGGCGTGCCGGAATACTCGCTCCAAACCTCGACGCGACACCTGGCCGACGGCGCCTGGCATGTGCAGGGCGCGATCACCGAAACCGGCAAGAACAGGGAATTCGAGATGCTCGTGCCGGTCACCATCGCGTCCCGTCCCGCGGCGCTGCACGCGAAGTCTGCCCGCATCCTGGTGCCGGTCACCGGAGCCGGCGGGCGCTTCCGCTGGACGGGCAGCATCAAACCCGACCGCGTGTCTATCGACCAAGATGCCATCCTCGCCATCGCGCATTGATCGCAGTGCTGTAGCGGCGGTTAGGTGGCACGGCCATCCTGGCCGTGCCCATTCACGGGCGGGACGCCTGGGCCACGGACTGCTACAGCGATAGCCTATCGCTTTCGTGCCCCGCCCGTGCGTTCGCTGCCGCGCGGCTCAGCCAGTCGAGCGAGCAATCGCGACCTGACCACCGGCCGCGGCCGGACGGGCTCCGCGCTCTGCACCAGCCAGTAGACCGACTCCGCCGCCTCCCGCAAGCCTTGCTGGCAATTGGGACACTGCGCGCTGAGGTGCAATTCCAGATCGCCGCCCGCGCCCGGCGAAAGCGCCCCGAGCAGGTAGAGCTCGTACTCGTCCTCTAAATGTTGACAGCCCACGACCCCACCACGGCATGCCGCCGATGTCTCAGAAAACGCGCCGCGGCGCGCAGTTCCGACTTCACCTTTGCCAGCGGCTGTTGCAATTGTTCCGCGACCTCGTTCTCAGCACGACCGCCGAACACGATTAGATCCAGCGATGCCGACTGCTCCCGCGGCAATTGATTTAAGACCTTGGCCAGCAGCGGCCGGCGCTGCTCGATGCGGCGGATCGCCTCCGCCTCCGGAAGCCACGCGAACCTGCCGCGCGCGATCGCCGGTTTTGCAGAGGAGGGCGTGCGGCCGGCCCGTCGATCGAGCGCCGCGCGCCGCGCGCGAAACACCAGCCAGGCCGCCACGCTCGCCTCGCCATTCCAGCCGGATCGCGACTCACGCCACAAGTCGGCAAAGACGTCCTCCAGCACCTGCTCGCTCCCGGCGGAGTGGTCGAGAATTCGCTCGATCACGCCCAGGATGCGCGCCGCCATGCGATCGTAAAGTTCGACGAAGGCGTCGCGATCGCCCTGCGATGCCTTCGAAAGCAGGTCCTCCAGATCGAGAATCGACGCTGCAGGGGCGGCTTCGGCGGGTTTGGCTCGTCTCGGCATTTTGCAGAGATTCACGGCGCGCGGCGCCCCAACCGGCGAGAGATTGTGCCCCGGACCAAATCCGGGGAATTGTCAGCGGCGCGACCGTGCACGTACACGATGGTTGCCATAAAGAGAATCGATTGGACTCGCCGCCCCGCTCTTGCTACAAAAGTGGTGGCACGATCCGGACACGGGCTTGCGCATCCAGGCCTCTTCACTGCCCCCGGCTTGAGGCGCAAGCCCGTGATTTATCCATTGACATCCTGGAGCGCGGGCATCCCGCCCGCTTCGAACCTGAGGAGGACTTGCGCTGGCGGGCAGGATGCCCGCGCAACCAGCTTCACGCTTTGTCGATCCTGCGCCCGCTCTCATTCCACACCGCCAGGCATTTCTCGAAATAGGAGTAGTTCGCCATGTGGCACGCGATCGCCGTGTTGTTGCCGAACGTACCGTCTTCCACCGACGGACGGCGCGTGCGCACGGATTCGAAATAGTTCCACAGGTGCTCGCGATCTTCGTTGTAGCCCGGCGGCGGGCTGTACGAGACCGACTCCACGGCCTGCGCGGTGGCCGGTTTCATCTCGTGCTCCTTCTCCCAATCCTCCACGTACTGGGCGCGCAGCGGTGGCGGATAGCTGAAAGTGTAGTAGCACGGCTGGTGGTCCTGCCCGTCTTGCGGCGTCATCGTAAGAACATCGTCGTGAATCTCGATGAAGCCCTTGGTGCCCATAAACCGCGAGATCTCGGGCATGTCTGTGTTCAACGTAACGCGGATCGTCGAACGGAATTTCGGATATTCATAGATGGTGGTCATGGTATCGGGCTCATTGCGGCCGTCCTCGGTCCAGCGGAATAGCCCACCCACCGAGGCGGCGCGCTCGGGCGGCGCCGTGACGCTCATGACGTAGTGAATGCCCGTGAGCTGGTGAACGTAGAGGTCGCCGGGGACGCCTTCCCCGTAATCCTGGAAGCCGCGCCAGCGCGCAAAGCGGATGGGATCGAAGGGATGCTTGGGCGCCGTGCCCTGCCAGGTGTCCCAGTCAAGGTTCTGCGGCGAAAGGTCGGGCGGCGGCGGATACACCCACGCGCCGCAGGGATCGTTGCGGCCCATCGTGCCTTCCACCAGCACGACGTCTCCGATTTGGCCCTGCTCCACCATTTCCTTCGCCTTGGCGTAGATGATCGAGCTGCGGCGCTGGCTGCCGATCTGCACGATGCGCTTGTTCTTCTGCTCGGCATCGATGATCTCGAAACCCTCCGGCACCTTGTGCGTCATCGGCTTCTCGCAGTAAATATCCTTGCCGGCGCTGCAGGCGTCCACGATGATCTGCTTATGCCAGTGATCGGGCACGGCGGCGATCACGCAATCCACATCCTTGTTGCTGAGCACGTCCTGATAGCGGCGCGTGGTGGGGATCGGCTTTCCGACGATGGCCTTGGCCAGCTCGTGCCGCCCGTCATAAAGGTCGCAGGCCATGATGCACTCCACGCCGGGCAGACCGATAGCCGTCCGCAGCAGTCCCGACCCCTGCATGCCGATGCCGATCATGCCGAATCGCACCGTGTCGCCTTCGGCCAGGGGCCGCAGCGGAGCCACCGTGAGCTCCCGCGCCGCCGCGGCTCGCGGGTTGAGCATGGCGCGGCCCATGGCCGCCGCGCTCGCAACTCCGGCCGTCCGCCGCATGAACGATCGTCTCGAAATCCCATCGCCAGCCATAGTGACCTCCTCGAATCAGGGTAATGGTAGTAAGCGCTATCGTATCGAGGGCCGCGATACAAGAGCAAGCGCTTTGGCCGTCCGCGTCCCATTGCAGATTGGTCGCGGAATGGTGAACCATGAACAATGAACGATGCATAATGAATGATGAAGGTCTTTCAGACCCCTTCACTCTGGCACCTTTCGGCTCCCAACTCGAATCCCTCAGTCACGATTGATTCTTCACTCTTCGTCATTCGCCGTTCACCATTCATTGTTCATTATTCATCGTTCGTCATTCATGGTTCATCATTCATCGTTCATGCTTCAGTGCCCCCCCGCCACACTACCGCCATCGCCGCCTTACATCGCTTCCATCGCCCGCTCAGCGCGTCCGCGAGCGCCGTGACGCGCTCACGATAGAACTGCGCCAGGTCCTCGCCGCGACGCTCCGTCCGCCGCTCGGGCTCGTCCATAACAGCGGTCACGGAGCAGTGCAGCATCTGCCGCGCGGTCCATTGCGGCCGGGGAAAGTTCTTCGGCCAGAGGCTATCCAGGTAGTTCCCGAGATTCTGGCTGAGCCGCGCCAGCAGATCGTCGGCCTGGCGCCGCAGGGCCTGGAGGCTGTTCCACACGGCGTGCGCGAAGCGCCGCACGCCTTGGGTCCATCGCTTGCAAGCGGGTGCGGCCGCGGAACCCACCGTCGCGGCGGCGGCATCCTCGGCACCGCGGTGGGGCTCCTCCATACCGATGGCCGCCTGCACCCGGTGGAAGAAGCTCTCGAAATCTCCGGGCAGCTCCCAGCCCTGGCGCCGGGCCTGGCGCAGCATCGCCAGATCATCGGCTGGACGAACCTGGTGAAGAAAAGCCCCGGAGGCCCCGCCGGCCGCGGCCAAGGCAGCGGGTGAGTGGATTCCCGCTTTCGCGGATTGAATGACATCGTCGGACGTACATCGAGGTCCAGCGACGTCATCCCCGCGAAGGCGGGGATGCAGTTCTGCGCCCCCGGACGACGGCGGATTCGCCCATTGCTCCACCGGCCGGACCGGATCGGGCCTGGGGCAGAGGGTCGCCTCCGTCCGCTCGCACGATCGGAAGGGCTCGGCCAGCTCGAAGGGTGAGTGCATGGGGTGATCGATCGCCACCTCGTGACGCCGTCCGAAGCAGCCGATCCCTTTCAGGTCCATGAGCGGTTCGCCGCGCCAGCGCAGGAGTTCCTGCCAGAGGCGCAGCATCCGGTCGCGGATACGCTCCAGGGGGGCCAGCAGATCCTGCGAGCCGGCGAGCGCCTCTTCGAGAGAGTAGCCTAGTCCGCTTAACTCCTCTTCGGTCAGCGGCAGCGGCTCCGCGTCCGGGCCGCCGGGGCGCCGTTCCGCCGCCAGCGCCTCAAGCATGCGGAAGATCTTCAAGGCTTCCAGGTCGCACTCCAGCCGCAGGCCCGCGATCCAGCGCCAGCTCAGCATGCCGAGGGCGTGCGCCAGCTTCTCCTCGGTCGCGTCCCGCGGATTGATTTCGCGGCGCCAGGCCTCCAGGTGCTGGTGATACTCCTCGGGTGTCGCGCCCACCAACCCCAGGGCGCGCTCCGGGTCGGCGACGTACCAGCCGTTGCGGAAGCAGGTGGCATAGCGCGGCGAGCGGTCGCGCTTTTTGGCGATTACGGCGAGCGTCAGGTTGCGATGGCAGGCAAGGCGCCGCTTTTCCGTGGAGCGAAAGCGGATTTCGCGCGGCACGGCATTGGCGCGTTCCAAATTGGCACGGCACGCCGTCAGCACGCGGTCGGTGACGGTGTATTTGCGTTTGGGACGCGGGGTGAAGTCAGCCGGGACGGGTTGAAGGTCGATCATGATGGGGCTCCTCGCTAGTGCGTCAGTTGGTCAGTGCGTCAGTAGGTCA
>Ga0335085_10001546_pt1 | contig 47688 bp, 34 predicted proteins | sample Lox_Sample_45_FD_206712 | JGI IMG/M metagenome (GOLD analysis project Ga0335085, IMG submission 206712) | Soil microbial communities from Loxahatchee National Wildlife Refuge, Florida, United States - Lox_Sample_4.5 | ecosystem: Environmental > Terrestrial > Soil > Wetlands | place: USA...
CAATGGGTGCCAGGACAGTTCGGTCTCAATGCTGGTGTCATACCCGACCCCGGAATCACTTATGCCAACCTGGCCCTTAATTACTCTGCCAGCCAGTTGAACGATTCCAATGGGAACCGCCTTCTTCAGAATATTACTGGGACTTATTCGTTTTGGGTAGATGAAAACATTGTCTACTACGTTCCTAACCATAAATTCCTCGGCGGCTATTTCATGCCATATGTCTCAGTAAATGTCGCGAATGGCTCTCTGGTGGCTGACCTAGTCGGGACCAATCTCTCGGCCAACGGTGGCGGAGCAGGTCTGGCCGATACTTACGTCCAGCCCTTGAACCTGGGCTGGCACTTCAAGCGAGCTGACTTCAACGTGGGATACGCTTTCGTCGCCCCTACGGGCCGCTACACTGCGGGCGCGAGCGACAATGTAGGCTCTGGGTATTGGGGCAACAATATCACGTCAGGCACGACGTTCTACCTCACCAAGAACAAAGGGACCAGCGCAAACTTACTCACCGACTGGGAAATTCACGGGCAAAAGACGGTTGCCAGCACGTTGTCAGGTCAGCTCAGCAAGATAACCCCCGGGCAGGCGTTCACCATGGAATGGGGATTTGGTCAGGCGCTTCCTCTCAAGAAGGATCTCAGCATGTTGGCTCAACTCGGACTGGTTGGGTACGACCAATGGCAAGTTTCTGGGAATGGCGGCAATTACCTTGTGGCGGGAATTCCTGTCTCGGCAAGCAGAGTTCCGTACTACTCAGTTCATGCAATCGGTTTTCAGGGCAATTTCATTCTTCCAAGCCCAGGTGTTGCTCTCTTCTTTAAGTACTACGACGAGTATTCGGCCAAGGCTCGTGTCCAGGGACGCACCTTTGTATTCGGCGGGTCTTGGACGGTCCGGATTCCGAAGTCGCAAGGACCCAAGAAACCGTAGCGAATGCTGAGGGTTGAGCTTCGCGGGTCGCGGGTTGCCAGCGCGAGATGAGGCCTGTTCTGGGTTAGCAGGAGAAATGCAGGAGGTCATTCTTCCGCAGTTGAAGAGCTTCTCTTTGAGCGAGTGTGGTCTGTGCATTAACGGGAACAGTTCGGCGATTCGCCAAAATTCCGGCTGCGCCGAGGACAGGATGCGACTATGCAGGACAAACTGAGGCCGAGACCGCGGCGCATGGTGTTGCTGTTTGCGCTCCTTTTTGTTGGCCTTGTACCCGTAAACTGTGGAGGGGTCGACAAAAGCGATCCAGAGGACTACAAGTTCAAGTTTAATGCCCAATGGTGGATCGCCAGACCCGGCGGCAATCTCCACGGCGACACCGGTCCTATCGATTTTCAGAAGGATTTCAATTTTGGCGACTATAGCACCTTCTATGGATTGCTGGAATGGAAGCCGCGCCGAAAGCACCACATTTACTGCTACATCGCACCCAATCAGAGCTCCACCAATCACGTCATTAGCCGGCAGATTGAGTACCAGGGCACGACGTTTTTTGTAAACGAAAAGCTTCATACACAACTGAGGTCGTTCATCTTCTCTCCCGGTTACGAATATGATTTCATCAGTCGCCCCAGGGGACATCTCGGTATTCAATTCATGGTGAACCTGTTCGACTCGAAAGGAAGTATTGAGACGCAAGGAGGCGTCATTGGTCCGGGCGGCACCGTGACGACTGCTCGATCGGCTTCTAAGTCGCTATTTGTTCCTCTGCCAACGGGTGGGCCAACATTCCGCTACTACTTAATGCCCAGCCGTCTCTACGTCGACGGCGCGGTCTCTGGCATGTACTTCTTCGGCTATGGCGACTTCATCTCTACAAGCGGCTTTCTGGGATATTCGGTTGGCCATCACCTGAGTCTGCGCGGTGGCTACCTCCTAGGAAGCCGCGCTGAAATTCACGGGACGTCCAACCGGTTGGGAATTCGCCTCACCCAAAAAGGACCGGTCATCGGCCTGGAAGGGACGTGGTAGCCCTTCAACTGTAAAGGAGGTATGAGACGTTGATTAGGCAATGCATGATCCGCTGAAGGCAAACCTCGGCGCCCATCGGGCGATGCGGACGGAAAAACATAGTGAAACCCACGTTGCGGTTGGTGTCTGCGCTTTGTGCACTGAGCCGCACAACCGGAAGTAGATTCCGCCAGACTTTGAGGAAAGTGAAATGGCTGTAACTAATCGACATTAGAAAGGACACTGTTATGAACACAACGCTTACGCACGCCCAGAGCCACATGGTCACGAGCCACAGCTTCGGAACGACGAGTCGCCCCGGCAACAAACGCGCGCTGTTAATCTCTGCTGCAGTACTGGCGGCTTTTGTCCCTGCGATCGCGCAGACTGGTACGGGAGCAGGTGCGGAGGAGGTACAACAGAAATTGGCAGGGGTAAAGCAATCGGTTGCGGAAAACCAGCAGAAGCTACGCCAGTATCAATGGAAGGAAACAACCCAACTCACCCTGAAGGGCGACGCTAAGCCTCCCAGCCAGTCAACGTGCCAGTATGGCCCGGACGGAAAGGTGCAGAAGACCCCGTTGGGTCCGCCGCCCGCACCTCCGAGTGGTGGAAGAATGAAGCAGAAGGTGATCGCGAATAAAAAGGAAGAGATGAAAGACTACATGGGCCAAGTAAAGAACCTACTCGGGTTGTATGTGCCACCAGATCCCCAGCGCATGCAACAGAGCTTCCAGTCAGGGAAAGTCTCGTTGAATCCCAATCCAGGTTCCGGAGCGATGGAGATGGTATTTAAAGACTATGCTCAGGCCGGCGACCAGATGACGATCTTTTTTGAGACTGCGGCGAAAAAAATCAGCTCGGTCAAAGTGAACACTTACATGGATGATCCGAAGGATGTGGTTACATTGGCGATCAAGTTTGCCAGCCTGCCGGACACCACTAACTATGTACAACAGACAGTCCTTAATGCCACCGCCAAACAGCTCGTGGTGACGACAACGAATTCCGATTATCAGGCTCTTGGAGCGCACTAACGGTGGGCGACGTCGTTAAGATCCTGGTCGGTTTGTTGCAACAGAGCTGGGAGCCCCGCTCGGCGAAAAAGTGAAGTGACACTCTGGCGGGGGGCGAATCAACTCGGTTTTCGCTGTGTGAAGCCAGTCGCAGATAGTTCGCAACGAGAAATTGACCGGCGACGCTTGCTGCGCCTCAAATCGGAATTCTGTCACCAATGACTAGCCCCAGCGCGAACGATGAAACATTGCGACACAGTGCAATTTTGAACAGATGCTCGATCGCCAGGTCGGCATGCCGACAATGAAAAAACTCTCTGTGATCGAAGGCGGCCCGCTGGATCGGCTTCAGCGTCGCCTGGGACTCATGAAGCTTGAGGCACCGCTGATAGTTAGGCGGGCCTTGGTTTTCTCTCTATTTGCGTGGGTGCCTCTTCTCATCCTTTCGGCTTTGCAGGGAACACTCCTCACGAACGTAAAGATTCCTTTCCTCTATGACCCTTCTGCCCACATCCGTTTCTTGCTGTCGGTTCCACTCTTGATCGTGGCGGAGGTTGTCATAGGCCCACGGATCGTCGCGGCCACTAGCCATTTCATCACTTCAGGCCTCATTTCCGAGGACCGCTACTTCGATTTCGATGCTGCAATCGTTGATACGATCCGACTCCGAGATTCCAACATTGCCGAAGCAGTCATTCTCGCGATCACTTACCTCGGTGCGTTTATATCTATTCGGTTCTTTTCCGCTACTGCCTCAACCTGGCACTCACTAGTTACCGAGTCGGGTCACCGGTTTACATTGGCAGGGTACTGGTATGCGCTCGTCGCCCTTCCGATTTTCCAATTCTTGGTTTACCGGTGGCTATGGAGAACGTTTATCTGGTGTCGGTTTCTGCGCCGTGTGTCGAAGCTCGATCTGGAGTTGGTTCCGACCCATCCGGATCAGTCGGGAGGACTCGGCTTTTTGGGTGAGACGCACCGGCTGTATAGCATCTTTATCTTCGCCTATGCTGCTACGGTCTCGGCCGTGGCTTGCCGGGAAGTTCTATTCGATAAAGTATCCGTTCAGACCTTTAAAATTCCTGTTGCCGGCCTGATAATCCTGATGCTGCTCCTCTTCCTCGGACCGCTGTTCATGTTCGCGCCGATCCTGCTGCGGACCCGCCGAAAGGGCCTGCAGGAGTACAGTACGCTCGCATGTAAACTGGGACGCCTTTATGATCGAAAATGGGTGAAGGGAAATCCCCTCGGCGAATCGTTGCTTTCCACTCCCGACAATACCTCACTTGCCAACTATAGCCAAAATTACGAACTGGTTGACCGTATGAGAGTTTTTCCCTTTGAACCCCGGACAGCTCTTGCACTGGCGCTTGCCGGTCTGATCCCCATGGCGCCACTGCTCGCCACTGTCATGCCGATGGGGGAAATATTAAAACTCCTTTTGAAGACACTAGGTTGATGTCCTGCCCAAGTACTACACCAGTGCCACAGTTCGACGCTGACCAGCGAGAGTGGGGCAGAAACCGCTATTTGTCACCATGCTTTTATCCATCAATGAACGAGGAACATAAAAGGGCACACCCGCAGGCATGCCCTGTTTTCCGAACGCGCTTTTTTATCTCTTCTTCGCCTTGAACTTCGCCCACCGCGCCCGTTGTGCTGCTGCGATCCGCTCACGAGCAGCCGCTGACAACCTGCGCCCTCCACGCCCGCCTCCACCCCCTCCAGTGATGCCGCTTAATGCTGTTATCGCTTTATCCAGCTTGTCTCGTTCTTTTTTCAACTGTGCCACTATCGCGCCTAGATCAGTCATCTGAGTCCTTATTTAGGGGAGAAGATTTGACAACGAACAGAGACATGATACCGAACTGGACTAATTCCGACCGATCGAGCGCACATCCCGTCAACCTAGCTCAGTTCAACAATCTCAGTCTGAACGTTGTCACGTTCCGAAAGCATTCTGCGCAGAAATTGAGCGAGACGATATGGACCGATCCCTGCAGATTTCTCAACGTCAATGAACTCAGACGTGAAAATGTATCGATTCGCGTGAGCTACTACGCCTTGCCAATCAGTCACCTGGAATGGCAAACCTTTTTGGGAGACAGAAAAACGCCACAGCCATGATCCATCTTTGGAGCGGATCTTGCAGTTCATTACCGTCACGGCTTGCGAGTCGCCACTTCTTGAACTCGGCTGAGACATGCCCGCCGATGCTACTACCATCTAATGGTTTTGAGTGTAAAGCAGGATTTCAACAATCAAAAAGCTTAACTGGCGGTGGGTCCGAAGGCGGCATACTATGCTAGGGTTCCGCTTTAAACGGAGGCTGAAATGCCGGAGACCAAAACCAAGCCAAGGACGGCCAGCGTTAGCGCTTATATCGACACCCTGACCGATCCGATACGACGCTCCGACGCAAAGGAACTGATTCAACTGATGCGGCGGGTTTCGGGTGAAAAACCGAAGCTTTGGGGAGCGTCGATCGTTGGATTTGGCAAGTATCACTACCGATATGACAGCGGCCGCGAAGGAGACATGCCGCTCATTGGCTTTTCACCGCGTAAGGCCGCACTTGTTATATACGGTTTGCTGGGTCACGGCGACACGAAAACTCTCCTGGCGAAACTTGGGAACCACAAAACGGGAAAGGGATGCCTGTACATTAAGAAGCTGGCGGATGTCGAGTGCACAGTTCTTGAGAGGTTGATCAAGAACGCGGTCGCTTCGTTGACTCCATGATGAGTGAAATCAGAATGTTTCCAACTATCCTTTCCTGCAAAGGGCGACCCTGAGCAAACCTGACGATGGAAGGTGTTGTACTTCAAGCAATGGGAACTGAAGATGCTTCGAAGCTCGATTGACGAACATGAGCGCGATCCCAATCTCGCAAGCTGCGGCAACGAGAGCAGCCCGATTGCTGAATTAACAGTAAACATGACTTTTGAAGTCTTCCCAGTCTTCCCGCGAAGTGACACAAAGGGCGGGTAGCAGCGGGCTGGTCCGCATAACAGCAATAGTCTTAATCCGTCAATGAGAATTAGTCAGTATGAAGCATGAGTCATGACTGAGGGCCGGCGGTCACAAGTACCACTACTGCTGACAATGGATCTGGAACTTGCTCCAGACCACGACCTGGCAGCCCAGCGATCGATCCTCGACGAGCTGCGCGAGACATTGGAGCAAACGGGACTCCGACTCACGATCTTCGCAACGGCTACTGCGGCAGAAGCATTCTCGTCTGAACTACATCGCCTTCAATTGTCAGGGCACGAAATTGGCTGCCATGGACTAACGCATGCTCGCGATGAAGACTTCAGACGCATGAGTGCGAATCAAATCGAAGGCTGCATTCGAGAAGCAACTGCGCGAATCACGGAGGTAATGGGCACCAAACCACGTTGTTTCAGGGGCCCTCGCATGACCACCTCGGTGGCAACGCAACAATGCCTAATCGAATTCGGTTATTGGGCTGACTTTTCCGTCTGCCCGCAACGGCTCGATTTCTTGACGTGCCGTGGCGGGGACATCGGATGGCTCCGTGCGCCTCGCGTGCCATATCGGCCCTCGACGAATTCCGCGTATCGGAGGGGAAATCTACCAATCTGGGTAATCCCATCCAGCAGCATCGGTTTGCCTTTCATTTCCGGAATCGGCTACCTGTTCGGCGAAAGCGTGCTCAGCATGCTGTATCGGATCTTGCTTTTTGAAGCGAGTCGTCGCGGCAATGCGATCGTTTATCTCTTCCATTCTTATGAATTCACACCTTTCTTAGGATGGGGGCCATTCTTTGAGCAGCCATTCCATCATTCCTTCTATATCAAGAGCCACCATCGCAGGTTCTTGTTGCACAAGCGAATGTTTGAGCGCATGATGTTCGGTCAAAAGATCTGCTCTATTCGAGCGTCGGAGTATATCGCGAATTATCTAGGCGGCATTGGTGAAGGCACCTCCGGTTGATTTCTGATCCCAGGCGAACCTGACGCTGTAGCCTTCGGCGCAATGGAGGCGTCGCGGGACAATGGAACTCGCAGCCAACGAAAATATTATTTCAAGAAAGCAATCCACTGAACGCCCAATGGCGATCGTCACAGGCGCGTCGAGCGGTATCGGGCGTGCCCTTACAGTCGAGTTGGCGGCTCGAGGGTACGACCTGTGTCTAGTCGCCCGCAGGAAAGATCTGCTCGAACAACTCAGTTCGGAACTGATGTCTGTTCATGGTGTCAATACACACGCTCTGGCGGTGGACCTGACCCTATCTGGTTCAGTAGCAGAAATAGCTGCCCACTTCCACGCAATTGATCGCATACCTGAACTCCTGGTGAACAATGCAGGAATCGGGAACACGGGGGAGTTTTCAAATACTGATTGGGGACAGGAGCACGAGATCGTCCAGTTGAACGTTTTGGCGTTGACTGAACTGACGAAGATGTTGCTGCCGGGGATGAAGATAAGAGGATCTGGAAGAATCCTAAATGTTGCTTCGACCGCTGCGTTTAAGCCGGGACCGTACTATGCCGTGTACGCCGCAACGAAGTCGTATGTTCTCTCTTTTTCCCAAGCGTTGAACCGTGAACTTTCGGGAACTGGTGTAAGCGTGACGTGCCTTTGTCCAGGACCTACCAAGACCGAATTCGCGCGGCGAGCAGGCATCCGCGAAGACGGGAGGTTTTACAGGATGCGCGCCATGTCCGCCGCTAAAGTCGCTCGCCACGCCGTACGCGCGTTACTTGCCGGCAAATCGGTTGCGATACCAGGATTAAGCAATGCTGTGGCTGCGTATGCAACTCAGTTGCTACCAGGTCCGATCTTGATGCGTCTCAGCGGTGCTATCCGTCGTGGAACCATGAACTGAGGTCGATCGCCATGATGCCTGATTGCGGGCTGCGGACCATATCATTCATGGGAATGAATCTGCTCGTGGGCACATCTTCCACTGTTGCAGACTGGATGGCCGGGAAAACCCCTCCAGATAGCACTACTGTGGCCCATATAAATTTTTACAGTTACTGGATTGCTACGCGTCGAGAACCAGCCGCAGAGTATGAGCACTATGCTCTCGTATTCGAAGGAATCGGGATGAAGCTAGCCGCTTGGATCTTAGGACACGGGTGGCTCCCCGATGCAAATGGAACGGACATGTATCCAATGGTTATGGAGCATGCCACCCGACGGAAACTGAGAGTTTTCTTGCTAGGAGGAACTTCAAGCGTCCTCGAGGCAACGATTCGAAGGGTGCGGCTGACCTACCCGCAAGTCCGCCTGTGCGGCGCACGCTCCGGCTATTTCGCGGATAGTGAAGTTCCGGAAATAATCGAGAGGATCCGGAGTTCAGCTCCCGACCTCCTGTTGATTTCGCGTGGATCGTCTTTGCACGCGGATTTCATCTCGCGATGTCGAAAAGCACTCCACGTCGGCCTGATCTGGAATACAGGGGGACTGTTCGACTTTGTTTCCGGCCGAGTGCCACGTGCACCCAAATGGATGCGGAAGGTGCGCATCGAATGGTTGTTTCGGTTACTGATCGAACCATTCCGAAAGGGGCACCGAATCTTCGTTGTAGCTCCGTGGTTTCTGACGCAGGTTGTGCGCGCGCTTTGGATTCGGGAGTCTCGCGCCTCTAACAAGGAGAGCGTACAGCTAGAGATCGAGAAATAAGTGTGAGCTAAGTAAGCACATTCTATTGTGCCTTGCGCAGTTTGGCGATGAACGCGCCTTGCCGTTTGCAATTGCCGTTTCGGGCGACGACGCGGCTATTCGAGCATTCGCAACGCGGAACTCGCCCCACGCCTCATCAATTCTCCGGCCATGCTGGCAATCGCTGTGGGTTGGATCAGCATACTGACCGAAAGGAAACACTCCTGAGTGCATTGACAGCGGCTTTCCTGAATACGACGCCTCAATCCAGTCGCGGCATCGCCGTGCCATATGGCTTGGAGATCGTAGTTAAAGTCGTGCAAATTGCCGAGTTCATCATCGAGGAGTTCACAGGCATGTACGGCACCGTCGGCATAGATCACGCCCCCGAGAGAACCGGCAGCGCACCCCCCGCCCTCGCGCCGCCCCTCCACGGTATCGGCGATAATACGTCTACGTACGGCATTCTTGGCGCTGAGAAGTGGCCCCAGAATGCCACCGCGATGTCCCTCCGACAAGCCAGTCCTGACAGCGGAATCCGCGAGGTCCGCCGCCCGACGATAATTTGCCACGTCCACTTCGATGGCTTTGGGGTCACGCACCGTTCCACGGGCGATGTTGATCATCCACTCTCCCGGATGGAAGGATCTAATGGTGCTCGCGACCTCATCCATCTGGTGCTGGTTCCGGTGCGAGACCGTAGTGATCACCCCGACGTCGAAATGCGCATATTTGGGCTTTAGCGCATTCAGACGCTTGATGGTTTCCACAGCTAGTTCCCAACCACCCTTAACGCGACGGATCTGGTCGTGCGTTGCAGCGGTGCCATCCAAGGATACGTCTACACGGAAAGGTGTACTCGGATTTCGTTCTAGTAATTGTCTTGCTTTGAGCTCAATCATCTCCGGCATGTAACCGGATGTAGGAATCTGATATCGCGTGATACGCGATTTACGGCGCATCATCGTGATCAGCTCTACAATATCGTCGCGCCGGAACGCCTCCCCTCCGGTAAAGCTGACGAAATGCAGGCGACAACTTTCTGCCAAGCGGCTGAACTGATCGAATGTAAGAAGCGGTCTTTTATGATGTGCTTCTTTCCAGTCTTCTGAAAACCAGCAATGCGAGCAATGCATCCAGCACTGGGAGCTCACAAAGAGGATGAGATAGGGGGGTGCGCTGTATCGGCGGGCAAGAGCTTCAGTGAGCGCTGTGCGTGCTCTGGTTTTTATGGACCAATCGGTTGCGTTGGTTCTTACGGGTTCCTTAGTTGACAGAATGTTGAACACCGGCCGAGGTTGTTGTGAGCTCTCTTTTTCGCGTCGCATTGGTGTTTTCCACCTCAGTACTATCGAACGCGTTCCCCACCTTCTGGCCCCACAAGAGTATGTTTGGCGACAACGGGTTTCAAGGCCTATTCACCCAAAAATCGTGAAATGCTCCCATATGTAGTTTTAGTCGGTTGCTGAACATGGCCTCCCGTTGGCCAAGATTGTAACCCAGATATTTGGCTGCAGTGCGCATGAAAACCTTGGGTATCAGCAGCGGATTCTCCTTCCAAAACCACTCGATCTCGGAACGGACGAACCGCATACCGTCTTCGCCGGGTTCACCGTACTTCTCCCTCATCCAGCGTTCTCTGCCGTATAGAACGCCTGCATCGAAATGGCGTTGGAAGATCTGCCGGAGAGTTTGATTATGGGAGTGATACACGGTTGCCTCGGCAATATACGCCGTCTTCCACCCACTTAGCATCATTTTGGCCGCGACATACGCGTCTTCATGCGTGATTACATCGTGCGGGAAGCTTCCGATTGCTTCGAGCGCGGTGCGTCGGTAAGCGGCCAGAACGTTCGAATGGAAGATGGTCTTGAATCCGAGCGTTTTCCGTGTCTCATAGTCCTTTACAAGTGAATGCGCTGGATAGTTGAAAGCGCAGGCGTGTCGAGCAAACGGATTGGCATCGCAGTGCGGGAGCTGGCGGGCGTACGCTGCTCCGATCCGGGTATCACCGAACGCCCCGACAAGAATACCGATCGTGTCGGGAGAAGCCATGATGGCATCATGCGTGGTGTACACGAGAAACTCCGCCCAAGGCACCAAGGTCGCCGCGAGAGCCCGCGTTCCGCCGTGATTGAATTCGAGATGGGGTATTTCATGCACTTGAAAACCGAAGGAACGGGCGCGAGCCACCGTGTTATCGTTCGAAGCTGAATCAATGATCAACACCTGGTTGGGCCGGATGCCCTGCTGAAGCAGCGGCCCCGGAAACAAATCGAAAAAGCGCTCTGAGTTCCACGTAGGGAGAATCACAGCAACATTCGAGAGGTCGAAACAGCGAGTTTCGCTCATGAGAAGACCGTCCTGAGGGCAGGACATGCAATGGCACCATATATACAAGAGCACGCCGTATCCTCGAAACCAGAAATTGACGTCCTGCTGGCAACCTGGAACGGAGTACGCTTCCTTGACCAACAACTAGACTCCATTTCACAGCAGAGCTTTCAGAATTTTCGGTTGCTTGTCAGGGACGACAACTCTAGCGATTCGACGTTGCAGCTAGTTGAGCGATTTCAGTCACTCCATCCTAACCGCGTTTTCATTCGCAAGAATTCGACGCGGCAAGGGCCCTGCCGCACCTTCTCCCTACTTTTGGAGGAATCGCGCGCACCCTACTTCGCGTTCTGTGATCAAGATGATATTTGGCGAAGAGACAAGCTTGAACTCGAACTGGATGCTCTGAAGCGCGCCGAAGCCAATTATGGATATGAAACGCCAGTGATGGTCTTCTCTGACCTGGAACTCATCGGGCCAGACAACCGACCATTGGAGGGTTCCATGTGGAAGATGAAGCATGTGAATCCTCATCGTGCAAGTCTGGGCGCTTTGCTAGTCCAGAACCTCGTAACCGGCTGCACAGTGCTGGGTAATCACAGTCTTTTGTCCCACGGCATCCCAATACCGGAAGAAGCCGTAATGCATGACTCTTGGCTCGGATTGGTCGCCGCAGCTTTTGGTGTGCTCATCCCCCTGGACGAAACGACCGTAGAATACCGCCAGCATGAACAGAACGCCCTCGGTGCTGGGAGCGGCTTGCAATTAAGGGATGCGTTCAAACGTCTACTTCGGGATCCGGGCTTCACGGAAGCAATTGCGAAGTCCAGGAAACAAGCAAGAACATTCGCGGAGCGATATGAAACGCAGTTGACACAGGATCAGAAAGAAGTGTTGCAGGTGTGGTCGACATCGAGAGACCTCCCTGCAGGTGTACGGCAATGGACCTTATACAGAACCGGATTGCGTCCGACCCGTTTCTTAACCACCCTGGGATTCCTCGCGAGAATCTGAGCCGTCCGCTTCAAATGGGTCATGCATCGAGCCAGAAACCTGCTCAAAAGCCAATCAGATTTCGCGACAATAGAAATTCCCTTTGTATCTCCTCGACGCGGTGTCGCTCAAGATCTGGTCCCCAGAGGCAAATAGGCATCCTGAATGTCGTAATCAGATGCGATGAGAAGGCCGGCCTCCGGACGGGATGCGCTCCCAAGGTATCGACGTGCTCGAGAGTGCGATGGAAGCATGGCGACAGTGGCTCAGTCGGTAAAAAACGTGTCCAACAAAAACCGAAACGAATCCACTTGACTCCGAACGGCCTTCTCATGGAAGGCGTTAACACTCATCGAGCTGGACCAAGAAAAAACGCGCACAGTCAGGTCAGTGTACGCAAGCAGTTCTAGGGACGACTCTTTTAGGATGCCCTTCTCACTAGTCAATCGTAGTTCATACGAACCGATGGATCGGTTTAGCCGCCGTGCTCTCGCAACCAAGCGGCAACCGCATTCGGGCAAAATCTTACTCTCATGCCGATGCGGATGGCTCGCGATCCGCTGACTATCGCGTGGCGTTCGAAAGCCCCGAACGTTTCACTTACGGTCCGTGCTGCCTCCGGGACCGGGGCGCCAGGTCTCTTCACCACTTGTTGCGAACCCGTTCGGCATCTCCGGATTGGATTCGAACTTCACATTCAAAGACCATCGGCCCGATAAGGCCTTGATCAAGCTCTGCAGTTCCACCGGAGATTGCGATTTTGCATCCTGTTTCGCGAGATTCTCGAGGTGTTCAGGGACAGGCGCCGATTCTTTGTCGGGCTGTTGGGCAACTGATAAGTGAGAGAAAGCGATTAAAGCGAATACCAATCCGGCAAATTTCATGTTTCAGTCTCCTCGAGTATTTCGCGCCATTGAGCTGGATCAATGCTGCGTAATTTTTCCGATGAGCGTACAGACGCCCCTGCGCTGTTTCTTGTGTGGAGAAAAGACAGGTCCGTGCCGGGTCGCCTCATCGTTTCGCCGCACTTCACTGCGGCGACGAGGACGAAGTGTTGTGAAGTACCGACATACCCGCGGCGCGTTTCTTTTGCATTTCATCCACGTTTTTCATCATGGTGGGCTGGGCGGCCCAGATCATCCCCTTCTGTGGCGGAGCTCCGAATAATTCGGGGGCTAGATAGTAGCCGCGTTCTCGCTCCGGTTTTGCCTCTTCGACTGGGATTCTGTGAGCGTCGGCCCAGGCATCGTGACGTATGCCTGTTACCTGCCAAGAGACTTTCATGCCTGCGCGTCCGCCACCAATCTTGAAATGATTCTGATCCATTTCTTCGGAGATGTAGACTGGCGCGAATCCGCCGATACAGGTCAGTTGATAACGGAAATCACGATTCAGTGCGGTGAACCACTCCGGCATCTGCACCATTGCCTCGCCGTTGGTGTCGAGTGTGGTCACTCCATCGTAGATATTCTTCATATCTGGGGATTCAACAAACGAGTGCGAGAGGAATTTGTTGGCGGGGTCGAGAGGGTGGTCGATTTTGAACGAGCCTCCCAACTTCGCGATATTTCCAGCCACCGCAATGTTCCCCTGAAAAAACGCAGCGCCCCAGCCATTGGGATCACTTGTCGCACCCGGAGATGAAAGGCCGACGACTCCCGGGCCGGTCGAGTTGTCGAGGACGCTTACACCTGCGATGAAGAACCCCCCAGATCCGTAGTAGCCCGTGCCGTTTCCTGCCCATCCGCTAACGCCGCTTCCGCCGGAGCTTGTACTGGAAGAGAGGTCTCCATCGGCGCCGAAAGCTTCCATGCCGCGCCCGCCATCCTGGTTGGAACCGTTGGCTGCGGCGGCGCCCGATGCGTAAATTGCCAAATATTGGTTTGACTGAGCTACAACATCGAGTTGATTGTGCGGCACTCTCGTGGCGATCCCCATCTGGCCGCCTTGGGTGATGGCAACCCGAGGCGCAAACGAAGTGTAGAAATCGAGCCCATAACGGTTCAGTCCGATGTTGCGATTGGAAGCGATGGTCTCTCCGCTGCTCGCACCACCAAACCGAAGCCCCGGCGTTCCGCTGGCGTTGTTGGCGCCGTATGCATCGGCGTCGACGATTGATCCACCGGCAGATGCGCTGGCCAGCAAGTTCGTCGTGTTTGTATTGCCCTCGAGCCAGATCGTGCTCTTGCCCGTCAGGTCCGTGATGCCAAGATTGCCGGCGCCTTCCGCGTTCGCTCCCCCCGCTGAAATGATGTTCCACGTATGTCCGCCAGTGCTCGTATTGCTGATTGCCAGCCACGTGCCAAAGCTGTTGGCTGTTCCCACTGACAGTGGTGTATAGCTGTTGCCAGAAGGGACCATGCCGATTCCGGTGTTGGCCAACTGTTGTGTCCCGCTAAAGATGTTGTTCGATTTCAACTGCGGTACTTTCGTCGTGTCAACATTCAAGGTCACGACACCGCCCGTGCCTCCTCCAGTCAGATCCGTTCCCGCCGTTACTCCGCTCACGACTTTGGTCGCGTCGAGGGCGAGTGTCACATTGCCCCTGGTGCCTCCACCGGTGAGACCAGTACCAGCAGTCACCCCTGTGATGGTCCCGTTGCCAGTACCAGGGAAAGTTTGCCCCGTCGCAAATGAAATCAGGCCTTTGCTGTTGATCCTTAGCCCCGTCTCCGCAGGGGTACTCGTCCCCGAGCCGAACAGCAGACTCAGCGTTCCCGTGGGCGAGGCCGTATTGTTGGCGGCCGGTTCGGCCTGCAACTGGAATGTCTGTGCCACAGCAGCTCCTGCGCTGCTGCTGAACGATGAGGCCACGAAATCTTCCGGGCGTGAATTCTTGCCTGCCGTTGCTGTTGCTGTTCCATTCGAAGGCAGATTCAACTTGCCAGACACATTGACCGCAGTTTTTCCTGTCTGACTGAGAATGGAATTCTGAATGTTGGTAGAGGTCGTGAAGATCGGGATCGCGCCAGCGGTTCCACCGGTAGTCGTTACATTGGAGGTGGCGGGAGTCAAGCCGGCTTGTGTAGCCGTCGACGAGGCTGAAACTGAACTTGCTCCACTCGGTACAGCGTTCGACACAAGGCCCGTTTGCATGAAAGCTGAAGCGGGGAGTCCCCCCAAGGTCTCCGCATCTCCAGCCTTCATGGCATAGGGCACCGCCAACAACATCACACGAGGCTGCTCGGCTTGGCCGGATATCTGTACACCAAGCCAGCGAGCTTCTCCGGCGGCAAAAAGTGTGGCGGGCAATCCCGCCGCAGTCGTTGAGCCCAGCGTAACGGTGTAATTACCCAACTTGTCGGGCTCGACTCGTTGTGATTCCATCCACAGCGCCGCGCCGCCTTGTTCCGTCTTATAGAGAGAGAAAGTCAGCTCCACGGATTCTGTCAGAGGCTTGCCGTCACTCTCAGTGATCATGCCGCTGTACTTGATGACCGACGGAACGACCTGTTCGGTTGTTATCTGAGCTGAAGCCAAAGAGACCGAAATGCAAGTGATGATGGCGAGCATCAATGCGAACATTCTCCTTCGCTGTAGCGAAGCGGGAACGGCGCCTCGAAACAATTCGGATCCCATGAAATCGTGTTTCGAGCTGAGGTCAATCTGCGGGAATTTCGTGATGGGCCCCTTGTTTCGATGAGTCATTGCATGCCTCCACGTGAAATACAGCGCAACGCGCTATCTCGGATTTGCGTACTTCCGTATGTCGGAGATTGATGCCTGGGGGCGGCTGTGCGGCAGCGGCTGCATGTTCTGGACGCGTTGCGCCAGAAGCTCACACGCGTAATACGTTCCCAAAACAGCTGTGATTGCAAAGATCACCATGAAGATGACGGCGCAGGCCGCATGAAAAGAAGAGTCGTTTTTCTTCGTTAATGCAAAATCAGACCCGCTCGGCTTTTGCCACGCCATGACCATGGTCAGTCGACCGGCTGGTTTGAAACTTCGTGGATAGCCCCAAGCATCTCCCCGCGCTTTTCCAACCATCTCCAAATCGGTCCACCTCACTTCGAAAGCATGAGTGTTCATTCTTCACCTCACACAGTTGATTGATTCCTTATCTAGGGCTCGACCTTGTATAACGTGACCATTCCGGCATCCATGTGGTCGTCGATATGGCAATGAAACATCCACGTACCCGGATTGTCCGGGACCATATCGACGGTCTCCATCTGTGCCTGCATCAACGGGACGACATCTGTGCGCTTGCCATCGTGAAGCACGACGTTGCCGTGCCAGTGAGGCGTGTGCACGCTGAACTGCTCCCCGAGTGCCACCAGGTACCAGCGCACGCGTTCACCTTTTTTCATCGTCATCATCGGGCCGGTTCCGTAGATATGGCCGTTGATGGCAAATTTCGCATTGGCGACCGTGAAGCCCGATCCAAGGCCAGAAAAGTTTCCTTCGTTATCCATGGGGGCGAATTCAAGTTTCTTCACGCCCTTGGGGTCGGTGGTGAAGGTCTCAATGTTGTGGTCGATATACCAGCTGACGTTTTCGTCAAAGAGCAGGTACAGGCAAACAAATTCACGATCCACATCTTTGGGTTTGCCAGCGGCGTCTGCCATACCCCGGCGAGTGATGATCATGGCCCCGATGAGTCCGCTCTCGACATCCTTCAATTCGTTGGTGTGCGAGTGATAGAGCCACACGATCGAGCTGGGATCGTTGGGTCCGGGGCCGGCGCGTTCCGGAACTTCCCATGTATAGAGGTGCGTCTTGCCTGGTGGCACAGCATCATCCTCTTTATCAGCGCCAGAGGTCCCGTCGTCGTAGGGCGCTCCCTCGGAATCCTTGTTATAGAACACCCCATGGGGATGCATGCTGTAGGGGCGCGAAGCATTGTTCTTAAAGAGGATGCGGATCGTATCGCCGACTTCGGCGCGCAGGATCGGACCTAGAATCCCGGTGTGCTCCCATTCCGGCGCACGAGGCTTGAGATGTGTAAAAGTATCATCGGTGTATTCGCGATACACGGCCTTGCGGTAGATCGTCCCGATGCGGTGCGGCCCGCGCTCAGTGAAAACTGTGGAATAACCGTCAAACTTCATTCCCATCATCTTGTTGATCCCGCCAGGCGCGTAGTCCCAATCCACTTCATCGGCAGCGATGTAGTAATCACGTGTCTTACCTGCTGGCTGTCCAAAAACGACACAGGTAAACAGGGCTAACACCGTCATGACTTTGAAAAAATGAGCCAAATTTTCTCCTTCTTACAGTCCGTAAATGGATGGGGACATCACAGCCTTACACCGGCATGTTCCGCGGCGAATTTACCCACGATGGGCAACCTGAAAAGTCTTTGCTGATACGCCTGATACATCAGGAAGATCCAGATTCCAAAGCCCGCGAGAGTGAAAATCAACATCAACGGCAAAGCGATTAACCCAAAAACTCCGGCCGTCAATGGCGTTAAGACAGCGGAGAGAATCATCCAGACAATCCAAAACGCAACCCATGCGACATTGAAGAAAATTGACTGGAAAGCGTGAAAGCGAACGAAAGAATTCGACTTGTACGGATCCAGAACAAGAAATGCGATCCCTGTCACGAAGCCGGCGAGGTAGGTCAGCGCTCCCACAATATTTGTTTCCATCACTTTTGATCCGGCCTCGCCAGGCGTAGATGTAACGGCGATGGCAGCCGAACCCTCATCCGCCGGGCTGGAAACATCGACCTTGATCTCTGTCGGAGATCCACAGGACGCGCAAAAGCGAGTGTTACCGGCCAAAGCGGCACCGCAAGATTGGCAAGAGTTCATCGCTCCCTCAGAATCGAACCCGGTGGACGGGCTGCAACGGGGGCAATGTGCTTGCAATCACGAGAATTTGCAAACCAACTTTGGGCAAATTGTGCGTTAACTGCTAATTCTTTCCTTTTTATTAAGTTACGAAGTTCGATTAACTCGTCTTAGCTCGTTCTCCGTGCTAAACTCGACGCTCAAATCTCCCCCGCCTGACGTATGAAGGCACCTGCTCCAGATCATTCTGCGGTCCCGGAAATCAGTTACAGTTTCGGGCTATATGTGCTTGACCCAGCCGATGGGACCCTGACGCGCGGTTCGGTGCGCGTGCGCGTACAAGAACAGCCTTTCCGGTTACTTGTTCTGCTTGTGGAACGCGCCGGGCAAATTGTTTCGCGGGACGAGATTCGAACTCGGCTTTGGCCTCAAAATACCTTTGTCGAATTCGATAAGAGCTTGGGAGTTGCCGTACTGAAGGTCCGGGAAGCGCTTGGGGACGATGCCGGCAATCCCAGGTTTATCGAGACTATCCCACGCCGTGGCTACCGATTCATCGCACCTGTGAAGGTTCAAACTTCACAGATTGCCAGTCACCCCACTCCCATTCCTGCGTTGCCGGCTTTATCCGTTCCCCGACCCAGCTGGTTTTCGACAAACCGTTGGTTGATGATTGCCATCCTCGTGGTTTTCCTGCTCGGCACTGTGTCGTACGTCCTCCGCCCGAGCCCGCGATCTCCCCTGAGTACCGCCGAGGCCTCAATTCCTCCAATACACGTGCGCCGCTCCGTTGCAGTGCTCGGCTTCCGCAATTTGCCCGGTAGACAAGATGACAATTGGCTCTCCTCAGCTCTCTGCGAAATGTTGAATACCGAACTGGCCGCTGGCGGAGATCTCCGCCTGGTTCCAGGAGAGGATGTGGCGCGGGCCAAGAGCGAAGTACCGCTCAGTGACGAAGATTCACTTAGCAAATCTACATTGCAACGTTTGCGAACCAATCCGGGTGCTGATGTGGTTGTAGTGGGCTCATACACGATGATTCCGGCGGATCCCAGGCGCAAGATTCGTCTTGACGTTCGTCTCCAAGACACTTCTGGTGGAGAAACGATCGCAGAGGAAGCCGTATCCGGTGACGAGAACGACCTTTTTAACTTGATCTCCGATTTGGGTGGCAAGCTGCGGCGAAATCTCGGTGTGGCTGCACCGTCTGAGGGAATCGAAATCGCCACCAGGGCCGCGCTACCGTCCAACGAAAAGGCGGCTCGCCTCTACGCGGAGGGGAGAGCAAGAATATGGGCATTCGATTACTTCGCCGCTCGCGATTTACTAAACAAGGCAATTGCTGCTGATCCTGATTTCCCGCTTGCCCACTCCGCTCTGTCTGATGTGTGGTGGCATACGGGCTACGACGCCAAAGCCCGCGCGGAAGCGCAACGAGCGCTCGAACTCTCGAATCATCTTTCCCAAGAGCAGCAGCTTCTCGTCGAGGGCCAATATCAAAGGACTGTCCAGGAATGGCCCAAAGCGGTTGAGACCTATCGCTCTTTGTTCCGCCTTTTCCCCGACAATCTGGACTATGGGATCCTGTTCGCCTCCGCCCAGATGCATCTCAGTGCGCCAGACTCGCTCCAGACGTTGGCCGTCTTACGCCACCTTCCACCTCCCCTTGGCGACGATGCGCGGATTGACATGACAGAGGCTTCCGCATGGATCAATCGAGACTTAACGAAAGCGCGTGCCGCGGCGAAGCTGGCAATCGAAAAGGCAACTGCAGCCGGATCGCCGGTGATTGTGAGTCGTACGTACGGGATTCTTTGCCAGGAAGAGCCCGCGATCGGAGCATCCGAAGAAGCAATTAGTGTTTGCAAAAGTGCCCTTGAAGCATCACTCGCCGCTAAGGATCCTAATGGCGAAGCCATGATGCGCACCGATCTCGCATCTCTCTACTATCTACGGGGGGACCTCACACAGTCTTCGGAAATGTTCCAGCAAGCAGTTAAGAAATTTCGCCAGGTTGGCAACAGTGACGGCGTTGCCACTGCGCTCAGCAATTTTGCCGCCACTCGCCTTTCCGAAGGCGATCTGATGGAAGCGAGAAAGTTGCTCGAAGAGGCCATTCCTGAGTATCAGGCCGTCGATGACAAGGAGGGAGTAGTCCTGAATCTTAACAACTTGGGAGACCTCTGGCGGCAAAGCGGTGAACTCGATAAAGCGGATGCGTCCTATCAGCAAGCTGAGCCCCTGGCGCGGAAAATTGAGGACAAAAATGCGACTGCCTATGTGCTCAGCGGTTTGGGCGACGTAGCGTTGGATCGAGATGATCTCGGCTTGTCTCGGAAGCGATACGAGGAAGCCCTTGCTCTTCGGAATCAAGCCGGAGAAAAACAGACCGCCGCGGAAAGCCGCGTCTCCCTGGCGAAGCTCGCCATCGAGGAAGGTCACGCTTCGGATGCCGAAACTTCAGCGCGCCAATGTAAGCAACAGTTTCAACAAGAACAACAAAAAGATGACGAACTGACAGCTAGCATCGTAATGATCGATGCGCTGCTTGCTCAGAAAAGACAAGGCGACGCGGAAAAAGAAATAGAAGCAGATCGACGCCTCGGCACAGAGAGCCAAAATGTTTCACTCCGTTTGGAGTTCGAATTGGTTTCAGGCCAAGTTCTTTTGGAATCTGCACATCCTGAGGCAGCAGATCCGGTATTGAGAAGTGTCCACCAAGATGCACACCGTGGCGGGTTCTTAGCCCTGGAGTTTGATACCGCGCTTGCTCTAGCCGAACTTGCGAACAAAATGAAGCGTACTGGACAAGCCCAAATTGAGTTGCATGCTTTGCAGAGGTCAGCCACTTCGAAAGGCTTTAGATTGGTGGCGCGCAAGGCACTCGAAGAAAGCGCAGATCAATAAAGGCCAAACGAGAAACAAATTCGAATTGATTTTTCGCTGCAACTCGTGAGCTTACCGAAATGGACTTTTCAACGGATCATTGATTGCTCTTTGTATATGGAGATTCGTGATAGGTCTAACACCTGCACCGAGGGTTCGAATTCTTCTCTCGGCCAAACATTGGTCCCATCCATCGTTGTCGATCTCATACTTCATCTTGGAGATGGATTAGCCTCCAAGCACCCGAGAAGCGCAACAATTTTCCATTCGCGAACTTCTACCCTTTCGACAGTGTTTGGTCACGAATCAAGATCACCTTAAAATTCATTTTTTACAGGCTGTTCAGTGAGTGCTGGCTAGAACCCAAGGCGCAGTGCAAACTGCACTTGGCGGGCAGTTCCCGTTCCTACTGGACCAATATTGATAGTCGAAGCAATCTGGCCGAAACCCTCGGCCGAAACGTCGGCGTTCGGTGATCCATACTGCGGGTGATTAAAGATGTTGAAAATGTCCGTTCGGAATTGTAGCTGTACGCGCTCGGTAATAAGGATCCTCTTGGAAACACCAGCATCGAACTGCCACGCTCCGGGCGCACGCAGCAGATTTCGCGGTGCATCTCCCCAAGTCCCAGGAAGAGGAGTAGCAAATGCAACTGGATTGATCCATGCCCCAATTGACTGGCCACCTGGCGGCGTCAAAGAAACTCCTGGAACCAGATCAGGACGTTGATTGTTGGTGTTGCCGTCGGGTGTATCCGAGGAACTTCGGTCGATCGTAACGTTTACCGGAAAGCCAGTCCGGGCGGTCAAGAGAGAGCTGACTTCCCAAGAGCCGAAAATCGTGCGGAGTGCTCCCGGAGTGCTCAAATACGGTTTGCCCGGACCAAATGGAAGTTCGTAGATTGCGTTGAAATTGAAAACGTGACGCGCGTCGAATGCCCCGCTCGCACGCTCGCATGCCATGCACCAAACATTCTGCGCAACCAGCGAATCGCCGTCGCCGCTACCGTTGGAGCCGTCATCGATTTCGTGAGACCACATGTAATTCGCGGAAAACAAGAATCCGCGCGAAAAGGACCGTTTCAGCGCAAGTGAAAGCCCCTGGTAACTGCTGTTATTCTCAGTCCCCCGCCAATCAACCTGACCGAAATCCGGATAAGGACGCGCTCCCGTCAGAGGATTAATTACGTTCACTTCGGACAGAGTCAGCAGATGCGTGCCCTTGCTGCCGACATAGGAAATCGTGGACACGAGTTGGTCTGGTAAAGCTTGCTGCACAGAGAATCCCCACTGCGTGACATAGGTATCTTTCCGCCTGCGATCCTGGGCCCGTGGAGAAATGATGCCGGTTGTGTTTTCGAGGAACGGATCGATGGGGAAAGCTAGATCGGGCTGTGACTTGTTCGACAGCGAATACCGGAGAACGATATTAGAATTCGGCAGGTTCTGGTCATCGAGTTGACCATCTTCGTGGTACATGCCGAAACCGCCGCGGATCACAGTCTTTGAATCGAATCTCTTCGGAGACCAAGCGAAGGCGATGCGGGGATCGATGTCAGCATAGTTGGGCTGACCAAAGCTTGCACCGACACCACAGAATCCCTCCGGGCCGCACGTAGCAAAATCAAAGGGATCAGAACGTCCATCGGCTTCGTGAAAAATTCCGAAGAAGCTGTAACGTGCACCGAGGTTAAGCGTGAGATTCGAACGGAGCTTAAACTCGTCCTGGATGTAGCCATAAACCTGCGTCTTGCGAAGGCCTAATATCGGCTGGGTAGATGTAAGGCTGGCACTACTGACCTGATCATTGACGAGCGCATCAATCGTGGGGAAGGAGATTTTTCCGTTCTCCGTGCTTCCTTGATTCATCTGTATGCGACGCACTTCGGCGCCGGCTTTAATGACGTGCTTCCCCTTGATCCAAGTCAAGTTGTCAATCCACGAAAAGGAGTTGCCTACGCCAGTGCTGACCCGATTGTTGTTCAACGTCGTGAACGGTGACGATATCGTGTAAACCAAACCGGTCGTGTTGACGTTCGTGTTGATAGCCGTGCTGCGGTTAAACCCGAACTTTACTTCATTAATCAGCGCTGGCGAGAACACATGCATCAGTTCAATCACGCTGTTTACGGGCGAAGAGGTGCTGTGAGTCTGGTCGTTAAGGTAGTTGCTGCCGCTGCCTAAGGGAACGTTGCTAACTGCTTCGTCAATCGTGGTGCGGACAAACGCCGTCGTCTTCTCGGAAAATCGATGATCAATCCGGAACATCCCCGAATCTTCGGTCGCAATTTGATTGCCTTCAGCAACGAACGTATCGGTGTTGGCGTCGTACGGCGTCTGACCATGTGGAAATCCGTTGACAATCGGTGTAAGTTGCGGCGATGTGGCAAGAATCTGGGCACGCAGCGCATCATTGGGCACAAAACCTGGTAGCGTTTGGCCTAGATTTTGCCGATATCCTTCATAAGACACAAAGAAGAACGTTTTGTCGCGGAAGATAGGCCCTCCGAGGGTTCCCCCGAATTGGTTGAGGTGAAATGGTGGCTGGTTCGGATTGAGATTGTCGATGGGCTGCCTTGCATCGAACACATCGTTGCGGAAGAACTCAAATACCCCGCCATGAAATGCGTTGGTTCCCGAGCTTGAAGTAACCGCCAGCTGGCCGCCTCCCGTGCCCCCGGCTTCTGCGGTTGCAAGCAACGGATCGACGCGAAATTCCTCAATCGTGCCCAGCGGAATTGCTAACCGTACATAAGGCTGCTGCGCCTGGTTGATAATGTTGGTTGCGTCAACCCCGTCGTAAGTGAAATTGTTATCGTCCCGGCCGCGCCCAGCGAAGCGCACAGATCGTTGGTTGCTGCCTCCCGTGTCGATCGCCGCCGGAACAAGTGTCGTCAGGTTCGCCCAGTTCCTTCCGTTCAGGGGAAGTCCCTCCGCCTGTTCACGGTCAATCGCCGCGCCCAGCGAGTTGGTAGTCTGATCCAAGAGAGGCTGTTGCAATGGCACTTCGACCCGCTCAGTTGGGCCACCGACCTTAAGCGACACATTCAGTGTTCTCGTCTTCGCCAATTCCTGAATCACATCCGCAAAGGTCTGAGGTTGAAATCCTTCGTGAGTGAAATTGACGGTGTAAAGACCGACAGGTAATTCTGGAATCACGTAGCTTCCGTCTTTCGAACTAACAGTCGTGCGACGAAGACCAGTGGAACCCTGGACAGCTATGATCCTCGTGCCCGCCAAGGCTAGACCTGCTGAATCCGTAACGGTGCCGTTCAGAGCGGTGCGGTCCACTTGGGCTAATCCGAGTCTGGTGAGCGAAAAGATCACCAACAATCCAATAAATATTCTGCAAGCTATGGATGACGATCCGGTGAGCCGCTTCAGTAGAGCTCGCATGCCACGGTAATGCATAAACGCTCCTCTTAAGGTTTTTTCCAAGTCACGGATCCTTCTACTGGGTTCGATTGAATTCTCACGCGCAGGATGACCGAAGCCGTTTCTGGGTCCGAAGAAGATGGAAGCCTATGCGAGCTGTGTTAACAGTGCGTGACCACTATATTAAACTATAAGGAAAAATTGTCTAAGCTATACCTAATATTAGAAATACTACTATCGTGAATAGTATTACCTAAGATAGTTGTGAATAGCGCCTACACCCGAGGAATCTTTCTTTAACATCTTGTTAAATCTGTGCACTGATAGTTGACCGATTACCTCCGCGGCCATAAATTTGGAAGGCCGTAGAAAAATTCTGGCGATTGGTTCACGTCATGGAAGAACTGCTCTCTTTTTCCGACGCCTCTCTGCGGGCCCAACTTGGACCTCTCGAGCAGAAAGTTCTCGATGCCGTCTGGTCATTGGGAACGGCTACCGTACGTGAAGTCGTGCGCGACGGAAAGCTGTGGCAAACCTATCCCACAATCATGACGACCATGGATCGGCTCTTTAAGAAAGGACTCCTGACTAGAGTTCCGGAGGGACGCGCATTTCGTTATTCTCCGCGATACACCCCTGAAGAGCTGGAGCGAGCCGAAGCAATTGGCGGGATCCGCCGGCTCTTGGGTTCGCAGAACGCATCCTTGCACCTTTCCTACCTGGTGCAAGAAGTCAGCGCTCAGGACGCCCGTTTGCTCGATGAACTGCACTCGCTGGTGGAGCGTCAAAGAGCTGCGCTCAAAAAGGAGAAATCGTGATCTTTGTTTTGCGTGCGATCATGGTTTCCCTCGCATTTTTTGCGGTACTGTACGGCTCCCTGTCTGTGTTGCTTTTGCTGACGTGGCAATGCCTGCGTTTGTGCAACTTGCAGAAATACGTTGGGGCGCACGGTCTGTTCGCGCTGCGTGTCGCTCCGTTTGTTGTTTCAGCGGGCATTTCCCTCGTTCTGACGTTGCCGTCTTTTCTACTGTTTGAACGGCATTCGCTGGATGAGGACCTGGGCACGTTTGTCCTCTGTGGCTGTGCAATCGTAGTCCTCGGAAGCGGCGTGTATCGCGTGTTGGCGGCAGAAGCACGCACTCGCCGCGTTGTTTCTGCGTTCCTGGAGGGCGTGGTCGGTCGGCAAGAGAATGCCGTCACTCCCACAATATTTTTGTCTCAAACCCTTACGCCGCTGGTGCTGGTCGGTGTACGCTCATCGCAAATTCTGATTTCCTCATCAGCCTGCAAGGTTTTGAGCGATGGAGAACTACGGGCTGCAGTTCGTCACGAAATGGCGCACTCCAGATCTCGCGATAATCTGAAAAAAGCAATCCTCAACTGCCTTCCTTTCCCATGTTCGGCCACCCTCGAAGAAGCGTGGCAAGAGGCTTCCGAACTGGCGGCTGATGACGGTGCAGTAGCGAGCCGCGATGAGGCACTAGACCTCGCGGCAGCATTGATAAAGCTTGCTCGCCATTTTCCCTGTCAAGCCCTGCCCGATCTGGCAACCGGGATCGTGAGCGCCGCCGGGTCCGTCGCTGGCCGAGTCGAGCGTCTGCTCGCATGGCAAGAGGGCTCTGCCAAGAATCCGAATCGATGGCGCCACATCATCGCGATAGCATGCATTGCCTTCGCCAGCTTAATGATGAAGCTTGGGCCCGCGTTGGTATTGGTCCATTCCCTTACGGAACGACTTGTGCCCTGATTCATCTGGTTTCCGCTATGTCCCACTCTCCAAATCCTGCCGTGCCGCGGCAAGTCGCGCCTCTACTTGCGTTAGCGACTCAGTTTCTCAGGGCTGGACGTCCCGCCGACGCAATCGCTCCCTTGCGCGATGCGGCGCTATTGGAGCCGCTCAACCCTGTCGTTCAGCACGATCTGGGTCTCGCCTGCCTCGAAATTGGCCATGTTTCTGATGCGATCGCTGCGTTGCAATGGGCCGTCAGCAGCAACCCGCGCTATGCCGATGCACATTTCCGTTTGGGAATCGCTTTGGAAAAGGTTGGCGACTTCGGTGCCGCAATTGTTGCTTACGACCGAGCCACTCAACTGCTCCCATCCCTGACTGAAGCATGGTTCCGCGCCGGCGCCTTGGTTTACGAACTGGGACATCGAGAGGAAGCAATTGGCTGTTTCCGCCGCGCCGCGGCGACCGGAGGTAGGACCAGTTTCGGCCGCTTGGGTAAGGCGAGAGCCCTCCTCACCGAGGATCGCAATCAGGAAGCCGAGCACGTACTACGAGAAACGTTGGTAGCCGAACCAACGAATGCCATGGCTTATGATTTGCTCGGCAATCTGCTTTCCGAGTGTGGCCGTTTCGACGAGGCCCGCGCATGTTTCGAGCGGGCGATTGAAATTGCGCCGCTACTCGCGGGAAGCTACTACGATCTTGTTCGATGCCGCCCAATCACTAGCGCTGACAACGGTATCCTTCATCGCATGGAAGCTGCCTTGGCAACGCCGGGGCTGGAAGCTGTGCAACGATTGCGGCTTCATCTCGCGATCGGCAAAGCGGCGGACGACCTTGGCGACTACGCTCAGGCCATGAAACATTTCGATGCCGCCGACGGCGTACGCCGAGGCGCTGCTACCTTCGATACGGCCGCCTTCTCTGTCGAGACAGAACGAATCATTGCCCGCTGCTCACGCGAGATGATGGCGCGAGCGTCCGAACTCGGCAGTTCCGATGCCACACCGGTATTCATCATCGGCATGCCACGATCTGGCACTACTCTGGTCGAGCAGATCATTTCCAGCCATCCCGAGGTCGCAGCCGGTGGCGAGTTGAATTTCTGGAACGAGCGCGGAGCATTGTGGCACCGCTCCGGTGCGGGTCGTATAGAAAAGGTATTTCTCACCAAAGCGATGGCAGACTACCTCGGTGTGCTGCGCGCCATCAATCCGACAGCTGCACGAGTGACCGACAAGATGCCCTTCAACTTCCTCTGGGCCGGGCTGATCCACTTGGCGTTCCCGCGCGCAACTTTCATCCACTGCTGCCGTGCTGCGGTAGACACTGCTCTTTCAATCCATCAAACTCACTTTCATTTGGGACTAGCGTTTCCGACAGGGGGAAGCGAATTGGTGGAGTATTTCCGTTGCTACCAGCGGCTTACCGAGCACTGGCGAAGCGTGCTGCCCGCGGATCGTTTTATCGAAGTCGACTACGAGGAACTGACGCGCACACCCGAACCAATTATTCGGCGCATCATTTCGGCCTGCGGCTTGATCTGGGACGACGCTTGCCTGCGCCATGAACGCAATCCACGCGCTGTAAAGACTCCCAGCAAGTGGCAGACCCGGCAGCCGATCTATCGCACATCAGTGGCGCGGTGGCGACGCTACGAACCGTGGCTCGGGCCCCTGAGCGCTCTTGTGAGTGAAGGGTCTTAAGCCCAGCCACTGGACCAACGACGGCTACGACCACCTGCTTCATCTCAATACGAAGTTAAGACAACACGCAAAACAGATTCTGTTTTGCTATTGAGAATTCGATCGTCCCATTCGCGAGCGAAACCTCAGCCGCTGTAACAGAAATTTCACATCATCTTCATACGCCCGTCACAAGTCGTCTGTTAAGGTTCGCGACAATGATCGCTGATCATAGTTCTACCCCGATGTCCCACCGCCTATCCCCGTTTACGTGTTGAAAATTCCAAAGAGGAGAACGGTACATGTCTCGCAAAGCGTCCCGATATCACTCTCGAAATTCTCGAAGAAAGCGACTACGGCCACTCGCTGGCTTGGTAGCGGCGGGCCTGTCCCTTCCTGGGCTTGCCGTTGCTCAGTCCAAGCTTTACCCAACCTACGTCACCGGTCCGCAGCCGAACGGCTCGTGGGTCGTCAGCAGTGGTCAGATCGTCAACCCCGCGGGCATGCAAGTTGACCTCGGCATCCGGGTTCGCGCCAAGGCCATTGCCCTGAACCCCAATCTTCGCACTCACACAGCAGCTGTCCTCACTTTGGGCGCGTCGGAGGCTGTCGAGGTATTCGACACCGAGACTGGTGTCGTCCTGCAGGACTACATCGCGCTCGGACGCGATTCGAGCGGTAGCTATAGCGGCATTGCCTACACAGCGGACGGCAAACACCTGGTGTTCAGCCAGGACAGCAGCAATGTCACGATCGCTGACGTCACTCCTGAGGGATTGCTGGAAGACAATGCCCAGATCAGCGTGCCGCCGAACAACTCCTTCATCACGTGCTTTCCGAACAGCCCGATTGGCGATTACGGCAGACCCTGCGGCACCTTTTATAGTACGGGTACTTCTTACCCCGGCGGCGTCGCACTTTCACGGGACGGCAGCAGCGCTTATGCCTTGCTGAACCAGAACGATACTCTCACCAAGATCGATCTGAACGCGAAGACGCAGGGTGTGCAGATCCGCGTCGGCAACGCTCCGCACAGCATCGTGATCAGCCCCAATGGCACGACCGCTTATGTAAGCAATGAGGGTGGACGGGCCGCCACCGAGGCAGATTTCCAGATCTACTCTGCTGGCACGGAAATCGTGGCCGACCCTGTGGTGGGCGCCGCGATTACCGGTACTGTTTCTGTCGTTGATCTACCGACGATGACGGTCACAGGCAACATTTCAACCGGTCTGCACCCAACCGGGATGGCGTTCTTTGGACGCTTTCTGTTGGTCGCCAATACCTACAGTGACAGCATCTCGGTTATCGACACCTCCACCAATCTGTTAGTGAAAACGATCAACCTTTCGTTGCCGATCGGTGCACCTGGCCAGGGTGCAGCTTATGGCGCGGCGCCCAACTCAATCTCCGTCGACGCGAAGAATGCTGTTGCTTACGTTGCCCTTTACAACGCCAACGCAGTCGCGGTGGTCAATCTCAAACCGACCGCAAAGAATGCCGTACTGGGATTGATCCCGGTTGCTTATGCGCCGAGTTCTGTCGTGTTCGATGTGGCCAGTAACTCAATCCTCGTTGCCAATGACAAGGGCATCGGGACGCGTTACTCGTTTGAGTGCGACTACGGTGTCTGCGACTACAACACCCACCAGGACAATGGCACGGTTAGCATCGTCCCAGTGCCAAACAGTGCGACTTTGACGTCCATGACAAAGCAGGTTTTCCAGAACAACCACTGGGATCTGCTGCAAAATATCGAATCGGCTGGCGGTGGTAATCCGCACACAAAGCCGGTCGCAATCCCTGCGAGGATCGGCGATCCGTCGCTGATCAAACACGTGTTTCTGATCATCCGTGAAAACCGCACCTATGATCAGATGCTGGGCGACGTGGCCGCCGGAAACGGCGACGCCTCGTTGGCTGTGTTCGGCGGTCAAGACACGCCCAATGCGCACGCGCTGATTCAGCGCTTCCCACTCCTCGACAACTTCTACGATCCAAGCCGTCAGTCCGCGGACGGTCACCAGTGGATCGCAGAAGCGATGGCGCCCTACGCCGACGACATCCAGTCGCCTGACTGGGTCCGAAGCTATCCAGGCGGGAACGCAGGTGATGCTCTCGCATACCAGAAGAAGGGCTTCCTGTTCTCAGAGGCCGCTGCCGCCGGTGAGACGGTGAAGATCTACGGCGAATACGTCGAAAACGACACGTTCTTGCAGCCGAATGGCTCTACGCAAGAACCCAGCTGGAGCGATTTCTACGCCGACTCGCAGTGCTTCGAAGGAGGGCCGGATTGCGGACCGCCAGGAACGAAGGGCGAGACGACGCTCTACTTCCAGAATACGGTCCAGGCGGAGTCTTCCGTCCCGGCCGTGTATCTGCACCTCATCAAGAACTTTCCACAGTTCGATCTGGGCATTCCCGATCAGTTCCGCGTTGATCTGTGGCTGCAGGACTTCAACGCTGATGTCGCAGCCGGTACGGTGCCCAATTTGACCCTCCTGTGGGTCATGGACGACCATACGGGTGGTCCGCCGACCCCAGACGCTGAACAGGCGGACAACGATCTGGCCGTTGGCCGCATTATCGACTACATCAGCCATAGCCCCGTTTGGTCGAGTTCGGCGATCTTCATCGAAGAAGACGACGCGCAGAACGGCGTCGATCACATCGATGGTCACCGCAGCCCGGGCTATATTGTCAGTCCATACACCGTGCAGGGTGGACCGACTGACCATACCTACTACACGCAAGTCAACATGACTCGGACGATCGAGCAGATCCTCGGCCTACCTCCGATGAACCAGTTCGACCTCGTCGCATCGCCGATGAGGACGGACTTCACCAACACACCGCCCGAGTCGAACTTCCAACCGTGGAACCATGTCCCCAATCAGGTCGCGCTGAATCAGGGCGTTACGCCTGGTGCGGTGAACCCGAACGAAAGCCATAAGGTGAGGGACTTGAGGGCCGCTTGGATGAAGAAGAAAGCGCAGGTCTTCGCTGGCAAACTGCACAAGCCCGACTCCGAAGATCCGGACACCGTGAACCATTACAACTGGTACATGTCGACCGGATTTACTCGGCCCTATCCTGGTGAGACGACCGTTCGTCCACCGAGCGAGTTCAATCGCCCGGCACCTACCAAGGTTGACGACGACGACTAACAGACGGTCGATTGCAACAATTGCCCTCTCCTCGACAATCGGGGAGAGGGCATTTTGTTTTGGAACTTTGCAAAATTTCTCTTGCGGCTGGTAGCGGCCACCCGAAGTAGCAGGTTGATAACGCCTTGATTGGGGCGTGAGAGATGTATCGGCCCAGTACAAGAGGAGAGCTAGTCTTATCTCATTCCCTTCAACTCTGATCTGGCATATCTACAGAGGCGAGAGTTCATCCTCACGTTCTTCTCTGTTGTGAGGTGTGAGCTTCTTTTCCAAAAACTTTCGTGCAAGATCCTGTCCCCCTAAGCCAAACGCGATGGCCAAACCAAGCATCGCGGCGCCAAACACCGTCGCGAATGCGATGAGCATCGTCTGCTCCGCTACGCCAAGCACCTCGAAGGTCATCGACAGCGAAAAAATGACGATGATAAATCGCACCGCGATGCTCAACATACGCGACGAGCGAAAATTCGCGTTTACAGCGGTAAGGAGCGCCGCGCGCGACAGGAAACTAGCCGCCACCAGTCCAAAAAACAAAATGACGCAAGCTGCGAACAATCGAGGCAGGAAAAAGAAGAACCTCGAAATGTATTCCTGTAAGCCTGCGATTCCCAAAACGCTTACGCCCAAGAGAACGAAGCCGATCCATGCAATCCAGAATACGAATCGACTAGCGAGTTCGGTCGCAGAAGGTAGAGCGGCCTGGTGGAGAAGTTGTGTGGCACCGGCATTTTCCGAAAGTTTTGAAAACTTGGTCAGACGCAAAAGGCTACGTACAAGTAGCTTTAACAGGTAGGCGATGACCCATCCGATCAAAGCGATGATGAGCATCACAATCAGCCGAGGAAGGTAGTGAGCGATATCCCTCGCCATCTGCTGGAACGCTTGTGTCAATTCGTTCACGATGATTTCACGCATGGGCTTCTCACTTTCTCTCTGCCCAGATTTGGAGCAGAAACGGCTTCAGTCGTTCGAAGTGGACGCACAGAGACTCCTCACGTCGTTCAATCTCTTCTTCGGAGCCATCCCGGTTTTCGATGATATATGTCAGGCTTCTGCCACGATAAAGTGGGACGAGGGCCTGAATGATGTGGTCGCGGTTGATGGTGGATTTGTGATAAGACGCGGCGAACTCGAAAACAGTCCGCGTCCACAACTCCTCCGGATAATCAAACTCGTCGATGCTGAGCCCGGCAATGTGTCGGAGCTCGGCATGCAAGGATGGCGAGAGGATCGAACCCAGAACCGGCTCCAGCTGAGCAACACCACTCGCAAACACATCGAGTAAACGCTTCCGGTTGATGCGAACCGTTTCATCCACGAGAGGGCTCGCTGCACCAAAGGTGGGGACTGGCTGGGATTCGCTTACTGCGCTCCAGACGGGGAAATTCCCATCCAGCGAAGCGAACAAAGCACCCACAGTTCTTCGCACTGCCGCAACCATATCATGCACGGCTCGAGACGAAGGATGCTTGACTCCCAGGAAGGACTGACACACACGATACTTCCCCGTGAGGGCAAAAATCGTGAGCGAGATTTCCGGGCCCATCTTGGCCCAATCCTGCTCGATGCCTCCGTTGTTCAGAAAATCCCCAACGAGCCGGCCGGAAACTGCAAATTCCGGGCCATACGGTTCCCGAATGCGACTCCCGTATATCGCACGAGTCATGGGGTAGAGCAGGTTGCGCACGAGAGTTCCTTCGAATCGTTGCCTCTGATAGATGGGGCAGACGATATCAAAGTTGTCGTAATAAGCGGGCCGTGCGAGCCGTTGCAGCCAGTCGGGTTCGATCGTAGTGGTCTCAGGAGAAACCAATACGCAAGTTTTTGCGCGCAGCAAGTCTGCGCCGGCAAATATTGTCTGGAGCGCTTTGGTTGGGTCAGGGACCCGGCCGTAGCGAACGCCGATGGAGTGCAGGGTACGTAATGCATACACTTTTTGGTCGCGGCGCAAGTCATCGATCGAAGCGTTTTTCACTTGTTCGATCGTGTCGTCCTGTGAACCGCCATCGGCATTGATAATGGCCACTCGTTCGCGCGGAAAACACTTGAGGATTCCCGCCTGAATCGCCGCGATGACAGGCCGGATGGTGCGCGCGTTGTTGTGAGTGGAAAGACCAACAACGATGTCCACCTCTCCGATGTTGATCAGTTGACGAAGAAATTCATCCGTCAAAAGATTCTCTTCGGCCAATTCAAACTCCCGAATCATGGTTTGCGCCATCGAATCGCGATGACGTCACCCCAGACTAAATCCTGCGCAGCCGGAACCAATAAAACTGGTAGGGGCCCATGGTTAGAAGATACGGCAGGTCGCCGATTCGAGGGAAGATGTTGCCGCCGAACATTTCAATCAAAATGTTTCCCTTATATCGGCGCAGATCAAGTTCCACTGCTTGCGCGGAACTTGAGAGGTTATTTACAACCAGAATTGTCTCCTTACCCAACTGCCGAACGTAAGCCAAAATCCTATGGTTGGCAGGGTAAAGAAATTCGATCGATCCGGACCCAAAGACGGGATTGGAACGACGGATTCCAATGATATGCCGCATCCACGACAGCAGTGAATGTGGGGAGCGCTTTTGCGACAACACATTGACTGCCTGATAGCCATAGACTGGGTTCAGGATTGGAGACGAATAGAGTCGCTCCGGATCGGCTGCAGAAAATCCTCCGTTCCAGCCGCCGTTCCATTGCATTGGAGTTCTGACACCGTTGCGATCGCCAAGATAAACATTGTCTCCCATGCCAATCTCATCTCCGTAGTAGATGATGGGAGTTCCAGGCAAGGACATCAACATTCCATTCATCAGCTCGATCCGGCGCCGATCATTGTCAAGTAGCGGAGCCAGACGCCGTCGAATTCCGAGATTCAACCGCATCGCCTTATCTCGCGCGTAGATGTCGTACATGTAATCGCGCTCGACATCGGTAACCATCTCCAGCGTCAACTCGTCATGATTTCTGAGGAAAAGGCACCACTGGCACGCAGCAGGAATCTCCGGCGTCTGCTGCAGAATTTCAGTAATCGGCTTGCGGTCCTCAAGGCGAACTCCCATGAACATACGGGGCATCAGGGGGAAATGGAACGCCATATGAAATTCGTCGCCATCGCCGAAATATGGACGGAGGTCGGCAGGCCATTGATTCGCCTCAGCGAGCAGCATCGTACCTGGGAACTCTTCATCGATTCGCTTACGAAGATCTCGGATGATGGCGTGGGTTTCGGGCAGATTCTCACAATTGGTCCCTTCGCGCTCGATCAGGTAGGGAACAGCATCCAGCCGAAACCCATCGACGCCAAGTTGCAGCCAAAATTTCATCACCCGCCACATCTCTTCTTGCACTGCGGGATTGTCATAGTTGAGGTCTGGCTGATGACTGAAGAAGCGATGCCAGTAGTGGGATTTGGAGATCGGATCCCACGCCCAATTCGACATCTCTGTGTCGACAAAGATGATTCGAGTCCCGCGATACTTGGAATCAGAATCACTCCATACATACCAGTCGCGTTTCGGATTGTCTCTGGAACTTCGGGATTCCTGAAACCAGGGATGCTGATCGGAAGTATGGTTCAAGACCATTTCGATGATGACGCGAATCCCACGTTGATGCGCGATTGAAAGAAAAGTTTTAAAGTCCTCAAGCGTCCCGTAGCTGGGATGAACAGATTTGTAATCGGAAATGTCGTAGCCGTCGTCTCTGAGAGGAGACGGGAAAAACGGCATCAACCAGACGGCGCTGACACCAAGCTCGTGCAGGTAGTCCAGCCGTTGGGCCAGGCCAGCGAAATCGCCGACACCGTCCTCATTGGCATCCGAAAAGGTGCGTACATGCACTTGATAAATGATGGCGTGCTTGTACCAGCTTGCTTCGGCCTTCAGTGACAACCAATGCCTCCCGATGAGCAGCCTTCGGTTCAAGGCGCAGTCAGTAGAATACAGCGTTCAAAGGTAAACCCGGCGTTGAGACGCAATCGCGAGAGTCAGCGATCGTAGAGCTCGACCATTTCGTGCAAGCGTCGCGCCAGGTCCGGCGTCAGTGCTCCAGCCCGAAAGCGCCAACGCCAATTTCCCTTCGCAGTGCCGGGAAGATTCATTCGCGCCTCGCTCCCCAGGCCAAGCACATCTTGAAGCGGGATGATCGCGAGATCGGCAATCGAAGAAAGAATAGTTCGGATCATGACCCAGTGAATCGGCTCCTCTTTCAAGTTCAGATATGCGCGACCAAATGCGTGTTCTTTGGCAACTTCTTCAGGAGTGCGGGTGCTATCACGAGCCCCGGTACTGTTCCACCATCCAACTGTGGTGTCGTTATCATGCGTGCCGGTGTACACTGCGAGTTCCCGTTCGTAATTATGAGGACGGAAAGAAGGGCCTTGCGGATCTTTGCCGAACGCGAACTGCAGGATCGCCATTCCTGGGAAGCGGAACCGACGGCGGATCGACTCCACTTCCGGGGTAATCACGCCTAAATTCTCCGCAATGATGGGGAGATCTCCGAACTCACGTTCCAGAACCGCGAAGAAGTCAGCCCCTGGGCCCTTCACCCAGCGTCCATTGATTGCGGTCGTCTCGTTTCCTGGAATTTCCCAGTAAGCTTCGAATCCCCGAAAATGATCGATACGAATGGCGTCGTACAACTCCAGGACGGCACGGAAACGCTTGACCCACCACCGATAGCCGGTCTCTTGAAGACGGTCCCAGCGGTAAATCGGATTGCCCCAGCATTGGCCAGTTGCGCTGAAGTAGTCGGGAGGAACGCCCGCGATCGTAATCGGTTGGCCGTTCTCAGAAAGCTGAAAATATTCGCGGTTCGTCCAGACATCGGCGCTATCGAGAGCGACATAGATTGGAAGGTCCCCGATAATGCGAATCCCTGCGTTGTGCGCATAATCCTTCACTTCACTCCATTGACGGAAGAACTCAAATTGCCAGTACTGCACCGCGAACACAGATTGCTTCAAACGACTGGTCGCGGCGCTCAAGGCGTCCGGAATGCGTCGCGCGATATCCGGAGGCCACTGGTTCCAGGCAATTCCACCTTGCTCTTGCTTGCATGCCATGAACAGAGCGAAGTCCGGCAACCATGAGGAGTTTCTTGCACAGAATTTGTCAAATGCACGCCGATCGTCCCCGCACGCCTCACTTCTAAAAACTTCGGCGGCTTTGCTCAGGAGTCGCGCCTTCCAGCGGATGACGCCCTCGAAATCAACGGCGTCTTGTGAAAAATCTTGGCATTCTCGCAGGTCAGAGGCATCGAGAATTCCCCGGCTCCGTAGTTTCTCAGGACTGATTAAAAGATGGTTACCGGCGTAGGCAGAGAAACACTGAAAGGGCGAATCGCCATATCCCGTCGGATTGAGGGGCAGAACCTGCCACAACCCCTGACCTGCATCCTTAAGAAAATCAACGAAGGCAAACGCTGCCGGCCCGAAATCACCAATGCCGAACGGACCAGGAAGAGAGGTCGGATGAAGCAGCAGGCCACTGGCGCGAGGCAGTCGCATGGAAAACTTAGATGCCATTTCCTTTGCAGAAGAATGATCGAAGATCTGACATGTCGGTCAATCTCGATGGTTTTTGATTCACTACAACTGTAGTGGCCAAGCCCGCCGATCCGATGCCTCACCAAGATTCATACGAAATCAACGTCCCACTCGACGTTAGGAATACGTTAACTCCAACAGACACGGCCGCAGTGCTAAAATTCGCCTTCCGTATTCGATCCAACCAGGAGATCTTCGTGAAATCGTTGCGCTCATTTGTTTCATTTGTCCTTCTGCTTACGTTGGTGCAATTCGTTATCGCTCAATCTGCGGAGGAAGCTGCTTCCGCAAACCCCGCCCACATGCTACTGGGGTATACGCCCCACGCCAGCGCGGTCGAGCGCGATCTCGAAAAGAAATTTCAAGACACGGTAGTGGCGAACAATATTCGCGAGAGCATGCGGCGCCTTTCGGCGCGCCCGCACAACGTTGGTTCTCCGTATGACAAAGACAACGCCGAGTGGATCCTGGCCCGCTTCAAAGAATGGGGATTTGACGCACACATCGAGAATTTCGACGTTCTCTTCCCGACTCCGAAGGAGCGCATTGTAGAGCTCGTGGCTCCCACAAAATTCCGTGCCAAGCTGCAGGAGCCAGTGCTTTCCGTCGATCCCACGTCGAATCAAACTTCCGAACAGCTCCCGACCTACAACGCTTACTCCGCCGATGGCGATGTTACGGCGCCCCTCGTTTACGTAAACTACGGCAATCGCGAAGACTATGAAGAACTCGACCGCATGGGAATCTCCGTCAAAGGCGCGATTGTCATCACCCGTTACGGCTCGGGATGGCGTGGCATCAAGCCAAAAGTGGCCGCCGAACACGGCGCGATTGGATGCCTTATCTATTCCGATCCGCGCGGCGACGGCTTTTTCCACGGGGACGACTATCCCACAGGCGGATGGCGTCCTCGCGATGGCGTGCAGCGCGGAAGCGTGATGGACACCGACTATCCCGGCGATCCTCTGACACCTGGTATCGGCGCAGTTCCGGGCGCCAAGCGTCTCGATGTCAAAGACGCCAAGACAATCACAAAAATTCCCGTTCTGCCCATCTCGTACTCCGACGCTCAGCCCCTGCTCGCCGCTCTGCAAGGCCCCGTAGCACCCGAGGCATGGAGAGGGGGACTTCCCATGACCTATCACATTGGTCCTGGCGCGGCGCGCGTGCATTTGAAAGTTGCGTCGAATTGGGACATCAAGCCGTTGTATGACGTCATCGCCACACTGAAGGGTTCTGAACCTGAGCAGTGGGTCATCCGCGGCAATCATCATGACGCATGGGTTAACGGCGCCGATGATCCCATCTCCGGCCAAGCCCCCATGCTGGAAGAAGCGCGTGTGTTGGGTGGATTGCACAAGCAAGGCTGGACGCCAAAACGCACCATCATTTACTGCGCGTGGGACGGCGAGGAACCGGGGCTTCTGGGCTCCGTTGAGTGGGTCGAAACTCATGTGGAGGACTTGCGAAAACATGCGGTCACCTACGTCAACTCCGATAGCAGTTCGCGTGGATATCTTTACGTCGGCGGCACACAAGATCTGCAAGCCGTCGTTGGCGCCGTGGCCCACGACATCACTGACCCAGAAAAAAACATTTCTGTCTTCGAACGCGCCCACCTTCGCGCCATCATGCACGCCAAAGACTCCGAAGAAAAAGGGAAACTCCGCAAGCGCAAGGACCTCGTTCTCGGTGATCTCGGCGACGGTTCCGACTTCACCGCTTTTCAAGACTTCGCAGGAATCTCATCCCTCAATGTTGGTTACGGAGGCGAGGACGAAGGTACACAATACCATTCCATCTACGACGACTTTTACTGGTATACACACTTCGCTGACAGGGATTTCGCTTACGAGCGAGCTATGGCTCAAACCGCCGGATCAATCGTGCTCCGCATCGCCGATGCCGACCTGCTTCCATTCGATTACGCTCCCCAAGCCGACGCCATAGCCAAATACGAATTCGAACTCGAAAAGCTGCTGAAAGACAAGCAAGAAGAGATCACCGAGCGGAATTTGGAAATTCAGGAGGGCGCCTTCACGGCAACGGCCGATCCGCACAAAACATTTGTGCCTCCTCCGGCCGAATCGGTTCCGCCTTACATGAATTTCGCTCCGATGAAGAATTCCATTGAAGCGCTGAAAAAGTCTGCAGAGCGATATTCAAAAGCGCTTGCCAAATTCCGCAATGCCACGGACGCCACAGTTTCTGCTTCTTCGTTCGAGACCGTGAATGCCGATCTGCTCGGTATCTCGCGGCTCTTCCTGAATGAAAAAGGTCTTCCAGAGCGCCCGTGGTTCAAGAACCAGATCTACGCTCCTGGTGCCTACACTGGATACGGCGCCAAGCCGGTCGCCGCCGTCCGTGAATACATGGACGAAAAAAAATGGAAAGAAGCCGACGCACAGATTCCTATGGTGGCAGATGTAATCGATCGCGTTTCCGCAGGAATCGACAAAGCCGCGGCAGACCTGGAGAGTGCCGTCGGAAAATAATTTCTACGATTCGAAATCTCCCACGTCGTGGCCTTGCAAACGGGTGGATCTCGCAACGCGAGTCCCCACCTCCACTAAATGTCAGGTCAGTTCGAAGCGCCCACAAACTGCCTGTTTGACTATTTGTGGCAATTCGCGCTGACCCATTTCGATGTGAAGCTGGAATCAAACTGCAGGTCGTGGCCGCTACCGCTAACGGTCCCATGTGACGTGCCCTTAACGTTACCCTGATCCACTACTACGATGTCCAATGCACCGGTCGCGTTCATCCCCTCGGTGACGCAACTGTACTTTCCCTTAGCCTCAGTACTTGTCGAAGTCTGGATAGTGTAGGTACATTCGCCCTTGCCCTCTCCAAAATCCGGCGACTTTTCCAGGTCCTGCTTCGTCACGCAGCTTTTCGATGTGGATGTACTTCCCGCAGGGTTGGACTTCATTCTCTGTTCGAGTCTTGCTCGTTGTTCGGCGGATAACTTATCGAGCATGCCCGGTGGTATTGGCATTTCCCCAGCCACCTTGTGCGTAACCGTCGTTTCCCATAGGCCCGGCTTGACGTTCAAGGGCTGCAACTTAGCCAGTGTGTGGTCGCCGGATGAGAGTTGCGAGCCTGGGCTTCGAGTCTGTCCTTGCAGGCTGATGGTCAAAGCAAGAGCTATCGAACAAGCCGTTACGATGCATTGTGAATGAGTGTTGAGACTTTTCATGTTTCCTCCTCCGTGGTGCTGCGCCATTTATCACTCGCGTGTGCAGCACTGGTCAAAGGAAACACCGATGAATCCTCTCTTACACCGGAACCTCTTTCGATTGAGGTGCATACAACGATTGCTGACACGCCTATGCGGGGATGCTATGATTCCAGCCACATTTCTGGGGATGGGGTGATGGACGCTGGGGTAGGGTCAGGTAATCTCTTCCGTTTCGGGACGTTTGAAGCTGATTCCACCGAGGGCACGCTCACTCGTAGCGGCATTCGCGTAAAAATTCAGGAGCAACCATTCCGCCTCCTGTTGTTGTTGCTGGAGCGGCCCGGCGAAATTGTCAGCCGGGAAGAATTAAAGCAAGGTCTTTGGCCGGAAGGAACTTACGTTGATTTCGACGGAAGCTTAAATGTCATCCTGAAGAGGCTGCGGGCCTCGATCGACGACGATCCTGAGAATCCGCGATTCATAGAGACTGTTCCACGCCGCGGTTATCGCTTCATTGCGCCGGTTTCAATTGCCGATAGAACTCCGCTAATTTCCTCTCTGACTCTCGCTAGTCCGCCTTCGCCTGTCCCCAAACCAGAGTCTCCTCTCACACAGGCACCCGTATCCCAGCCCATTCCGGAAGCTCAACGTTCTCGCGGCAACATCCTTTATATATATGGATCCGTTCTTACTGTTGTCGTTTTGAGCATCATCGGGTGGCAGTTGCGGCCTCGATTCATGCATGATGCAGGACTGCTGGAGCGGAACAGCGCGCCGGTTCAGATGCGCAAGTCAGTGGCTGTTCTTGGTTTTTCGAATCTCTCCGGTCATTCCGACGATCTTTGGCTTGCGACTGCACTTTCGGAAATGTTGAGCACCGAATTGGCTGCAGGAGAAAAACTACGGCTTGTTTCAGGCGAGGATATTGCAAATGTTCGCAGTTCATCGCCCTGGATAAACACCGATACTCTCGATCGAAATACCACTTCTCGCATTGGAAATGCTCTGAATAGCGATGTTCTCGTCCTTGGCTCCTATATGACCATCGGAACAGGCGAGCGCAGCCAGTTGCGGCTGGATGTCCGCCTGCAGGACGCGCGCACCGGAGAGATATTGACGGAAGCCGCAGAGGTTGGCAGCGCTCAGGACCTGTTCCATCTCATATCGCGGGTGGGGACCAAGTTGCGCGACCGCTTGGGCGTGGGAGATTTGCAGGGAACCGATCAAGCCGGAGTGCTTGCTTCCTTACCGCTGGATCCAGAGGCGGCGCGTTTGTATGCGCTGGGAATTGCGAAGCTGCGCAAGTTCGACGCATTGGCGGCGAAAGATCTCTTGCAACAGGCAGCAAATGCGGACCCGAAGTTTTCGCTCGTCCACAGCATGCTAGCCACCGCCTGGGCGCAGCTTGGATACGAAGAGAAACGCAAAGAAGAAGCCAAGAAGGCGCTGGAACTTTCACTCGACCTGCCGCGTCCCCAGCGCATGCTGGTGGAAGCGGAATATTACGAGAGCATCGGACAGCTTGAACAGGCCGCATCCACCTATCATGCCCTTTTCGAATTGTTCCCCGACAATGTCGATTACGCCTTACGCCTCGTGTCTCTTCAGGGCCGCTTGGGTGAAGGTAGCCAAGCCCTGCAAGTCATTCAGCAGTTGCGCAAATTGCCCGCGCCATCCTCTGACGACCCAAGGATTGATCTGGCAGAGTCGCGGTCGATAAAAGACAACAAGCCCGCCGCTCTTGTACTGATCCGAAGTGCAATCTCCAAAGCTTCTGCCCGGCGGGAGAACCTGGTGTACGCCGTCGCCAGAAAGGAAGAATGCATGGTGATGTTGTACGGGGAACGACCGGCTGAAGCCGTATCGTCCTGCGAGGAGGCATACAACATATTTGTCGCGGCAGGAAATCGTGTCGGAGCGGCCGATGCCATGCGACTCATGGCGGATGGGCTGGGCACACAAGGCCATTACGAGCAAGCCATTGCGGCTTATAGTCGGGCGCTGGCCGTACTGACGGGCCTTGGTGAACATGAAAAAACCGGGGCCATTTTGAACAATATGGCAATTAACTTCGCGAACGAAGGGGATTTGGATCGCGCCGAGCAGTTGTACCGCGAAGCGAAAACACATTTCGATCTTGCAGGCGATAAGGCGGGCGCCCTCGCCGCAATGGTGAACACGGCCGACATACTCTATGCGCGCGGCAACCTGCCGGGTGCATCCAGGTTGTACCAGCAGACATTGGATCTTACCGCGACTATAGAACATGGTGACTCCGGATACGCGCTGTACCGAATGGCCGACCTTAAGTTAGCCGAGGGGAACGTACACGAGGCGAAACAGTTCGCCCAAGAGGCCATCGATTCCATGCGTTCGGTGGAAGGGGCCTATCAGTATTTGAGCGGAGCCATAGTGGAGCTGGGATCGGCGATGCAAGCGGAAGGTGATCTGTCCAATGCGCGCCAGCAGTTTCAGCAGGCGCTCGCACTGCGTCAAAAGATCGAAGCTCTCGAGCTGGTAGCGGAAAGCCAGGTTGAACTTGCTGGAGTAGCAATCGAGGATGGGCATCCTGAGCAAGCGGAGCCGTTGCTTCGCAGCGCCCTGGCAGAATTCGATAAGGAAAAGAGCGACCCAGATTCCAGCAGTGCGTACGCGATATTGAGCCGCTCGCTCTTGATGCAAGGGAAATTAACGGAAGCACGGGAGGCGAGCAAGCGTGCCGTTGATCTGAGCCTGACAAGTTCTGATCCGTCGCTAAAGCTACCCGCAGAAATTCAGCAGGCGCGGGTGGACATGGCTGAAAATGACGCGTCAAGCATCTCTGCAGCTCTCAAGAGACTGCAATCGGTTATAGCAACCGCCAAAAAGCTGGGTTACTACAGCATCGAAGGGCAAGCTCGGCTTGTGATGGGCGAATTGCAGCTCAAAGTAAGTGCTTCCCTGGGTCAAAGACAGCTGAAAGCATTGGCGTCTGAATCACGTAACCGCGGGCTGGGACTTCTCGCCCGTCAAGCCGAGTCCGCCGTCGGTAATGCCACGGTTGTTGCGCAAGACGCTACCCGCTGATTCCTTTACTACCTTTCCAATAGCGAGCAGTGCTTTCCCCCTGAATTTCCCGTGTCATGAGTCATGCCAACTGATTCAGCCACTTGGGCTTAGTCCGTCACACCCGTTTAAGTTGCGTTTCCGTTGACCCATCACAATTTGCAGTTCATTTTCGTCGCATGCACGCCGTCGATCGGCTGTGCGTGATGGGGAGGGCTGTGGGGCCGTCTGAGATCAGGGGGATCGGCTTCGCCGAATTCAGTGCGGCCCCTCGACCTAAACACACATTTTGGGGGAACTCTAGTGAGTCAAAAATCGATGCGCCATCGCATTGCAGATTTCATTCTCGTCGCCTTGTTAAGTGCCCCTACCATTGGGGCACAGACCGCGCACCACGCGCCGTCTTCGCCGGCAAGAAGTCCGATGTCGGCCGTAGCTGAAGCGCCGACTCCAATCACTGCTCCAAACGCCGGCGACGTTGAAGGCTTCGTCTATTGGGATGTAAACGCAATCACTCACAATCCAGCTGGATCTTGCAGTGGCCTCGCGGTCAATGTGACCGGCGCAGGAACCTCGAACGCCCTGGTCCAGGCTGGCAACCACTTCAAATACGCAGGACAAGTGAAGGCATTCTTATACGGCGGCAAACAGACCATCTACGACGTTTGCATTTACGCCTACGATCACTTGCCGGTCGGACCAGCACTGCAAGCTCAATTGGTCGTCACTCAGCCTAGCGCGTTTTCTCAGAGCGTCGCGGCTCAGACCCCGACGGTCTCCAACATAAAGATCATCAACGGCCAGTGCAACATGCTGCCGGCAGTTACGCCTTCTTCCGTCTCGGACCTTACAAAAACCTGGGGCTCATGTCAGAACCGGGCTTTTGACGTCAATTTCTCACTGGCGCCGTCCGGCGGTTCGGTAATGGCGAGCGCACCAGCCGGCGGAATGTTATCGAATGTCAACAACGGCACCGCGACCCCAGGTGGGGGACAGTCGTCCGCACGCGGAATGCTGTCTGGCGTAAATAACGGCACTGTGAATCCGGGTTCCCAGCAACGAACTTCATCCGGAACACTCGCCGCCGTAAAGCCTGGGCCTATTTCTAATACCAGCAAGACGCCCGGACAGCCCGTATCGGCGAAACCCAGCTCGGCGACGCTCAGAAATGCCGATGTCATCAGTCTGGTCAAAGGCGGAGTTCCGGACTCTGCAATCGTCAACCAGATCAGATCTTCGAACAAGCAATTCGATTTCTCCGCACAGGGCTGCAATGCGCTGAAGCGAAGTCGTGTCAGCCCAGGCATTTTGGACGCGATGGGAGATGGCAGCGTTCGCCCGTGCTTCACCGGAGGCGTTCGCACAGCGGGGAATGGCGCAGACGATCTGAACCCGCAGCCATTTCCGCCCAAAAGCATGCCGAACCGGACGGGCTCGAAAGTACTAATGTCCGCCGCAGAGCAAACGCCAAGCAGCGTACAACGTGGAAAAACTCTGGCGAGCCATATCCGGCTGGTGCCCGGACCAACAATCAAAATTTCTAATGCTGCCCGGCGAGCGCTTGATCCGAGCATAACGGCCACCATTCAAAGCCAAAGTGTAGAGACACACAACGCTAGAGTCGTTCTCGCGAGAGGACTATCGAGAAGCAGCAACACTCCGATAGGGCCGATGCACACGATGGATGGCACGACTCCTGCGACTGGCGGATCGACGCCGCCGGGCGCTAACCCAACTGGAGGTCAGCCAGGCTCTTCGACTGGCTCCGGCGGATCCTCGGGTGGTTCGGGGCTGCAAGTTGCAGGAAACCCGCCTTCGCAGCCCGGGAGCGGTTCATCGAACTCATTCCTTCAGCAGATCGAGAAAGCGCCGCAACCCATCAGCATGTGCAAGTTCACCAGCGATCCCGTCGTTCAGACTATCGGAGGTAAAGCGCATGGCATTGTGCTCACACCGGATCCAGGAAGTGGCCAGTATCCCAACAACCAATACGCGATCGGTGGGTGCAATTTCGGCCCGACTCAAGGTAACGTTCACATCTACGGAGCGTTCATCAATAACGCAAGTCCCGTGAATCTCGGCATCGACTCGTGGACCGACAGCAGCATCCTTGTCACATTCAATCCTGCCTTTCAAAACGAATACGACCTCAAGAACATTACGCTTGCTGTGGTGCGCTCAGATGGAAAGAGTGTGCAGATACCCGGTATTTCTTTTGTGGCCACGCGCGTCTCCCGTGCTCTGGCGAGCATTCCACAGTCCGTAGTGAAGTTGCCGACCGACTACCTTGAGGTAGACAAATTCGTTACGCCTCTCACGCAGACAAGTCTGATGCAGGCAGGGTTGAATCCAGTTCCTCAGACAGGAACTGCGGCGTTTTATCTATACGACCCGATCTGGTCCAGTAACGTCGGCGATGGGTACCCGCAGAATCGCCTCTTTTTTTCTGACTCCATCGACTTGAGCAAGATGCGCCCCGGTTTCAGCCTGGATGACAACATACAAACTCTAGTCCTGGGTTATCCCTCCGTGGACTCCGGGATCAATTCAGGGAGTTGCAAGTACTTCGACACCAACGTCAGCGCTTCCATGCAGGGCAACACGTTGCTCGTAGGAGTTCAACCGGCAGAATGCGACGAATACGGCAAATTCATTTTCGCCTTTTACGGTGTGGTGCTTTCCGTGACTGGGCCGAAGGGCGACAAGTTGAATCCATGGCAGGACGGGTTGCAGTAACTCACAGTCTCAATCGAAGGAGCCGTATGACATATCGAAACTCAATTCCGAGATTATTAGCCATCATGGGAATCGCGCTTTGTGTCTCAAGCGCCGCCCAGGAAGCGCAGCGGCCGCTGAATAACACCGACATCATCAACATGGTGAAAAGCAAGCTGCCGGAATCTGTCGTCGTCCAGACAATTCAGTCAAATTCTGGAAAGTACGACACCTCGACAAGCGCGCTCATTACCTTGCATAAGGCAGGGGTAACGGAAAACGAGATGAACGCCATGATCTCGGCGTCGGGCAAGGGCGCACCCGCAAGCGCGACTCCAGCCACACCAAATGTGAGTCAATCTACACTCGCGGCAGCTTCAAAGTCGCGAATGCCCAAGGCTTATCTGACGCAAGGCTCCAATACGCAGGAATTGCGGATGGAGAAAACTCAGCTCGCAGAAACCAAAACGAAGCCGTCATCGATGAAGAGTCTCGCTGGAGATTCGGTGGTGACTCAGGCAATGCAGAGTGGAGTCAATCAGGCGGCCATGAGCACCGCGGTGCATATGAACTCAGGCATTGGCGGGCAATCTGTCGAACAGGCAGGCAGCATTTTCTCCAGCGTCCTCACACATCGCCAGCCCAAGACGACATACGTTTGGGGCGTACCGGGACCGGCATCCTCAAACGTCCTGCAGAACGCTTCACCAAGTTTCACCGTGGATTTTTCGAACGTGCTGGGCGTGAAGCCAGATGACTATGCGCCAGCAATTGTGAAGCTGACACCAGCCCAAAATACCTGCCGCATTGTCGGAGCCACGCAAGGAAAAGCTGATGCGCGCTCCAGTCCCGCCGCAGATTGGCAGATCTATTCCAGTTTTCTGGAAGAGCGTGTGACGGCGCAAGCCCAGAAACTGGCAACCGGGAAATACAAGATCACCCCGACTTCTGAGCTGGCCTCAGGCGAATACGGTGTCGTGCTCCGTCCTATTTCGAAAACGAAAAGTTATTCCGGGGGTGACGTAGCGCGTGGACAGGGCGATGGCTTGATGTTCGATGCGATATGGACGTTTCAGATTGGAGACTAGGCCGAATAAGCCGAAGCCTCCGGCTCGGCGCCCCGCGTGGACGAGGTGCTCGGTGCGCAACGGCGGATGCAATCAGGAGCTAAGAATGACTTTCCGTTACCGGCTAAATGGTTTGGTGCTAACAGCAATCATGGTCCTTCATCTTTCCTCGTGCTCATCGTCAAAGAAGTCTGCCGCCGATGCAGCATCAGAATCGCATCTCCCACCTGGGCAACTGCCATCCAGTTTCTACACTCCACCTCACGCTGTATACGAAGTGACTTACACAGCGAACACCATTCGAATTGACTTCGCCACCACGCAACGGCTGCTTCGCAGCGTCAGTGAAGACGCTCGCGTCTTTGTGTTCGATGGCAGCGATCCCCGACTCGCCGACCTTCAGCCCGGAAAGATTATGTTCCTCGAGCATTTGGGAGCACGGCGTGTCGATGCTGTGCAGAGACAAGGCTCTCAAACAGATGTATTGACGGAATTCGCAGGCCTTACCGATTTCATTCAGAACGGACGAATTGAATTTTCCACGCCGATCAGCTCACAGAAAGCGAAGGCAGAATTACCTTCTACGCCGACTGACTTCGGTCTTTTTGACGGACTCCGAGCCTGGCTCCAGCCACCGATCGTTGCCTACGCAGGCGAAGCCAACAAAACTGCCGTAGGCCTGTCGACTTCAGGGAAGCTGAACGACTGGGAATATGAGTTGAAAGGCGAACCGGAGGGCGATGGTTTCAAGCTGTCTCTCGATGTTCAAAAGAAACTGGCAGGCATCACTGCGAAGGTAAGCACCAAGGGCGAAGTTAGTCACATCAGCACTGCATTCAAGGCCACTATCCAAAACGGCAAAATGCAGGACCTGGATTACAGCACGCCTTTGCAGGGAAACCTGCATGTGAGTTGGGCGGCTTTGACGAGCGGCGATAACAGCGGCATTGGCGAGGCGCGATTGAAACTCCCGCCCTTCGCAAAAGATGTGTTCGACATTTACGGACTGCCCATGCTTTTCCGGATTGATGAAGCAATCATCTTTAAGCCGGGATTTGGCACCAAGCACGACGCCGCGGAAGGAGGATTCAACGTCAATTATGACGGCTCGGGTGGCCTTTCAGTGAAAGGACAGCAGAGCACGCCCGAGGGAACAATGCAGGCGGAGCCTGAGCTGCAAAAGACAACTTCGGAATCCATGGCAGCCCATGGCATCGTCCTGGCTGTGAATGCGCCCAAGGTCTCGATCAGTGTTGGTACGGAAAGCATCATGGAAGCCATCAAAGAAGCCTTGCCAAAAACGCTCGAAGACAAAGTTGCGCAGGTGCTGGAGAACGGCCCGTTCGGACTTGGCGGATTAGTAAAGAAAGCGAAAGAAGACTTCTTCAAGTTGGAAGGAGCCGCTTATGTGCAACTTGTCACTGAGTTCGACTATGCCGGCTCGGGGCCGTTGAGCATGGTCCCCTGCACCATGACTCACTTTAATTTCTTTGCGCAGGCGGGAGCAGATGCCCAGATCGGAATGGTCACAGCAGAATCGCCACACTTCGATCTTTACAAGACTTCGAAAACAATTCGAGACCCCGACGCGGACATCTGTGGGCAAAAGTAGAACGTTCTTAGAAGGAGA
>Ga0335085_10001547_pt1 | contig 47632 bp, 33 predicted proteins | sample Lox_Sample_45_FD_206712 | JGI IMG/M metagenome (GOLD analysis project Ga0335085, IMG submission 206712) | Soil microbial communities from Loxahatchee National Wildlife Refuge, Florida, United States - Lox_Sample_4.5 | ecosystem: Environmental > Terrestrial > Soil > Wetlands | place: USA...
TGCTCTCGCCCGGCACGACCTGTCTGCTGACTAGCTCGATTGGCATGAAGTATGGTTGCAAAGGACCGTTTGTACCGGTCGTGCTGCCTCCCGGTTTTAGCCCCCACTCGGCCAAGTGGCTGGCGATATAAAGAGCCGCGGTGTCGTAGCCGCGTGAAGGAAGGTTGCGCCCCTCCAGTTGATCGGAGGCGAGGAAGTGGAGGTAGATCCTCAGTTCCTCTTCCGTGATCGCCTCGGCGTTGCCATAACTAACGCCTGAGCCGTCGATGACTTTGGCCGCCCTTGCCTTGGACTGCGGCGCGGAAACCGCAGTCCGCACGGCGAGAATAGAAACGGCCGCCAAAACCGCGCAGAGCGGACCGGAAGAAATAATTCGTCGCATAGATCTCCTTCGATACAAGTCACCGGCCCGGCTTGCCGCCAGTCGCTGGACTGCCTGAAGCTGTTCCGCCATTGGGTCGCGCCGGCAAGTTCGTCGCCGGGAGATCTCTGGATCGCCAATTCTAACCGCGATTATCCAAGTCCGGAATGAAGAAGTTGCCAGCGGCCTGCTTCTTTCTGTGAGCGGGCCTGGACGCCAGACCGGCGGAATATCGATTAAGCGTTGCGCCGGTCGAACTTACTGCTTCGATCTCTTGTCTTTTCCGCCTGCGCCTCGGTATACGACCTGGATGTGATGTAGAGTGAGATCGTTCGGATAGACGGTTGCGCGAATATCGTCACCAGGCAGGAGGCGCTTCAGGGCGGCCTCTTCGTCGACGGGATGCTCCGTGGTCCCGGACTCCGCATAGCCGGCGATTCTGCCGTGCTTCACAGTGACCACTTTCTTTTCGGAATCGATCGATTCGACCCGCGCAAAAAAGGCCACGGCCTTGGGATTTGCTTGCCGCTGTTGCGCGCTCAGGCGCGCAGGCATCGACGCGATGGCAAAGGTAGCCGCAGAAGCAAGAATGAAAACGGTAATGCGCATATTTCTCAAGGCCAAACCCGGTTCAGCAGACCTGCCAGCCGATAACCTGCCATAGTCAACAGGGGCTCGATAGCCTCCATCGCGCTCCGTTGGTAGTCCGGGCCGATGACGATGTTCAGTGCCCGGGTCTTCGTGGACTCGGCGGCGCAGTCGTCCACCGGCTTCGATGCCTCAACAGGCACCGGCGGCCGGAGCTTGCCGTAGGTGAGCCTTACTCCGATCTTGTGGACGGCCCAAACCCACTGTTCCAATGTCTGCTTGCCGCTCGCCCAGTCTTCAAAGTGCCGCTGGAAACGACTGTCCAACTCCCCAGCAAAGTTTGGTTCGGTGAGGTGGCGTTCCGACAACACTCCGTCGAGAATGCCGGAGTCCCAAAGTGAGTGGAGATTGGTCGATTTCGCCCGGAATTGGACGAGCACGCAATTTCCGCCGCGATCGGCGTTGTCGTTCACGTGCAGAGGCTGGTGCAGATCGCCAACCAGGTGAATCACGTATCGGAGGGCGCGCGCGCGATCAGCCTGATTGCCGTTGTCGAGAATCGACAGTTGGTCGTGGAGCGCGCTCAGCAGGCATCCAGGCCTGTTGCCATTCCGAAGTGGACCCACCGGCTCGCAGTATTGATTTGGGTCACGTTGAGCGATTCCGCGCGGAATGTCCATGTAGTGCCAGCTCCCGGTACCCTCCGCCCGTTTGACATCGTCCGCCCACGTTGCGGCGCCAATGAACGGATCGGCTGTTTCGTCTTTGCAGTACCGCGCGAGGCTTGGATCGATCGCTTGCGCTGTCAGTAATTCTTCTACGCCTGCGCGGGCCCTGGGGTTGAGGTGGTGCAAGGCAATCAAGGCCACGATGTGGTGCCCGGAGCACCCCCATGCGTATGTCGCGTCCGGCAGCCCAATCCATGTCAACAGAACGAATGCAAATAGACGACACATGCTGGCAAGCTACCTGGGCTCGACTGGTGCGGCAGGAGCATCAGGCAGTCTTCTCATAAAGAGAAGGTTCCTTTCGAGATTTGGCGCATCCCATTGGATTGTCCGCCAACGTCGCCCTCGCCTCTAGCACAATCGCGCAAGCGGGCTGGATACAGCGTGGGCGGCCCACATGGTCCAATGCCCGGCTGCTTCGTGATACCGGTCTCAGCGCAGCGCGCCGCCGCGCCCCCTGGATCGTCTGACCCGCGTTCTCGAGCACATTGCCCGCTTTCACGATCTCCTCGTCGGACGGCTTCCAATCCTTCTGTTCGATGCTCTCGCGCACAGCTGGCAGAGTCTTCACGCCAAATCCCGTGTAGAAGCCGGTGGCGTAGATCTGGTGCCTGAACAAGTCGCGCTGGGGAGGCCGTCCTTCTGCGTAAGCGCGCGCATGGAACCCCGCAGCCCCGGCTCCTCGCCGTCCCGCACGCAATCGCTGATCGCGCACGATGACCGATCCGCCCAGGCCTTGATTACGCCCACTCACACCCAACGAATGCCTGTCGCAAGTTTCTAGTAGGATTGATCGCCGCCTTCGTTTAGATCTAACAGATGGATGTTGGTGTGATGAATGCCCTGATCGTCGATGATGAGCCGATCGCGCGCCGTGTCCTTCGTGAGGAGTTGGAACTCCTCCCGGATGTCCGTGTCATCGGCGAGGCCGGGGACGGTGAAGAGGCGTTAGAGAGAATCACGGAGCTCCGGCCGGACCTGGTGTTTCTTGACCTGCAAATGCCCGTCATGAGCGGGTTTGAAGTGGTACGGAACCTCCACGAGCCTCTGCCCATCATCGTGATCGTTACCGCCTTCGACGCACACGCCATCGAGGCATTTGAAGCGGGGGCCATCGATTATCTGCTGAAACCCGTCGGCGAAGCCCGATTGCAGAAAGCCCTTGAGCGCGCAAGGAGTCTGCAGGGCAAGCCCACCGACATCGCCGCGCAGTTCGACAAGATCGCGTCGGCAGTTCAGCCTCCCGCCGCACTCAGGAGCAGAAAGATTACGGGTCGAAGCGGGGATGATTATCACGTGCTCGACCTGGAGGACGTTGTCGCCTTTCAGGCGGAGCGAGAGTTGGTTTGGATCGTCACTTCGAAACAGAGGCTGTTCGCAACTCAGCCTCTGCGCGCCATCGAGGAGCGCTTGGCCGACCCTCAGTTCCCGAGAGTGCACCGCAATGCGATCGTGAATGTCGGCCACGTCCGAAAAATGACGTCTCTCAGCAGCCAGCGCTGGCTTATCACCATGAGCAATGCCCTCCAATTGGTCGTGAGCAAGCGCCAGGCGCACAAAATCCGCGCGCTCCTTCATTGGTAGCCGACGGCTGAAACCCTCCGGCTTGCTGGTAGTCGCGACCTCCGCTCGCGATTCTTTTTGGCCCGCTCGCGACGACTTGGAAGCCGGTCGTGAGAATACTCTGGTTCAACGATCGACACCATCGGATACTGCGTCTGGTGGCCCTCCCTGGGTTGGAGGAAGGGCGGGAGCCGTATCTGAGACGAAAACTCCGACAACGGCGGCAGGTCCCGCAGCGCGATGTCACGTCTCGCCGGGCGCTCCAGTGGTTGATCGCACTGGCCGCGATCATCTGCTTGCCTGCCGTTGCCACGGTGATCCTGATCTCGCGCACCAGCGAGCCCGACCTGTTTGATCTTGTCCCGAAGGTCCCCCAGTTGGATGGCTATTCAATTCTGGCTTGGCCCGATCTGGAACGAGCCCATCACGCCCTGAACGCGGGGGCCCTATCGTCCGGCGCGAGGATCCGCGCTCTTGGATACATGATGGACGGCGACCGATCGGCCGGCGATCACGACGTCAGCGGCTTTATCCTGCTACCTGATGCAGGCAACGCTTTTCATCCGGCTCACCGGTTCGGCGACCAAATGATCAGCGTCCGACTCGAAGCGGGCAAAACGGTTCGTTTCCACGAACGCGGTCTCGTCTGGGCATGGGGAACTCTGCGGGCGTTGCCCGGAGACGCTTCCGGTCAAAAGCCGCTTTACATCTTGGACGATGCGCGAACCCAGCCGGCCGACAAGGCGGAGATTCCCCAATTCTTCAAATGGACGTGAAGCGCTCAGCGTACCCGAGCCCCCTCCGCCGACCGCTGGAGGGCTGAACCTTGCCGGTCACCCGCCTTTCCTGAGCGTTTGCGGGAATTGATTGCCGGCTGCTCCAGTTCACCCTATCATAATCGTCGAAGAGCATGAATCATCATTGGATCGTTGGTGTTTGCGCGCTCGGTTCCGGTTTGGCCTTGGCGCAAACGCCGCAAAGCGAGAGCGGATTCGTTCTGCGTGGTGGTACCGTCCACACGATCTCTGGCCCCGTCATCGAGAACGGCAGCGTAGTGGTGCGGAATGGAAAGATCGTCGGGGTCGGCAAAAACCTTGCCGTTCCCAAGGAATTCAAGAGCATCGACATTCAGGGCCAGCATGTTTATCCGGGGATGATCGATTCTGCTTCGATGCTCGGTTTGGAGAAAGCCTCGGCGAACCAGGCCTCGGATGCCGGCGAGATGGGATTGCTGAACCCCCAGCTTCGCGCGGTATCCGCGGTGAATCCGTCGAGCGAACAGATCCCGATTTCGCGTGCGAGCGGCGTTACCAGCGTGATCGCAATGCCCGATGGCGTTTTGCTCGCGGGGCAAATGTCTCTGATCCACCTCGACGGCTCAACCAACGATGCGATGGCGGTGGTTCCCACAGCGGCCATTCATCTAAGATTCCCGGCAATCGTGACTGCGCCGATCCCCCCGCACGAGGCCGACGATGACGACGACGACCCGGCGGCTTCCGCGGCCGTAGAGCGCATTCCCTATTCCCAGGCGAAGCAAGTTTACGAGGAGAAGTTGCGCGCTCTACGGGCTTTCTTCGAGGACGCCCGCCATTATCGTAAGACCAAACTGGCGAAGGCCAGGGGATTTCGGCCAGACTTGAGATACGAGGCGCTACTTCCGGTGCTGGAAGGTGCCACCCCCTTGTTTGTCACCGCAGTCCGGGAACGCGAAATTCGTGAAGCCATCGAATTCGCGGACCATGAGAAGATCAAGATCATCCTCGCGGATGCCTACGAGTGTTACAAGCTTCTTCCGTTGATCAAATCCCGCGGAATTCCGGTGGTTCTCGGGCCCACTCGGTCTCTGCCGCCGGATCCGGACGATCCGTACGACCGCTCGTTCACGATACCCGACGAACTCCATCAAGCCGGAATTAAGTTCTCCATCGCCACGTTCAGCGCTACACGGTCGCGCGATCTTCCAAATCAAGCCGCCACCGCCGTGCCGTTCGGACTGCCGCCGGAGGAAGCGTACAAGGCAGTGTCACTGAGCGCCGCCGAAATTTTCGGAGTTTCCAGGCGCCTCGGCTCAATCGATGAAGGCAAAATCGCAGACCTTATTGTGACCGACGGTGACCCATTGGACGTGAGGACACACGTGAAGATGGTCTTCATCGACGGCAAGCCGGTAGATTTGGATACCCGGGCAAAACAACTTTTCGAGAAGTACAAAGCCCGGCAGTGATCGCCCGCTCATACAGAATCTAGGCCATCCGCGCCAATACTCGGACCGGCTGCCCATTTTTGCGTGCTAGCCCGGTTTGTGTTGGTTAAGATCGGAGATTGCTGATCCAAAGAATGGGGGACGATCGTGCCCGGGTCTGATCCGGCCGAAGCAATTGTGACAGACGAAGCCGGGCGCAATGGCGGTATAGGGCATAGCTCCCCTACGCCCGACCCCGAGCCCACGCATCCCGATCCGCAACAAGATCCGTACCGCGCCGTCGTGAGGGTTTTAGCCGCGACCGCGGCGCTGGGCTCCGTGCTGGCGATTGCCGGCAGCGTCTGGCTAGAGAACCCGGTGGTCTTTGACGCTGCCGTCACCCTGGCGCTTTCGGCTGCCATTTTGATCGGCGTAGCCAGGATGCAGGCTGCGCGGCTGAAACTGCCGAAGGGCGACGAGGGCGCGCCGGTCCCACCCCCGCCGCCAGACGCAGAGGTGCCTGCGGAAACGCCGGTTTCGACGGAGCCGCAGACCCCCGGCAGCCCTCCGAGTGAGCCGGCCGCTTCCGGCGGACTCGCGGCGTACTTTGGAATCGGTTTTTCCAAAGATCCGCCCGCCCGCTCCCGTCCCAACGACGGCTTTCTGGTGATCCGGCGCTGGTTCCGCGATCTTGGCGAGACAAGGTTGCTCGGATTGACCTCAGCCGGGTACGCCTGCATCGTTCTGCCATTGATGCTCAGTTTTTCCACCACCCAACTTGGGCCGCTTGCGGCCGGGATCGCAGCGGCCGGGTGTCTCGCCGCCGCGGGCCTCGCCGCCACTGCGGCACGCTATCTTGCCGCCCTCGATCCAGCCGGGTTCCCAGAGGCGCCGCGATTGACGCAGGGAGCGCGTGTGGTCGGCTGGGTCCTGGCACTGGCAGCCGTGTCGATCGGAATGGAGTGGGCGGACCAACAAACCATCGTTCGCATCATGCATTTCGGCGTCTTGGCGCTGAATGCCGCGTTGTGCATCGGCGTTCTGACGTTGCAGAGGCCCAAAGGTGAGCTTCCGAGGGTCTTTCGGCTCGATCTGGGTTTGCTCTCAGCGTTGGGAAGCAGGACCAACATTCTGGCCAGCGTACTCGATGCCGCGGAGCGGCAACTCGGCATCGATCTGCGCTCTACCTGGGCCCTCACGGTTGTCCGCGGCAGTCTGGAACCGCTCGTCATCGGCTTATGCCTGCTGGCCTGGTTTTCGACGTCCGCGACCGTCGTGGGGCTCTCGGAACAGGGTCTTGTCGAGCGTCTGGGCGTACCCGTGCAAGACCACCCGCTCATGCCGGGGCTTCACTTGCATTGGCCGTGGCCGGTGGATCGTGTGTTTCTGATTCCTGTGATGCGCGTCCAGGGGTTGACCGTTGGTCACGAGGGGGCGGAGGAGGGCGGACCTGAAGACGTATTGTGGGCGCGCCAGCATGCCGCCAACGAGTACACGCTATTACTCGGCAACGGCCGGGACCTCATTACCGTGGATGCTGCTGTGCAATTCCGCATCGCGGATGCGCGGGCCTGGAGATACCACTGCCAGAACCCGGCCGATGCGTTACGCGCGATCGCCTACCGCGCTGTAATGCGGTCCACCGTCAACCGGACTCTATCCGAAGCCCTCTCCGAGAACGTCGTGACATTGACGGGCCGCATGCGGAACATGGTGCAGCAGGATGCCGACGCTCTTGGACTTGGGGTCGAGGTTCTCGCTTTCACGGTCGGTGGAATGCACCCGCCGGTAATGGTGGCCACCGCCTACCAGGCCGTGGTTTCCGCGGAACTCGGGAAAGTAACTTCGATTGTCGGCGCCCAGGCCTACCGCAACCTGACGGTGCCCTTCGCCGAGTCTGTCGTGCTGGTGAGCGGGAACATGGCCCGTGCGGATGGCGCCAATGCCCTCGCTCAGGCGACGGGCCAGGCGTGGAGTTTTCGCACGCTGGACACCCAGTATCGTGCCGCACCCCGGGAGTTCTTCTTCCGCCGCCGTCTGGAGACGCTCGAGAAAGGACTCGGCTTGCGCGGCCGCTTCACTGTTGTGGATGCCCGCTTCCAGCGGGATGGAGGTGAGTTGTGGGTGATGCCCTGAGAACGCAACGTTGGTTGAGAGCCGTTGTGGGCGCGTTGGCGCTGGCAATGATCGTCTTCCAAGCGATGGCTGTAGTTGTTACGGAGGGACACACTGCGCTGATCACGCGTTTCGGACGTCCCGTGCGCGCGGCCACCCGACCGGGCCTGCACTGGAAGCTTCCGTGGCCCATCGACTCGGCTTCCTTGCTGGACATGCGGCGACGTGTTTACGAGACCGGCCACACGGAAATGCTCACACGCGACAAGAAGAACATCATCGCGCGGACTTTCGTGGTCTGGAGGATCGGAGACGCGCTGTCCTTCAGCCAGGCCATCGGGATCGATGGGGCGGCCGAGGCCAAGCTGGATGGACTGCTGACCAATGCGGCCATCGGGACCCTGGGCGGACACGACCTGTCGGCGCTGGTGTCCACGAACGCCTCCGATCTGCAGGTGGACCAGATCGAATCCGAACTCCTCACTTCAGCGGCGCCGATTGCGTTGCACAGCTATGGCGTGGCCATCGAACAGATTCGACTGGAGCGAATTGCATTGCCCGAAGAGAACGTCACGGCGGTGTTTGAACAGATGCGGGCCGAGCGGCGCCAGTTCGCCGCCAAGTTCCAGGCCGAAGGAGACCGGGAAGCCAGCCGCGTCCGCTCGGAGGCGGATCTCGAGGCGGCCCGCATTCAAGCTAAGGGAGCTGAAGAGGAGGCGCGCATCCGCGGCGAGTCGGCGGCGCGAGTCGCCAAGACCTACGCCGATGCCCATCGCCTAGACCCGGAACTCTATCGATTCACACGATCCCTCGAGTCCCTCGATAAGCTGGTCACGGGAAGCACGTCCCTGATCCTCCGCACCGACTCCGAGCCATTCTCCCTGCTGGAAAATAAAGGGGGCAAATGAGAAGGACGGGGCCGCCTTCCGAAATCGGCAGGCTCGCCGCGCCCGTCGCCGGCCTGCTGGATGCGGGCTGGCGGCGAATGCACTGGTGGGTCGCCGCCATGGCGGTCCTTTACTCCCTGTCCGGAATTACGATCGTCCGGTCCGACGAAGCGGCGGTCGTCCTGCGCTGGGGGCGGCTCGTGGGGGACACACCCGCATTGCAGGAACATGGGCCGGGGCTGCTATTCGCCTTCCCTCGGCCGGTGGACCAGGTAGTTCGCGTGCCGGTCAAGCACGTGTGGGAGGTGCAGGTGAAGACCCTGGCGAGTGCAACCGTCAACTCCGATTCCGCATCCGGCTTGGATCCTCTGACTCAGGGTTACGCGCTTACCGCAGACCAGAACATCGTGCACCTGGATATGGTGGCCCGCTACCGGGTGCGAAATCCAGCCGACTGGGCATTCTACGGCCCTAAAAGCGACATCCTGCGCGTCGAAGTCACCGCCGCGATGGTTCGTTCGCTCGGTGAGATGCCTGTCGACCGTGTGCTCGCCGACGGCCGCAAGCAGCTCATCGCGACCGCCACGCACCGCGCGCAGGCTGGACTGGACGCCGCCCACTCTGGTCTTGAGCTGTCCTCGCTCGAACTCACCCGCCTCACGCCTCCGGCCGAGCTGGCGACCGATTTCGACTCCGTACAGAGCGCTTTCATCGGAATGGAGACGCGAAAGAAAGAGGCGCAGACCTATGCGGAGAACGCCATCCCACAGGCACAGGCGAAGGCGGCCGCGGCGGTGCAGTCCGCCATGGCGGCTGCCGCCTCCGATCTTGCCACCGCCAATGGCGAGACGCAGGCGTTTCTGGCTTTGGATCGGGAGTATCGGGCGCAGCCCGCGGTGGTGCGGGAGCGTCTCTATCGCGACGCCGTGGAACGGGCCATAGGCCGAGCAAGCACGGTCCGGTGGGTGCCTCCTCCAATCGGTGGGAATTACCATGGTTTCCGTATCACACTGCAGCCCAGCGGATCCCGTCCCAAGACCGGAGACCCGGACGAAGGCGGAGGCGACCCCGAGTGAGCGGCATCGGTTTCCAATCCACGATTAGCGAGGGAGTACCGGTTGCGCTCGCCCCGGAGGAGCGCCGCCGCATCAGTCTGCGGCTCGGTACCGGGCTGGCTGGGATCGGGCTCCTTGGGCTGGGCACGATCCTGGTGAGGCTCGCGCCAGGGCAGTGGCAGGTTGGCGAGCTTTGTCGAGGCTTGGCGGCACTGGTCGTGGGAGTGCCGACGCTCGCCTCCGGTCTGCGCGGAGTGGTGACGGGAGACACGCGAAGGGCCACCGATCAGTTGGTCGCCATCGCCGTGCTCGCCGCGGCAGCCAGCGGCGACTTCGTCACGGCGACCCTGATTCCGCTCTTCCTCGAACTCGGGCGCCTCTTCGAGGAGCGGAGCTCTCTGGGCGCTCGGGCCGCCATCGACGGGATCCGCGCGCTCAGCGCTCGTCAGGCGGTGAGATGGCGTCACGGCCTCGAGGAGCGCGTGGATCCGAACAGCCTGTCGGCGGGCGATGAAATCATCGTTCGGCCCGGCGAAAGGATCGCCGTTGACGGGACCATACTGGAAGGCCGCGCGGCAATCGACCAGTCCGCCATCACCGGGGAGTCGCTTCACGAGGATGCGGGACCTGGCAGCCCGGTCTTCGCCGGAACCGTGGTGCTGGACGGGCTGCTCAGAATTCAGGTGCGTGGAACCGGCGCCGATACCGTGCTGGGGCGGGTAGTGCAACTCCTGGCCGAGGTGGAACTGGCCAGCGTCCCTCTCCTGAGGTTGTTCGAGCGTCGCGCCGGAGTATGGCTGCCACTCGTGCTGACGCTTGCCGCAAGCACGCTATTCTTCACCGAGAACCTGTCGCGTGCCATCGCCGTGCTCGTCGTAGCCACCCCGACGGCCTTGGTGGTGGCGGGTCCGGCCTCGGTGGTGGCCGCGATGACTGTGGCTACGCGTCTTCGCATCCTGATCAAGAGCGCGGACTTTCTGGAGCGCGCATCCGACGTCGACACGCTGATCCTGGACAAGACCGGGACCGTGACGGTAGGACAGCCGACGGTCACCGGCATCCAACCGGCGGAGGGCGAAACCGAGACGACGCTGCTCGCGGTGGCGGTGGCATGTGGCTTCGGGTCGCTACATCCCGTCTCACGGGCCGTGGTGGCGGAGGGCCTGACTCGCGGAATCGTGGGAACGCCTGCGAGCGAACTCCAGGAAAGGCCAGGGCTCGGCGTGGTTGCCATGGTCGACGGCCGTCAGGCAATTCTCGGCCGCAAGGAGCTGCTCGTGGATCTGGGAATCGATCTCGGATCGCAGGAGGACGCCGGCGCTTCACAGGTGTGGGTGGCATACGGAGGGCGTTTCATCGGCAGCCTTCTGCTGCGGGATCAACCTCGCCAGGAGGCCCGCGGAGCGCTCGCCGCCTTAAGGGCATTGGGGATCGGCCGCTTCGTACTACTCACGGGCGATCGTACAGAGGTGGCCCGGAAGGTAGGGGAGGCCCTCGGTATGGACGAGGTCGTCGCCGAAGTGCTCCCTGCCCAGAAACTAGAGGTGGTGCGGGCCGAACAAGCCGCCGGACGCACCGTCATGATGGTCGGCGACGGCGTGAACGACGCGCCCGCCCTTGGAGGCGCTGATGTCGGAGTAGCGATCGGCGCCGAACTCAATGAAGTAGCTCTGGGAGGCGCGGATGCAGCGATTTTGGGAACGGATCTCCGGCGCCTGCCGCAACTCATCGCGCTGGCGGACAACACGCGCCGCGTGATCGGTCAGAACGTGTGGCTGGCGTTCGGACTTTCTTTGATCCTGATTGTGCTGGCCGCGTTTGGAGTCTTGGACCCGCTGACCGGGGCCCTGTCCCAAAGTGTGGCCGTCCTTGCGGTTGTGGCGAACAGTGCGCGCATTTTGCGATTCGAAGGCTAGTCGATGCCTAGGACCGTTTAGAAGGCACTCCGGCCAAGTTCAAAGAGATGGTCACGGGTCTTCGCGCGCCGCTGACAACTAGTGTGTCGGCCGGAGCATCAATACTCCCGTAGTGTGATGGCAGGGTCGGTGCGCGACGCGCGGCGCGCCGGAACGTAACAGGCGAGGAGAGCGGCGATCAATAGCACCGCCGGTACACCGGCGAGGATAGCCGGATCGTGCGCGCTGATCTCGTACAGCATTCCTCTAAGCGCCCACCCCGCCACGGCCGCGATCGCCACGCCCGCGGCTGTTCCTGCCACTGCCGGCCGCAGGCCATCGAGGAGAATCAGGCGCTTCAGCCCGGCCGGACTCTCTCCCAGCGCCAGCCGGATTCCCATCTCGCGGGTTCGTTGGCCCACGACGTACGATAGGACGCTGTACACTCCCACCGCGCCCAGAACCAGGGCCAATCCGCCGAACAACAGGCTCAGAATCCCGGCGAGTCGCCGCTGCCAAACGGTATCCACCACGCGATCGGCCATCGGCCGGATATCGAAGACGGACTGGTCGGGATCCACCTCCTGTATGGCGCGTGGGATCGAGGCAGCGAGGCTTGCGGGTTCGACGTGAGTGCGGAGGACGAAATAGGTGTCACCGGCGAATTGCTGTTGATTGGAAAGATAGAGATCCATTCCGACTCCTCCCAGCAGTTGCTCGCTGCGAATATCGGCCGCGACTCCGACGATGGTGAACCAAGTCTCCTGGTTCGTTCGCGGATTGGTCGGCAGCGCCGTCAGGCGTACGCGGCGATTCAGCGGATCACCGGCTCCGAACAGCCGCTTCGACAATGCATGACCGATTACGGCGACCGGCATCGTCGATTCCCGGTCGTCTGCCGTGAACTGTCTCCCGCGTTGCAGCGGAATGCCCATTACGTCGAGATAGTTCGGGCTGACGATATGCAGGTTCACAAATGGATTCCGCTGTTGCTCATCCACCGACTGTCCGTCCGCGACGATCGCGGGTTTGCCGAGATTGTCATTGCCGGCGAGCGGAAGGCTATGATCCGCGGCTGCCGATTCTACGCCGGGCAGAGCCGTGAGACGCTCAATGGCCAGCCGATAGAAACGGCCGGTTTGTTCCACACGATTGTAAGCGATGGATGGAGGATCGGTCCGGAAGGTGAGCAGCGGCCTGCGCGTGAAGCCGGTGTCGGTCTCCTGAAGCCGACGAAAACTCTGCACCAGCAGACCGGCGGTGGAGAGGAGCGCGACCGCCAGGGCGATCTCCCCGGTGACCAGCAGTTGACGCATGCGCCGCTGCCCGCGGCTTCCAGAAGCGCCGCGGGATACCTCCTGAAGCGTCGCCTGAAGGCCGGTCTTCGACGCGGTCAGCGCGGGCACAAGACCGGCCAACAACCCCGTCAGGATGGCGATCGCCAGAGTGAACCAGAATACCTGCGCGTCCGGACGGACTTCCATCCAAAGCGGCAAGTCGATGCGAATCAGAACCTTCAATATGCGAACAAACCAAAGCGAGATTGCAAACCCCGTGAACGCGCCGGCGCAGCTTAACATCACACTTTCCACGAGCAACTGCTGGATCAACCTGCTTCGACCGGCTCCCAGAACCACTCGAACCGCCATCTCCTTGCGGCGCGCCAGCGCACGGGAGAGCAGCAGGTTGACCACGTTCGCGCAGGCGATCAGCAGAACCACCCCCACCATCGCGAAGATCAGAAGCAGGTAGGGGCGAACCTCGCCCACGAAAACGTCGCGTATCGGAATCAGCGCGAAGCGAATGCCGCGATTGGTGTCGGGATACTGCTGTTCGAATTGCGCCGCGAAGACGGCCATCCTGTCGCGTGCCTCGGCGAGCGTCACTCCGCGCCGCAATCGCGCAATCGTCCACTGGCTCCGGCTGTTGCGGCTCCGTTCACGGTAGAGATGCGACGGCCGGTAGACCTCGCTGCGGATCGGAAACTGAAAACCCGGAGGAGCGACGCCCATCACGCGGTAGGGCGCCGCATCCAGCGTGATCGACGTTCCGATTACGGCGGGGTCGCCGCCGAATCGGCGCTGCCAGAACGCGTAACTGAGCACGACCACCGGGTTGTCCGTCCGGTAATAGTCGAGTGGCCATGTCGCGCCGTGAATCAGGGGGACACCCAGCACCTGGAACAGGTTTCCCGTGATCATCTGCGCGGGTACAGCCTCGGGCGGGCCGGACGAGGTGACGTTGTATTGGCTCGGATAATAGGTCGCGACCCCTTCGAACAGGTCCTTATTCCTCTCCAATTCCTCCCACTCGCGGGGCATCAGCTTGCCTGTCTGGTTACCTCGTAAGGAGCGGATCGCTACCAGCCGGTCCGGTTCCGGAAAAGGAAGCGGCCGGAGCAAGAGTGCATTTACAAAACTGAAGATTGCACTGTTGGCGCCGATTCCGAGCGCCAACGTCAGCACAGAAACGGCAACAAAACCCGGTTGACGGGCGAACTGCCGTAACGCCACGCGGACGTCGTGGATGAGCATAGGAATAATGTTCGAGAGCCTAACACCCTCGCGGTGCGGAACAAAGAGCATTCACGCAGGCGGGTGGGTTCAAGCGACGGGTGGGATGATATGGCGTGGGAGCGGCGCGGGTGTGAGTCTGCCACCCGCCATGGTCAACACGCGTGACGCCATCAATCTCACGACGTCCATGTTGTGAGAGATCAGCAGCAACGACAAGCTGCCATCGCAGCGCAACTCCTGCAATAGCAGGAACACCTCCGCTTGCAGCGATGGATCGACCGAGGCGGCCGGCTCGTCGGCGATCAGGAGAAGAGGTTCCGGAGCTAAAGCACGCGCGATGGCAACTCTCTGCCGCTGCCCCCCTGATAACGCTCGCGGATACCGATCCAGTAAGGATGCGGGCAAGGAAACGCTATCGAGCAACCTGCCGATGTGCTTCGTCGTCCGCGGGAATCCCAGAATGCGAAGGGGCTCTTCGAGAATTTCGCGAATGCTCATGCGCGGATTCAACGACCCGTCGCTATCCTGAAAGAGCATCTGCATGCGCCCCCTCGCGCCGTGAAACTTTACATGGCCTGCTGTGGGGCGGCAGAGTCCGGCGATGCACCGTGCCAGGACGCTCTTGCCGGACCCGGATTCACCCGTGATCGCGATCGTCTCCCCCTTTCCGATGGAGAAGGTGACTTCGCGAAAGACCTCCTGTTTCCCAAATGCTTTGCTGAGTCCCGTCACTTCCAACATCGAACGTCTCCAGTCCAAGCCGGCGGTTTGGCACACTGCTCTTCCGCGAAGGGACAGCGCGGCTGGAATCTGCAGCCACCGGACATGGACGCGAATTCGGGCGCCGCTCCCGGAATGGGACGAAAACCGCTCGGGGAAACTGCATCCACCAGCATCCGTGCGTAGGGATGGCGCGGCCGGTCGAGGAGCATTTCCATTTGGGCGGTTTCTACGATTTGTCCCGCATACATCACTGCCCCACGCGAACAAAGTGCACGGGCAAGACGGAATTGATGCGTGATGAGCAGAAGTGCCGCGTTGGTTTCCGACACGACGCTTTGAAGGAGCGCTGCGATGCGGTCCTGCCTCTCCTGATCGAGTGCCGTTCCGGCTTCGTCGGCAATGATGAGCTTGGGATCCCCCGCCAGCGCGATAGCAATCGCGACGCGTTGCTGCATGCCGCCGCTCAACTGATGCGGAAAGGCGGTGTAGCGCTCGACTGGCACGCCCGTTAGTCGCAGCAAGTGCCGGGCGCGAGCGCGAGCCGCCGCAGGCGACACAGCATGGTGAAGCCGGACCACACCGGCGATCTGGCTGCCGCACGAGAACGCGGGATTAAGGCTGCTCCAGGGCTGTTCGAACACCATCCCGATGGTCCGCCCGCGAAGTTTACGCATTTCCTGTTGGGTGAGCGCATTCAAGTCTGTTCCATCGAGCAGAATTCGACCCTCAGGACGCGAGCCGGCAGGAAGCAATCGGATGATACTGAGCGCGAGTAAGCTCTTGCCGGCCCCGGACTCACCGAGGACCGCGAAGTGTTCGCCTTCGGCGATCGCGAGGTCGATGTCCTTCAGGATCGGCACACCGCCGACTTGCACCGAAAGTCCTTCGATCTTCAGAGCCATTCAGCGCTCCACCTCCAGACCGAGGCGCTCGCGGCGGCGCAGCGTCTCGCCCGCCCAGTGCAGGGTGGCTGCGAAACCGATCAGTGCGCCGGCGGGCCAGAGCAACAGACCCGGGTGTGTGCGCAGGAAGGGCCGCGAGGCCTCGATCATGGCGCCCCATTCGGGTGTCGGCGGCACCACGCCCAATCCCAGAAAGCTCAGGACCGCGAGCGCCAGAATTGCATTGGCAACGCCGAAGACCGCCATCACCCACAATGCCGGGGCCGCAGGCGGCAGCAGATGGAATCGGATGATGTGAAACGGTCCTGCTCCCATGGCGAGCGCCGCTTGAACATACGTCAATTGGCGTGTGGTCCGCACGACGCCCCTCACCACACGCGCATACCGCATCCAACTGGCGGCCGCCAGCGCGGCGATACCGTGATGAAGTCCGGGACCGAGTACACTCACAAACACCAGTGCGAGCAGGAGCGCCGGGAACGAGAGGAACACGTTCACGACGTAGTTCAGGATCGCGTCCGTTCGCCCTCCCCAATATCCGCCGGCCAAGCCGGCCGAGGTTCCCACGGCAAGCCCGGTCGCCGTAACGGCCAGTGCCGCGAAGATCGTAACTCTACCGGCGTGCAGCATGCGGGACAGCACACAGCGTCCCAACCCGTCGGTCCCGAGCGGATAGCGCATCGAAGGAGGCGCCAGTCGGTTCTCTACCGAGACCGCTGCGGGATCGTTGGGCGCGAACAAAGGGCCGAAGAGGGCGAGCACAACGATGCCCGCCACGGCGACGATGCAGAAGCGCTCCGAGGTGGTCATCTATTCCTGCACCTGCCGCGGATCGAGGTACGCTGCCAGCACGTCTGTGCCGGAGTTCACCAGCACGCACGCGAGACCGAACACCAGCGTGCATCCGAGGATCATTGGATAATCTCGCGCAAGAGCGGATTCCACCAGCAATCGGCCGACGCCGGGCCACGCGAAAATCGCCTCAACCAGGACCGAACCTTCCAGCAGCAGCAGGAATTGTGCGCCCGCTATGTTGACCACGGGTGCGAGCGCGGGCTTGAGAGCCAGCCGGAACAGAATGGTCTTCTCGGGAAATCCGCGAGCATAGGCCGCGCGGATGAATGGCTGCTCGAGCACTTCGATCATGCTGGCCCGCAGCATTTTCATGGTCCACGCCGCGTTGGCGGCGGCCAGCGTGAGCACCGGAAGCACGAGCGAACTGGCGCCGTGCGACCCGGCGACCGGCAGCCAGCCAAGCCACAGGCCGAACACCAGCGTCAACAGCAGCGCCGTGCAGATGCCGGGTGTCGCTGCTCCGAGAAGACCTGCGATGGAACACGCCCTGTCCAGCCAACGTCCGGGGCGCGCCGCCGAAAGGATGCCGCACGGAATCGCAATCAGCAGCGACAGCGTGATCGCGGTGGCCGCGATCTGGGCGGTTTTCAGTAAGCGGTGCGAGATCTCTTCCGATACGGGCACGGATCGAACCATGCCTCGGCCGAGATCGCCCGTCGCCGCCCGTCCGAGCCAGCGGACAAACTGGACAGACCGGGGTGCATTCAGACCATTCTCCTCGCGCACCTGTTCGATCCTCTGCTGCGTGATACCCGCGGTTCCGTAGCGCGCGATCGCGAGGGCCTCTGCCGGATCTCCAGGCGCCACCGCGAGCGCCATAAAGGAAAGCGTGGCGACGCCCAGCGCCGTGAAGACCGCCAGTGCGGCGTGCCTGATCAACTGAAACCACATGAGCGACTTTAGTCCCCGCGGGTTGCGGTGACCACGAAGTAGTCGCCCCAGCAACCATGCTTGAGGTATTCGAGCAGCCCCAGACTACGGCGTGAAACCACGCTGGTCTGCACATGTTCAAAACCGAGGCGGCGGAGTTGAGCCACGTCCCATTGCGGCCGCGGTTGGCTGGTGAGCGGCAACCGGCGCCACACCTGCATCGGCTGGCGGCCTTTCAGGGGATTGCGGCGTTCGGTGAGAACGGTCAGCGGGACCGAAGCCAGCTTCCACAGCTTATGCTTCAGCGTGGGACGGATCTTGACTCCATTGGTATCGATAATCACCAGGCGGCCTCCGGGACGAAGCACTCGCTTCCACTCCGCAAGCGCCTGCTCTGGATGAGGCAGCGTCCAAAGCACGATGCGGTTGACCAGAGCGGTGAAGGTCTCATCCGGGAACGGAAGGTGCTCCGCGTCGGCCTGCCTGAACGTCACGTCTAGGTTCAGCCATTGCGCGTTGCCGCGCGCCTGCTCCAGCATGCCCGAGGAAATGTCCACGCCGGTTACGCGCGGGCAGAAGCCGCGGAGGATGAACGCCAGAATGCCGGTTCCCGTCCCGACATCGAGGACGTGTTCCATGCGGCCCAGTATGCCTGCCTGCAGGACTTCCCGCCAGACACGGGTGATCCGAGGTTTACTCAGATTGTTGCGCGACCAACGGTTGTATCTGGCCGACGAGGCGCTCCAATGGCGCTCGATTATGTCTTCAAGCTCGGGTTGCATAGGCATGATTCCGGCGAGTCTGGCTCAAATCCAAGGGATAGACGAACGGATGCGGCGGCGGAAAGCCATCAAGGTCCCGCCGCAAGGCGACTGTCTCGTGTTCATACAGCAGGGGCATCAATGCATACTGCCGGTAGACTCTGGTCTGCACTTCCGCAAGATATCGTGACGGGTCCGATGCGGACTCCGCCGAGCGCAAAAGCGAGTCGAGGGTCTGATCCTGGCAGTGAATCGACGCGCGGGCGCTTCTGGTGGAAGAAAACGCTGTCCACAGGGCGAAATACGTGCCTCCCACGGCGAAGGTCAGGCCGCGATGGCGGATGTCCGCCGTGCCCTCTCGCTCAGCGGCGTTGGCAGCGGGCCAATCCGCCGGGTAGAGGCTGAGGCCGATTCCGGCCCTCGCGCATTGGGCTTGCAACAGTTCGGCCATCTCCTGCGATTGTGGCAGCCAGGTGGGATGGTAGAAGAATCGCAGATCGAGCCGGCGGCCGTTCTTGTAACGCGCACCTCCGCGGAGCAGCCAGCCGCAGGCATCCAGCAGCTCGCCCGCGAGCTGAAGATTGTGCGGATACGGAGGCAGCCTCACCGATGCGGGCATCCACGGCGGCACCGGTCCCCCCGCCTCTTGCCCCACACCCTCGAACAAGCGCAGAATTTCGCTTCGGTTCACCGAAAGATTGAAGGCCTGGCGGAACCGCGGGTCGGCAAACTCGGAACGCCAGGGGCTCCAGCTCGCATTGAAGCCCAGATAGTGCGTGTGACGCCCGGGTCCGCTGGCGATGGCAATGGAATTCATCCGCTTCAACCGCGGCAGGTCGGCCGTGGGCACGGCGCGTAGCGCGTCCAACTCGCCCGCCTCCAATGCAAGCAGGCGTGTCTGAGCGTCGGGGATGAAGCGGAATAGCAATTCGGAGAATTGCGGCATCGGTCCCCAGTAACGTTCGTGCCGCACTGCGGTAGTAGCGTCTTCGCGCCGGTAAGAGACCAGGCGAAAGGGTCCGGTACCCTGCCGTCCCGAACTGGCGATGGCGAAATTGATGTACGAAAGGAACTCAAGCAGTGGCGCGAAGGGACGTGCGGTCACGATACGCAGGGTTCGATCGTCTGGCGCGTCCACGGAAACGAGATCGATCTCCTGGCCGGAGCCTTTGATCTGAGCCGCACGGGCGATGGAGGCGGCAGCGGCACGCGCGTCCATCGCGGAGCCGTCATGGAAGACCACGCCCGGCCGGAGCTGGAATTCCCACGTCACATCGTCAACTCGCCGCCACCCGGTCGCGAGGCATGGCCCGATGGAAGCGTCATTCCGCCGCACCACCAGGGTTTCATACACCTGCGCCAGTGGCGTCCAGTCCTGTGCGATGACCTTGGCCGGGTCAAGCTCGCCCCGATCTTCCGCCAGGCTCAACACCAGTTCGCTCGATGAACGCCGGCGGCTCCGACAGCCCGCGGATGCGGCCGCTACGATCATCCATTCACGCCGGGTCAGTTTCAAAACGCGAGCCGTAGAGAAAGTTGAATCTGTCTGGGGGTCGTCCCATTCAGAGTGCTGGTCACCTTGCCAAAGCGCGCATCGGTCTGTACCGCCACCGGCGGACCAAGCACCGGGTGGTTGAAGACGTTGAAGAAATGGGCGGACAGACCGAGATTCACACGTTCATTGAGCGCGACCTTCTTGTTCACGGAGAAGTCGTAGACGCGCGTCGGCGGCGCATGCAGAGCGTTGCGCCGCGTGACCGCGTACGGGTCGGTGACGTTCGCTGGAATTCCCAGGTACTGATCGGCCAGTGTTTTCGGCAGATAGTACTGAGTCTTATCGTAGGAGCCGTTGGAGTACAGGTCGTCGATGCTGCCCTTCAGTAGCGCGGGACGGGGGCTGGTGGTGATGCCGACGTCGCCATAGTCGGTGCCTTGCGACAGGTAGACCGGCATTCCCGACCGCACCGATACGACGCCCGTGAGCGCGAAGCCGCCGATGACCCGATCCAGAGCGCGGCCCATCGACCTACCGAAATGTCGTCCACGTCCCACCGGAATCTCGATCACATGACTGATCGAGAGATTGTGCCGGACGTCGAAATCCGAATTGCCTCGTTCCGCCAGCAAGGGTCGCGGCACCCAGCTGGTGGATGTCCCTTGGAATCCCGACGCCGGGCTGCCGTTCACGTTGATGAGCGATGGGAACTGCGCGAGTCCTGGAGCGAAATTACGCTGCGAGTTGTCCCCCACGTCCTGCGAGTACGTATCGACCGAACGGCCATATACATAGGACACCGTGAAATCGATGCCCTTCGCGAAGCGGCGCCGCGCGAACGTCTGGACGGAATTGTAAACCGAGTCCGCTGCGTTATCGGTGTAGCGATAGCGGGCGAATCGCGGGTCGGGACGGGCGGCCTGCGGAACACTGCCCAGACCGTTCGGCTCCTCCCATCGGAACAGACCCGTCGCCCGCAGGCCCACGTACGACACAGTGACGGTGGTATTGCCGAACAGTCGCTGTTCGATCGCGCCGCTGTATCGATAAGTGGCGGGATTGCGAAGGCCCGGATCGACAAAGCGTTCCTGCGGGGGGAGGTTGATGTCGAGAGGGATCTGCCCGCCTTTGGGAAACGCCAGGAACGTCAACAGGACCGATTTCGCGTATGGCCCGTTGAGAACTCCGAAATCGAACAAGCGTTGGAAATAGCGGTCTGTATAGACGCCCCAAGCGGCCCGCACCACCGTCCGCCCTTTTCCGCGGATGTCCCAGGCGACCCCTACGCGCGGCTGGAAATTGTTTTTGTCGGACCCGAAGAGGGGGAGCCCATCGCCAATCGCCGAGAGCTTGTTCGCCTGCGGTCCGAAGCGGAAGGCGCTGGCATTCGGAACAATTTTCCCGGAGCCGTCCACGGCGTAAAGATTTCCCATCGCGTTGTTTACTTCCGAGTAATTACCGAAGAGGCTGTAGCGCAAGCCCAGGTTGAAGGTAACCGTCGGGATCCAGCGGAGATCGGCCTGCGCGAAATACTCCTGCTCGGTGGAACGCCAGCCGCGCGCCGCCGTTGTGGGACCGCCGTTCGTCCCGTACAGCGTCGTGTTCAACTCCGTCACCACGGCTTCCTTCTGCGCGGGATTCGCGCCGATCAGCCCGTTGGGTCCGACGATACCGCTGAGCTGAAACGCGCTGACGTTGCTCAACTGGAGGTTATTGATGTCCAGTCGCTTCAGGTCGAATCCGCTCCGCAGCGTCAATCGTCCGCGGGACCAGGTGTGCATCGCGGAGAGCTGCGGCACGGTTTCATTATCGACCAGGCCCGTGGTCGCGGGCACCGTCAAGACGCTGAGTGTGGTGCTGTTGGCCCTCACCGTCATACCGGACAGGGGATCGACGCCGAAATCGATCAACGATTTTTCGAGGGGATCGCGCGGAGCATCCTTGATGGCCGAACGCAGCAAGCCCGCCCGGATTTCGACAACCTGGGTAGGCCGCAGCAGGTACACCAACTGTGCGACCCCCGACTGCCATCTCCGGCGGCTTTCGCTGAACACTCCCGCCACGGCGCGTTGATTAATGGTCGCCAGGGGTTGCGCGAAGCTGTATCGCAGATTGATATCGACCTTGCTGCCCAGCTTGTGGTCCGTGCGAATCAGGAACGCATCTTGCTTGACGTCGCGCGTGTTGGCGGTGGACAGCAGCACGCTGCCCGCCTCTCCATCGGCTCCATTGCCATTGAACAGCGCGCTGGGAAAGCCTCCGGCGATGGCCGCATTGCGATCCGCGGCAGGCAAGGCGCTGAAAGTCCCGACCGGATTTCCGGTGGCGGGAACTATGCCGCGATCGATATAGAAGATCCGATAGAGACGGCCAAGCTCTCCCGGAATCAACCCGATGAGATCGGCGTTGGGTACCACCGCCGAGCTGGTCTGCTCCAGTTTCTGCCGGAAGCCTTCGTAGCTTCCGAAGAAGAAGTGGCGATTCTTCGCGATCGGTCCTCCAAACGTTCCACCAAACAGGTTCTGCTTGAAGGGCGGCACCACGCTCGCCTTGGGGTTGTCTTTCGAAAAGAACGGGCCGGTGTTAAAGAAGTCGCGTGCATCGAGCTTGTTGTTGCGGAAGAATTCGTACATCGACCCGTGATAGCTGCTGCCGCCGGACTTGGTAATGATATTGACTTGGCCGCCCGACCCGCGTCCGAAAACGGCGTCCGCGTTGGAGGTGGTGATGCTGAACTCCTGTACCGCCTCGGTAGAAATGAGATTTGGAGAAAATGCGTTGAACTCGGCGGCGCCGCCTCCACCGAGTGACAAGCCGTTCGATCCGCGCTCATCGTTGGCCGAGACGCCGTCCATGGTGTACGAATTGGCCACCGGGCGCGCACCGGAGATCGACGGGTTATTGGGGCTGCCACCGGCGATGCCCGGGGCGAGCAGAACCAGTTTCGCGAAGTTCTCGCCGTTGAGCGGCAGTTCGCGCACACGCCGTTCGTCGACTCGGCCGAGAATGGAGCTGCGGTCGGTTTGAACAATCGAGGCGCTGCCTTCGACGGCCACGGTTTCCGCCGTCTGCCCGATACGCAGCGAAATGTCCACCGTCGTAGTTTCGTTGACTGCGATCTCGACGTCTTCGGCAACGCTGTTGCCAAAGCCCGGCTTCTGCACCGAGACTTTGTATAGCCCTGGCGCCAGGCGCGCGAACTCAAATACTCCCGCGGCGTTCGAAAGGTTCTGCCAGTCGGATAGACCAGACTTGCTGGTCAGTTCCACCTTGGCGTTTTCGACAGCCAATCCCTGCGGATCGGTAATCTTTCCTTTCAATATGCCGCTGACGGGCGCTTGTGCTGTGAGGGCAAAACTGAACAGTAATGTAGCGAGAAAGGCGCGGAACATAGATGTCCATGCTAGGCTCGCCCCTGAACATTCACTCAGCACTTTCTTGTGAGCGGGCACGAAACTCGCGGAAACTAACTCTCGCCCGGTATGAGCGGAGTGGCCGCCGGGTTCACTCTCTAGCGTGCCCGCCATCCGTCATGACGCCACCGTCTTCCGCCGCGTGCTCTCCCATCATGCCCGCCCGCGGCTCGACACCGCCCGCTGGCGCGAATTCCCTCCGCTTTCTTGTCCGTGCCCCCGTATTCTGGATCATTCATCCATGCTGGAAGCCATTAATCTCTCGAAGAGCTATAACGGAACGGTCGCCCTGGATGCCTTGAACCTGAAAATCGAGCCCGGCGAGATCTTTTGTCTGCTGGGCGCCAACGGCGCGGGCAAAACGACTACGATCAATCTCTTTCTCAACTTCATCCCGCCTTCCTCCGGAACCGCGAAGATCAACCAGCTCGACGTTGTCCAGCACTCGCTCGAAACGAAGAAATTCCTGGCCTACATCCCCGAGCAGGTGATGCTCTACCGCAACCTGACCGGGATCGAAAACCTGGAATACTTCACGTCGCTGGCCGGCGAGCGCTACACACGCGATCAGTTGTCAGGTTTCCTGAAGGAAGCCGGCCTTCCCGCCGACGCCGCGGAGAAACGCGTTGGCGCCTACTCGAAGGGCATGCGCCAGAAGGTCGGCATTGCCATCGCAATCGCGAAAAAGGCAAAGGCATTGCTGCTCGACGAACCAACTTCGGGGCTCGATCCAAAGGCCGCCAACGAGTTTTCCGAGTTGATGAAGAAGATGCGCGACTCGGGGTCCGCCATACTGGTCGCCACCCACGATCTGTTTCGCGCCAAGGAATCCGGTACCCGTGTCGGCATCATGAAGCACGGACGCATGGTGGCGACGCTGCGCACCGATGAGATCGGCCACGCCGATCTCGAACGCATCTACCTCGAACACATGCACGATTGAAAAGGAGCCCGAATGATTTCGACGGTGGCCAGGAAGGAAATGAAGGAGATGATCCGTGACGGCCGCTTCCGCTGGGCTGGTGGAATCGTGCTGGCGCTGCTCGCCGGATCGCTCGCGATGGGATGGCAGCATTACCGGGAGGTCAATGCGCAGCACGAACTGGCGCGGCGCGCCACCCGGGAGCAGTGGCTCCACCAGGGCGTCAAGAATCCTCACTCGGCGGCACACTATGGTGTCTACGCGTTCAAGCCGAAGATGCCGCTTTCGCTTGTGGATCAAGGCGTCGATCCGTGGGTCGGGGTGACCGCTTTTCTTGAAGCCCACAAGCAGAACGAGTTCAAGTACCGCCCCGCACAGGATTCCACGGCGATCCAGCGGTTTGGCGAGTTAACGGGCGCCGCTGTGCTTCAATTGCTGATTCCGCTGGTGATCATTCTGCTCGCCTTCCCGGCCTTCGCCGAGGAGCGCGAGCGCGGCACGCTCCGGCAGGTCCTGAGCCTGGGCGTGAAACCCTCGCAGTTGGGATGGGGCAAGGCGTTGGGAATCGGCTGGGGCGTGGGACTGCTGGTGCTCCCCGCGACGCTATTGGGCACTCTCGCGCTGGCGCTTTCGGCTGAAAACGGCGCCTTCCAGTCGAGCCTCCCGAGAATGGCGGTGATGTTCGTGAGCTACCTGCTGTACTTCACCGCGATTCTTGCCATCTCACTGGCAGTCTCGGCGCGGGCGCGCTCCTCACGGCTGGCGCTGGTGGGTCTGATCGGATTCTGGATCTTCAACGGCCTGATCGCTCCGCGCCTCGCCGCGGACCTGGCGAAGACCGTCTATCGCACGCCCTCCGCGTTCGAGTTCGCGCGAAACATCGAAATGGGGCTGAAGAACGGCGTGGATGGCCACGACCCGGCCGACCGCCGCGCCGAAGAACTTCGCGACGCCGTTTTGAAGAAGTACAACGTAACCAAGGTGAGTGACCTCCCCGTCGCCTTCCAGGGCATTTCCCTCCAAGCCGGCGAGGAGCATGGCAACCAGGTGTTCGACCACTACTACTCGCAGCTGTGGGATACGTTTCGGCAACAGGAGCGTGTCCACCAGATCGCATCGCTGGCGGCTCCCATGCTGGCCGTGCGGTCCCTTTCGATGGCCCTGGCGGGAACGGACTTCGCGCAGCACGCCCACTTCGCGCGCGCCTCCGAGGAGTACCGGCGCGTGATCCAGCGGGTCATGAACACCGACATTGCAAACAACGGGAAAGTGGCGGACGGCCCCTATCTGCGCGACGCTGATCTGTGGAAGCAGGTGCCCGATTTCGATTACCGCGCGCCGGATCTCGCCTGGGTCCTTTCACGGCAGTCGCTCAGCCTGGCCCTGCTCACGGCTTGGGCCGCTGGCTCGATCTTGTTGGCATGGCGCGCCACTCAGCGGCTGCGGGTCGATTGATGTTGACTCAAATCGTGAAGCACGAATGGCGCAACCTCCGCGCCGATCGGACGCTGTGGGCCGTCGCCGCGCTGCTGGCGGTCACCATCGGGTTCGGTATCCGCAATGGCTCCGAGTGGGTCCGGTTTCAAAACGATACACTGAAGGCGGTCGCGGCCGAGGAACGGGAACGGCTCGCTGCAGTCAACTCCGGCATCATCGACGCGCAGGCTGGCCGCACGAAGCCCACCTCGTTCACCGATCCGCGCAGCCCTTCCGTGGTTGGCCGCACGCTCGGGGCGCGTTACGCGTCCATGCCGCCGGCGCCGCTCGCCGCGCTCGCGATTGGGCAGAGCGATCTCTACCCGTACTATTTCAAGGTCTCCACTTCCACCAGGCAGACGTTCCTGAATAACGACGAGATCGAGCATCCCGTTCACTTGATGTCCGGACGGTTCGACCTGGCGTTCGTGATTCTCTATCTGTACCCGCTGATCATTCTCGCACTCAGCTACAACCTGCTCTCGGCCGAGAAGGAAGCGGGCACACTGGCGATGACGCTCTCGCAGCCCGTCGGCCTGCCCAAGCTGGTCCTGGGGAAGATTGCTCTGCGCTTCGTCTTTATTCTGCTTCCTGGCGGCGTGCTCTCGCTCGCCGGAGCGATCGGCGGCGGAACCAATATCGCCGCCGATGGCGGCGGTTCTCGCCTGCTTCTGTGGTTCGGCGTGGTCGCGCTTTACGGCGCCTTCTGGTACGCGCTGGCTGCCGCGGTGAACGCCTTTGGCAGAGGCTCGTCTTCTAATGCCATTGCGCTTGCAGCCTTCTGGCTTGCATTCGTGCTGGTGATTCCTTCCCTGCTGAACGTCGGCGTGAAGTACGTGCATCCGGTTCCTTCTCGCGTAGAGTTGATTCAGGCCATGCGCGAAGCCTCCAGGGAGGCAGCAGCGCAGGGCAGCCGTCTCCTGGCGAGTTACTACGAAGACCATCCCGAACTGGCAGGCGATCGAACCGACGCCGCGGATTTCGCCGCGCTCGCTCTCGCCAACCAGGAGCAGGTTGAAAAGAGAATCCGGCCGGTGCTCGACCGCTTTGATCAGCAGCTCGACCTCCAACAACGTCTGGTGGACCGCTATCGATTTCTCTCGCCGGCCGTCGTCGCACAGGCGGCCCTGTTCGATATCGCGGGTACGAGCGAACATCGATACAAGCACTTTTTAGGACTCGCCGACAGATTCCACCGCGACTGGCGCGCTCACTTCTACCGGCAAATCGTCCGCAATGCGTCGCTCGCACCCCAGGACGTGGACCGCTTTCCGGAATTCCATTTCGAGGAGGAGCCGTGGCGCGCGGTGGCGGGCCGGTCCGAGGTGGGTTTGGTGGTGCTCTTGTTCGCTGTGATGGTGGTTGGGGCTGTCGCCGCGTGGCTGTTGCGGCGGTATCCGGTCGCGGCGTGACGGGGACAGCGGGCCAGGAACCGGAAGGCGGTTATCATCCACCGGCAGTCCGCTTGGGCCATGGCAGGACGGGTTGCTTCACCATCTGTCTCGCCGGCTCGGTACGGCAGCATTCACACGACCTCAGGAACTTCAGGTTCAACGCGTGCGCACCGATGATCAGGCAGGCGCCGGCGCCGGCCAGGACGGCGTCCGGCACAAGAATCCCGTCGAGATGGCGCAGAACCGCCAGGCACAAGATGCCGCAGAGGAACAACACCAGGCATGAGCATCGCCGGTGCTTCCTGCGATAAGCCGGAATCAGAGTTGCCAGGCCAAGCAGTGCCGAGGAGGCCACGAAGGCGGGCTCGAAAGACTCCGATGCGGCAACTAGGGAAGAGAGCCCGGCAATGGACAGCAACACTGGACCGGCCACGCAGTGGATGAAGCAGAGCGTTGCGACCAGCATGGCCTTGCGGTCGCCGCTCCGGACAATCGGCAGTTTGGTCATCGGGAAGTTCAAGAGTGTCGTGGCCAAAGCCGCCAGGGCCGCTTCGGCAGACGCACGGCTTGCGCAAACCGAATTGTAAGGGCTACTCAGTTCTCTCGCCAATAACAATCGCTTGGGCGGGCTAATAACTCTGTGACCGGGCCAGGTTTCCCTATAGCCGGTTCCTTCGGCCGGTTCACCGTCGGCCGGCCGGGCTGAGGCCGCGGCCTTGCCGGGGCGCCCTCAAGTGAGGCCGTTTGGCAGCGGCGAATGACTGCTCATCGCTCAGGCCCACCAACGGGAGCATTTTCTCGGTCTTATTCTTGCCGTAAGGTGATCGCGGGATCAACGCTCGCTGCGCGCCACGCTGGGATGGACGACGCCGTGACAATCACCATAAACAGCACGCCCACCGCGACGGCGCAACTGAGCGGGTCAGTGCCGGACATACCACGCACGGCGCGGGCCAGAACCGGGCTGAGCGTCAGGGAACCAGCCAGACCGATCGAAAGACCAATCGACCCCAGAATCATGCCCCGCTTTACGATAAGGAGCTGCACGCCTCTGGGCGTGGCGCCGAGTGCGAGCCGGATGCCGATCTCGCGCGTCCGCTGCCCAACGAAATAGGACATGATTCCGTAGATCCCGATGGCCGCCAGCACCAGCGCGACTACACCGAAGATGGTCAATAAGATCCTCGAGATACGCAATTGCCAGATGCTGTCGGCGATGCGTTGGTCGTATGGCTGAAAATCGAACACGGATTGCTCCGGGTCGATAGCCAACATCACCTGCTGCGCGCGCTCCTGAAACTCCCGTGCGCCGATGCTGGTCTTCACGAGCATAAATTCGTTTGGATCGCACCGCTGCCGATAGCTCATGTACATCTCAAAACTCGGCTCGCCGCCGAGCGCACGGTGCTGTACGTTCCCGGCGACTCCAATCACCTTGTGCCAGGCGCTCGGCGTGCGCGCGCCCGGGTTGTACAACAGGCGCTTGCCAACCGGGTTCTGGCCGGGCCAGAGCAATCTCGCGACCCGTTCGCTCACGATGGCGACAGGCTCACTATCTTTCCGGTCGAAAGCCGTGAAGAACCGGCCAGCCTTCAGTGGAATCTTCATCAACTCGAAATAGTTCTCGCTGATCATCTGCAGGTTTACGTATGGATTCCGAAGTGCCTCGGCCACGGACTGTCCCTCGGTTTGCACCGTAGGGGGATGCGCATCCAGACGCGCCAGCGGCGGGTTATAAACGAACGCGACGCTTTCTACGCCGGCGATGCTGCTGAGATCTCGCTGGGCTCGCTCGTAGTATTGCGCGATTTGTTCCTGGGTCAAGTATCGCTTCCAACCTAATGCCACCCGGAAGGTCTGGATCGAATCGGAGAGAAATCCTTTTTCCTGCTGCTGTAACCGGATGAATCCTCGAATCATCAGGCCCGCACCCGCGAGCAGCATCACGGCTGCGGCCACCTCCGCTACGATCAACCAGTCTCGCAAACGCGCGGCGAGCATCCCGCCGGAATTCCCACGCCCGGCTTCCTTCAGGGAATCTCCCTGCGAGCTGCGCAACACTTGAAGCGCCGGCGCAAGGCCTGAAATCACGCCTACCAACACGGCAACGGTGACGGTGAATGCCAGTACGCGATTGTCGATCGTGATCACCATCCACGCCGGCAATTCCGGTCCGATGATCGCGCGCAGCAGCCTGATCCACCAGTAGGCGAGACCCAGGCCCAACCCGGCGGCGGTAAGCGAAAGCACCATGCTTTCGGTGAGTAGTTGTCCGAGTATCGCCGAGCGGCTCGCACCGATTGCCATCCGTGTTGCCATTTCGCGCTCACGCCCAAGAGCGCGTGACAGGAGCAGGTTGACCACGTTCGAGCATGCAATCAACAACACGAAGCCCACGGCGCCCAGCAGCACTAATAGATACGGCTTCATGTCGCCGGCATACGTGTCGCGAAGGGCGGTGGCCCGAAATGTCAGGCCGGCATTTGTATCGGGATAGAGTGTCGATAGACGCTGGGAAACGACATCGAGTTCGGCCTGAAGACGATTGACCGAATTCGGCCGCCTGATCCGGGCGAGCGCGACGACATTGCGCGAATCGCGGCGTTCATAGTTGGCGAATCCACCGATCGAACGATATACGTCGATGCCGCGTGGAAAATCGAACCCTGGTGCGGTAACGCCGTGGATTACGTACCCGGGTGCGTGATCGAGCGTAATAGCCTTCCCGATTACGTCCCGGCGTCCTCCGAAACAGCGCTGCCATACACCGTACGTGAGAATTACGCTGTTGTCGCGCGCACGGTCTTGCTGTTGCGGCCACGGCGCCCCCAATACGAGCGGAGCACCCAGAACTTCGAACAGATTTCCAGTGGTGAGTACCGTTTTCCATTCCTCCGGCCGGCCCTCGCCGCTGAAGTTGTAGCCGCCGGCGGAATTGGTGCGTGCAGCGATACTCTCGATGGAAGGCGACTGTTCCTGAATATCCAGAATCTCGCGGATCGAGACCTGACCGCTCTGCCCGCCGCGGATCGAGTGGATCTCAACAACCTGGCCGGAATCGCGAAACGGGAACGGCCGAATCAGCAGCGTGTTGACAAAGCTGAAAACTGCCGTACCAGCCCCGATCGCAACGGCCAGCGTCAGCACCACCGCCGCGGCAAAACCTGGTTGCCGTCGGATCTGCCGTAACGCAAGACGCACGTTGCGGGAGGCAGTGTCGGGAAGCGGCATAGTCTGTTGCAGATTATCCGACGAGGCGAGGTCTGTCCAGGGAAACCGCGCGCGCGGACCGATTACAGAGGCAGGCGGCCTGTTTGCTGCCGCAATCGGTGCAGGCCGCAATGACGAACCTGCTGTCCTGCGCTCCTCTCAGGGAGCGCGCTCGCTTGAAGGCGATGCCGGCGACCTCAAAGGGCTTGAAACCTGCTGCCGTCAGAAACGCTTCGCTTCTGTCCGGAGCGACACTGCAGTCGTCAAACGGTTCGAATTCCTCACAGCGGCCTCGCGGGGCGCCGGCAAAACCGGCCAATGAGGTATCCACCGACCTCCCGTTGCCGCGGAGGCCGAAGTCAGTCAAAACCGGCCAACGGTGTTCTCGGGCGCCTGCGGCGCATTCCCGGAGTCCAGGACGCCGCCATGGATATCGTGCAGCGAGACGTCTTCGATAACGCTCGATCGAATGGGCCGTGTCTGGATGCGCAGCAAGCGTTCCGCTTCGGGAAACGGAAATGGGCGAAGCAGGGCCGCGTTTACCAGGCTGAACATTGCCGTGTTCACACCGGTGCAGACACCGGGCGTAAGAATCACGATCGGACAAAACCCGGCCTGCGCCGGATCTGGCGCAGCGCAAACCGTGCGCCGCGTGAGAGGTCGTTAAGGAGCATCCTTACTCCTGCCGAAGCGCAATGAGCGGATCGACGCTCGCCGCCCGCCGCGCCGGAAGGTAACACGCAATTAAAGCGACAACCGCGAGCAGCAGAGGAACGCCGATATATGTCGCCGGATCGGTTGCGGTGATTCCGAACAGCAGGCTTCGAACGAGCTGCGAAAGCCCCAGCGCTGCTGCGACGCCGCCGGCGAGTCCCACGACCACCAATCCGAAGCCGTTTCGGATGACGAGGCCAAGCACCGTTGCGCGCGACGCTCCCAACGCCACGCGAATCCCGATCTCGCGGGTTCGCTGGCTGACCATGTAGCTCATCACTCCGTAGATTCCGATCGCGGCGAGCACGAGCGCGAGGCTGGCGAAGACGGCAAACAGCACGCCCCACAAGCGCCGCTGCCAGAGCGATTCATCCATGATCTGCTCCATCGACTTCGTCCAGACGACCGCGGCATTCTGATCGATCGCGCGAATGGCTGTGCGGGCGTCTTGATTGATGCGCCCAGCCGGCATGCGCGTGCGCATCAGGTAGTAGACGCTGCTTACCGGATACTGCGTATACGGATAGTAAAATTCGAGACCGTTATCGGCTTCGCCGGCGTTATACCGAACGTTGCCGACAACTCCTACTACGGTGCAGTACGGGTTCTCCGCGGTTGCGGCGCCCCAGCGGATCTCCCGCCCAATCGGATCGAGGCCGGGCCACAAGCTCTTGGCGGTTCGCTCGCTAACGATCACCACCATCTGGGATGATGGCGTGTCGCGAGAATCGAAATACCGTCCGCGCAGCAGCGGGATCCGCATCGTTTCGAGATATCCGGCGCTGGCGTCCGCGCCCGATACTGGCGCAAGCTGCTTCAATTCCTGGTCATTGCGGCCCTTGATGGCTATGTCCGCCTTCCGGCGGTCGTCTTGGCCGCTGGTGTATGGAAGTCCGCTGACTGCCGCGGCGGAGACGACGCCGGGAATCGCACGCAAGCTCGCCAGCACGCGCTCATGAAACTGCGACGATGCGGCCGCGCGCTCGACGCGGCCTCCTCCCTGAAACTTCGTGACGCGGATCACAAGCAAATCTTCGGCATGGAATCCAGGCGCCATCTTCTGGAGCCGCAGAAAAGTCTGCATCATCAGACCCGCTCCAATCAGAAGCAGCACGGAGAGTGCGATTTCGCCGATCACCAGCGCCCCGCGCAGCCGCGAGCTCCTCGCCGAGCTTCCGCGTGCTCCTTCCTTGATCAGGGCCTGGAGGTCCGTCCTGGTTGCCGTTAGGGCCGGAATCAGTCCGGAAATGAAACTCGTCAACAGCGACGCGCCGAGCGCAAATGCCAGTACCATCGCATTCACTTCGATCTTCATCCAGAAGGGCAGCGTCACGGGAATGAATCCGAGCAGGGCGCGCACTCCGGCGAACGCAAACACGATCCCCAGTAAGCCGCCTGCGCTGCCTAACACAACGCTTTCGGTCAAATGGGCTCGAAGGATTGTTCCTCTGCCGGCCCCAAGAGCCGCCCGAATCGCCACTTCCCGTTCTCTCACCGCGCCTCGAGCGAGCAGAAGGTTCGCCACGTTGGCGCAGCAGATCAGCAGCACGAACGCTACCGCCGAAAGCAGCAGGATCAGATAAGGACGAATATTACCGACCTCGGCATCGCGTAGCGGGACCAGCCGCGGACGCACTCCAAAATTGTCCTTAGGATATTCCTGCTCCAAGCCTGCGCCGATGCTCTGCAGATCCGACTGGGCCTGCTCGATGCTCACCCCGGGTTTGAGGCGGGCAATCGTCGAATAGATCCGCGAGTCTCTTCGTTTGCCGGCTGTGAAGCCCGAAGCCGCATAGTAGCTTTCCATCGGAGTCCACACGTCGCTCTGAGTTGGAAATCCGAATCCGGGCGGCATCACGCCCACGATGGTCAGCGTAGTCTGGTTCGTCTGGATCGTCCGGCCGACGACATTCGGATCGCCCGAGAATCGGTCCTGCCAGAGACGATACCCGATCAGCGCCTTGTGGACGTCGCCGCCCGGGCGGTCTTCTTCCGGAAGAAACAGGCGGCCCACGACGGGTGTCACTCCGAGAATCGACAGCGCCTGCGGTTGGAGTTGGTTCAGCTTGATCGGCTCGGCGGGCCCATCGCCGCGAATATCGGAGTCGAAACTACTCGAAAAGGCGCCGAGATCGACCAGGGTGCGATTGCGCTTTCGGATATCGTCGACATCGGCGAGAGAGCAGGGCCGCACCGCGCCCCCGGATTTCGCGAGCACGCTTTGGACGCGAACCAGGCGATCGGGCTCGCGATAGGGAAACGGACGCAGCAGGATGCCGTAAATCAAGCTGAAGATCGCTGTATTCGCTCCGATCCCCAGCGCGAGTGTAAGGACGACAACGGCTGAAAAGCCCGGCTGCCTGAAGAACACTCGCAGACTCTCACGCAAATCGCGATAGATCTGGGTCATGTTTCACTCCTGCCGGAGCGCGATGATCGGATCGATCCGCGCGACGTGAATCCCATCCAACGATGATACGAGCCGATGCGGAACTGAACCCGTGAATTCCGGCAAGCGGGCGGTTTCGGGGAATATGCGGTGGTGAGAGGATGCGAAGCGGCTACCCGAATGAAGTGTTCGCGTGGTTAATACCGGATTGGCGACCCTCCGGGAAAGTCGGCCCGAATGCGGCCGCGCACGACCTGCGTGCCGTTAGTGACGTAGAGGTACCGGCCGGGTCCGAACGCGCAGTTCGAGACGCTGCCCGCAATTGGGATGAAGCCGATGTGTTCGCCCTTCGGGGAGAAGACGTAGATCCCGCCGCGGCCGCTCGTCCAAATGTTGCCGGCTGAGTCGGCCTTCATGCCGTCACCGCCTTTGACCTTCTCGCTGGCCACGAACTGCCGCTGCCCGGCCGGCATGCCGGAAGCGTCGAGATCGATGGCCACCCACCCCGACGTGTCGGTGGCGTAGAGAATGCGATTGTCCGGCGAGAGCGCAATGCCGTTGGGGGACAGCTTGTCGGTAATCAGGTGCACCTGATTGTCCGTCGTCACGCGAAACACGCCGGTGAAGGTCAATTCCCGAAGGGGGGAGTTCTGTACGCCGGCCAGTCCGTAAGGAGGATCGGTGAAATACACGGCGCCGTTGCGGGCCACCACGAGATCGTTCGGACTGTTGAAGCGCTTTCCCTGGTATGACTCCGCAAGTAAAGTCTTCTGACGCGTGGCCAGGTCCACCCGCGCCAGCGCTCGATTTCCGCTGTCGGCGATCAGCAATCCACCACGGCCCAGCGCCAGGCCGTTGGAGCCGGCCTCGCGGAACGAGGCTGGAATCGGAAAGCCTTGGTATCCGGACGGCGCCAGGAACGCGGTGGTCCGTTTGCCATCCCAGCTGTAGATGGCGTTGCCGGGCACGTCGGAGAAGAGCAGGCGGCCATCCTCGCCGCCCACCCACACCGGACCTTCGGTCCAGAGGTAGCCCGTGGCGATGACCTCGACGGCGCCTTCCAGGGGATTTGGAATACCGGGAAAAGACACGGGCGATGCGTGCGGCTGCGCCGCCGCGGTCCACACTCTCCCAGCGCCCAGGACCAGTGAACTGCCCGCTGCGCGCAGGAAACTGCGTCGATCTGTTTGCATCCGCTACCTCTCGTGGAGATTTCGATTTGGTTCTGCCGTCGGCATTAGTCTAACCGCGGCGCCCGCAGAAAAACAAGGTGCGGCTTGTTTCCTTGGGATTTGCGGCGCTGGCGCGGGACGAGTCGCGCGGACCATTTCACACGCGAGGAGTCCGCCCTTCTGGCTGCTGTTCTACTCCTGCCGTAGTGCGGCCAGCGGATCGACCGCGGTGGCGCGCATGGCGGGCCGCAGAGAGGCCAGCACCGCGATCGCAACCACCGCCGCAGCCACCGCCGCGATCGAAGCCGCATCGTTCGAACGCAGCGTGCCGAACTGACTGGCAAGCACCGGCCCCATCAGCAGCGCACCCGCGATCCCAATCCCAATACCGATCGCCGTAACTCGTAGCACCGAGACCAGCACCAACCGGACGATCTGGCCTCGCGAAGCTCCCAGGGCCACGCGCACGCCCATCTCCTGGGTCCGCCGGCTGACGATGTAGGAGAATACCGCGTAAATTCCCGCCCCCGTGAGCACTGCGGCGATCGCGGCAAACACCGCGATCAGCACCGCCGCGAAGCGCGGCCTCCATAGCGAATCGGACATCACGGTGGGCATGGTATGGACCTCGGTCAGCGCGAGGTCGCGGTCCACCTGGCTCACGACTGCCTGTACCGTCGCCGCGACCGACGATGGCTCGCCCTTCGTGCGCACGGCAATCCAGGCGTTCGAACTCGGCATCTGGTCCATGGCCCAGTAGACCGTCGGATAGGGCGAGCGGTCCACCGCATTCATCTTGCTGTCCGCCACCACGCCCACGACCGTCATGCGCGGGAAGTAACTCGTCATGTCGATAATGATGGTCTTGCCGATGGGATCTTCGCCGCCGAAGAGCTTTGCGCACGATTCGTTGATCACCGTTACCATCGGCCTGTCGGCGGAATCCTGCCTCGTGAAAAATCGCCCGCGGCGGAGGGGAATTCCAAACGTGTCGAGAAAGCCCGGGGTCACTCGCTCGATCGAAATGCTGCCGTGGTTATATAGCCCCGTCTTGTTGGTGCGGGCCGCGCCGCCGTATTCTCCGGCGTTGGCAGGCGGCGCCGGCTTACCTTCGATGTGCATCCCCCACGGATTCGGCCCGTGCCGCAGCGGCAGCAGCGCGGTGAGCGTCGCGGATGCCACACCTGGAATTTCGCTGACCCGGCGCTCCAGCTCCGTATAAAGGCGGGCGCGCGGTGGATTCGCCTCCCCGTTGCGGAAGGCTCCGTAGTGATGGGCCGGAACGATCATGTTAAGCGCCAGTACCTTGTCCGCCCGGAAACCCGGATCGCTCGACACAAGCTGCCGAAAACCGCGCACCAGGGACGTCGCGGCCACCAGCAGCACCAGTGCCAGCGCGACTTCAATAGCGACCAGTCCATCGGTCCACCGGCGCGCGCGAGCGCCCTCGGAGTTGCCGCGGCCCGCTTGTTTCAGCGCATCGTTCAGATCGGGACGGGAAAGCCTCAGCGCCGGGGCCAGTCCGAACAGCACTCCAGTTATCAGCGCGACCCCGGAAGTAAACGCCAGCACGGGCAGGCTCAGCTCCACCGAATCGAGCCGCGGAATGCGGCTCGCGGCAGGCAGCAGCGCCAGCAGCGGACGGATTCCCGCCACGGCAAGGATCACGCCGAGCACACCCGCCGCCGATGCGAGCAGCACGCTCTCCGTCAGGAGTTGCCGTACCAGCCGGCCTCGCGCGGCGCCGATCGCGGCGCGCAGAGCAAACTCGCGGCTTCGCTCCGAACCTCGGGCCAGCAGCAGACTGGCAACGTTGGCGCACGCAATCAACAGCAGCAGACCGACAGCCGCGATCAGCAGCAGGAACAGGCGCTCGAACTGGCTGTACAGGTATTCCGAAGCCGGTGCGACGACTGCGCACATATTGTCGTAGTGCTCGCTGTAGGCGGTGGAGAGGTTGTCCGAAATCGTATCGAATTCGCTCTGCACCTGCTCCAGGCTGACCCCGTCCTTCATCCGCGCGAAGACCGTGAGCCCCCAGCGGACGCGGCTCATTTTCGTTTGCGGATCGAACACCAGCGGCAGCCAGAAGCGCGGCGGCTCGAGCCGGGTGGGATAAAAGCCGCGAGGCATCACCCCCACCACCGTGTACTCCGCGTTGTCCAGCGAGATCTTCTTCCCCGCGATTGCGGGATCGCCCGCGTAGCGGCGCCGCCACAGATCGTAGCTGAGGATGACGGAGCGAGCGTCGCGGTAATCCTCGGGCACAAAGGTGCGGCCGAGTTGCGCCTCCACTCCGAGGGTCTGGAAGAACTCCGGCGTGACCTCGTGTCCGGCCACGACCTCTACGCTCTGGCCGCCGGTGATCATCATGGTCTTCCAGGAGTAGGCGCTCACGCTCGCAAGTGACCGGCTCTGCTCTGCCCAGTCGTGGAAGCTACCGGGACGGACACTGATGAAGCTCTGCTCGGAGCCGCGGTGGTATCGGCTGCCCTTGGGATAGGATTCGTAGATGTGGACGATGCGGTCCGGATCGCGGAACGGCAGCGGCTGGAGGACCACGGCATTCATCACGCTGAAAATTGCCGTCCCGGCCCCGATACCCAGTGCTAGAGTCAGCACGACTACGGCGGTGAAACCCGGCTTCTTCGCCAGCGCCCGTGCGGTGAATCGCAGATCTTGCAGGAGTCCGTTCATGGCTCTACTCCCCTCTCAGGCTTTCCGATGCATCCATTCGCCCGGCGCGCCATGCCACCGGCATGCAGGCCGCCAGCGCCACCACGGCGAGTGCCGCCGGCAGCGCGATGAAACTCGCGGCCACCACGCGCCCCTCGACGACCAGGAGCGAGCGGGCGGTCCATACGAGTGCGGCGGCGAGGATCGCGCCGCCCGCGAGCCCCGCCACGGCCGGCCTCATTCCGCGCCACAGCACGGTCCGCACCAGTTGCAGCGGCTGCGCGCCCAGCGCCTTCCGTATACCGAACTCGCGCGTCTGCTGTCCCACTAGGTAGGCCAGCACGCCGTACAATCCGATCACCGCCAGCGCCAGTGCGAGGCCGCCAAACGCCAGGCTGAGATACGCCGCCAGCCGGCGCTGCCACACCGTCTGCGCAATGCGATCGTCCATCGAGCGAATGCCCGAGATCGACTGCTCGGGATCCACCCGCTGGACGGCGCCCGCAACTTGCGGGCCAAGGCTCTCGGGACGGACGCTCGTGCGCAGCACGAAATACGAATCTCCCGAGTACTGCTGCTGATTCGAGAAATACAGATCGAGGCCCGGTCCGCCGAGCAGGTTCTCGCTGCGCACGCCGCCGACGACGCCCACAATCGTGAACCATGCGACGTCCTGGCTGTCGACGTTTGACATCAGGCCGCTGAGGCGTACGCGCCTCAGCAGCGGGTCATCCTTGCCGAAAAGCCTGCCCGCCAGGGGTTGGCTGATGACCGCGACGCGCTGCGTAGCCGGCCGGTCACCATCCGTAAAAGCGCGGCCGCGCAACAACCGGATGCCGGCCACATCGAAGTAATTCGGGCTGACGATCTGGATATTGACGAACGGGTTATGTACCTGCTCTTCCGCGGAGCGCCCTTCCACCAGGATGGTGGGCTTGCCATAGTTGTCGTTGCCCGCGAGTGGAAGACTGTGGTTCGCCGCCACGGCCTCGACGCCAGGCAGCCTCGACAATTCCTCTTGTGCGCGCCGATAGAAAAGTGACGTCTGCTCGACGGCGCCATATTTGGTGTACGGCGGGTCGGCGAAGAAGGTCAGCAACCGGGCGCTGCGAAATCCGAGATCCGCATTTACGAGCGAGAGAAAGCTGTGCGTCAGCAGCGCGCCCGCGATCAGCAGCGAGAGCGCCAGCGCCGTCTGTCCTGCGACCAGTGCGTCCATCAGCCGCCCTTGCGTGCGGCTGGCCGATCCGCCGCGCGTGGACTCCTCGAGGACCGCCCGAAGGTCGCCGCGCATTGCAGTAAGCGATGGGACGATCCCCGCCATCAGGCCGCAGACAATGGACACGAGAACCGAAAACGCGAGCACCCGGGCATCGAGCGAGACCACCATCCAGGACGGCAATTCGAGCGCGCTGATTTTGCCGAGCGCGCGAATTCCCCACATCGCAAGCACGAGACCAAGTACGCTTCCCATCAGGGCCAGCATCACGCTTTCGATCATCGTCTGCCGCAGCAGCAGCCCCGGCGCGGCGCCCAGTGCGGACCGCAGCGCCATCTCCTTGCGCCGCGCCACCGCGCGCGACAGCAGCAGGTTCACCACGTTGCTCGCCGCAATCAGCAGCACCAGGGTGGTCATGCCGAAGGCCAGCCATAGATAAGGACCCGCCTCGCCCACCAGCGCGCTGCGTAAGGGCAGCAGGCGGAAAGTCACGCCACGATTGGTCTCTGGATAGTCCTGCGCGAATTGGCGGGCGAACCGGTCGAGCCGGCCTTCCGCTTCGGCCGCACGAATCCCGCGCTTGAGCCGCGCGATCACGTGAACGCTACGCGTGCTCCGGTTCTGGTCGTTGTTGAGGTTGGCCCCGCGGAAGAGGTCGGTATGAAAAGGGAAGTCGAATCCCGGCGGCAGGATGCCGTATACCTGGTATGGATACCCGTCGGCTGTGATCGTCCGTCCGACAATCGACGGATCAGAGCGGTACCGACGGGTCCAGATGCTGTAATTCAGCACCACGGCATCGTTACGATGGGTGCGAAACTCGTCCGGCCAGGCGCCTCCGTATAGCAGGGGGACTCCGAGCGTTCGGAACAGACTCGCAGTGCTCATAGCGGCCACGGCGGATTCGGGCGGTCCGCCATCGGCGATGTTGTACTGGCTCGGGTAATATGCCGCGACGCTCTCGAACAAATCCGGTTGGCGGTGGAACTCCTCGAACTCGCGTGGAATCAGCTTCCCCGTTTCAGCGCCACGCACCGAGACAATTTTTACGAGCCGTTCCGGTTCCGGATATGGCAGTGGGCGCAGCAGCAGTGCCTGAATGTAGCTGAACACTGCCGTATTCGCTCCGGCGCCGAGCGCAAATGCCAGAATGGCCAGCATGCACAGTCCGGGCGCACGGACGATCTGGCGAAGGGCAAGGCGGAGATCGGCGATCACTTCGCCACCGCGAATCGTTTCATCTAGCGCTTTTATCACGGACCCGGCACGATGTCCCGGAGAAACGCACGGGCGGGCTGCATGGAACCGCAAGCGGGCTCGCGGAAGTATGACCGGCGGCGCGGACGGGACGCAAGATCTCCCGACCCTCGGTCTGAACCATATGCGTGGGGAGCACGGTGTTTTATGACACGCGCAGTCGCATCAAGGTTGGGACGGTGACGCGAGTGCGTCAGGCGGACGCTTCCTTCCGCCAGACCCTTCGTCAGACACCTCCGCCTGCCGCCGGCTCGAGTCCGCCTGTGACACTTTCGCAGCCGCTTATCAAAATCTCGTAGTCACTTTTGAGCTCGTCAATTTACCCTACATTATTGGCATTTTCTGCTATGCAAGACCAGGAATTTCTCGGTGAGCTTGAACACACGATTCTATTGGCGGTAATGCGCCGCGGAGACAGCGGCTACGCCGTCAGCATTCGCAGGGAGATTTTGGAGCGGGTAGGCCGGGACGTGTCGCGCGGAGCGGTGTACATCACGCTGGATCGCCTGGAGCAGAAGCGCTACTTGACTTCATACCTCACTCATCCGACGCCGATTCGCGGCGGCAGAGCGAAGCGCTGTTATCAGATCACTTCAAACGGATTGCAGGCCCTGAGTCATTCCCGGGGAGCGATGCTGCGGCTGTGGGAGGGACTGGAAGGGAGGCTTGCACGCGCGCATGAACCAGCCGTCTGATCCACGACATCGCGAAGCGGTCGAGGACCTGCCACGACTGGTGGTGGCGGTACTCAACCGCGTGCTTCCCGACCGATTGCGCGACAACGTGCTTGGCGATCTGCGGGAGGAGTTCCGGTCGGAAATCGTCCCGCGATCGGGCCCGTTCGGGGCAAGACTGTGGGCATGGCGGCAGGTCATCGCCCTTTCCGCCGCCTATTGCCGAGAACGCGCCGATTGGAAAGGCGGATTGACAGCGTGGGGTGGTGATTTGCGCATCGCGGTCCGTTCGCTTGGCCGCAGTCCGATGTTTTCGTTTCTCGTAATTCTTACGCTCGCGCTCGGCATTGGATCGAACGCCGCGATCTTCAGCCTGGTCAATACGGTATTGCTGAATCCGACGCCATTTCGCCGGCCCGAACGCTTGGTCCAGATTCAGGCTGTGCGGGGCGGCGAGCGCGGAAAGATATCGTTGCGCGAGATCCGGGATATTCGCGAGCAGTCCAACATCTTCGAGGGTGTGGCCGCCTATTATCCGGGCAGCCGTTATACCCACTCATCGGGTGGACGTCCGGAAAAGCTTCCGGCGATCCTGATGACGCACAACCTCTTCGAGGTCTTGGGCGTGCCGCTGGCGCTCGGCGCCGCCTGGCCGGAAGATTTCGATCGTTCGCGGAACTTCGGGTTGATCCTCAGCCACAACGTTTGGAAGCGACGCTTCGGCGGCGACCCCGGCGTGGTTGGGCGTAAGATCGCTCTCGACAACGCGTCGAGTTATGTGATTTACGGAGTGCTCCGGGAGGGCGTCGACTTCCCGGTTCACTCCGACCTCTACCGTTCGATCTTCATCAGCCGGTTCTTTCCCAATATCGAAGATCGGGCATCGCGCGGCGTGTTGGGTGTTGCTCGCCTGAGACCGGGCATTACCGTGGATGCGGCCCGCAGACACCTGGCGGACCTCGCACGCCAGTTCGAGCAGCGCTATCCAACGACGAACATGGGTGTCGGTTTCGAGCTGTCACCCCTGCGCGAATCGTTCGTCGGCGAGACGCGGCCATACTTGCTTTTATTGTGGGGCGCGGTCGGATTGCTGCTGCTGATCACGTGCGCTAACGTTGCGAATCTGCTGATGGGGCGCGCAGTGGGCCGCCAACAGCAGACGGTGGTGCGCCTGGCGCTCGGCGCCTCGCGTTGGAGGTTGTTGCGCCAGGTGGCAACCGAGAGCATCCTCCTTTCCTCCATCGGCGCGGTTCTCGGACTTCTGCTGGCGGATCGTGGGGTGGGCCTGTTGACGCAACTCATTCGCTTCGAGTTGCCGTCGTGGATGCGTTTCGAGATGGACGCGAGAGTCCTGTTGTTCACAATGGCAGTCGCGGTCCTTACCGCACTATTCTCAGGAGTCCTGCCCGCGCTGCGTTCGTCGCACGGCGACCTCGCGGAGTCGTTGAAATCGGGGGGGCGCGGAGGGAGCGCCGGCGCGCAACGTGGGCGCTTGCGTAGTGCGTTGGTGGTCGCCGAGATCTCGCTGTCGGTGGTGTTGCTGGTGGGCGCGGGACTGCTGGTGCGAACGTTCCTTGCCCTGACTGAGTCGCGTCTCGGATTTGACACGCACAACACGCTGACGTTTCAAGTTGCTCTCCCTTGGACCTATGATGAAACCCGGGTAAACGCTTTTCAACGGGAGACCATGAGTCGCATTGCGGCGCTGCCCGGGGTGACCGGCGTCGCGCTGAATACGAATCTTCCGCTGGCGCAGTCGGACTTGCCTCACCAGAAGGAGATTGTCCTCGAAGGGCAGTCTCCGGATCAACGCACGACCAACCCGTTTGTGAATGTGCAGACTGTCAGTGAAAGCTATTTCGATACTCTCCGAATTCAGCTCTCCGAAGGGCGTGAGTTCCAGCCCACGGATGATGTCGGAACGCCACGCGTCGCGCTGATCAGCCGGCGGCTGGCGGGGCGTCTCTGGCCTGGCCGAAGCGCCGTGGGACGCCGGTTCCGTGTCGCCGGAGAGCAGGCCGAAGTGCGCTGGCTCACGGTGGTCGGAGTCGTTGGTGATGTCAGAAGTAGTGACCTGGTTCGCGACGAAAACTATGACGTCTATCTTTCGCTGCGCCAGGTACGTGATGGTTGGACCTACTATGCAGTGAAGACCGCAACAGACCCGCACCGTATAGCCGAAGCCGCGGCGCAGGGGATCTGGGCTGTGGATCCGGAACAGGCCGTGTACGACGTGATGACCTTCGAGGAGCGTCTCATGAGGGTGCTTTGGCGGCGTCGTGCGGTGGCGATGCTGTTCGCCGTCTTTGCCGCACTCGCCGCGTTTCTGGCGGCGGCTGGAATCTACGGCGTGGTCTCAAACGCGGTCCAGCAGCGGACTCGGGAAATCGGTATTCGCCTGGCGCTCGGCGCCACGCCCCGGCAGGTTCTCCGGCAGGTGATTTGGCAAGGCTTGCAGCTTGCCGCAGGCGGAATCATGGTAGGGTTGATCTGTTCGTTGGCGCTTGTTCGTACGGTCGTCTCGCTCGTCTACGGGGTTAGTCCGTTCGATCCAATTACGTTCGCCGGCGTCCCATTGTTGCTGGTGGCTGTGACGGTGGCCGCCACACTGCATCCGGCGCGATCCGCCATGCGGGTCGATCCCGTGGTCAGTCTGCGTCAGGAATGATGGTCTTCCCGCTGGAGCCGCGCGCACTGTGGTCCAGTTGCCCGGCACCCCCACCAATTGGTCGGCGCATTGAGCGAGCGCGACCACGCCATCGTCGAGCAGTCGATTCCGGCCGTGGGAGCGGAGGCGTTCGCCTATCGCTATGTCAGCGAGTTGAGCGATGGCGAACGTCACAAAATCATGCTGGCGCAAAGTGCGCCCACCCAAAATAGCCCACCCGGATAGTACGCGTGCAACGCCCGACAGACGCCCCAGGCGGCTTCCTGTACCTGAGCGCTGCTCAGAGATGGAAGTCATCCCGTAAGCCATTGAAATTAACGTTTTAATGGCACCCGCAAACTCCGGCTTATTACGTCGGAGGTCGCGGGTTCGAGCCCCGTCGTCCCCGCCATTCCTTTTCAGCGTTTTCCCAGCCTTTTCAATTGCTTGCCGCGATCTGTCGTCAGACGGCTCGCGACATCATTCGACACCAACCGACACCAAATGCCCCCAATACTCCGAGCAAACTGTAGCAGCTACTGTAGCACTTGGTAACCGGCCATCCCGGCGACCAGATTCGGGCACTCGAGCCTGGTTGCCACATCCTCGGCCCTCGGCGCTCAGCAGAACCCTTTATGTTGTGCACTACATAACGGGTAACTTCTCGCGAGCGCCGAAGACTCATAACCCAAAGGTTGAAGGTTCAAATCTTTCAACAACAACGGAAACTTCCCAATAATCAGTGATTTCCGATGCAGTTGTGACCACGGCTATAACGATCACACTGGGGTAGGCGCGATTCGGGCTGCCAGTCTACATCGTTACTGTGTGGCAGAAGATGCTGAATGCATGCCGGCTAGGAGACCAATCTGTCCTAGTTCGGGACGTTTACCCCCGCGGAGCGGCAGGGCCACGGCTTCCACGCGGAGCGCGGTCCGGTTAGGTCTAAGAACAGTTTTCGGGTTGGAGTCTTCCTTCACCAGGACAGTAGTCAGCCGCGTAGCCATGGAGGACGTGTCATTGATGGAATCAATCGCGACGACGAACGGATCTCTTGCCAGTACTCAGTTCCTGTTGGACGGACTTTCTTGGCGGACCTGCGTCCTTAGTGAGGCTGGGTACGACAACCTGATCAAGTCGGTCGTGAACGTCGCTCGCGGGAACCAGATATCGCATGGTCGTCTCCAACGATTTGTGGCCCATCCAGTGTTGAACCGTTCGCACGTCAAAGCCGGAACGCAGCATCCGAGTCGCATAGGTCGACCTAAATGTCTTTAAGTCGAACTTCTCTGAGTTCAGGCCTGCACGCTCCGCGACCCCTTTGCATTTGAGCAACATGTTGTGTTCTCGATTGCCGGTTGGCGATGGAAACACGAACCGCTCACTGTGGAGGTGCGGGCGGGCTTCGAGCAGTTTGGCCAATTCCACGGGGATTGGAACTTCTCTCTCCTCCCACCGCTTCGGAGAAAAGCCCAGATGGGGCTTAGAGGTGACTCGGATCGTCCTGAGCTTCAAACTGATATCGGTCCAGAAGAGGAAGGCAACTTCCTGCTCGCGGAACCCGGTGAGCAGAAACGTGGAAAACAGCTCCCTCTCGCGATCGGTGGTCACTTCGAAAAAGGATGCCAGTTCCTCCTCTGTGTATTCCAAGGGCAACGGCGATATTCTCTCCGGGAGATGAAGCAACTTCGTCAGGCCAGGCCTCCCGTTCCGCTTGCAGAACTGGGCGATGATCACGACATTGTGGAGAACCGTGTTCGCCGACATGCCGGACTTCATCAATTCCACGACGTAGTCGTTCAGCTCTTCTGTCGAGATCGAAACCAAAGTTCGTCGATCGAAGACCTTGGCGAATCTGGTCAGGACGGCGTCGTATTTCCTGTGCGTGTTGGGCTTTTTCAGAGTCTTGATCTGGTCCAGGTATCGGTCGAGCAACTTCCGAACTGAGGCCGGCTCAGTGGGCGTGACGACCTCCGATGTTTCATTCCGCGGAGCCAATCCCAACGCATGAGCCTCCAGTTCGTGGCGCTTTCGCCGCTGCTCCTCCATCGCTTGCGCGGCGGTGTTGCCCGCTGGCTGACGCCGACGCCGCCCGTCGTCGCGCCACTCCACGAAGTATTCTCCGTCTGGCAACGCAGCCCAGTCGTAGTGTCCAGATTTCTTCTTGGGTATCGATCGCAAAGTCCATTTGCCATCGACTTTGATCTGCTTTACGATGTTGACGCGTCCCATGGCATAATCCGAATACCATGGAACCGAAAGGAGAGTCAAAAGTCGGACAGTAAATAGGACAGTAAGGAACGGAAGCCCAAGATTCTACAAGGGATACTCAGGAAGCTGGCATTCTACCACTGAATTACTCCCGCTCAATGGACGATCTAAAAGTAGCACAGACAACGAGTTCCGCGCAACGCGGAAATCGACGGGCTTGAGAATCCCAGATTCTACCGCCGGAGTTCACACCGCCGATTCCAAAACAACATTGGCAACAAGATCGGCGCGGGGCCCGTGTAAATAGGACACCACAACTCCGCCGCTTGCTCAGCGGCTAGCGCAGTGTCCCATAAATAGCTGGACAATTAACGGGGGTGGGACATAATCAGATATGCCCCGTCTCGTTACCCCTCTGATGCTGTCACCCGAGGAGCACAGTGAACTCCAACGCTGGTTGGTGGCTCTGGGGACTCCGCAGCAGGTGGTACTGCGCTGTCGCATCGTTCTGGGCCTTAGCGCCGGCAAGACCGAGGTGATGCGGGGCCAGGGCGCCCCGCAATCCGGCCCAAAATCGGGCAAAAAAGGGTGTGACGAAAACCCTTTTGCCCGCTTCACGGTGTGAAGTGGCAAACAAAGGAGTTACGGACCTGTTTTTGGTGTGTCAAAAACTTCAGTTTTCGTCACACCAGAGGGCCGCAAGGCCTATGGATTCAGTCAGTAGTGCGGCTGGTGAGGGGGCGATTTCTCCCCATCTGCGCGAGAGCCCGGCGCCGCGGCGCGGCCGGGCGGCAGTTGTCAGGGTCGTTCACGTCCATCGGCCACAGCAACTCGAAGACCGCCGAAGGACACTGCGCCAGGACCGCGCCCTGAATTGCGGCGACGTAGTTGTAGAGCCGGGTTCGCAGGAAGTTCGCGTTGCATCGCTGTTGATCGAGGGATCGTCGTTCGGCGTGTTGAACGTCGCGAGCGCGCGGCCGAGCGTGGACTGGCCGGATCCGGTGTTCGATGCGGGCAGTTCCGTGTACACGTGGTACTGCCACACGCTGCCGAAGGAGTGCGACGTGATCGTCAGGACGCTGCCAGCGGCGTTGGCCCAGACACCGTCGAAGATCGCGTTGATGAAATTGGCGAAGTGCCGGGCGATGGTGCTGCTGTTGTCCTGGCCGCCGAACACGGTCTTGCCAATCGCGGAGCCGCCAACGTGCAGCCAGACGACATCCTGATCGTTCCATGTGCCGGAGAACGTCACCGTGCACTGCGGGTAGGAGGGACTGGATGCGACCGATTGTTTCCACCAGAAGACGCCGCAGTAGTGATCGATCTCGCCCAGCAACCTGAGCTTCTGGATGTTCCTGACAAGCCTCTGCGGCGAGAGCTTGTAGGTGTTGTCCGTATCGAAGTCGGTTGCCACGCCGACGGCGGTGGTCGTCGCGACCGGATCCGGTACGTCACTCTTGACTGCGCATTCGAGGAAGTCGAAATAGAAGTACCAGCCCTGGCTCGACGTGTTCTTATTGCCCGAGAGCGTGATCACAATCTTGTGCTGCCCCGCCGCAACGCCGGCGAACAGCAGGCGCCGCGTCTGCGAGGTAGTGGCCGCGGGGTAGTAAGGTTGAGCTGGAAAAGAAGGAAATCGAATTAGAGGAGCAGCGTCGGCAGGCAGCAGCAAAATCACGCACGAGCGACCTTGATGAGGAGATCGAGCGGGAGCGAAAGAACGGCACGGATGCCGCCCAGCCGTAATGAGGAACTACAGATTGCGTGTTTTGCGGCTTCCGGGCTGAGCGTGGGCGACCCACGCCGCGCCGTTAACCACGACTTGGTTTCTGTGCGGAGACGGGGAGAAACGGCCGCCGGCATGGTGGTTTCGTCCATTTGCGCCTGCCTATTTCCCGCAAAAAATTTCTTGAGTCGGCCGCCGCGGACACTCATCGTCGTCGCCGCCCCTAAAGGGCTTGCGTGGAGCACCGCCAAAAGCACCGGACTTCTATGCCATGAGCTTTTCGAAGCGGATTCTAATCGGTATGACCGCGGGTGTTGCCGTCGGCCTCTTCTTTGGCGAACTCGTATCGCCGTTGAAGATCGTCGCCGACGGCTTCGTCAAGCTGCTGCAGATGACGGTCCTGCCCTATCTGATCATTTCCATCATCTCCAGCCTGGGCTCGCTGACCTATGCGGATGCGCGCCGCCTGGGACTACGTGTGGGAGTTGTAATGGCCGGAATGTGGGTACTTGCCCTCACGTTCGCCTTGTTGATGCCTCTGGCCTTTCCGCCGACGCAGCATGCGACTTTCTTCAGCAATACAATGGTCGAGCACCGGCCGCCATTCAATTTTCTGGACCTTTACATTCCCTCGAACCCTTTTAACTCGTTGGCCAATAACGTGGTTCCAGCGGTCGTCCTGTTCGCGATGTTCCTGGGTATCGCCCTGATCGGCGCCCCTCGCAAACAACAACTGCTCGACGTTCTGGGTGTTGCGTCCGAAATGCTCTCCAGCGCCACGCGGTTCGTTGTTAAGCTGACTCCGTTCGGTGTCTTCGCGATCTGCGCGCACGCGGCAGGCAGTCTCTCGGTGGATCAGTTGGGGCAGATTCAGATATACCTGATTACCTATGCTGCAATCGCATTGCTGCTGGCGTTCTGGGTGCTACCCGGCCTGGTCTCGGCTTTGACGCCGATTCCCGTGCGGGACATCTTCGCTTCCAACCGTGACGCGCTGTTGACCGCCTTCATCGCGGGAGACCTGTTCATCGTG
>Ga0335085_10001550_pt1 | contig 47610 bp, 46 predicted proteins | sample Lox_Sample_45_FD_206712 | JGI IMG/M metagenome (GOLD analysis project Ga0335085, IMG submission 206712) | Soil microbial communities from Loxahatchee National Wildlife Refuge, Florida, United States - Lox_Sample_4.5 | ecosystem: Environmental > Terrestrial > Soil > Wetlands | place: USA...
CAATTGAGTCTTGCCAGTTCTTGACCTCGCCGACGATAAGGGCGGGCAGTCCGCGGTAGTCCAGAACTGCCGCTATGTCGACCTCACACTCCAGCCCCGGGCCGCTGACGGCCCATCCAAGAACATGAGGGATCATCGATGCTCTGTAATAGCTGCGGGAGCACAGCACCTGCAGAGCCGCCATCACCGGCAGGGCCTCGCTGAGACGCTCGTGCCCCACATGGCCGGCGATCTGGTACAGCCAGTCGTTCTGGCCGTTTGCCTTCATTCCCAGCGCCAGCCCGAGCGGGAACTCGCGGAGGCACATTTCACATTTCATCTGTGTCGCAAGGTCCTCTGGCCGGAACGCGATGCTGCTGGTGCAGTACGGGCAGTCAACGGGCAGCACCGGGCGCAGTATCGCCTGCCTGAGCAGGAACTGGAAGACGGCTGCCGGGTAGCCGCCGGCGTCGCCCGCCAGTGGCTCAGGCCAGGAACCCTGCCATCTTCTTATGCTTCGGACGATGGCGCCTGATTGCCGGCCCCGTTCGCTCCGTGCGACTTTGAGGAGTGCGGCGCGGGCGCCCGGCTGGTTGGCGACGGTGCTTCCCGGCCCGCCGAGCCGTTCTATGAAACGCGTTACGAACACCCCGCCCGGGGTCTGGCGCGCGCTCCAGCCTGGCTCTTTGAGCAGCTCGCCGAGAATCGTGCTCGACGGGACAGCGGAAATCGGCACTTCGCGGGCACCGGAGGAAACCGACAAGGCACGCCCGTCGGCTACGGGCCGGTCGAAGCTCAGCATGACGCCGTCGTATTCGCGCAGTACCGGAGCATACGAGCGCTTGTTCGGAACGGAAAACGTCCAGTCAGGCCGGACGCCCGAGGTAGCTGAGATCTCTACCTGAACCGCGATGATGTCGCCGCGGGGAACGCCGCTGTTCTGCGCGCCGCCGCCAATTCCCGGGACCGGTATCCGGGCGACCCGGCCGTCAGCCTCGAGCGGCTGAGTGAAGCTGTGCGCGTAACTCGTGGTGAAAGGGTGATCGCCTTGCCAGCCGCGTGCCCACTCTTGCCCGAGGTCCGGGGAGACGGGTACGGGAGTTACGTCGTGGCCGGTCAGCAGGTCTGCCAGCATCCCGGGGAGTTCACCCGGTCCTGTCGCCTGCCAGATGTCGATTCGCGGGCCGGCGGGCGTGCCGTCGCCGGCCCGCCACCGGCTCAGTTCTCCTTCCGCCAGCAGCTGCTGCAACCATGCTTCAGCTGCCGGGAGAACCCGTTGCTCATGGCCGACCGGGAGCGGGAAGGCGCGGGCACCGCATGCGCGGGCGTTCCATAGCGCCGTAAGGCTGGCCGGGTCCGACGGGTCGACGACTACGAACGCAGTGCCAGGGGACATGCCTTTGTAGTCAATTGCCCCGCTCGTCGCGGTAATCGGCGTTGTCCAGGAGGCCGCGTAAGCCGGCACTTCGGCGCCGTTGCCAATGCGGGCCTGCGTAGCCCGCGCGGCGAACTGCTTCTCCAGGCTGACGCCCTGAGCGCTGGTCCCGTAGGCGCCGAACCAGACGCGGAACAGGTCATCGAGCGGATCATCTGCCGTCCAGTCCGGGAGCACCCAGGAATCTCGGGGAAGTTCATCAAGCAGGCGCTCCGGCCCGAGCAGCCGGTTGTTGATGTAATCCTGGCCAGGCGCCAGCGGCCCCCACCCGTCACGCCCCTGCCATTGATAGCCATCGAGCGCTGCCGCCTCCTCACAAGCCCCGGCCCGGTCAAGCGCAAGCAGGACATCGACTCCCAGCCTCCGCGACACTCGCTCGATCCGATCGAGATCACCTGGACGGAAAAACGGCTGGTACTGACCTGCCCACAGCAAGGTTGCCTGTTCCACCGCCAACCGGAGCATCTCCGCGGACGGCTCGAAAACCAAGCCGATTCGCACCGGGCGCGCCATAGCCCGCCCGGTCACCCGCCCGTCCACGCCTGATCACCCCCCGGCCATCACCGTCTGACCTGACCATAGCGGCGCCCGGACGATGCGGCCCCGCTGACGGTGGTGAGGGCCGGCCGGTGCGCAGGGCCGACTGCGGACGTCGACGCGGCAGGCGAAACGGCCTGGCTTGGGGAGGCCCTGAGCGCCGTCAACCGCGGCATCGACTTCCGGTAGACCTCCGATGGACCTCGCGTATACCTGGCGGGCGATCCAGGCGCAACAGCGTCCGGCGCACACAGGCTATGGCGCCTGCCCAGCCGACGCCGCCTCCAGGCCCGAGCCGTCCTGCCCGCGAACCCCCACCCGTTGACACGCCCGAGGTGCAGCCGACCTGATCAGCCTCGCGATCCGGACGGCGGGGCACCGGCCGCCCTCGGCCGCCGGAACTGCGAACCCTCTAGCTGCGCAATCCGAGCGATGTCACGCTCTGTATAACCATCGGCAGGGGGTCCACCGGGCGCGCCGGCCCGGCCGCGCGACTAGGTCCGGACTGACGAGCAAACGTGGAGCAAACATGGCCACGAAACAGCCATCACGAGGAGACCCAAAATCGGTGTAACCCCAGGTCAGAGTGGGTGCGCCGCCAGGGACTTGAACCCCGAACCCGCAGATTAAGAGTCTCGTGCCGGGTAATGCCAGGTAATGCCGGGACATGTCATCCCGTCCGGCTGTGCGCAAACTGCAGTGCCGGGGAGTGTTGGGTGCCGCCGGGGCGTACCGGGACTGCCGGGCAACGTGGAGCAGACGCGGCTGCCAGAAGGTCTAGACCAGTCCCGTGGCGCGCTCAGTGGTTTTTCCAGGGCCGGTCCGTCTGTGGCGATCTGCCGGGATGAGCCTGGTCGAGGATCCGCCCGATCTCTTGCTGTTCCCGGAAGAGGAGGCGCTGCTGACCCGGGCCGTGGACAAGCGCCGCCGGGATTCACGACGGCCAGCGCCTGCGCCCGCCGCGCCCTGGCCAGCCTGGGGGTGGCACCAGCGCCATCCTGCCCGGTGAGCGTGGTGCCCCGCAGTGGCCGCCGGGCATCGTCGGCAGCATCACGCACTGCGCCGGGTACCGGGCCGCCGCGGCCGCGCGTGCCCGCGACGTCCTGACCATAGGGCTGGACGCCGAGCCGGACGAGGTTCTCCCCCGTGGCGTGCCGGAAGCGGTCTCGCTGCCAGACGAGCGGGATCGGCTGCGCAGCCTGACGGCCGCGGCACCGGGAACCTGCTGGACCGGCTGCTGTTCAGCGCCAGGGAAACGACCTATAAGGCACGGTTTCCACCGGCCCCGTGCGGGGTCAGCTTCGAGGATGCGGACATCACCATCAATGCCACGGATGGCACCTTCGAGGCACGGCTGCTGGTGTCTGCTCCTACGGTCACCGGCTCCGCGCTGGCTGGCTTCACTGGCCGCTGGCTCGCCCGCGACGGACTCATCCTGACGGCGATCATGGCGCTGACCTAGCTGTGCAGTGTCAGCAGTGGTCGGCGTCGAACGCGTGCCGCATGCCGAGGGTGTAGGCGAGCGCCCTGGTTCCGACGCCGAAAACCCGTCGTCTTGCTGATGTGGTAGTGACCGCCGAGCTCCGCGGCCGGCATCCCTACCCGGCGATGTTGAGCCCGGCGACGGTGGCGGCCATGCCACCCACCCTGGTCCACTCGCGGGCTGAGCCCCCGCCGGATCGCGGCCAGGCGGCGAGCGGATCAGCCATTGTGGTGTCACGCGGCGCCGTCGGCCCGGGCGGCGCGCCGTACGCCGGCGGCCGCCCGCTCTGGCCGCTCAGATCATGATGATGAGCATGAAGGCCATGGTGACGCCCATCGCTACCCGGCAGGCCTTGACCGCGGCGGGCGCGAGCAGCAGCCGTTCCGCGGCGGGCTCGGCCGCGGCAGGCTCCGGGACGGCCGCTTCGGCCTGGGCGGCTCGCGGCATGGTCGCGACCACGCCGTCGCCGCCTCCCGGGCCGCCGGCCGGGGCCGGGCCGGCGGTGGCCAGCGCGGGCCCGGTGGGCGCGAAACGCCGGCCGACGACGTGGAAGTACCCGTCCGCGCGGGCCTGCCGGTCCAGGTCGCGGACCGTGTAGGCGATCAGCAGCAGCACGAAGACGAACGCCAGCGTGGGCGCGTGCAGGGTCTGCATGCCGCCGGGCGAGCCGCCGGCCATGCCGGCCATCCCGGAGCCGCCGCCCGAAGACGGGCCCGCGAGCGCGGCGAACATGTAGAGCATCGCCGCGCTGTGCACCAGGTGCGGCGCGTGGTGGCCCCGGGCCAGGGCGCCGGCGCCGCCCCCTCGGCTCTCCCGCCACAGGCACCAGGCAAACCAGGCCGTCATGGCGGCGAAGACCGCCTCCCAGGCGACGTTCGGGAGGGTGCTCAGGCTGGCCACCAGCATGCCGGCCATGGCAATACCCATCAGCAGGTGGGAGATGGCGATGTCGGCGTCCCGGGCACCGGCCCGGGTCCAGGCGCGGGCCACGGCCAGCTGCCCGGCGCTCACCGCGGCGACCAGCAGCATGACCGCCGCGAAAATGTCCAGGATCCAGGCGGGGATGCTCATGCGGGTGTCCCTTCGGTGTGCTGGCCGGTGAGCAGGATCTGCCGCTGGGGCGCGGCGGCGGGCACCAGCGGCCAGTAGGCCAGGGCCAGCAGGGCCAGCAGCGGCCCGGAGTTGGGATCGGTGCCACCGCCGGTCAGGATGGTGCCGAATCCCTCCCCGATGACCCAGATGACCGCGGCCACCACCAGGGCCAGGATCAGCGTGGCCTTGGCTGCGGGCGGCGGCAGGAAGACGCCGAGCGCGATGACGGCGAGCGCGACGGCCAGCACGACCGAGGCGGCCAGCCCGCTGTGCCCGGCCAGGGCGGCCGCGTGCCTGTCCAGCGCGGCCAGCCAGCCCGGCTCGCCGCTGGCCATGCCGGCGACCATGTCGTGCACCGCGGTGGGGGCGCGGCTGGCCGGGGTCAGCGCGAAGTAGGCCAGGCTGCCCCAGAGCACCAGCCACAGGCCGCGGGCCACGCCGGCCCCGACGGCCCGGGCCGCCACGAACGGGGCCGGTGCCCCGGAGGCCGTGATCCGGTCGGACGGCCACAGCAGCACGGCCAGCAGGGCGTAGATGATCACCGCGCCCGGGGCGCCGTTCAGCGGGCTCGCCGCGCCGCTCAGCACCCCGCCCAGGCCCTCGCCGAACCACCACACCCCGAGCGCCCAGGCGATCGAGGCGGCCAGCGCCAGCCGGACCGTGGGCCGCCAGGCAATCCCCAGGCCGATCAGCAGCTGGATGGTGGCGAAGATCGTGTTCACCAGGACCAGGTGGTGCTGGACAACGGTGGCGTTCCAGTTGATCGGGCGGGCGACGACACCGGGGTTACCGGACGACGTTGCCCCGATCATCTGGGTGAACGCCTTGGTGAACATGAACGACTGGTACTGCAGCACGCCGTCCAGCAGCCAGATCGCCGCCAGGATCAGCTGCAGCACCCGCCGCGCGTCCAGCCCGGCCGACACCGACCCGGCCACGCCGAGACGGTCCCGCCAGCCCGTGCGGTTCCGCTCCAGGGCGATATCACTCATTACGGCCTTCCCTGCTTGTCGCATTTGCGGGCCCGCCACCGCACCCGGGAATTCCGGCGATCAGGCCGGGGGTTCCGGGACGGGCAACCGGGAACAATTATCTTAAAACACTAGAGGTCACCCGGGGCCACGGCAACGGAGAATGATTAATAACCCATCACTACATCGTGTAGTTTGTCAAGCTTGCAGCTCAGCGGGGGCTTTAATGATCAATTGCGGCGGCCGGGGAAGTGGCGGCATAAACTCCGGGGGTGTATCAGCAGCGGCCGGCCCGGTGCCTTATGAACCCGCTGGGGGTATTATGAATACCGGGCAGGGGTACCGATTGAGGCGATCACATTTAAAGGCTTGCTGGATTTATGCCAGCAAACGGTTGACGATTTCATTACGCCGTGTGACGCTCAGCATGAATCGCCAGAGAACGGAGCCCGCTAGATGGAGAACACCGAACGTCTCACCCGGTTCGCGCTGCTGTGCGGACAGTGCAACTGCGGCTGCCCGGAGCTGTTCATCGATCACGAGGCGCCCCCGGAGCGGGCAATCGTCATCACCGACGACTTCGGCCAGCGCGTGCAGATGAGCGCGGACCAGTTCGCCGTGCTCATCGAGGAGGCCCGCTCCGGCCGCCTCGACGAGACGGTCGCCGAGCTCATCGCGCGCTGAGCCCGGCTGGCAGGAGGAGTTTCCCGGCACAGGCCGGAAACTCCGTTCACAGAGGGCTGACGGCGGGTGTGCTCAGGAGGTGAGGACGTAGCCGCCGGCTTCGTCGAGGGCCCCGGCGACCGCTCCGGCGGGCAGTGGGCCCTCACTGGTCACGGTGAGCAGGGATACGCCGTCCGGCACGAGGCCGACGTGGACGCCGGAGACGCCGCCGAGGCTGGTCAGCCCGCTGGTCACCGCGTTCACGCAGTGCTCACAGGACATGCCGGTGACCTTGTAGGTGGTCGTTGCCATCAGAGTCCTTCCTGGACTGTGGCCGGATTGCCGGACCGGACGAAAGCAGGCGGCAGGGCCGTCCGCGAGCGGGACGGCCGCGGCGGCGGAACAGCCGCTGACACTACTACAGGCCATAGTACGACCCGCCGCGCCGCTCGCTCCATTCGGCTGTCCCGCTGAAACCGCTATCCCGACCAGTCCTTCTCGGGGAGTACCGCGTGCGAAGACAGACTCGCGCCGGTGGCATGATCAACGAATATCGCCTGGTCGCATAACGTGGACGAGATTTCGGCACCCACAGGTCCAAGCTCCTGGCGGTGCCGGGACAAGCTCGCAGTTGCGTGCAGTACACACGTAGCGAGCCCGGGGCGGAGCGGTCACTCCGGTGTGGAGTGCCCGGTGATGAACCTCCCTGGCGTATCTGGCGTCGCTGGGCATGGTCATCACGCGCCCGTGCCCTGGCAGGGCTATCGCCGGGTGGTGGTGAGGGGGTAGCGGCGGATGGGCCAGCGGGCCCGGCCGGCGGGCAGCAGGACGGTCCCGGCGGCGACGGCGACGATGACTTGGCCGGGCCGCGGCCTGCCGAGCACGGTTACTGGGTCGCCTTGCTGCCAGGCCGCGGGCAGGTGCTGCCCGGCTATCAGCGGCACCCGGGCCAGGACCCGGGTGCCGGGATGCAGGCTGGGAGTCAGGGCCAGCAGGTCGAGGTAGCGCTGGCCGGCGCGTGCGGGGCCCAGGGTGGATGGGCGGGCGCAGACCCGGCCAAGGCAGATCTGCGGGGCGGGCGGGTTTTGGAGGTGGCGGATGATTGTCTGAGTCCAGTGCCGGGCCCGCAGGCACATCAGGGCAGCGATCGCCACGGCCAGGCTGACGGCCAGGGCGGCCCAGATCCTCAGTTGCGCGGCATTCAGGACGGCGGCCAGGGCCACCGCGCCCGCGGCGGGCGCGACCATGATGACCTGCGCGTGCTGGTACCGGTTTAGGAGGTATCCGGTGCGCGGGTCAGCGGGTACGGGAGCGGCTGCCCGCTGGGCGGCCGCGCCGGTGGTGCTGAGAGCCCGCCGGCTTCCTGCTGCCTCATCCGCCGTGTGCGGTGGGAGCGCGCCGGGATCAGGTGCCATCGGGAGCCGTCCGTAGCGCGGGCGCCGCGGCGGGCGCGGTGTGAGTGTGGTGCCAGGCGGCCCAGCTGCGGCCGGTGGCGTAGGACAGGGCGCTGAGGGTGCCGACGAAGAACCCGACGGGCCAGCTGGACAGGTAGGAGGCGGCGATCGCGGCCCACACGGTGACCAGGGCGATGGCGACGGACAGGGCGATGGCGCGGGCGGGCTGGCTGGTGAGGGACCGGGCGGCGGCGGGCGGGCCGATCATGAGGCTGAAGATCAGCAGGGCACCGACCACGGGCACGGTCATGGCGGTAGCGAGGGCGACGACGATGAGGAAGCAGATCTCGATGCGGTGGCTGCGGACGCCCCGGGCCTCGGCGATGCCGGGGACCGCGGAAGCCAGCGTGAGCGGCCGGTACAAGGCGGTGACGGCCACGATGCACAGGGCGCCGAGGATGGCGACGGGCAGCAGTTCGGCGGAGCTGACGCCGAGGACCTCGCCGAAGAGCAGGGAGTAGATTTCGGGTTCGTATTCGGTGGTCCGGGACAGGAACGCGGCGCCGAGGGCGAGCATCATGACCAGCGTGAGGGCGGTCGCGACGTCGTGCCGGCCGTGGCGGCGGCCCAGGATGCCGATGCCGAGGGCGCCGAGCAGCGAGAATACGGCCAGGCCCAGGAGGGTGCTGATGCCGAGCAGGGCCGCGCCGGCGGCGCCGGCGAACGCGCCCTTGGGGATGGCGTGGGCGGGGAACGCCGAGCCGCGCAGTACGACGAAGAACCCGGTGACGCCGGCGACCGGGGCGACGATCGTGGCTACGGCCCAGGTGTTGATCATGAAGCTCGCGAACATGCGTGCTCCTTCCCGCTGTGCCGGTCCTGGCCGGGGTTCATGCGGTGATCTGGCCGCGGGTGGCGCCGGGCGCCTGTGCGGCTGTTTCCCGGGGCCGGGCTGCTGTTCGCCGGCCGGGCAGGCCGGTGAGCAGGTAGGCGGCGAAGATGACGGCGACGATGAAGAAGCTGACGGGCAGGCCCTGGTGGGTGGCTCCCCAGTAGTAGCTGTCGTAGGCCAGCAGGATGCCCAGCCAGGTGGCCGCTACGCCGGTCACGGCGGCGAGCAGGAGCGCGGAGCTCATCCGCCGGGTGAGGCGCAGCGCGGTGGCGGCGGGGCCGATCAGCAGGGCGGTGGACAAGATCGCCCCGATGGTGAGCGACGACAGGCCGACCGCGACGGCGAGGGCGGACATGTACACCAGGCCGACAAGCCGGACCGGGACTCCGCGTGCGGCGGCGATGTCGGGGCTGGCGGTGGCCAGCAGCAGCGGCCGCCAGATGACCGCGATGGCGCCGAGGGCCAGCACGCTGAAGGTCACGACGACGGGGATGGTGGTGCTGGTGGTGGTGAAGATGGAGCCGAACAGGACCTGCTGGGTCGCGCCGGTGGTGGCACCGGCGGTGGTGCCGAGGTAAAGGAACAGGGCCGACAGGCCGATGGCTCCGCCGAGCACAATGCCGGTGGCCAGGTCCCGGCCCCGGACCCGGGCCACGCCGATCATGTCCATCACCCCCGCGCCGACGACGCTCAGCCCGACGAACCCGGTGACCGGGCTCAGGCCAAACAGCAGCGCCCCGGAGCCCCCGGCCGCGGCGACGTCCCCGAGTGCGTGGCCGCCGAAGGACTGGCCGCGCATCACGGTGAACACGCCGACGACGGCGGATACCACCGCGACCACCCCGCCGAGGACGGCCGCTGTGCGGACGGGTTCGCTGGTGAAGAAACCGGGCTCCACCACCCAGGTGAACAGCTCGTGCATGCCGGTCAGCCCGCCTCGAGCGCGCCCGGGCCGGCCAGGGCACTTTCGGCGGGGCTGCCGGGCCCGGCGACGACCAGGACACGGCCGTGCACGTTCAGTACGTCGACGTGGTAGCCGTAGAGCCGGCTGAGGACCTCGCCGCGGATCACCTCGCTGGTGCGGCCGCTGGCGGCCCGCCCGGCGGCCAGGTACACGACGCGGTCCATGACCGGCAGGAGAGGGTTCACTTCGTGCGCGGACAGCAGTACCGCTACCTGCTGTCCGGCCGCGATGCGATGCAGCAGGGCGATGATCTCCTGGCCGCTGCGGATGTCGAGGTTGGCCAGGGGCTCGTCCAGCAGCAGCAGCCGCGGGTGGCTGATCAGGGCGTGCGCGATCAGCACCCGCTGCTGCTCCCCGCCGGACAGCAGCCCCACCCGGGCATCAGCGAACCGGGTCGCGTCGACCGCGTCCAGCATCTCGGCGACCGCGTCGCGCCGGGTACGGGAGGGCACCGGGATCCCGAACCGGTGCCCGTCGATCCCCAGCGCCACCAGGTCCCGGGCCCGCATCGGCATGTCCGGGTCGAGGAGGACCTTCTGCGGGACATACCCGATCGAGCGGTCCCGCCCGGACCGGGGCCGCCCGCCAACGGTCACCGTCCCGGCGGAGGGCCGCTGCAGGCCCAGGATCACCCGGAGCAAGGTGGTCTTGCCCGCCCCGTTCGGGCCGATCAGGCCGGTGAACTGCCCGGCGCCGACGGTGCAGCTGACGTCATCGAGGATCTGCCGTCCCGACAGCGACACGCTGACCCCGGCGACGCCGAGAACCTCCTGCCCCGCCGCGGCGGGCACTCCAGCGCGGGCCTGGCCGGTCATCACAGCTTCTGGGTCGAGATCTTATCGGCGACCGCTTTCTGCAGGGCCTGGACCTCGGCCAGCATCCAGGACTGGTAGTCATAACCCGGCGTGGGCATCGTCTCGTAGACGCCAACCACGGGCACGCCCGCCTTCAGGGCCGTCTGGCGGATCGAGGTGGTGAGGGAATCGACGACCTGCTGGTTGTAGCAGAACACCTTGACCTTGTGCTGGGTGAAGAAGCTGTTCTCCAGGGAGACGTCCTGGGGGGTGGGGTCGACGCCGTTCATGATGTCGGCCTGGAAGCTGAACGGGGTGAGGTTGTCGGTTCCCGCGGCCTGCAGCATGTAGTCGGCGACCGGCTCGGTCGTCGCGACCGGGGTGCCGGGGTACGTGGCCTTGAACCGGGCGATGGCGTTCAGCCAGGGGGCCAGCGACTTGTCGAACGCCGCCAGGTTGGCCTGGAAATAGGCCTTGTGCGCCGGCTGCAGGGCGGACAGGTCAGCGGCCATGGCCTTCGCCGCCGCCGGCATGGTCTTCGGGTCATACCACAGGTGCGGGTTGGGGGTGCTGTCCGGCAGGCCGAGCAGGTTCTGCACGACGATCACTTTGCGCTTGGGGTTCGGTGACGCGGACTCGATCTTGTTCATGAACGTGTCATAGCCGACGCCGTTCTGCACGATCAGCGTCGCCGCCGAGACCTCGCTGGCCACCGAGGTGCTCGCCTCGAACGTGTGCGGGTCGGTGTTGGGATTGTTCAGGATCGAGGACACGTGCACGTAGTGGCCGCCGATCTGGCCCAGCACGTTGGCGTACTCGTTCTCGGCGCCGATCGCGTTGATCACGCTGGTGCTGCTCGTGCTGCTTGCGGACGTCCCGCTGCTACCGCACCCGGCGGCGATCATTACCAGGGCGGTCACTGCGCCCGCTGCCGTCAGGGCCCGGGCCCGCCCGGTGCCCTTAGCAATTGCCGGCTGCCGTGGCTTATCGATCATAAGCAGAACATAGTCTGAGAATGAGTCTTATTGCAAATAAGACCCGGATGCCCGTCAGCGATTGGCCCGCCCGGGCTAGCCCGGTGATTTGCATAAACAGATCTGCATGTGTTTATATTTAGCGGTGCCGGCGGGGACGAAGAGCTACGAAGCGGCCGGGGAGCTGCTGAGGGTCCTGTCCGCCCCGGCCCGGCTGGCGATCGTCGCCGAGCTGTCCGCCCAGCCGCGGTTCGTCCATGAGCTGGTCGAGCGGCTCGGGATGAGCCAGCCGCTGGTCTCCCAGCACCTGCGGGTGCTGCGGGGAGCCCGCCTGGTCGCGGTCGAGCGCCAGGGGCGGGAGGCCGTGTACTCCCTGGCCGACCAGCACGTGGCGCATATCGTCGCGGACGCCGTCCATCACAGCAAGGAGGAACGATGACCAGCAGCATCGAGCATGGCACCCATCCCGGTCACATCCATGAGCACGGGCCCGGCTGCGGCCACGCCAGCGTGCCGCACGGGGACCACAGCGATTACGTTCATGACGGCCACGCGCACGCCGGGCACGACGGGCACTACGACGAGCACCCGCTGCCGCACGCCGCCCACGACGCCCATGATCATGTTCATGGGCCCGGCTGCGGGCACGAGGCCGTCCCGCACGGCGATCACGCCGACTACGTTCACGACGGTCACCATCACGCCGCTCATGACGGGCACTACGACGAGCACTAGAACCGGATTCAGGCCGCCGCCGGGCCCGGCGGCGGCCCAGGGGAGCAGCATGGCGGCCGACGGCATGACCGGTGACCTGCACAGCGTCGTCGAGAGGCGGCTGCGCCGGGCCGATCAGCGTTACACGCCCGGCCGGCGCGCCATTGTCGACCTGCTGGTCAGCACGGGCCACCCGGTGAGCATCGCCGACATCGCCGATCGCCTGCCCGGCCTGCCGCGCAGCTCGGCGTACCGGCACCTGACCGACCTGGAAACCGCGGGACTGGTCCGCCGGGTCGCCGCCAGCGACGAGTTCACCCGCTTCGAACTGGCCGAGGACCTCACCGAGCACCACCACCACCTGATGTGCGTGAACTGCGGCAAGGTCACCGACGTGACCCTGCCGGCCGGCTTCGAGCGGGACATGGGCAAGACCATCGGCCGGCTCGCGGACGCCGGGAACTTCCAGCCCCGCAGCCACCGCCTCGACGTGCTCGGCACCTGCGCCGACTGCCGGTAGCAGGCCCGGCGGGCAGCCGCTGCCCCGGCAGCCCGCGTTCCCGGGGCGGAAGAGCGGAACAGGCGCGCCCCCGCCGTTCCGATATGTGAGGGCTGTCCGCGTTACCAGCGCCTGCCGCAGGAGCCTCTGGCCCGCGATCCGGCGCCTGGCAGTCCCTTCTTCCTGCCGGGACACTGATTCTCGTTTCTCATTCCACGGCTGGTCCCCGGCTCCCCGCTCTGGGCCGCGCCACGCCCAGCAAATGAGCGGAATGGCTTGACCGGCCCGCTTGCGGCCGGCACACTAAGCATGCTTACACGAAAATGGTTTTCAGTCTAGGAGAGTCTCGTGCGGGTGGCATTCGTCGGGAAAGGCGGCAGCGGCAAGACCACGCTGTCGTCTCTGCTGGTTCGTCATCTGGCCGGTGCGGGCCTGCCGGTGATCGCGATCGACGCCGACATCAATCAGCATCTGGCCGAGGCCCTCGGGGCTGCCGGGCAGCCGCCGGCGATGGGCGCGCACCTGACCGACATCAAGCAGTACCTGCGCGGGGACAACCCGCGGATCACCTCGGCGGCCGCGATGGTCAAGACCACCCCGCCCGGCCGCGGCTCACGGCTGCTGCGCTTCGGCGGCCCGGATCCGGTGCACGGCCTGTCGGCCGCCGCGCCGTGCGGGGCCCAGCTGATGGCCACCGGGCCGTTCGCCGAGGACGACATCGGCGTGGCCTGCTATCACTCCAAGACCGGCGCGGTCGAGCTGTACCTCAACCATCTGCTCGATTCTCCCGGCGAATACGTCGTCGTGGACTGCACCGCCGGGGCCGAGTCCTTCGCATCCGGCCTGTTCACCCGCTTCGACCTGACCTTCCTGGTTGCCGAGCCGACCCGCAAGGGCGTCAGCGTGTACCGCCAGTGGGCCGGCTACGCCGCCGACTATGACGTGCCGCTCGCGGTCATCGGCAACAAGGTCCAGGACGCCGGCGATGTGGCGTTCCTGCGTGAGCATGCCGGGGATGCCCTGCTGGCCTGCGCCGGGCATGCTCCCGCGGTGCGGGCCATGGAACAGGGACGCCCGTTCCGCCTCGCCGATCTCGACCCGCGCACCCTGGCCGCCGTCGCCGCCATGCGGCAGGCCCTGGACGCCCGGCACCGGGACTGGGCCAAGCTCACCCGCCAGGCCACCGAATTTCACCTCCGCAACGCCTGGGCCTGGGCGAACTCAGCCACCGGCGAGGACCTGGCCGGTCAGGTGGACCCCGATTTCGTCATGGGCCCGCAGGTGCCGGCCGCGGCCGGCACCTGACCGCCCGCCGCACCTGCGGACCTGCCCCACCTGTGACAGTTATCTGCCGGCAAACCGGGGCCATGCCCGCTTCGCAGGCAGCACTCCGTGCGCATGGCGCATCTATACCGAGAATGAGTCTTGTTATAAAGTGTCGGCATGGCTGCGCAGGCCGCTTCCGCCGATGACCGGCTGCGGGTGCTGCTGGAGGCTGCGGGTGTCCGCTACAGCAGCGCCCGGAAAAAGGTCGCTGGCCGGCTGATGGCCGAGCACCGCCCGATGTCCGCGGAAGACGTGCACCGGTCTGAGCCGTCCGTTCCCGCCAGCTCGGTCTACCGGGCCCTGGCCGTGCTGGCCCGAACCGGGGCGGCGCGCCGCCTGATCGGCGCGGATGGCGTCGCCCGTTTCGAGCTGGCCGAGGCGGTCTCCGGCGAGCATCACCATTATCTGGTCTGCACCGGCTGCGGGGCCATGGACGTTCTGCTGCTGCCCGCCGCCGTGGAGAACGAGCTGGCGCGGGCTGCCCGCGTGGTCCAGCAGTCGGGCCAGTTCGTAGTCGACTCCCAGCGGGTGGAGCTGACCGGCCGCTGCGCCGCCTGCGCAACCCAGCAGCCGCCGCCCGCTTCTGGCTGCCCCTGAAGATTGCGGGGCCCTGGCGGTCAGCACTGCAGCCGGGGGAGCACCTGGGTGCCGAGGCGGGTGATGTTCTCCACGGTGGCGGCCGGGTCGCCCGCCCCCTCGGCCATCAGCAGGATGTGCCGGATCCCGGTGCGTGCGACGGCGTCGTTAAGCCGCCGTACGCACAGGTCCGGGTCGCCGACCGGGTGGATGGCCATGAGCTGGCGCAGGTAGGCGGCTGGATCGCGGGCGGGTCCGGGGGTGCCGTCGATGCGGGTGGCGGCGCCGGCCGCGGCCAGCCACCCGGGCATCGACGCCTGCAGGGTCTCCTGTGCCTGGCCGGTGGTATCGGCGACGTAGGCCAGGTGCGCCCGGGCATGCGGCGCGGAGAACCCGGCGGCCAGGGCCTGGTATCGCTGCACGACAGCGCGGATCTCGCTGGTGGCCGCGTGCATGCCGAGCAGCAGCGGGATCCGGGCGGCGGCTGCCAGGGCGGCGGTGGTCTCGCTGGTGGCCGCGACCCACAGGGGCGTCGTGCGGGCCGGCCGTGGCACGACGCTCACCGGCCGGAAGCGGAACTGCGGGCCATCCGCGCTGACCTGCCCGGTGCCGGACAGCCACGTCCGCAACAGGGCGAGTGACTCGGGGAATCCGGTCTCATAACGGTCCAGGCCGGTGCCGAAGACCTCCAGGTCGACCCAGGGGCCGCCGCGGGCCACGCCGAGGTCAAGGCGGCCGCCGGAGACCTCGGTGAGCAGGGCCGCTTCCTCACCCACCGCGACCGGATGACGGCTGGACAAGACGCAGGCCGCGGTGCCGATACGCAAGGTGGTGGTGGCGCCGAGCAGGTAACCGGCGAGGGCCAGCGCGGACGGGCAGGTCCCGTAGGAGCCGAAGTGGTGCTCGGCGATCCACGCGCCGGTGAAACCGGCCTGCTCGGCGGCCAGCGCGTAGGTCAGCGTGCCGGCCAGTGCCTGGCCCGGGCTGATGCCGGGAAACTGGCCCGCCAGCAGGAACAGATCCGCCCGGATGAGGGCCGGCCCGGGCCGGCCCCCATTACTGGCGTCAGCAGTCACGCAGGGCCGGTGACTGGTTCAGCAGCTGGCCGCGCGGGGAGATGAACTCCTGGTACCGGCCGCCGCCGACGGCAGAAAGCCGGAACGCGGCGACCCGGTGACAGTTCTGGAACGCGAGCTTCATCCCGAAATGCCGTTCCAGGCCGCCGCGGATCGCGTCGCTGGCCAGCGCCCGCAGCAGCTGCCCCCGCTCCGCCTCACTGGGCGGCGGGACGGCATGGTCGGCGAAGTCGCCCCCGTCACTGTGCAGCTCCGCGGCCACCTCGCTGATGACGGTCCAGGCGTAGGGCAGCGACTCCCGCACACAGGCGACAAACTCGGCGTCTGGTACCTCGCCGGCTCCGGCCCGCTCGAGCAAGCCAGTGGGCACGTTCAGAGACATGTGTTTCCTTTCATCGGCAGGCTGCCAGCCGGCTGGCCAGCAGAAAACAGGACCGGGCCATCCGGCGCAGCCGCACCGCGGCGTACCCGGGCGCCAGCGGACCCGTCGCGTCGCGAGCACGGGGCTGAGGGGATGCGTGCGACCGCACCCGCGCTGGCGCTCACCATGCCTGCACCCGCAGGCTTCGCCGCTATGGGGACCGGATCGTGTGCCGTGCGTGCCTCCCGGCGGCGAGCCACCGCGCGGCCTGGCCTGGCTAAATCCTTCCGGCTCCGCAGAGGAATGCCCCGCTCAGAGCGATCACCGCAGGACTGATGAATCGGCACAATGACTCCTCCAGGCGGTGCTCCCGTGCCGCTTCCGGCGCGGGCAGTGTCTTTACGAAGCCGCACTTCCGTCACCCTTGTTGCAAACCGTTTTCATAATCATTCACGCTGTGCCGGCTGTCAAGCACTCGCTGACAAGCGGGCTGAGCCGCCAGGCCCGGAAAAGGCCGTGTGCCCGTGTCGCGGCGGGCTGCGATTCGTGTTCTATGGGCGGGTCTCCACCGAGGATCACCAGGACCCGGTGACATCACTGGCCCGGCAGCAGCACAAGGCGGCCACCTTGGTGGCTGGACACGGGAAGATCGTCGCCGAGTTCTTCGACGTGCGGCAGAGCCGGACGCTTGCCTGGGCGCGCCGCCCCCAGGCCGCCGCCCCTGTCGCCGGGCTTGCCGTCCCCGACCGCGGCTGGGACACGATCATGATCGGGGAGTACAAGCGGGCGTTCTATTTCGACGCGGTGTTCACCGCGATCGGCGTGCGGCCTGGTGACTCGTTCCGCGTTTCGCGTTATCACCCGTCGTCATCAGTGTGGCGGCCATCTCGGCCTGCTCAAGTACTTTGCCCCGGTTGCAGGCCTGGCCGCAGGATGGCGGCCCGCGGGCGGGGCGCGGTATCCCGGACGCGGAACCGGCCGAGCCGGAGGCTGTTCCAGACGACGAAGACCGAAGAGAGGGTCATCGCCGCCGAGGCCACGATGGGGTTGAGGAAGCCGAGCGCGGCCAGCGGCAGGGCGGCCAGGTTGTAGCCGAACGCCCAGGCCAGATTGCGGCGGATGGTGCGGAACGTGCCCCGCGCGAGCCTGATCGCGTCCGCGACGACCTGGAGGTCGTCGCGCAGCAGGATCAGGTCCGCGGCGCTCATAGCGACGTCCGTGCCGGAACCGAGGGCCAGCCCCAGATCGGCCGCGGCCAGCGCCGGCGCGTCGTTGACCCCGTCCCCGACCATGGCCACGCGCCGGCCCCGGGCCTGCAGGTCCCTGATGACGGCGGCCTTGCCGGCCGGCAGCGTCCCGGCGATGACCTCCTCGATGCCGGTGGCGGCGGCCACCGCGCGGGCGGTGGCCTCGTTGTCCCCGGTCAGCAGGACCGGATGCAGCCCGAGCTCCCGCAGTTCGGCGACGGCGGCCGCGGCCGACGGCTTGACCGTGTCGGCGACCGCAACGGCGCCGCGGACGGCACCGTCCCAGCCGATGAGCACGGTGGTGCGGCCGGCCTGCTCCCACTCCTGGCACACCCGGGCCAGGTCCGGTGGGATCTCGATGTCCCGCTCGGCGAACAGCGCCGCGCGCCCGATCACCACCTCGTGACCGTCCACGACGCCGCGGGCACCGAGCCCCGGCAGGGCCGTGAACCGCTCGGCCTGCGGCAGTGGGCTGGCTTGCGCCTGGGCCGCGGCGGTGATCGCCGCGGCGACCGCGTGCTCGGACGCCTGCTCGACGGCGCCGGCATAGCGGAGCAGGTCCGCGCGGGCTGTCCCGGCGACGGCCTGCGCGCCGGCCAGCGACATCCGGCCGGTGGTCACCGTACCGGTCTTGTCCAGCACCACGGTGTCGGCCGACCGGGACGACTCCAGCGCCTGGTAACCCTTGATGAAGATCCCCAGCTGCGCGCCGCGCCCGCACGCGGCCACCAGCGCGGCCGGGGTCGCGAGGCCCAGCGCGCACGGGCAGGCGATGATCAGGACCGCGAGCCCGGCGCTGAACGCGTGCCCGGCCGGGCTCCCGGCCAGCAGCCACCCGGCCAGGGTGAGCGCGGAAAACGTGAGGACCAGCGGGACGAACACGCCACAGATGCGGTCCGCCAGCCGCTGGATGGCCGCCCTCTCCGCCTGGGCCTGCTCGACCAGCCGGATCAGCTGGGCGAGCTGGGTGTCCGGCCCGACCTTGACCGCGCGGACCACCAGGCGCCCGGTGAGCACGATGGTGCCGCCGACGACGCTGTCCCCCTCGGCGGCCTCGGCGGGGACGGACTCGCCCGTCATCATGCTGCGGTCCACCGCGGTCTGCCCGAACAGCACCTCGCCGTCGGCGGCGATGGTCTGTCCCGGGCGCACGACGAACATGTCCCCCGGGCGGAGGCGGGTCGCCGGGATGTGGCGTTCGGTCCCGTCGGTCTCCAGCAGGCAGACCTCTTTCGCCCCGGCCGCCGCCAGCTCGCGCATGGCGGCTCCCGCGGTCCGCCGCGCGCGGGCCTCATACAGCCGCCCGGCCAGCAGGAAGGTGGTCACCGACGCGGCGACCTCCAGGTAGATGCCGCCGCCGGAGCCATGGAGGAGCTGGTGCAGCAGGCCCCCGGCAGGCCGGCCGCGGTCGAGGACGAACATGGCGTAGACCGACCAGCCGCAGGCGGCGATGATGCCGAGCGAGACGAGCGTGTCCATCGAGGCGGTGCCGTGCCGGGCGTTCTTCAGCGCGGCGCGGTGGAACGGCCACGCGGCCCACAGCGCCACCGGCGCCGCGCAGGCGACCAGAACCCACTGCCAGCCGGGGAAACGGTCGGGCGGGACCAGCGACAGCAGCAGCGACAGGTCGGTCAGCGGAACGAAGAAGACGAGGGCGAGGATCAGCCTGCGGCGCAGGTACGCGGCATCCCGCCCGCCCGCCGGATCGTCATCACCGTCGGCCGGGACGGTGCCGTCCCGGGCGGAATACCCGGCGTCCTCGATCACGGTGGTCAGCGTCTGGACCGGCATCGCGGAAGGCGCGGTGACCCGGGCCGTCGCCGTCGCGTAGTTCACCGCGGCGGAGACGTCACCGATCTTGTTGAGCTTCTTCTCGATCCGGACCGCACACGCCGCGCAGCTCATACCATCGATGGACAGCTCAATCTCACGTGTGGCCACGGGTCGGCTCGTCTTCCGTCAGCGTTCCTGAGATGCCAGATCATATCGCCTGGGAGTATGACCGGGGTTGCGGCGTCATATCGACCGCGCACGTAAACATGAGGGATACACGTGGGCCGGAGAGGGAGGACGGTGATGACCCGGTGAGCCCGGCCGCGAAACTTTGCGGCTTCCTGATGCTGCTCGTCATGGTCTTCGCCGGTGCGTACGCCGCCGGGGCGCACCTGGGCCCGGTCACCGCGGGCTCGACGTCATCCGGGACATCGAGCCCGGGGCCGGCCAGCCCCGGCATGGGCGGGTCCATGAACATGAGCGGGCCATGAGCGACATCCGGACCGGGGAAGCCGGCGCGGGCATCGGGACCGGCGCCCGCGCTGGTGTGAGCGCCGAGCTGATCGTGGGCGGGATGAGCTGCGGCGCGTGCGCGGCGCGGATCGAGCGGCGGCTGAACAAGCTGGACGGGGTGACGGCCAGCGTCAACTACGCCACCGGGCGCGCCTACTTCTCGAGCGTGGGCGGCCGTGAACCGGCCGAGCTGATCGGCGTCATCGAGTCCTGCGGATACTCGGCCGCGGCCCCGGCCCCGGAGCCGGACGAAGCGGGACCGGACCCGGCCGCCCGGGCTCTGGGACGGCGGCTGGTCATCTGTGTCCCCCTGGCGGTCGCGGTCATCGTGCTGGCCATGGTGTCGGCCCTGCAGTTCAGCGGCTGGCCGTGGGTCAGCCTGGTGCTGGCCACGCCGGTGGCGGTGTGGGGTGCCTGGCCGCTGCACCGGGCGGCCTGGGCCGGCCTTGGCCATGGCGCGGCGACGATGGACACCCTGGTCAGCATGGCCGTGGCCGCCTCGTTCGGCTGGTCGGTCTGCACGCTGTTCACCTCCGGCGGCGATATGTCCATGCGAATGTCGTTCGGCTCCACGTTCGGCCTGGCCGGCAGCCATCCGCTGTACCTCGACGTGGCCGCCGGGGTGCCCGCCGCGGTGCTGGCCGGGCGCTACCTGGAGGCCCGTGCCCGGGCCCGTTCCGGGGCCGCGCTCACCGCGCTGGCCGGGCTTGGCGCCAAGACCGTCGCCGTACTGCGCGACGGCTCCGAGCAGCGGGTCGCGGTGGAGACGCTGCAGGCCGGGGAGTCGTTCGTGGTGCGGCCCGGCGAGAAGATCGCCACCGACGGCGTGGTCACCGAGGGCAGCTCAGCGGTGGACGCGTCGCTGGTCACCGGGGAGTCCACGCCGGCCGAGGTGGGCCCCGGCGACGAGGTGACCGGCGCGACGCTGAACATGAGCGGGCGGCTGGTGGTACGGGCCACCCGGGTGGGCGCGGGCACGCTGCTGGCGCAGATCACCCAGCTGGTCGGCGAGGCGCAGGGCACCAAGGCCTCCGCGCAGCGGCTGGCCGACCGGATCGCCGCGATCTTCGTGCCGTGCGTGATCAGCCTCGCCGTGGTCACCCTCGGATTCTGGCTGGGCGCCGGGCTGGCCGGGACCGCGGCGGGCGGCGCGGCGGTGGCCGTGCTGGTGGTCGCCTGCCCGTGCGCGCTCGGCCTGGCCACCCCCACGGCGCTGCTGGCGGCGGTGGGCCGCGGCGCGGAGCTGGGCATCCTGGTCAAGAGCGCCCGTGCGCTGGAGGCCGCCCGGCACGTCCGGATCGTGGTGTTCGACAAGACCGGCACGCTGACCACCGGGAAGATGCGGCTGCAGGCTATCACCACGGCCGATGGCACCAGCGAGGACGAGGTGCTGCGGCTGGCCGGGGCGGTGGAGGACGCGTCCGAGCACCCGATCGGCCAGGCCATCGCGCGCGACGCCGCCGCCCGTCTCGGCGGCCTGCCGCCGGTCGCCGGCTTCGAGCCGCTGCCCGGGGCGGGGGTCCGCGGCGAGGTGGACGCGCGCACGGTCACGGTCGGCAGCCCGGACCTGTTCAGGGACCTGGGACTGCCGGTACCGGTGCCGCTGCGCCGGGCCGCCGCGGCCGCTGAGAACGCCGGCCAGACCGTGGTGCTGGCCGGCTGGGACGGCGAGGCCCGCGCGGCGCTGGTGGTCGCGGACTCGCTGCGGCCGGGCAGCACGGCCGCGGTGGCCCGGATCCGCCGGCTCGGCCTGGCCACCGCGCTGCTCACCGGCGACAGCGAGCGCACCGCGCAGGCCGTGGCCGCGCAGCTGAAGATCCCGAAGCAGAACGTGTTCGCCCGGGTCCGGCCGGAGGAGAAGGCGGCGAAGGTCCGGCAGCTGCAGGCGCAAGGATACGCCGTGGCGATGGTGGGCGACGGCGTCAACGACGCGGCCGCGCTGGCCCAGGCCGACCTCGGCATGGCCGCCGGCACCGGGACCGATGCGGCCATCGGCGCCGCCGACCTGACCCTGGTCAACGCGGACCCGGACACGATCGCCGAGGCGCTGCTGCTGGCCCGGGTCACGCTGGCCGTCATCCGGGGCAACCTGGTCTGGGCGTTCGGTTACAACGTGATCGCGATCCCGGCGGCCGCGCTCGGCTACCTCAACCCGCTGTTCGCCGGGATCGCGATGGCCGCCAGCTCGCTGATCGTTACCGGGAACAGCCTGCAGCTGCGCCGCTTCGGGCGGCGGCGTACGGCCGTCCGCCCCGCTGCCGTGGACGGTGCCACGGCCGGAGACCGGTGAGCGCGACGGCGGCGCCGGGGCGCGTGAGCCCGGCGGCCCGGCTGAGCGACCTGGCCCGGGCCGCGGCCGGGCCGGTGGCCTGCGCCGCTGTGCTCACCGGGCTGCTCTCGGCGTGGGTCGTCACCGGTGGTACGGGCAACATCGTCCCGGTGCGGATCCAGATCAGCCAGGCCGCGGTCCCGATGCGGGGTTACCCCGGCGCGACGGCCGCCCCGTCCGGGCCGGCCGGCACCTTTCTCACCATCGTGAACCCGACCGCGGCGGCCGACGAGCTGATCGCGGTGCGCAGCCCAGTGGCGACGCACATCGTCCTCCGGCGCCGCACCGGGCCGGAGGACCCGGGCACGGTGGCCGGCGCGCTGACGATCCCGGCGAAGTCCAGCATCACGCTCACGCCCTTCGGCGACGACGTGGTGCTGCGGGATCCGGTGCGCTTCGAGTCGGACAGCACCGTGCCGCTCACGCTGACCTTCCGGCACGCCGGGACAGTCACGGTCAGCGCGGACGTGACCGCGCCCGGTACACCCTGACCAGATTGGTTCCTGGCCACGGCTGACTACGGCTCGTAGTTGTAGTCTGGCCGTGCCACACTACTCAAAGAGCCCCATAGACACCGCGAACCGTGGAGGCTGGCGGAAGCCATGCCTGGGATGAACAGCGGCCTGAACGCCGCCGACCCCACCGTGGTCGCTGCCTTCCGCGCGGCCCTGCTGCACCAGGGGCTCATCGCCCTGGCCATCTTCGCCGTGCTCTCCATCATCTGGGTCGCCGTCCGGGGCCGGACGGAGAACGCCGCCAGCGCGGCGCCCCAGACGGCTCACCCTGAGCCCGCCGGGCATCAGCTGCTGCGGATCGGCTTCGGCTTGCTATGGGTGTTCGACGGGCTGCTGCAGGCCCAGCCGAAGATGGCCGCCGGGCTGCCGTCGCAGGTGATCGAGCCCATTGCGGCGACCTCACCGCACTGGGTGCAGCACCTGGTGAACTGGGCCGGAACCACCTGGTCCTACCACCCGATTCAGGCCGGCGCCTCGGCGGTGTGGATTCAGGTCGGCATCGGCCTGTGGCTGCTGGCCGCTCCGCGCGGCCTCTCGGGCCGGCTGGCCGGGCTGGCCAGCGTGGTCTGGGGGCTGATCGTGTGGATCTTCGGCGAGTCCTTCGGCGGGATCTTCGCTCCCGGCCTGACTTGGCTGTTCGGCGCCCCCGGGGCGGTGCTGATCTACGCCGTGGCGGGCGCGCTGCTCGTGCTGCCGGACCGGAGCTGGCAGACGCCGAAACTGGGCCGGGCGGTGCTCGCCGGGTTCGGGCTGTTCCTGATCGGCATGGCGGTACTGCAGGCCTGGCCGGGCCGCGGCTTCTGGCAGGGACACGTAGGCAGCCAGCCCGGCACCCTGACCGGCATGACGCAGACGATGGCCGGGACGTCGCAACCGCGCTTCCTGTCCAGCCTGGTGTCCGGCTTCAGCTCGCTGGTCCGCGACCACGGCTTCGCCGTCAACCTGGTCGTCGTCGCCGTGCTGGCGGTGATCGGCGCATCCTTCCTCACCGGCCGGCGCGAGGTGGTGCGCCCAGCCCTGGCGGCGTTCCTCGTGCTGTGCTTCGCGGACTGGGTGCTGATCGAGGACTTCGGTTTCCTCGGCGGTCTGGGTACCGACCCGAACAGCATGATCCCGATGGCGCTGCTGGCGGCCGGCGGCTTCCTGGCGCTGACCCAGGTCCCCGCCGCCGTTACCGCTCCGGCGGCGGAACCGGCCACGGACCCGGCTACGGGACCGGCCGCGGACCGGGCCGGGCTGCGCGGGGCTCTGGGGCGGTCCCTGCGGACGGCCACGTTCGGGACGATGACGTCGGTCGCCGCGTTCGGCGTGATCGTGCTCGGCGCCGTCCCGATGGCTGCGGCCCAGACCACCCCGGGCGCGAGCACCATTCTCGCGCAGGCCATCGACGGTGATTCCAGCCCGATCAACATCCCGGCCCCCGGCTTCAACCTGACCGACCAGCACGGGCGTCCGGTCACGCTGTCCAGCCTGCGCGGGAAGGTCGTACTGCTCACCTTCCTCGACCCGGTGTGCGTGACCGACTGCCCGCTCATCGCGCAGGAGTTCCGCCAGGCCGGGCAGCTGCTCGGCGCCAGCCGGCAGAAGGTCGATCTGGTCGCGGTCGACGTCAACCCGCTGTACAACGAACTGGCCTACACCCAGCAGTTCGACCAGCAGGAAGGACTGACCAGCCTGACCGACTGGCACTACCTGACCAGCAGCCCGGCGCGGCTGCGCGCGGTGTACAAGGCCTACGGCCAGCCGGCCCAGACGCTGCCGGCCGGCGCGATGCTCGGGCACACCGACATCGCCTTCGTCATCGACACCCACGGCGAGATACGTGAGGAACTGGACATGGACCCCGGGCCGGGCACCGCGGCCACCAAGTCGTCGTTCGCCACTGAGCTGGCCAGTGCGGCCACTCAGACGCTGCGCACCTCGTGAGCAGGAGACGGGCGGGCAGGCCCGGGATGACGGACCGGGCGGGGCGCGGCGCGCGGGTCACGGCGGCCGCGCTGGGGCTCGCGCTGCTGGCCGGTGGATGCGGCAGCGTGGCCAGCCGGACGGCGACTGCTGCCCCGGCGGGACCGGCTCCGCTGTCGCTGCAGACGTCCGTGCAGGGCGCCAGGGTCACCTGGGCCACGCTCCCGATGGGCGCGGCGTCGGGTGCGGACCAGTTCTGGCAGCTGTTCGTGCTGCCCGCGGGCGGCAGCCCGTGGTTCCTGCGGACCCCGCCCAACATCGCGACCAACGGGGCGATCGTGCTGGCCGGGCCGGATACGACCGGGGGCCCGGGAGGGGCTGGCGGGGCAGGCGGGACGGGAAAGGCTGGCGGGGCAGGCGACGCTAGCGGGACCGGCGCGACAGGCAAGGCTGGCGGGGAGACACTGGTAGCCGGGGTGCGGCCCAGCCTGGACCTTGGCTTCTCTCCCATCACCAGCACATCTGACCAGGGGCGGAACTGGACGACGAGCCCGCCGCAATCCGGGCTCGCGAACGTACCGGACGCGCTCGCCGCCGCGCCCGGCGCGGGCCGGCTGATCGCGCTCGGGCGGGACGGCGCGGTCAGCGTCACCGCTACGGCCGGCGGCAGCTGGGGGCCGCTGACCACCGAACGGGCGCTGGCCTCGGCTCTGGCCGCGCGGGACTGTGAACTGACCGGGCTGACCGCCGTCGCCTACACGCCGGCCGGGACGCCGCTGGTGGGCGGGACCTGCGGCCAGGGCGGCCGGGTGGGCCTGTTCGGGAAGACGGCCGGGACGTGGCAGCTGGCCAGCCCGGCCCTCCCGGCCTCGCTGAGCGGACAGCCGGTACGCGTGCTCCGGCTGTCCCGGAGCGGGAACCAGGACGCGGCCCTGCTCGAAGCCGGCACCGCGCCGTCGCTGAGCCTGCTCGCGGCGTGGACGAGTGACGGCGAGCACTGGCGGCTCTCGCCCATCCTGCGGACCGGCGGCTCGGCGGCGGTGTCCGCGTCGTTCGGCGACGGCTGGACCGGCGTCGCGCTGAGCGGGAACCGGGGCGAGACAATTTCCGGGCCCGGGTCCTCCTGGCGGCGGCTGCCCGCGCTGCCGGGCGGGCAGACCGTCACGCTGGCGCTGCCCGGCGGCGGCGTGACCGAGGCGCTGGCCGCGAACGCTGGCACGCTGACGGTCTGGCGGCTGGCGGGCGACCCGGGCACCTGGGTGAAGGCCGAGTCAATCACGGTGCCGATCCAGTACGGCTCATCGCACTAGAGCCGGCAGGGCTCCGCACCGCGGACGGCTCCCGGGGACGCCCGTTAAGCCCAGCGCCGGGATGACCTCTACCAGGTACTGCACGAACTGCAGATCGTGCTCGCCCTCATCCTCGGCGCCTGCCCCCTCTGCTGCCAGCCCTTAACACTGGACCGTCTCGCCGCAGCCCTCACCGGAACCTAGCAAAGTACTACTAGCTAGTACGCCGCCGTTCTTCACCATCGGCGACCCTGCTGGTGGCCGGCGCTGCCGCGGTGTACGCGCTGTGGGCGACCGGTACGGCGATGGCGGGCGCGTCCATCACGGTGATCGCGGCGGTCGTGTTCGGGCTGGGCTGGGCAGCCTGCCTCACCGACCAGCGCGAGATGCAGATCGTTTACGGAGCGGACCGGCAGCATCCGCGGCTGCCGCTTAGCTACATCATGCTTACTTCGGCCATCGGCGCGATGACGCTCGGCGCCGGAATCGCCGCCCTGGTGACCGCCAGCGACGCCGCGCTGATCATTCTGCTGGCCGGATTGATCGCACTGTGGGTGCTGGCCACGGCCCGGCACATCCTGGCGACGCATATGGACAGGGGCGGAGGCGCGCCGACGCGGCACCTAGCGGGAGCCGTGAGGTGAAGCGACGATACGGGGTGGCGGAGGCCGCCGCCGCCCGCAGCGGTGTCCCATGCGTCACCGAGCACACCAGCCACGCCGTTGATCTCGGTCAGCGCCGTGGCCATGTCCCAGGACGCTTGGATAGCCGTGCTCAGCCACTGCCCGGTGGCCCGTAGGCCGCGCGAGCGGCCCGGCCGGAAAGCACCCACAAGCCGGCCAGCGCGGCGGTCCCTAGCGCTGCGATGAGCAGCGTGACCCCGATTTCACTGCGCGGGAGTTCCAGCGCATAGAAACTGCGCACGGCAGCGACGGGGAATAGCAGCACGAATCCGGCCACCACCCCGCCCAGCAGGGGGGCGCCGAGCGCGGCCGGGTCTTCGGGCAGGTCCGTGCGTCGACGGGGTCGCCGGCCTGGGGCAGGCCCGCGCGCGCGGCGACGGCGCTGACGGTCAGCGGGCTGTCCCCGGAGATCACCTTCAACGCGACCTGCTGCGCCGCGACGCCACCGTCAGGGCCAGGATGATCGCCCAGCTCACCGAGATCATCGAGGGCTCTGACCAGCTGGCCAGGGACAAGCGGGCCGAGCTGCGCGGCGTCATCTCCACCAGGCCCGGCCTGAACCGCTACCTGCGCGTCACCCCCGGCGGCCTTCTCAGGATCGACGCGGGGAAGGCGAAGGCAGAGGAGAACCTCGACGGGAAGTACCTGCTCAGGACCTCCGACCCGAAGATGAGCGCCGAGGACATTGCGCTCGGCTACAAGCAGGTCGAGCGCGGCTGGCGCGACATGAAGCAGGTCATCGACCTGGGTCCCGTCTACCACCGGAAAGAAGAGCGGATCCGCGCCCACGTCATCCTCTGCTGGCTCGCCCTCCTCCTGGCCCGCGTCGCGGAGAACGCCTGCCAGGACACCTGGCCGGAACTGCGCCGCGAACTCGACCACATCCACGTCGGCACCTTCACCGGCCCCGCCGGCACCTTCCGTCAGCGCACAGAGCTCACGAAACGCCAGCGCGACATCCTCTCAGCCCTGCACATCGACGCCCCGCCCCGCATCTGCCAGCTGCAAGCCGCCGTGGAGACCTCGGAGCCCTGACCAGCGGCGATCCCACCGCCTAGATACACGCCGTCTCACCAGCCGACGGCGTGTTTCCGCACGTCAACCGCCACTTTCACCAACTATGCCGCTACATCAGCTGCGGAACCCAGGGCTGAGCGGCCAGCCGGCCAGCCGCCCGGCCCCGGCACCGCCATCGTCACCGGTAAAGGCCAGGTGCTCTTGGCCGGGCCTGACCGCGGGCCGCTCAGGGGCGCTTCGGCGGCGTCGCCGAATCTAAGTCTCAGGCACTAGGCGATAATGAGTTTCCCCTGCTGATCCGCGCGGGTGCCAGGTCGCGGGCGCGGCGGAAGGCGGCGTCGATGATCTGCAGGGCACTGTCGCGGCCCTGCCAGCCGCGTACATCGGTGCTTTTTCCCGGTTCGAGTTCCTTGTAAATGTCGAAGAAATGCCCGATTTCCCCGGTGACGTGCGGGGGAACATCGTCAAGGTCCTGTATCCCGGTGAACCGCGGGTCATGGGCTGGGACGGTGAGGATCTTCGCGTCTGGGCCGTGCTCGTCGCTCATCCAGAAGACGCCGATCGGCCGGACCGTGATCTGGCAGCCTGGGAAGGTGGGTTCCTCGAGCATGATCATTGCGTCCAGCGGGTCGCTATCCTCGGCCAGCGTGTCCGGTATGAAGCCGTAGTCGAGCGGGTAACGGGTCGAGGTGAACAGCATCCGGTCCAGGCGTATCCGGCCGGTTTCGTGATCCATTTCGTACTTGTTCCGGGAGCCTTGCGGAATCTCGACGATGACCTCGACTTCCACCATTCCTCCTCAGCTGGCTGACCATACTGCGTCAGCGCGATCAGGATGGGGCTGCCGGTGACCACATTGCCGGGCAGATGCTTCTACCGGTCGCCCATCGGTAGAAGCCATCAGCCACTGTGGCGGTTGAGGCGGGCTTCATCGCCTGATCGGATTTTACCCGGGTAAAGGCAAAGACAGCAGAGGCGGCACCTCCTGGGCGCCCTGGGCAGGCAGCGGCACTCAGGCGAGCGCGGTGACCACGGCGATCACCGCGATGAGCGCGATGAGCATGTACAGCAGGTACGCGTCCAGGCGGCCGGACTGGAGCCGTTTGGCTGTCGTGACGGCCACCGCGACGAGGCGGAACGCGGGACGGTACAGGTAGGTTTCCACGACCTCGATGACGTCGGAACGGTAGCCGAGGTGCGGTCCACCGGAGGCCGCCTCGAGTTCTCCGGCACCATCGGGCTCCGGGCCACGCTCCGCGGCCGCCTGCGGCGTGCCGTCAGGGACGCCTGGCACGTCGGGTGCTCCGTCAGCGTCATCGGCGGGCAGGTCGTTCCCCTCGGTAACGAGGACGCTCACTTCGGTTTGGGTGTGCAGGACGCCGGCGAGGACCCGGCGGGTCGGGTTGGCGAAGCCGAAGGCGGTGTAGGAATCGGGGCCGTCGACGCCGATCGTCGCGGACCGCCAGGCGGGAACCCGCCGTACGTGCAGCATGCGGCGTCCCGATACCGCCCAGGTGGACAGGCCGACCAGCAGGATGAGGGCGGGGATGTCGATCCACAGCCAGGACGGCGACAAGATCGAGAACCCCGCGAACACCGGCTGCAGCACCCACGGTGACTTCAGTGCTCCCGAGGTGACGGTAGCGGGCACGACAGGCGACAGGCCGCGGGCGATGACCCGGATCTCCAGCGGCGTCACCGCGGCCAGCGCCAGCGGGCAGGCGGCGAGCACGGCGACCGCGGCCCGGCCGGCCCAGCCGTAGTCACCGTGACCGGCACCGCCGGGGGACCGCGCAGGCCGGCCCAGGACGACCAGCCCCACCAGCCGGACGAACGTGACCCCCGCGAAGCCGACGGTCAGCGCGACGGCCGCCCCGGCCAGCGCCAGCGGCAGCCGGTAGCCCAGGCCGGGCACCCGGAACTGCTGCATCAGCGATTCGAGCAGGAACCACTCGGACACGAAACCCGCGGTCGGCGGCAGGCCCGCCAGCGTCAGCGAGCCGATCGCCAGGCCGGTGCCGCTCCACGGCGCCCGGCGGCCCATCCCCTTCAGCCTCTCCAGATCGTCGCTGCCCGCCGCAGCCTCGATGCCTGCGTCCGCGGTGAACAGCAGCGACTTGGCCGTCGTGTGCGCGATCACCTGCAAGGTGGCGGCCAGCAGCCCGGCGGCGATCAGCCGCTGGTCCCGGACGGCGGCACCGGTCAGGGCCACGCCGAAGCCGACGATGATGAGGCCGCTGTTCTCGACGCTGGAGTACGCGATGACCCGCGGCAGGCGGTTCTGCACCGCGGCGTGCGCGATGCCCAGCAGCGCCGTGAAGCCTCCCAGGAGCAGCAGTGCACCCGCCAGCCAGCCGGGCACGCGGCCGAGCAGGGCAAACGTCCGCCACATGCCGTAGAAGCCGACGTTGACACAGACCCCGGCCATGATCGCCCGGGCCGGCCCGGGCGCCGCGGCGTAGCCGCGCGGCAGCCACACCTGGAAGGGAACAAGCCCGGCCTTGACCGCGAACCCGCCGATCAGCAGGATCAGCGCGGTGGTCCGCACCGCGCCGGCTGGCACCTGGGCGAATGAGGCCAGGCTGATCGAATGGGACACACCGACCAGCAGCAGCAGCCCCACCAGCAGCGAGGCGCCGCTGATCCGGCCGAACGCGAGCGTGATCTGCGCCGCACCGGCCCGGCCGGCCCGGCCCCGCTCGAACCCGGCCAGCAGATAAAACGCCAGCGTCAGCGCCTCCCAGCCGAACAGGAAGGTGAACGCGTCGGTGGCGGTGACGATCACGGCCACCGAGCCGAGGGCGAGCGCGTAGCTGGCGCCCAGGCCCCGCCGGCCGGGCGCGCCCGGCCGCGCCGCCCAGCTCGCGAACGCAACCGAGACGGGCACGGCGGCGCCCAGCGCGATGACCAGGAACAGCCCGGACAGCCGGTCGGCGGACAGCCCGAGAGCCTGCTGCCCGGGCAGGACCTGCCCGAGCAGGTGACCGGTGCCCAGCGTGACCGTGGTCCCGGCCAGCGCCGTCCCGCCGGCCACCGCCAGGCATCCGGCGGCCACCGCACCCAGCAGGTACGGCAGCCCGCTGATCCGGCCGCGCCCTGGGCGTGGCACGCCGAGCAGGTCCGCCGCCGCGGCAACAGCCAGCAGAATCAGCCCGGCCGCGAACAGCCCGCTCATGAGGGCCCCTTCCCGCCGTCGCCGAGCCGTCCCACGGCCATCAGCAGCGCATTGAGGATGCCGAACGGGGACGGCGGGGATCCGGGCAGCCAGACATCGACCGGTACGGCGGCCGACGCGCCGCCGAGGGTGCGGCCGTTGCCGCGCAGCAGGCCGCCGCTGACCGCGTCGGTGCCGGCGGCGACCACCACCCGCGGGTCCGGCATCGCCTCATACGTGGTCCGCAGCGGGCCGGCCATGCCGGCCGACCCGGCCCCGGTGACCAGCAGGATGTCGGCGTGGCGGGGGCTGGCGGTGAAGAAGACACCCAGCCGTGGGATGTCGTACACGGGGCCCAGCAGCGCGAGGACTTCCCACTCCTCGCTGCCGTCCGATCCCGCGTCGACGTGGCGGACGTGCACGCTGCGGCGCAGGGCCGCCGTGCGCTCGCGCAGGCGCACCCGGGCCGCCTCGATCGCCTCGTCGGTCTCCGGCGCATCCGGGACGATGAGGGCCTCCCGGGCCAGGGCCGCGGCGCGGGATCCGGTCGCGCCCACGGACCAGGCGAACACGTCGGGACGCTCCTGGACGCACCGGCCGCACAGGATGCACTGGCCCTGGTCGAGCCGCACCGCCCCGCCGCTGCGGCTATCGGTGACCGAGATGGCGCCGGTCGGGCACACCGCGGCGAGCCCGGCGGCGCGGGCGGGGTGAGCGGCGTGCACGGTGGCCGGGCCATGCCAGCCGTCCGCGAAACTGTCCGGCCGCTTCGGCCAGCGGGTGGTGACCACACCGTCGCGCAGGCCCCGCAACACCCACAGGTTCACGGCGCCTCCCGCCAGGATCGGCCGGGGCCCGTCACAGCGCTACCCCCGCGACGGACAGGCCGAAGCTCGCCTCGATGAACGGGAAGTCGGTGAGGATGTCCCCGGCGAACACCTCGTGCATCAGGACGAGGTTGTGGAAGGAGGCTGACCGGGGGTGACAGCGGCGGATCCGGCCGCCTTCCAGGGCCACGTCGTAGAGGACCTCCCCTTGCGGCGCCTCGGCCCAGCCGACCGCACGCCCATCGGCCAGCTCGCACGGCACCGCGGCCGGCCAGCCGTCGCCGGGCAGCCCGGCCAGCTCGTCAGCGACCTGGCGCAGCAGGTGGAAGGACTGTTCCACCTCATCCCAGCGGATCATCAGCCGGGCGAGCGCGTCCCCCGTGTCCTGCACCCGCGCGGGCCGCATGCCGAGCGACGGGTAGGCGTCATAAGGCCGTTCGATCCGGGCGTCGTCGGAGAACCCGGAGGCCTTCCCGATCGGGCCCAGCGCGCCATGCGCCCGTGCGCGCTCCGTGCTCAGCGGGCCGGTGGCCCGTAGCCGGTCCAGGAACGAGGAGGTGCCCATCAGCGCGTCCGCGTCCGCGTTGACCGCTTTCTCCAGCCCGCTGACCTCGGCCAGCAGAACGCCGGGACTCAGCCGGGGCATCGCCGCGACGCCGCCGGGCACGACGACACCCCGGCCGAACCGGCTGCCGCACAGCCCGCCTCGCAGCCGCAGCACCCGCTCCTTATGGACAGCGAACCGGGAGGCGGCCACGGCCAGCCCGGCCGCGTCCGCCAGCTTCGCGGCGGCGTCGACGTGGTTGGCGATCCGCTCCAGCTCAGCGTGCAGCACACGGACCAGCCCCGCCGGAGCCGGGGGCTCACAGCCCGCGATGCGCTCGATCGCGTGGCAGTAGGCCAGCGTGTGCGCGACGCAGGCGATGCCCTCGGCCCGCTCGGCGAGCAGCACGCCGTCCGCGGCGCTCACGCCCTCGAACCGTTCCTCGATCCCGCGGTGCTTGTAGAACACGCGCATGTTCAGGTGCGGGATCGCCTCACCGGGGGTCTCGACCAGATACTCGATCGATTCCATGACCCCGGAGCGGACCGGGCCGTGCGAGATCGTGAACAGGCCATAGCCGGCCACGTGCCGGGGCAGCGCGTGGTCTTCCGGTGAGCCGTGCCGCACCAGCGGCGCCAGCCGCGGATGTCCGCGGGGAACCACACCGAACTCGTCGTGGATCACCCGCTCGTACCAGGCCGCCGCGCCGACCAGCGGGGTAAGCGCGGGGTAGCCGGCGGCACCGGGCGGCAGCGCCGCCTCCATGGTGTCGATTCCGCCTCCCGCCGCGACGTGGGCGGACAGCACCAGGACGGGCTCCGCGCCGGGGGTGCCGGTACCCGGGGACTGGAGGGTGGCGAACAGCCCGGCGAACCGGTCGCCGTGGGCCACCCGGGACGTTAGTTTCTCCCACAGTTGCGTGACGCCTTCGTCGGTGCCGGGCAATGTCATGTGGTTCCCCCCAGCTGCGTCACGGCGCGCGAGATCAGCTGCGTCAGCTCGGCGGGCGGATGCAGCCCGAGGATGAGCAAGGCGGCGATCCCGGCCACCGCGGGCACCACCATCCAGACGCTCGGCTCACCCCGGGTGATCGCCCGGGCCGGTGCTGCCCGTTCCAGCATGCTCACCCGCGCCGGCCCGGCGGCCTCTGGGCGACCGCCGCCATCCGTGTGCCCGTCGCCGGCCGGCGACGGGCGGCCTCCTGGTGCGCCCGATGCGGCAGCGGCGATCACCGGTGCACCGGCGCGCCGGGATCTGAACAGCATCCCGGTGGTGGCCGCGGTCAGGCCGAAGAATGCCACCGTGACCAGGATGACCAGGATGGCCGCCGGGGCGTACCCGTGCGCGCCCAGGCCGCCGGCGACGATCTGGAATTCGCTGCGGAAGATACCGAACGGCGGCATGGCCGACAGCGCGAGCACGGCCAGCAGGAACAGCGGGCCGCTCCATGGCAGCAGGTCCATCGCCCCCCGCTGCGCGGCGATCTGCTTGCTGCCGAACTTGATGACCAGCACGCCCGCACCCATGAACGCGTTGCCCTTGGCCGCCGCGTGCGCCAGCACGTGCAGCATCACCCCGGCCAGCGCGATCGGCGCGCCGAAGCTCACCCCGATGGCCAGGATGCCCATGTGCTCCACGCTGGAGTAGGCCAGCAGCCGTTTGATGTCCCGCTGGTCCAGCAGGTACAGCGCGGCGAGCAGCAGCGACGCGACACCGAAGGCGAGCAGCACATCGCGCGGGAAACCCGTCCCGAGGGTGGCCGTGGCGATCTGGTAGTAGCGCAGGATCGCGTAGAAGCTCACCGCGAGCAGGGACCCGGACAGCAGCGCGGAGACCGGTGTTGGTGCCTCAGAATGCGCGTCGGGCAGCCAGGTGTGCACCGGGAACAGGCCGACCTTGGTGCCGTAGCCCAGGACCGCCAGCATGAAGGCGAACCGGACTGGCGTGTGGGCCAGCCGGCCGCCGGCGCCCAGGATTGTGTTCAGGGCCAGGTCGTAGTGCTGGCCGAGGACCTGGGCGCCGGCGAAGTAGGCGAAGATCGTGGCCAGCAGGCCGAGCCCGAGCCCGGCCGAGGCGATCAGCACGTATTTCCAGGCCGCCTCGACGGCCGCGTCGCTGTTCTCCAGCGCGACGAGCAGGGCCGAGATGACCGTCGTCACCTCGATCGCGATCCACAGCAGCGCCAGGCTGTTCATCATCGGCGCGACCAGCATCGACCAGCCGAACAGGTTGAACAGGGGGTAGAACCGGCGGGCGTAGCGCCGTCGGCCGGAGGGACTTTCGCCCTCGGTCTCCTTCGCCACGTAGCCGGCCGAGTAGATCGCCACGATCGCGTACAGGAACCCGGTGGCGAGCATGAAGATCGCGCTGATCGCGTCGACCCGGAAGTAGGACACGTAGGCCAGGGTGCGGTGCGCGGCCGCCGGCACCAGGGCGAGCACCAGGCCGAAGCTCGCCAGCCCGGACACGACGGTGACCGCGGCCGCCGCGCGGGCCGGGACGGCCAGCGAGATGATTCCCGCCGCCAGCGGGACGAACACCAGAGCGAGGATGACGGCAAACACGGCTTACCCCCGCAGCCTGGTGAGATCGGCAGTGGACAGCGACTCCGCGCGGGTGTGATGGGCACGGATCAGCATCCCGAAGACCACCACGGCCACCAGCAGGTCGAAAAGGAACGCGGTCTCCAGGATCAGCGGCAGCCCGGCCGCGACGACCAGCGCCGCTAGCGAGATGGCGTTCTCCAGCGAGAAAAATCCGATGGCCTGGGAGGCGACGTCACGGCGGACGATCATCAGGCCGAAGGCGACCAGTATCATCCCGCCGGCGATGGCCAGCGCGGTGGCCGGGGCGACGGGGGAGTGGATGCCGAGCGCGTTGAAGCAGAAGAATCCCACCGCGGCCAGGGCGATCGAGGCCAGCACGCTGTTGGCCACCCCCAGGGTGTAGCTGCCCGCTACCCCCGGCGCCTCGTCACGGCCCGTCCGGCCGGTCACGCGCCGTACGACCAGCGGCACGGCCACGACCTTCAGCGCCGCCGACAGCCCGGCGAGCGCGTACAGGTCAGGAAGCCCCCGGTCGGCGGCGATGACGATGGCCAGTACCGAGATCAGCGCCGATTGCGCCGCGTACAGGCGGATCTGGTCCCGGATCAGGGCCTGGCGCAGCATGCCGAATTCCAGCAGCAGCATGACCGCGGCGATCACGTTGGCGGCGCCCTGGTAGACGCTGGGAGCGTGGCCGGGGTCCATCACCCACCTCCCAGGTACAGCGTGAACACGCCGAGCACGGCCAGCAGGAACGCGGCGGCCACGAATTCGGTGATCTTGAACAGCCGCAGCTTGGCGAACGAGTTGTCGATCACGGCCACCACGGCGCCGATGACGGTCGCCTTGGCCAGCAGCGCGACGATCGCCAGCAGCACCGGCCCGGCCTGCTGGGTGGCGGCCAGCCCCCATGGGGCGAGGAACACGTTCGCCAGGATCGTGTACAAGATGAGCTGCTTCAGCTCCGAGCCCCACTTCAGCAGCGCCAAGTACGGGCCGGAGTGCTCGAACGGGCGGGCTTCGTCGATCATGCCGAACTCGTTCGTGCCGGTGTGCGTCTCCACCGGGATGCGCCCGGTCTCACTCAGGATGACCATGAATAGCGCGGCGGACGCCAGCAGGTGCGCGGGCCGCACGATCTGCCCGGCCGAGGACCGCACCGTCGCGGCCAGCGCGTAGGGCAGGTCGGTGCCGGTCAGCAGGGCCACGGTGAACACGACGAACAGCACCACCGGCTCGGTGATCGCGGAGAACGTCTTCGCGCGGCTCGCGCCGAGCTGCGCGTAGGGCCCGCCGGATTCCAGCGCGGCCGTCGCCACGAGGAAGCTGGCCAGCGACAGCAGGAAACCGCCGCCGAGGATGTCCCCCATGTATCCCAGCGGCAGCCCGTAGCTGGTCAGCACCGGGATCAGCAGCGGCACGGTCAGGTACACCGCCACCGCGATCACCGGGGCCGCCAGGAAGAACCAGCTCGCCCCCTCCGGGGCCAGCGCCTCCTTGCGGAACAGCTTCGCCAGGTCGTAGTACGGCTGAAGCACGCGGGGCCCGGCCCGGCCCTGCAACCGCGCCTCCATCCGCGCGATCACGCCCGTCAGGCCGGGTGCGGCCACCGCGACGGTCAGGACCTGCAGCAACTGGATAACCGGGATTGGCAGGGCCGCGCTCACGGCGCGGCCTCACTATGATTGCCGGGACGTTCGGCGGACTCCTCGCTCACTCTGGCCTCCTGCACCCAGACGGCACGAATGCCCGAACAGGGGGTAGAGGCCATCAGCGCGGCAGGTGCCACACGGTTTGGGCGAGCCTCATCGCCAGGCGTCATTGTCTCTTAGGTGATCCGCGGCCCGCAACCGCGCCGAAAATCTGCCGGTAGAGATCCGGCCCGTAGCTGGTGGGCAAGGGTTCCCCTTCGAGCAGCCGGAAGGTCCGCGTCCCGTCGTCTCGCCGTTCGGGCCGCAGGAACAGTGTTGTCTCGCGTTTTTCTTCGTAAAACCCGTTCGCCAGATCGAAGAGGTGGGTGACAAAGAAGACCCGGATGCCCGATTCCAGCAGGGCACGCACGATCTGGCGCGCGATCTGCGAGCCTTCCCGCTCATTCGTCGAGGCGAAGGATTCGTTGCATAGCAGCAGGCAGCCTGCCGTTATCTCACCGGCGATGCCGCTCATCCGGCTCAGCTCCTCATCCAGCTTGCCCTTCTCCATCGTGGCGTCTTCCTCACGCTTGAAGTGCGTGAACACCCCGGCACAGACGCTGGCGGTGAACGATTCGGCGGCGACGAACATGCCGGACTGCATCATCAGCTGCGCCTGGCCGGCGCTGCGCAGGAACGTGGATTTCCCGCCCTGGTTCGCGCCGGTGATCATGATCAGTCCTTTGCCGTCTGCGTCCACGTCGTTACCGACCGCCCGGCCGCTGAGCCTGAGGCTCAGTGCCGGGTCGTACAGTCCCCGTGCGGTCAGCGCCAGCTTGTCCTGCGGCAGCGGGACCGGAACGCACAGCGGCTCGCCCGCGCCGGTCAGTGATTCACGCAAGTTGAGGCAGCCGATGTAGAACGCCAGTTCCGCACGGAGCATGGTGAAGAAGGCCAGGATGTGATCGTTGGACTGGGCGAGCGCGTTGGCGACGCCGTTCAGCCCGCGGGCCCGAAGATCGGACAGGGCCCGGTAGCCATTGTCGTCGCGGTCCGGTATGGAGAAGCTGTACCCCTGCCTGGTCCCGAGCGGGATGCGGTCCCGCCACCCCTGCTCGCGGGGCTTGCGCAGCACGTAGCCGGTGCCCTTGTTGCCCCGGCCGAGACCCGCGCTGATCAGCGTGCCGCGCCGGAAACCCAGTTCCTTCAGGTGACCCTCGACGACCTGGAGATATCCGTCGTCAAGCTCCTCGGTGAGCATGCGGAAAAACCGGGTGAAGCCCGCGGAGCGGAAACTGGCGGCGTGCTCGCTGGCGACCGCTCTCAGCCGCTTCAGCATCCCGGTGAACATCTCCAGCACCTGCATGGACCGGAACAGGATCGAATCGGGGGAGTTGCTCAGCAGGCCGAAGAAAGCCCGCCGTTCGCTGGTGATCGCCGCGACGGCGATGTCGTAGATCTCCCCTACGACGGCAGGCTGGGCGATGGTGTCGGCGAGCACCTGCTGCCGGTAGGTGATCGCCTCGGGATCGGGCAAGGGGGACAGCACCGCCTGCTGTGCCATCCCGAAGAGGAAGTCGTCCCCCGCCGCCATGGCCTGGAACAGTAGGCCGAGCCCGAGATCCCGGGTGAGGTCAGCAGTGCCCGGCGGCAATTCCTGGCTCAGGCCGGCGTCGCGGTCCCGGTACATCAGGAAGGCTTTCACGGCGCGATCCGCTCCCTGAGCCGCTGATAGGTCAGGCCGTACTTGCCGGCGATGGCGGCCGCGTACGCCAGGCCGTCGGCCGGTCTCCGGACGATCGTGAATGTCCGCTCGGCCGGGGTGCCGGGGACGATCGTGGCGACCATGCTCACGCACGCGTCGTTCAGCGACGCGAGCTCATCGATGAAGGTCACGTACACGCCCAGCAGGCCCCGCTCGGTGATCCGGCGCAGGATTTCCGAGCCCAGGAAAAGGGCGTCATTCACCGTCGTGGAGGCGAAGCTCTCGTTCATCACGATGATGCTGCGGCTGGTCGCGCCGCGCAGGATCTCGTGGATCCGGACGAGCTCATCTTCCAGCTTGCCCCGCAGGTTCTGGAGGTCTTCTTCCTTCTCGAAATGGGTGAATATGCGGTCGGGAAGGAACAGCCGGGCGCCGCGGCCGGGCACGGGCAGGCCGAGGCTGGCCAGATAGTGCAGCTGGCCGAACATCCGGGCGAAGGTGGTCTTGCCGCCCTGATTCGGCCCGGAAATGACGAGGACCCGTTCCGGGCCGTCGAGATGGAAGCTGTTGGCGACCACCGCTGACCGGTCGCCGGCCAGCTTGCGGGCCAGCGCGACATCGAACGCGTCGGCGACGCTGACCTGCGTGGATGATTCGCTTACCTGCGGATAGCAGAAATCCAGCCCGGCTGATGTCATCGGCCGGATGTAGTCGAGGTAGGCCAGGTAGAACTGGACCTCCCGGTCGAACGCGGCCAGCGTATCGTCGGCGAACCGCGCGTGCCGGGCGCAGTAGTCATCGAGCGCGGCGAAGGTCTCCGGATAAAGCTTGCTTACCATCTCCAGTACCTGCGTTTCGACGTGGTCCATGTCCGCCGTGGCACGGAAGCTGACGCGGTAGTCCTTGACCGCGCCCTGCTTAAATTTCGCGAACGTCTGCTCCACGTCCGCGCCGTAATCTTCCTCCCCCTCGTACGCGGTGACCCTTACCCTGTTCCCCTTGATATTGACGGCGTACCGGACCGCGGCGAGCCGGCCGAGCAGCGTATGGGTCTCGGTGGCGAGCCGGGTAAATTCGCCGGATTGCGCATAGCCGCCCAGGTATTCCCGGAAGGCGGCGAAGCCGCTCGATTTCAGCTCCCGCCCGGTAATCTGCCCGGCGAGTGACCGCGTGCTCTGGCAGTAGATATCCGCCGCATCGAGGAACCAGCGCTCCCGCTGGTATCTGTCATGCAGTTTGCCCATCTGCGCGAGATAACTGCGCATCGTGCTCAGGCCGCGCGCGTACCCGTCGACGGCGGCGCGCACGTCCTCTTCTTCGAGATCGCGCAGTATCTGATGCCGGTAATCAACGGCCGATACCGTCTGCAGCGGGGTCAGGAAATAAGGCGCGAGATTGTATTCATCCCGGCCGGCCGTCATCGAGGCCACGACCTGATCAAGATTCAGGTCAGCGAAAAACGGCGGCTCTTCCCCGTCAATGCCCATACGCTGATCTGGCCGCTCGAACAGTATGCTCTGAAAGGGCATACCTCACCTGCTTCCACCGGTCTTTCATCCGGTAGAAGCCATCAGCCACGGCGGCGGTTCAGGCGGGCTTCATCGCCTTCCCGCATTCTACCGTGCGTGCTCGGGCAGAGATAATCAGGCGGCCCCGAGAGCCGCTGAAGGCGGTCCGTCCAGCGCCTGCCTGGCGATATCTCGCAGATTGAAAGGACGATCGTGGCTCAGCACCGCCAGCCACGGGCGCAGCGGCTCCACTCTCTCGATCGCGATCAGGCTACGGAAGGCCTCCGATCGCAGGCACATGTCGGCCCAGGCCCAGGCCCAGGTTATCGCCTATACCGCTATCGGAGGATTTGCCCGGCAGGATTGCCTTCCCAGGGGTTGCGCGGCGTACCGTACCGGTCGAGAGTGGGGGGAGGCGATGAGGCTCGCCTGAACTGTGGAGCCCGGCGCCGCGTGCTAGAGCTTCGCTGATGGCCTCTGCTAAGCGACCGCCCTGACGGCGAGGAGGCCCCGATGCAATCCGTCCTGTATCTGCGGATCGTGATCTTGAGTGTGGAGCCCGGTGCCTGGTGCGGCACGTGCGGCGTTCCTTCCGCCTCAACGGTCAGTTATGTGGTTGAACCCGCGACGGGCGGCGCACCGGCCGCTCTGCGGATCCTCACCTATTGCGAAGCGTGCGAAGGCGCGTGATCTCACGGCAGCCGTAGGCTGGCAGGCACGGCACCGCTCAGGCCTTCAGGCGTCCCTTAAATTAATTACTCTGCGCCGCCGGGCACGGCCATGACAGCCTTCCTCCGCCTGGATCTGTGCGTTTTCCTGCAGAGGTAACCGCACGCGGCTGGACCGAACTGGGCCAGCGGCGCACCGAGCCAGAGCAGGATAACCATGTGCAGGCCGAGGCCAATCGCCAGCAGCGCGATGCCGGCCAGGAGCGACGCCCACACCCCGGCGATCCATGCGCGCCGGCGGCGTTGCAGGTCGCCGGGCATGACAATCAGCCTTCTGCGCAGTACCGGGAATCTCGCCGAGATGAGAGCGTGTTCGAGGCGCGGCTCAGCGGCTGCCAGGTCCTGCGCGATCTCCTTGAGGATCCGCTGCTCTCTTTCCGACAGGGCCATGACTAATGGCTCTCGGGTGAGGATCGAATGGCCCTGCAGGAGGAGCCGCGCGGAAACCAGCGAAGAATTACTGTGATGGGCAATTGACAGGCCTTTCCCTAATCGGCAAACGACTAGGGACCATCAGTGGTCGATACCGCAATTTACCAAGGCGAGCCCCATCACCTCTTCCGACAATTTTAGCAAGCTCCATAGCGGCTGACAATGAATCGCGACGGCCCGCCCGGACGGGCCGGGGCAAACCGCACAGCCGTCCGGCAGGCCGCAGGTGAAACGTGCCGGTGAAGCCGTTTCAGCCACTCTTCCCGGTTGTCTTGCCGCAAGCCTGGGCGAGCGCCATGGCGGCGGCCGCGGCGCTGCCGTAGATGCCGATTTGCCGTGCCTGGTCTTTCAGGACGGCCACCCAGCGTTGCTCCGGTCCGCGTGGTCCGTCTCGCCGCACGTGCCCGAGGTGCTCTCCGTCGTAGGTGACGAGCTGGATGGCGTCGGAGCGTGGTTCCAGGCGGGCGCAGGCCAGGCCCCGCGTCCTGGCCAGTTGCTGCAGCACGCTCTGCTCTTGCAGATGCCAGCCTGCCGCCCAGACGATCCGCTCGGCCTGGTGGATCACCTCGACGGCGTCGTCGCCGTTCATGCTCATGCCCTGGTCAGCGGGTGAGCTTGCGGTAGGTGACCCGGTGCGGGCGGGCCGCCTCCTCACCCAGCCGGGCGGTTTTGTTCTGCTCGTAGGCGGCGAAGTTGCCTTCGAACCAGAACCAGTCCCCGCCGCTTTCCCAGGCCAGGATGTGGGTGGCGACCCGGTCCAGGAACCACCGGTCGTGGCTGGTGATCAGCGCGCAGCCGGGGAACTCGCCCAGCGCGTTCTCCAGGCTCGCCAGGGTCTCGGTGTCCAGGTCGTTGGCGGGCTCGTCGAGCAGCAGCAGGTTGCCGCCCTGCCGCAGGGTGAGCGCCAGGTTGACCCGGCCGCGTTCGCCGCCGGACATCAGCCCGGCCGGTTTCTGCTGGTCGGTTCCCTTGAACCCGAACGCCGCCACGTAGGCGCGGCTGGGGATCTCGGTGCGCCCGGCGTGGATGTACGCTTCTGCGCCGGAGATGACCTCCCATACGGTCTTGCCGGGGTCGATCCCGGCGCGCATCTGGTCGGTGTATGAGATCCGCACCGTCTCACCGACCGTGATGGTCCCGGCGTCCGGCTGCTCCTCTCCCAGGATCATCGTCAGCAGCGTGGTCTTGCCGACCCCGTTCGGGCCGATCACCCCGACGATGCCGTTCGGGGGGAGGCTGAAGCTCAGGTCATCGATCAGCACCCGGTCGCCGAACCCCTTGCCCAGGTGTTCCGCCTTCACCACGAGGCTGCCCAGCCGGGGGCCGGGCGGGATCTGGATCTCCTCAAAATCCAGCTTCGTGCGGGACGCGGCCGCGGTGGCCATCTGCTCGTACCGGTCCAGCCGGGCGCGGCTCCTGGCCTGCCGGGCGCGCGGGCTGGACCGCACCCACTCCAGCTCCTGCTCCAGCCGGCGGCGCACTTTGGCGTCCCGCTGCCCCTCGACCTTCAGCCGCGCGGCCTTGGTCTCCAAGTAGGTCGAATAATTCCCCTCATACGGGTAGGCATGCCCGCGGTCCAGTTCCAGGATCCAGCCGGCCACGTTGTCCAGGAAGTACCGGTCGTGGGTGACCGCCACCACCGTGCCCGGGTAGCGGGCCAGGTGCTGCTCCAGCCACTGCACGCTTTCGGCGTCCAGGTGGTTGGTCGGCTCGTCCAGCAGCAGCAGGTCCGGCTGGGACAAAAGCAGCCGGCACAGCGCCACCCGGCGCCGCTCCCCGCCGGACAGCCGGGTGACGTCCGCGTCCGCTTGGGGGGCAGCGCAGCGCGTCCATCGCCTGCTCGATCCGGCTGTCCAGATCCCACCCCTGGAGGTGGTCAAGCTGCTCCTGCAGCCGGCCCATCTCCTCCAGCAGGTCATCGGAGTAGCCCGCCGCCAGCTTCGCGGCGATCTCGTTGTAGTGGTCCAGCAGTACCCTGGTGTCGGTGACGCCCTCCTCCACGTTGCCGAGCACCGACCTGCCCTCACCCAGGGTGGGCTCCTGCAGCAGAATGCCCATGCTGTAACCGGGCATGAGACGAACTTCGCCGTTGGAGGGCTGCTCCAGCCCGGCCATCAGCCGCAGCAGCGTGGACTTGCCCATCCCGTTCGGCCCGACCACGCCAATCTTCGCGCCCGGCAGGAACGCCAGCGTCACGTCGTGGAGGACGACCTTTCCTGCATAGGATTTTCGGGCGCGGCTAAGAGTGAGGATCTGCTTCATGCCACATGTGCCTTCCCTGCTCCGCAGGGACCGTTGGCACTGGCGCAATTAACGGCGGGCCCCTCCGCCAGGTTTCAGGCTATCCGATCAGCCGAGGGCCGCCTGCAGGACCACCACCCCGGGGAGGACTAGGAAAGGCGCCGATGGGGCTCGCCTTCACCGCGGCACGCCGCTGACGGTCCCTGTGACCCGGGGTTACGGCTGGGCGGGCCGGCAAGAGCCCGCCAGCTCATCGCCGCGTCCCCAGTTCCGCTACGCGGTTCCGCAGCCCGGCGATCGCCTCCTGCGCGACGGCCAATGCCGACTCCGCGGCGGACAAACGGCGGTCGAGCGAGGACAGCTCCTGCTGCCCGGTGTTCCGGCCCTGATGCATGATGGTCATCAGGTCGGCGTCGGCCCGGCAGCAGTGGAAGCCGAGGCGGTGAGGTCCAGTTCCCTGCCTCCGACGACCATCCGGCGCGCAGCGGGGCCATGCGCGGCCTCCTTCGTTTAGTTCCTGGTACTTCATCCGATGACATGCGGCGCCTGGTTCGCAGCTCTCTTATGTGCAGCTGGGTGCGGGCTGTGCACGGGAGACGGGGCGGCACAGACCGCTGGCCATGGTGTCGTGCACGTGTCCCGGCTGTCGCTGCGGCTGAGGGCCAGCGCGACCGTAGTCAGCCCGACAGTTGCCAGGAGGCACAGCAGCAGCGCGATCTGCTGGAAGCCCGGGCGAGCGCAAGTCCGGCGCACGTGCCGGCGCACTGTGTCGCATCGGGGATACTGCCGTTTGCGGCGCGGCCGGTGAGCACCCCGCCGTCGGCCCGCCTGGACCTTCTCGCGCGCCGGCATCTCCTCGCCAGATGCCAGGCGGTCGAATGTGGCCAGGAGCGCGGCCAGCTTGGGGTCAGTACCAGCGAGCCCGTCCTTGATCGAGTCCAGGGCCTGCTGCTCCCATGCGCTGAGGCTCATTGTTGCTCCCCCTGCCGCCCTGCCATGGCTTTGATCCGTGCAGGCGTCGTGGGGTGGCGGCCTCGCCTTGGCTGGTGCAGGCGCTCAGCGGGCCTGCTCGTCCCCGGCCCGCGGGCCACGTGCAGCGCTGCCCGGAGCATGTCCGCGAGCTCAAGGCGGCGGTCGGCGCAGGCCTTCAGCTCATCCATCTCTCCTCCTAGCCGGGTGCCGCGGCGGCTCAGCCCTCCGGCGGCCGGCTGGCTTGCCTTGTGCGCGTGCGGACCACCAGGATCAGCGGGATCGCCGCCAGCTCGCTGGCCACGCAGAATGCGACCAGGCCGCCGAGCGAGACGTTGATCAGCACGCCGATCACGACGCTGCCAGCTACCCATGCGGTGCCGTAGATGCCGGTGAACAAGCCGTAGGCGGAAGCCCGGCGATCCGGGGCGATCATCGGCGCCACCGCCGCCGGGATCAGCGACTCCTGCACGCCGATGCCCAGGCCCCACAGCGACACCCCCACCAGGATGGCCCAGAACCCGCCCAGGAACACCAGCGGCGCATACAGCGCGGCGACGACGGTCAGCGGGACGAGGACCCCGATCCCGGCCCGGTCGAAGACCTTCCCCAGGACCAGCGAGCCGATGCCGCTGACCGCCATGGCGACCGCATAGAACACCGGCGTGAGCGCGGGAGATACCGTTCCCGCGTGCTGGAAGTGGTAGGCGATCAGCGGGAAATCGGCGAACCCGGCGGCGGCCAGTGCGGCCCCGCCCGCGTACACCCAGAACACCCGGGGAAACCCCGCGGCGGTCACCTGGGCGGGCCCGGCCGCCAGATCTTGCGGCCGGGGATACAGCAGGCGGGCGACAGCCAGCAGCGACAGCATGATGACCGCCGGGACCGCCAGTGCCGCGAACGCCACCTTGTAGTCGTGCCGGCTCACCGCCAGGACCAGCGCGACCAGCAGCGGGCCGAACAGCGCCCCGAACTGATCGAGCGCCTCGTGTACCCCGAACGCCCGCCCGTAGCCGATGTCCTTGGCCGCGTGGGAGAGCATCGCGTCCCGCGGCGGGTTGCGGATCCCCTTACCGACCCGCTCGGCGACGATCAGCACCGCGGCGACCTGCCAGCTCCCGGCCAGCGCAAGCAGCGGCACGACGGACATCTGCAGCACATACCCGCCGATCGTGACCGGCCAGTACCGGCCGGTCCGGTCGGCGCCGCGCCCGGAGAACAGCCGGACGTTGTAGCCGAGGAACTCCCCGGCCCCGCTGATCACGCTGATCGCGAACGCCCCGGCGCCCAGCATCCCCAGGTACGGGCCGGTGATGCTGCGCGAGCCCTCGTAGGTGAAGTCAGCGAAGAAGCTCATGATCCCCACCATGAGCACGAACTTCAGCGCCGGCGACGCCTGGGCGGCGCGCCGCAGCACGCTCACCGCGCCGGCCGGGGAACGTTGCAAGCGGCGGCGCGGGGCAGGGCTGACAGCATGGAAACCTCCTGGCTCGGTGGCCAGGGACCGTCAGCGGGCCGCTTCCGGGCCGCGATTTCCTGGGTGAGCCCCATACCCGTCGGCAGGTCCAGCAGCGCGCCGCAGACATCTGTGACGTCGAGTATTCCCGTCAGGAGCGACCAGTCGCCGTATCCTGGCCGATGTACCAAAGCCACCTCGGTGGTGCCGCGCTCTGCGATTCGCCATAGCACCCCGCCAGGAGCCCGGATCATCTGGCCGACGTCATCATGCATCGGCATTCATCTCCTTCACGCCGCCATCATCTGCTCCCGTATGAGGGGCAGCCTGAATAGTCGCGCTCTAGTCGTATGGACCTGGCCCGATCTGAATCGTCTTGTCCTTTCGCGCTGTGAGATCCGTCAGCGTCGGCGCTGAGCGTTCCAGGCCGCCAGCATCGACATGAGTGCCGCTAGTTTCCGCTTGCTCTGCTGTTCACCGCGCTCTACCGGAACCGTGAGGGCGACGGCCCCATCGCCATAGGCGGCGATGTGACAGGTTGCGCACATGATCCGCCTTGCTCCCCTGCGCGGTACCGGGCCCACCGGCTGGGCGGGCAGTATGAGCAGCCGCGCGTGGTCGAGGCAGATGCCGGCGCCGCAGTGAACACAGCAGGCGAGGGCGGCCGGAGCCTGGTAGGTGGCCGCCATCAGCGTGGCGCATTCCAGGCAGTTCATGACACTCCTTCGCCGGTAAGAGCGGCACATTCCCGTTGTCGCGGACCGGGCGCCACATGTTGCCGAGGTAAGCCGCGGTGCGCGTCGCGCCGCTCGTGTTCAGGGCGCGCAGATACCCGGCAAGCGGCGGCCGCATCCTGAGCTCGGGCAGCAGCCCGAGTGCCACAAACCGGGCTTCCCGGTCGGGTTCGGCCGGCTCAGGCTCACCCCGCGCCGGCGGGCTGGCCAGGAAAACCAGGTCAACGGTCCGCCGGGCCGAGCCTGGGCCCAACGCTTCGAGCACGAACGCCACCCGGGTCGGCTCCACCGTCAGCCCGGTCTCTTCGAGAGTTTCCCGCCGCGCGCACGCGGCCATGCTTTCCCCGGCACGTGGCGTTCCCCCGGGCAGCGTCCAGTCATCCCCGCCCTCCCGGACACGGTGGATAAGCAGGAGTTCGTCATCGCGGAATACGATGGTTGAGCAGCGCACGTCGGTGCCTCCCGGCGTGTCCATGGGCGTTACCTCCCTGTTCCTCGCGGCTGGCTTGCGGCATCGTTCGGGGTGGCCGGCCACGTGCCCGGCCGGCGGGTAGCGGAGTCGGCTCAGTCATCCTGGATCGGTGAGCCATAGCCAGCCGGCGGCGAACAGCCAGCCCGCGACCACGTCTCCCGGCCAGTGCACGCCCAGGTAGACGCGGCTGGCACCCACGGCCGTCGCGGCCAGCGCCGCCGCATGCCAGCGGCCGGCCGCACCGGCCGCCTGAACGCACGCGCCTGCCGTCAGAGCGGCCATGGCGGTGTGCTTCGACGGCAAACTGAAGCCTTCGGGCTCGGTGAGCCAGGCGGTGGCGGGCGGACGCGGCCTGGCGATCAGCCGCGACACGCGGCGCCGGACTATCGCGCCGCTGGCCACTACCAGCGGCGGGATGCAACCCCGTCGCCAGCCCAGCCGGCGGGAAGCGCCAATTCCCGCCAGCACGGCGGCGGGGTAGGCCACACCCGGCTCAGCGAGGGCACTGATCACGCGGGCGGCCATGATGCCGTCCGGGCTACGCCGGGCCCAGACGGCAGTGAACGCCGCATGATCGATAGCCGCCAGCGGGCCACGCTCGCTGACCAGTGATGCCACGAGCGGGACTCCGGCGAAGGCCGTCACAGCCCCGCACGCGCGCCGCGCTGTGCTCATCGCCACGCCCGGTCGCCGCGGCCATCTAGTTCATGGGCGAGATGCGGCATGATGGCCATCAGTACCGCCTCGGCCCGGCCATAGGCGCTGGCCCCGACCCATAGCTGGCTGCTGGCCGGCTTTCGGGCCAGCACGGAGGACCGTGCTCCCGCCGGGTGGGCGGGCGCCGCGAACGCGGGAACCGAGGCGGCGGCGAGTGCGGCAAGAACTTGAGGGACGGCTGCCTCGCTGATCTGCAGAACCGGGGCCCACGCGTCATCGTCGAGACCATTGCCGCGCCCGCATGCGGGCAGCCAGTACAGGCGGCCGAACCGCCGCCGTACTTCTTCGACAGATCGCAACATAACTGGCGGCATGGTCCTGCCTCCTCCAATCGGAGCACAGGACCCATTGGCCATCCGGCAAGAATGCGCACGATCCGCGCGCTCGGCGGGGTCCACCACCGACGACTTGAGCCGCTCCTTTACTATACCGTCCCGCGGCTAACGCCGCCGGTCCTGTCCGGCCGGGGCCGGCCCCGTTAGACTGGGCAGGCCGGATGAGGCTCCGGCAGAAGCGATCCCGCTTCTGAACCGCCGTACGGCTGATGGCCTCTCAGGAACCAGCTCCCGGGAGGCGGCATGGCCGCGCGAAGGTCCGTCCTGAGTACAGACGCTCGGGACGTTGACGACCGTACGTTCGCGCCGTGAAACGCACGATCAGGCTGCCTTCAGGCGCTACGAGTAGAGCCGGTGCGCGATGGACCGGCCGCTCGCCTGGCCAGGCCGTACGTCCGTGCGGAAACGGCGGGTACAGCCGGGCGGTCGACAGAATCCGCCCGGCGGCCTGGGAGCTGGCTTCCCACTGGCAGGCGAGAAACCCTACGAAACCTACGGGAGCAGATAATGGCTGATTTCGGTGTCGCGGAGCTGTCCGCGCTGGAGATTCTGGATTCGCGTGGGCGTCCCACGCTGGCGGTGACCGTCCAGCTCGCCGACGGCACGGCGG
>Ga0335085_10001551_pt1 | contig 47589 bp, 51 predicted proteins | sample Lox_Sample_45_FD_206712 | JGI IMG/M metagenome (GOLD analysis project Ga0335085, IMG submission 206712) | Soil microbial communities from Loxahatchee National Wildlife Refuge, Florida, United States - Lox_Sample_4.5 | ecosystem: Environmental > Terrestrial > Soil > Wetlands | place: USA...
ATACTCGCTTCGCATATCATGTCGAGCGCGGTCACGGCATAGACGGCAAGCGTGACGGTCTGATCATTCATAACCTGCTGGCTTCCTATACCCATCTGCGTACCATCGGTAGCTGCTACTGGGCGACCCGCTTCGTAGCATTCATTCAGGATAAGTTGGAACATATTCGTTTAAAATCAGTAAATTCAAACAGATTCATAATATGACACATGAACATTTTCAAGCCGCCATCTCAGCCTTTGACCAAGCCAATATGGAAGACCCGAACAAGGAGATGGCCAACGGCAAGGAATATCCCAAGGAACTTCTCTATGCACAGCGCATGAGCGAAATGCTGGAACGCTACGCGCCAGAAGCCTCCGAGGCGGTGAAACTCGCGGTGCGTGCCCAGCACATCCAGCGCTGGAAGACCCCGCGCAACAGCTATCCGATGGACAAGCAAGGATATCTGCAATGGCGTACCGGGCTGTACAAGTTCCACGCCGACACCGCCGGCGATCTCATGAAGCAGGCAGGCTATGATGAAGAGATGGTGGAACGCGTCAGGAAGATCGTCGGCAAGAAAGGCCTGAAGGTCAATCCGGAGACACAGATGATGGAAGATGTGGTGGATCTGGTGTTCCTCGAACATTACCTGAGCGGATTTGCCGCGCAACACCCGGAATACGATGAAGCGAAGTGGATCCCGATCATTCGCAAGACCTGGGAGAAGATGTCAAAGCGCGCGCATGAGTTCGCGCTGTCCGGCAAGATCAAGCTGCCCGAAGCGCTGGCGCCGCTGATCCTGAAAGCGGTGCAGTAAATGGATTATCTGCCGATCTTTGCCGATGTCAGAGGCAAGCTGTGTCTGGTGGTCGGCGGCGGCGCAGTCGGTACGCGCAAGGCCGGTGTATTGCTGGAAGCAGGCGCGAGCGTGCGAATGGTTGCGCCGCAGATCGAGCCTTCCATGTTAAAACAACAGCGCGTCGAAGCGATCCCCACTCGTTTCGAAGCGCATCACCTCGATGGGGTGACGCTGGCGATCGCCGCAACCAACGATCGCGGCGTCAACCGGCAAGTGTCCGATGCGGCGCGCGCGCGCAACATTCCGGTGAATGTGGTGGACGATCCCGAGCTGTGCAGCTTCATCATGCCCGCCATCCTGGACCGTTCGCCGCTGATGGTGGCGTTCTCCAGCGGCGGCGCCTCGCCGGTGCTGACGCGCATGATGCGCGGCAAGCTGGAAACCATGATTCCGCAGAACTACAGCCGCCTCGCAGCTTTCGCGGAACGCTTCCGCGAACTGGTGAAGCAGCGCGTGACCAATCCGTTGAAGCGCCGCATCTTCTGGGAGAACGCGCTGGAAGGCGTGATTGCCGAAAAGGTGCTGACTGGCGATGAAGACAGTGCCGAGAAGATGATGCGAAGGATGCTGGCGGACGAGGACAACATCAAACACGGTGAAGTGTATCTGGTCGGTGCCGGGCCCGGAGATCCGGATCTGCTGACTTTCCGCGCCTTGCGCCTGTTGCAGAAAGCCGATGTGGTGGTCCACGACAACCTGGTGTCCAAGCCGATACTCGACATGGCGCGGCGTGATGCCGAGCGCATCTATGTCGGCAAGAAGCGCAACGACCACACCTTGCGTCAGGAAGAGATCAACGAACTGCTGGTGCGCCTGGCCGGAGAGGGCAAGCGCGTGTTGCGCCTCAAGGGCGGCGACCCGTTCATATTCGGGCGCGGCGGAGAAGAGATCGAGACACTGGCCGAACATGGAATCCCGTTTCAGGTCGTGCCCGGCATCACCGCAGCATCGGGCGTCGCAGCTTATGCCGGTATTCCGCTGACGCATCGCGATCATGCACAATCCTGCATATTCGTGACCGGTCACTTGAAGGACGGCAGCATGAATCTCGATTGGGATGCGCTGGCCCGCCCGAAGCAGACCATCGTGGTTTATATGGGGTTGCTGGGGCTGGAAAAACTGTGCGCAGAGCTTGTCGCGCATGGCATGCCGGACAGCACGCCTGCCGCGATCGTTCAGCAGGGCACCACGCAAAACCAGCGCGTTGTCACCGGCACGCTGGCGACGCTAGCGGCGATCGCTCAAAGGGAAAATCTTCATGCGCCGACCTTGATCGTCGTTGGCGGAGTGGTCACGCTACGGGAGAAACTGTCCTGGTTCAAGCCCGAGAAGATCGAACATGCGGAAAAAGTCGAAATCCATGGAAAAAAATTCGAGAGGGAAACATTATGAATAAAGCGGCGTTTGCGGGCGTGCTGTTGTCGGTATTCTGTCTGGCCGGAATCGGCAATGCCCATGCAGATAACGAGCGGCTGAAACCGTTCGTGCTCGCATCGAAAGGAACAGGAACGGTCGCCGAGAAAGCCGAACAGGCAAAATCCGCTTTGACCGCCGCGGGCTTTTCGGTAGTCGGGGATTATTCGCCCTATCCGGATGCCGAGATACTGGTCGTGACCGATGACGAACTGAAACAGAATGCCGCGGCCTCGGAACATGGCGGCTTTGGCGCGATGCAAAGGATTGCAATCACCAGGTCGGGCGACGAAGTGCAAGTGAGCTATACCAATCCCGTCTATATGGCGAACATATATCGCATGAAAGGCGATCTGGGCAATGTCTCCGCGCATCTGGGCAAGGCGCTGGGCAGGATGGAAGAGTTCGGTTCCGAGAAGGGGCTGACCGCGAGCCAGGCGCGCAAATACCATTACATGATCGGCATGGAATATTTCGACGAGCCGAGTTTGCTGGCTGAATATCCAACCTACGAAGAGGCCGCACAGTCCGTGGATGCGAAGCTGGGCGCCAACAAGAACGGCGTCAGCAAAGTCTATCGCGTGGACATACCCGGAAAACAGGAATCCGTGTTCGGTGTCGCGCTCAAAGCGCCGACCGAAGCCGACAAATACATGGACGACAAGTTCATCATGAGCGAGATCGATTTCCACGATGTCAAATCTACCGCCCATCTGCCCTATGAGGTACTGGTATCCGGAAACAAGGTCTACGCGTTATATGCGCGTTTTCGCATCGCGATCAATTTTCCGGACCTGAGCATGATGGGCAAAAACAGCTTCATGAACATCATGAAGACCCCCGATGCGATCCGGGATGTTTTGAAGAAGACGGTACAGCAATAAACGGCGACAGATTTGAAATTTTCATACGGGAGTTTGGAATGGCTGAAAGCGATACGTTGGGCGATGCCGATCGCCGCAATTTTCTGATCAAGGTGACTTCTGCGGTGGGCGGTGCGGGCGTGGTTGCGGCAGCGGTGCCGTTTGTGGCGAGCATGAACCCGAGCTCGGACGTGCTGGCCAAGGCCACGACCGAAGTGGATCTGTCCGGCATACCGGAAGACGGCGTGCACACGGTCGCCTGGCAGGGCAAGCCGGTATTCATATTTCACCGCAATCCGGAAGAGATCAAGGCGATGGAGGCATCGGACGGCGGATTCGACCCGCAGCCTGACAAGGACAGGGTGAAGCGGCCGCAATGGCTGGTCGTGGTCGGGATCTGCACGCATCTGGGATGCGTGCCGAACAAGGAAGGCCCGGGCTGGACCTGCCATTGCCACGGCAGCCAGTATGACGACAGCGGCAGGGTCGTGCGCGGCCCCGCCCCGCACAATCTGGCGGTGCCACCCTACCATTTCATCGCGGACGACAAGATCATCATCGGCGAGGCCTAGGAGACGACTATGGCGAACAAGCTCATCAATTGGATAGACCGGCGTTTCCCGTTCAGCAGTTTCATCAAGCATGATCTGACCGGCTATCCGACACCGCGCAATCTGAGCTATTGGTGGAATTTCGGTTTCCTGGCCGGATTTGTGCTAGTGCTGCAGGTCGCCACGGGCGTCTTTCTGGCGATGCACTACAAGGCGGATGTCACGCTGTCGTTCGACTCCATCCAGCACATCATGCGCGATGTGAATTACGGTTGGCTGCTGCGTTTCATGCATGCCACCGGTGCGTCGGCATTCTTTCTCGTGATCTACATCCACATGGCGCGTACGCTGTATTACGGCTCTTATCGCGCGCCGCGCGAACTGATGTGGTGGACCGGACAGGGATTGCTGTTGTTGCTGATGGCGACCGCCTTTATGGGCTACCTGTTGCCCTGGGGGCAAATGTCTTTCTGGGGTGCGACAGTGATCACCAATCTGTTCCGCGCCACGCCGTTCATCGGCGACCAGGTGGTGGTCTGGTTGCGTGGCGACTACGGCGTCGGCGACGCGACGTTGACGCGCTTCTTCTCGCTGCATTATTTGCTGCCGTTCCTGATCATCGGCGTGGTTATCGTGCACCTGATCGCGCTGCACACCGTTAAAAGCAGCAATCCGAGCGGCATCGATCTTGCGGCCAGGGACAATATCCCGTTCCATCCCTATTTCACGATCAAGGATTTTTTCGGATTGGGTATATTCTTGATTGTGTATTGCATCTTCGTGTTCTTTTTTCCGGACAGCCTGATCGAGCCGGCCAACAACATTCCCGCCAATCCGTTGCAGACCCCCACGCACATCGTACCCGAATGGTATTTTCTGCCGTTCTATGCGATCTTGCGTTCGGTGCCCAACCTGGTCGGCGGCGTGGTGGCGATGGGGTTGTCGGTGATGATGTTCGCGTTCATGCCGTTCCTGGACCGGTCCCGCATACCGGGCGGCGCCAGCAATCGACCCATGGTCAAGCTGGGGTTCTACCTTTTTATTCTTAACATGCTGGTGCTGGGTTATGTCGGCGCCACCCCTCCGACCAACCGGACCATCCTGATCGGGCAGATCGCGACACTTTGCTACTTCGGCTCGTTCCTGTTGATCCCTTATATTTCCAAGGCGGAAGAACGATGGCTGATCAGGCGCGGGCTGTCCCCCGAAGTGCAGGCCTTAATTGATAGCGAGGAGAAAGAAAAGGAAAAATCGAAACATCCCTTCCGTCGCCGCAAGGAGGACATGGCATGAGAACCCTGATTGCTTTAGTGTTCTTTTGCTTTTCTTTCTCGCCGGTCTGGGCCGAAGAAGCGATGCTGGAGGATGCACAGGTGGACACCAGCCTGCCCACGGTCGAGCGCGGCGTCGAAGATCTGATGAACAACTGCCACAATTGCCATACGCTCAAGTACATTCATTTTCGCGATCTGGCCAAATTCGGCATTGAGAGGAAGAAGATCGACGAGTGGCGCGGCGACCAGACGATGGATGCTCCGCTTGCCAGCCTGATGTCTGACGAGGTTGCAATGCAATCGTTTGGATTGGTACCGCCTGATCTCAGCCTGATGACCAAGGCGCGCGAGGGCGGAGCCGACTACGTGTATTCCTACCTGCTGGGCTATTACAGCACACCGGACGGAGAGACCAAGAACCATATCTTCCCCGAAACGAAGATGCCGGACCCGCTCGGGATCAGCACCACGACCGACCACGCGCAGCGCGAAGAGATCAGGAAAACGGCGCACGACATCGTCTCTTTCCTGTCGTGGGCAGCGGATCCGCATGAGCAGGAGCGGCGCTGGCTGGGTTATTACGTGATCGGCTATCTGCTCATCCTGACCGGGCTGCTGTATTTCGTGAAGAACCAAATCTGGGCCAGGCTGAATTGATGGACATTTGGTAGCGGCAACGCACATAGCATATTGGACGGCTACGCAATATACGATAATATTTTTATGCAGCGATGACCATAAGGAGCGAGATATGAAAAACTTCACGATACTTGGCGGTGCCATGCTGGTCCTGCTTGCGCTTCCTGCGCTGGGCGCACCGACGAAGGGGGAAGTCAGCTACAAGAAGGATGTCGTTCCCATCCTGCATGACTATTGCCTGAGTTGCCACCAGCCGGGCGGCAAGGGCTACGAAAAAAGCGGGCTGGACATGCGCACCTACGACAGCCTGATGAAGGGCACCAAGTTCGGGTCTGTGATCAAGCCGGGAGACAGCTTTACCAGCATCATCATCCAGGTGATCGAAGGGCGCGTACATGAATCGATCAAGATGCCTTTTGGAATGAGCGGCGGCCTGGCCAAGGACAAGATCGAGGTATTGAAGAGGTGGGTGGACCAGGGTGCAAAAAACAACTGAGAACTGTGAGCGGTGGCGATATTGGTGCCTGAAGGAATTATAAATGTCTGGAGATTTGGTTGAAGCTGTGAAGAAAGGCGACGTCGAGCCGGTACGCCGCTTGCTGGCTGCCGGGGCTGACGTCAATTCCCGCGACAGCGAAGGCGCGACGCTGTTGATGATCGCTGCCCACGCGGGCAATCTGCCGTTGGTCGCGGCATTGATCGTGGCAGGCGCAGATGTGAATGCCAGCGATGAGCGCGGTTGGACGCCGCTGATGAAGGCAGCCTATAACGCCGAACTGGACCGGGGGTTCGCGGATGTCGCGCAGGCGCTGATCGACGCGGGTGCGAACGTCGAGGCGCCGATAGGCTTTGGCGTGCGACCCTTGATGCTGGCGGCCGGCTACGGCGAGACCGCGGTGGTCGAAGCGCTGCTGCGGGCCGGCGCCGACGTGACGGCGCGCAACGACGGCGGCCTGACCGCGCTGATGATGGTGAAACAGAAGCATTACGTCGACGTGATCAATCTGTTGCACGAAGCGGAGCGGGACGCCGGTGTCGGCGAGGGCAGTTGCGCGAGCAAGAACGCACCCGGATCGAATGTCGTGACTTTCCTGAAACCGAAAGCCAGGCCATGATCGTTCGATAATTGCCGGCCACATCAAGCCTTGGCCGCATCAATCCATAAGGATGGAAATGCCCTATTTCGTTTACAAGATCTTTGATACCCCGATACGCCGCCTGGAAAAACTGGAGCAGCACGAAGCGTTCCGTGCCGCGTCGGACCGCGCCAAGCAACTTCGCAGCGAGCTTGGCAGTGACGCATCGTGTACAATCAAGGTGATCTTTGCCGAAAACGAGCTGCATGCCGAGGATCTGCTCAACCAGGTGCGCGCGCCGGCGCCGAACCCCCAGGATGATTGAATAGGGACGATTGAACCGGCATGATTAAGGGTACCGACTGCAAGCGCAATGGATGAAACGTCATACCGGCAGATATTGTCCGCAACCATCCAGGGAGCCTGCCCGTTCGAAAAATCCATACTTTCCAGTTGCTCCGCCTGCTCGAAAGCGGACAAACGCAATATCGCCGAACGCGAAGCCGTGGCCTGCAATGACAGGGAAGCGCTGGATCGCTGTATTGCGTTGCGGGACCTGCTGAGGCACAACTTCAGTTTCGCATTGGGCAGGCTGCATATCGACGGGCCATTGCCGCACGCCCAGGAAATGCGCGTCCAATGCGGCGGCCTGAGGGGATTGCAGTACGCACTGGATGAAAGCGACGAGGTGCGCGATGTGTCCGCGCTGGTGACACTGGCACAGCAGAAGTTCGGCGGATTGGCCGATTTCCCTTATTCCATGATCGTGCAGCGGGCGAATATCGTTTACAAAGGTAGATAGCATGTCAGCGCAACCCACGGAAATAAAATTGCACCAGCAGTCGCGCATGCTCGAGATCGCGTTCGACGACGGCTCCGCTTTTCAACTGCCCTGCGAGTACCTGCGCGTATATTCGCCGTCGGCCGAGGTTGCAGGCCATGGTCCAGGACAGGAAGTGCTGCAGGTGGGCAAGAAGAATGTCGGGATCACCGCTCTGGAACCGGTCGGGAGCTATGCGGTGCAGATCAATTTCGACGACGGCCACGACACCGGCCTCTTCACTTGGGAATATCTATACAAGCTCGGCAAGAACCAGACTGTCTTGTGGCAGGAATATCTGGACCGGATGGAAGCCGCGGGTGCCAGCCGCGAACCCGCACCCGGCAAGAAAAAATAATCCGAAAATACCCGACAATAACAGTCGGCTTAGTTTAAAATGCCGGGTCCGGAACCTTGAATGTTGAATACAGGAGCAAGTGATGAGCTTTAGCGATACAGATGTGCAGGGCGCGTTGAAGAACCTGATCGACCCGAACACCAAAAAGGATTTCGTCAGCGGCAAGTCGGTGAAGAACATCAAGGTCAGCGGCAGCGACGTGTCCCTCGACATCCTGCTCGGCTATCCGGCAAAGAGCGTGTTGGACGAGATACGCGCGATGGTCGAGGAGCATCTGAAGAAATCTTTGCCCGGCGCGGGCAAGATCGGCGTCAACGTGTCCAGCAAGGTGGTGCCGCATGCGGTGCAGCGCGGCGTGAAGCTGGTCGAGGGCGTGAAGAACATCATCGCGGTTGCGAGCGGCAAGGGCGGCGTGGGCAAATCTACCACCGCGGTGAATCTCGCGCTCGCGCTGGCTGCCGAAGGCGCGCGCGTCGGTGTGCTGGATGCGGACATCTACGGCCCGTCTCAACCGACGATGCTGGGCATCTCTGGACAACCTACATCTTCCGACGGCAAATCGCTGGAGCCGATGACCAACCACGGCCTGCAGGCGATGTCGATCGGCTTCATGATAGACAGCAACGACACGCCGATGGTGTGGCGCGGTCCGATGGTGACGCAAGCGCTGGACCAGTTGCTGCACCAGACGCGCTGGGACAATCTCGATTACCTGGTAGTGGACCTGCCGCCGGGTACCGGCGACATCCAGCTGACGCTGGCGCAAAAGGTACCGGTCACCGGCGCGGTGATCGTCACCACGCCGCAGGACATCGCGCTGATGGACGCGCGCAAGGGGCTCAAGATGTTCGAGAAGGTCGGCATCAAGATCGTCGGCATCGTCGAGAACATGAGCACGCATATCTGCTCGAAGTGCGGCCACGAGGAACACATCTTCGGCGCGGGCGGCGGCGAAAAGATGTGCGCCGATTACAACGTGGAATTCCTTGGCGGCCTGCCGCTCGACATCCAGATCCGCGAACAGACCGATTCAGGTAATCCGACGGTGGCCGCCGATCCGGATGGAAAAATCGCAAAGGTGTACAAGCAGATCGCGCGCCGCATCGCGGTCAAGGTCGCGGACATGGCGCAGGACCACAGCGCCGCTTTCCCGAAGATCGTGGTGCAGAATACCTGACGCTGCAGCAACTCGAATTGATCCTGGTGTAAAGCGCGGGAAATCTCTGGCCGCTCAGTTAATGTGTTGGAAAGTGGAAGTGTCACCCGTGGCAGGCATTTATGTATCTCTCGTTGACTGACTGATAGTCGGCCAAAGCAGTCTATTGCTTCAGCCTGGATTAAATTGGCAATGAGTGTCCGCTTTGTGGCATGCTGTTAGCGAAGCGCTACAGCTGCTACGTGCCAAGAGCGGACGGTCGAGAACTTTCTCGATAGCCGTCCTTCACCATTACATATCTATTTCAATTTGCACAATGCAATTTGTTCTGTCTCGTCATTTGCCGATCTGTTGGCTGACCTCATTCTCCTGGTGGTTCAGCGTCTTCTGCTCCCGTTTGGTGATATGGCCACCGTTTTGCGATGCCATCATGCGCTCTTCCTTGCGTATGTGACGGTCTTCCTTATGCAGTTTCGCAGCTTCGCTTTTGGACATTTCGCCCTCTTTTACTTCCTTGTGGATGCGCTTGTCTTGGTTCTTCAGGCGATCGTTAACTTCTGCGCGGCGCGGATGAGTCTTGTCAAAATGCTCTTCGTTTGCAAAGCTGCTGGTCGCAACTCCCACTGTAAATACTGCTGTCAGGACCATAGCAACGGCTTTCCCATTATTCTTTCCGTTATACATATTTCTCTCCTTCGGTAAGGTTATGTGACATTATTTCGGTCACGATGCCAAAACGAGCAGCTTTTCTTATTAGATGACTTAAACAGATGAAAGGCTATACCTTACTGACGAAAGGTAATGGTCAAGTTTAGGAAGTGCCCCAAACGAAAATTAATTCGAGCAATTCTACCGGTATGTGCAAAATGTAATCCAACCGACTGCTGAATGTCTCCTTTCGGGAAGGTCGAACTACTGCTATGTGTCGAGCTCAGACGATAGCCTTAGTCCGCCATCAGGCAATGCCAATTATTTTTTGCCAATGTCTGATTTATGGCGGTGTAATATAAAAATGTAATGGCAGAACCGTGCTAAGCGGAGACGGTCATCAAGTTTTCCGTTACCGCCCATTCGGTCTTATCATAGCTGTCACTGATAAGCCGGTTTGTCGCTTCGCGCTAAACTGGGTCATTTTTGGCTAGTAACCGGATAAGCATGCACTAAGGAATGGAGCACGATCCGATGAGACACATAAAGGAACTCATAACTTTCATCATCGTGATGGTGCTCGCCTCGAATGCCGCAGCCGTTATTTACAAATGCACCGACGCGAATGGAACAGTAAACTACACAAACACGGCCTGTCCGTCAGGCTACGTAGCAAAGAGTATCGGGGAAAATGTCAATGTCGTTGAGGGTAATCCGGCATTCTCGCAACAGGAGTTGGATCAGATGCTGGCGCCAATCGCGCTTTATCCGGATTCCTTGCTATCGCAGATTCTGATGGCAGCAACCTATCCGTTGGAGGTAGTCGAGGCGGCGCGCTGGTCGAGCGCCAATCCCGGTCTCACGGGTGATGCGGCAGTTCAGGCCGTGAACAATCAGGATTGGGATCCAAGCGTCAAATCCCTGGTTGCCTTCTCGCAGGTGCTACAAACCCTGGACCAAAAAATCGAGTGGACCGAACGCTTGGGTGATGCGTTTCTCGCGCAGCAATCGCAAGTGATGGACACGGTTCAGAAGCTGCGCCAAAAAGCACAGGAGGCCGGTAATCTGAATTCCAACTCGCAAATCCAGGTAACCCAATCGGAGGATAATATCGAAGTCGCGCCGGCGAATCCCGAAGTGGTATATGTGCCGTACTACGATCCAGAGGTGGTCTACGGACCTTGGTGGTGGCCGGGTTATCCGCCTGTGTTCTGGGCTCCATGGGTAGGCTATGGCTGGTATGGCGGATTCGCGTGGGGCATCGGTATCACCATCGGTGTCGATTACTTTTACGGGTCGTGGGATTGGCACGCCCACCGTATCTATACTCACTACACTCGATATTCGGGCGATGGTCATCCGTGGCAGCATGATCCAGGGCACCGTCACGGGGTTCCATATCGCCAAGCGTCGCTGAATCGGCAATTCGGTGGCGTCGCCACACCTTCGTCGCGCGCGGAGTTTCGTGGACATGAGCCATCAATAAACTCGCGTTTTGGCGAACCCGGCAATCGCTTGCCGACAGAACCCGCCCGAAGAGCTCCTCCGCCTGAAACTGGGGGAAGGATGCCGCCGAGGAGTGTAAGTCAACCGTACGTTGAACCAAGGGCGCATGCTTTCGAGACTGTCGGGCGCGGTGCCGACGCACGTCGTTTTAGCGAGCGCGGACATGCGAGTTTATCAGGCAGATCTTCTGCACCTGCGCCATCAGGCAAACCTTCTGCGCCAGCCTCATCGCGCGGGCCATCGCGTCGTGATCAACAATGAAGTCCGGTGTCGTTGGCAGCTGAACATCACTCTTTATGCGGCAAATAGAATGCGAATAAGCAACGATTAATGATCTCAATATGCAGTGCAAACAGGAGAAAAAGGTAGTGAATATTTCGCAAACAATGTTAGGGCACCTGAGCACATGCAAGTACCTCGCGCGAACCATGATTTGCATTTTTGGACTTGCATTCATCGCGCCGATAGGGTCCTTCGCGGAGGCCGCACAGCAATCCTTTGAATCGCCGCAGGCGGGTGTCACAGCGCTGATAAAGGCTGTGAAGGCAAATGACAAATCCGCATTGCGCGCCATCTTCGGACACGAGGGCAGCAAACTACTCAGTTCGGGCGACGCGGTCGCCGACGCGCACGGTCGTGCGACGTTCATCAAAGCTTACGACGAGGCCAACATATTGGAGCTTGAAGGGGAAACGCAAGCAACCCTCATCATCGGGAAGGATAAATGGCCGATGCCGATCCCGTTGGTCAAGTATCCTGACGGCTGGCGCTTCGACACGGTCAAGGGCAAGGATGAAATACTCAAGAGGCGAATTGGCCGCAACGAACTCGAGACGATGCAGGTGTGCTTGGCAATCGTCGATGCGGAACGCGAGTATACGACGCGGCACCTCGACAGCGACGGTGTCCCGGTCTATGCGTCACGGTTCACCAGCAGCCCGGGCAAACGCGACGGATTATATTGGCCGACCAAGGCGAACGAAACACCGAGTCCCCTCGGTGCACTTCTTGCAAATGCTGCCGATGAGGGATATACGCACCGAGGCCTGCTGCGGCGGAAGCCCTATCACGGTTACTACTACCGCATTCTGACCAGCCAGGGAAAAGACGCACCCGACGGCGCAAGAGATTACTTAGTTAAAGGCAAGATGATCGGAGGTTTTGCTGTCCTTGCTTATCCGGCACGTTATGGCGCATCGGGAGTCATGAGCTTTCTTGTCAATTACGACGGTGTGATCTACGAGAATGATCTGGGTAAAAAGACAAAAACCGTTGCAGCAACGATCACGACATTTAACCCAGGAGCAGGTTGGAAAAAACTCGAGCAAACAAAGTGAAGTAAAGTTTATGTGCTGTGTTGAACGTCCGCTCCCGAGGAAAATGACCAGCAGGAATGTGTCGTTGTTTGCGGTTCGCAACTGTCCGCTTTCGCGCAATACAAATTATTTCTTGCCAATGTCTCTTATCGGGCAGTGTAATATGATCAAATAGAGGCAGAAACGTGCCATTTGCAGTCGTTCAGGTGGTGTGTAAGTATGATGTGATTAGGTCGGGAAACGGCCAACAGGAGACGTTCGCGGATGCACTCCAATTTGAATTTCGATATAAAAAATATGAATATATTTTTTATACAGCTTCGTTAGGCCGCGGTGCATCTAGGAGATACAAACATGAATAAACAGTGGAGGCTGAACCCGGATGGATATTAAATCTAAAGTGGGATTTCTATTGGTTGGTGTGAGCTTGTTGGCAATTGGTGTCCACGCGGAGACACCGTCTCCGGAGCAACTATCAACTGATAGTCCTGAGCAAGTTAAGCTAAAAAACGCCGCGAGCAGTGATCCGGGCGAGATGTACCAGCTTGCGACAAAGTATGAGGATGGGAATGGTATGCCTCGGGACATGGGGAAGGCCATCGCACTTTATCGTCAGGCGGCTGAACGAGGATATGTCCAAGCACAAACGTATCTCGGAGTAATCTACGATAAAGGACGTGGAGTCCAACAAGATGACGCTGAAGCGATAAGGTGGTACCGGCTCGCGGCAGAAAAAGACGACCCGCAGAGCCAGTTTAATCTTGGAGTATTTCTCATTAAAGGTCGCGGCACCGAAAAAAACGAAAAAGAAGGTTGGGACCTGATACGCAAAGCTGCGGGGAACGGTTATAAACCCGCAAGTGCGGCACTTTTGCGTGTCCCAAATTGATTACTTTCAAGTTGCCAACTCAGAGGCAGATAATGACCGTTCGAATTTTTAGTAGTGTACCGCTGTTACTTGCGATCATATTGCTACCCGCTTGTTCGACTCCTCCTCTGCGAATTCAGACGGGTGACGTTCCAGCCGGATCGCTGCGTGTTGCACAAGTGGTTGCGATTGCTAAACGCGAAGATATTATCCAGTCCAAGGACGAGTACAAGGCGATCATCGCTACCGGTGTGGCTGACTCTGATCTGCAAAATGGAAGTGTTGTCGCGGCACGAATTTACTGTTGTGGAGGTGTTAGTGAGACGCTTAGTTCAGAGTATGTCAACAGAATATTTCTGTATGTTCCAAGAAGCTTAGAAGCAGCGGTGGGAGATTTTGTAGAGATCAGGGTTGGGCGTCCACCCGAACAGGGCGACGGTGGACGCCTTAACACCCTCACTCGGGTAGTCGCCCAAATCGGGGACAAACCGGAAAGTTGTTGGTGGGAGCCCAGAGATACTAAACTTTGGCTAAGGTATCCATATTGTGAATGGATGCCAAAAGAAGGCTGGATCAAACAAGAAGGACTTTATCCGGCATGGTTTAAGCCCTCTTCTTGAGCGGTCGGGGACATAGGTAACAAAAAAACTGAGGACATGGGTAACACTATTTCCGCTTTATTCTGTCATATTCATCTTCAAATCAGCATATGGCGTTCATGGAGCTCCACGTTGAGTGTCCGCTATCGGGAGGTCTGACTGTCTCTTATGGGTTAGTTGCAGTCGTTATATTTGGCTATTACTCAATGTCTGCAAAGTGTCGTCTGCCGCCCTGGTCGAACGTCAGCTTCAGAGCAATGAAAATTTTCTATTGCACTAATAATAAAACTGCCCGACAGCGGACGTTGGTGTATTCACACTATCGACACAAAGGAGACTTTACTTGGCGCTATATCGAACGACGGTTATGTGCCCAAGGCTGACATCACAGATTCCCGAAAGCAGTCATTCAGCGCTAGCGTTAACCCGCCAAAAGAGACGCAGCAAAACGATGGTTTCTGTCTAGCGCGGGGTTAAACGGTTGCTAGGCATTGCGCCAAGTAAGCTTGCTTGGGGTGTATCTAATATCTGGCAAATGAATATCATCCCCATGAATTTTGATGCCGTTAAACTTGATACTGAAACTCGTTCTTGGGTCAGGCGGAGGCATTTTAAACTTTATAGCAAAACAATAACTGTGTATCTTTTCAAGATTTATGGATTTCTCCGGAGTCACTTCTTCCGCCAGCGTCAGTGGATTGGCGGGGCTCCACGTTTTAGTGCCGGGCGCCTTGCAAAGTGGGGTTAAAGAGTTGCCAAAATCCAAAGATAGAAAACCTTGGTAGCGTCTTTCCAAATTGTAATAACTTGTTGGAAAGATTTCCTGCCCATCTAGAATTAAAGCAATTTCATTCGGATGAAGCGTCACTTCCTCATTGGCCGTCACAACCAATAATTCGAGAATAAAAAATTCGGGTGTACCTTTCCGGCCAAAGTCGTAACCGTCATAGTATGTAAATGAATATGTGTAATCCTTAGGCTCATACTCTTGACTATCAAAAGGAATCATTAGAATCTCTTGCCCACTATACGTGTTCAAAGCATTTGTTGGCTTCACGATTATAATTGTTTGCCCTATTTCCAGTTTGCCCGCATCCGTAATTCGGAACTTGCCCGAATCCATAGTTGCTTCACTGACAAGGTATCTGTTGACTGCGCTACAACCACACAGGAGTGTGAGAACTAAGGCCGTAAGTAAAGTTTTATAGGTTGGATACCCTGGGCTCTGATTCATTGTGGATACTCCGTCGATACTACTGCTCGCACCTCTGTCCGAATTTGGATGCACAACACTTATTCATATGACTGATCCATCCGGTCACTTGTTAATACTGCGGACAGTATCAATGTCCGTTATTGGGACAAATGCGTCATTACTATTACTTCACTATACGTCAGCTATTGGCACTGACCGGAAGTCTACTCTTCGACATTCACCGCCGCAAAGCAGTCACTGGCAATAAATATTCAGGATTGCCTCAAAGCAGACTCTGACTAAAGGCAGCAGTCGACACATAGCGGCCTACAATATTTCCCAAATCCGGACGCTCGTTTTCACTGAATGTAAGTAACCGGATACTGCACAGTTATAAGGTTTCAATCCGCGGATAATATAGAGGCAAGAATAGTTAAAGTGCCGGTTGGATGGCTTGGATGTTGGATGCCTGCTAGCCTTGTGCAACTCCATAGCTGATCTTCTGGCCACCGTTGAGGGATTTTAAGCTGTTCATGTTGAATGCGGAAATGGGTGCAAACAAGTCTGCGCTGGCCATTTGCAGGAACACAAGGCTTTTTTTACGTCACGGTGACATTGACCGACTTGGCCTTGGGCTTCGCTGATTTGGCCACAGTCACATTGAGCATGCCGTTCTTGAATTCGGCTTTCACGGAGTTTTCATCGGCATCATCCGGCACCCGGAAATTGCGCATGAAGCTGCCGTAGGAACACTCGACACGGTGAAACTTCTTGCCCTTCTCTTCCTTCTCCTGTTTGCGTTCACCCTGGATCGTGAGCATCCCATCCTCGATGGTGACCTTGACATCCTCTTTTTTAACCCCGGGAATTTCACCTTTGATCAGATACGCAGAGTCCGTTTCGCTAATGTCGACAGAAGGTGCCCAGTCGGCTACCGCCAACAATTCTTTGCCCGTTTCGGTGCGAGCCAAAGCCCGCCCGAAGATATGATTCAAGCGGGTGGAAAGATCTTCCAGTTCTCTGACGGGATCCCACTGGAGCAGATTCATGGCGGTTCTCCTTAATAAATTACAGTTACGATTAATGCATTGCTTTACATGCTCCAAACGTATGGTAATGGTTCCGGAACATCATGCTCCGGCTTCTCATGCACTTCTTCATCAACTTGAATTGGCTTGATAACCTTCATATCATGATCTCCCTTTGCCAACATTAGATCTCCGGTCACTTTTGGTTGGGTGACTATTTGTACCATGACATTTCCTTTCAAATATGCAAGCGGATTGCGTCAAGCGGCGGCATAGTTAAACCTGCACCCTTGATAATCACGCAACTGGCGGATAAGTCCATGGCTCCTTTTCAAATACCCCAGATAGATCTCGTGCCTATGGGCAAGTCGACTCACCATTCTGGATACATGGTCGACACAGATTAGTAGCAGCGCGATCAGACCCGCATCAGGTCGCAATTCGGCATTGCGCACTCTGTTCAGTACACCGTCAATTGCATACAGCAAAGCAACGATATGCTCATGCCCACCGAAGTCGGCCATATCTTTGAAGGCCTGTGTGGTGCTTGGGAGTGTACTGGCTATTGCAATATCAGTTGGTGAGTCTTGAAGAAGCAGCAATACATCTTTGATGCCCTGCATTGATTCGGGGACGTAATCGTTGATAAAACCAATCGATATTTTATTGTTATACGTATTTTTCATCGTCGAAAAGTCGTCTTCCTCTCGCCATCAATGGACCTTGATGTCTTCACGGTTATTGAGCATTGCATCGATCTCCGCTTCAGCGGCCAGCCAGTCGGCCAGTGGATCACCTTCCCCAAAGCCGCGGTGCTCGGCGCGAAAATAAGCCGCAACGGAGATCATTTCTTCACGGTCAGTCTTATCCCCAATATCATTGTCAGGGGCGGCAGATTGGGATTTTGCAATCGTTTTGGTTGGGTTTGCAGACGTGCGTGTCATCATTTTCTCCTGAGGAAATAACCAACAATTTCATGAAAAATCATAATCAAGCTATGATGAAACATGTTATTGGGTGAGTCACAGAACCAATAACAAATGCCAATATTATTTCCGTTTTAAACACCGGTCTCTCAAGCTGGTTATGCGAGTGCAAATCTACGGTAGCATTCTAATTTCACAAATATGGGTGAATACATAAGTAGAAATACCTATTTCGCTGAATATAAGAATATTCCATTTCCAAGCAAGGTAATATTTGCTGGAAAGGTGACACGTTGCGGCCTGCTTCGCTCCCGGTATGCTCCAAGCAAACGCAACCACCAAGGATGGGCGCAATCAGGTCTTAAGGTCGTGGTTCGGGGGCTTCCGCGACTATGTGTTAGCGTTACTTCCGGTTACCTTCTGATAGGTCGTTTGGGAAACTGGGGAGAAGTTCTGATGCTTCCGGAAGATAGATTGACTAGTAGCAATTCCCATCCGGGAAAGCCCAACGTCTCCGCGGAAGTGTGCAGACGGATATGACCGCTCGCACTTCCATCCTGCAACAGGTCCAGGGATTATCTCCCTTTAAACTCTGGCTAGCCTCCATTTTCATTTCCATCACGGCTACGGAGATCATCGTCTGCGGCATGGAATTGCTTCTGAAGGGCAATGTAACCTACGATTATTTGTTGACTGGTTTCGTGGCTGCTTTGCTGGTTGCATCCACTGTTGTCGCCGCGTTGGCCTCTCTTTTCAAACGGCTGAAGCTGGAAGCGCAACACAGCCAACAATTGGCCAAGGAACTAACGGATAGCGAGCAACGTGCCAAGCAGGCAATCACGGCATCAGGGCTGGCTTTATGGAACTATGACCTGACGACGGGGAATGTTTATCTGTCGGAAGGCTGGTCGCAACTCCTCGGCGGCGCGCAAGTGCCGACCATCACCACGATAGATGAGCTTACCGGATTGGTCCCGGAGGGAGAACAGGCGGCCGTGAAGGAAGCGATCGTTGCGGCCATGAAAGGACACAACTCTTCCAGTTACCAGATTGAACATCGCGTCAGGAAACTCAACGGCGAATTCATGTGGGTTAGCAGCGAGGGGGCGGTAGTCGAGCGCGACCGGGATGGCCGGACGTTGCGCATGACAGGCATCAATCGTGACATCACCGAACGGAAAAAACTGGAAAAAGAAATTCTGGAGCGGCGGGAGCAAATGGCAGAGTTGCAAACGCTTCAGATCGCCGCCCAGACCGCCGCAGCCATCGCCCATGAATTGAATCAGCCGCTGATGGCCATCGCCTCATATAGCGAGACCGCGCTCATACTGTTGAAAGCCGAAAAGCCCAACCTCGAGAAAGTCCGCAAAACCATCGAGGGCAGCGAACGGCAAACCCACCGTGCCGGGCAATCAATCCGCGAACTGCTCGAATTTTTGAGCACGAAAGAGTTTCCGACCGAGGCATTTGACCTAAACAAGGAAATCCTTGACGTCCTGGACACTGCAAGGTCGGAACACGAATTGCAGTTCCATCCCATGTTCCGGCTGGAAGAGGGGCTACCTTTGGTTCGGGCCAACCGCATCCACGTACAAAGGGTACTGCTCAATCTGCTGCACAACGGTATCGAGGCCATGCAGGAAGTTGGCGTGCCACTGCCTTCCATCACCGTCACAGTGCGCACGATAGAGGATGTAGGTGTTGCTCAAGTGACGATACAGGATAATGGGCCAGGCGTTAAGAATAAGGATTTCCAGCGCCTCTTCGAACCCTTCTTTACCACCAAGGCCAGAGGTATCGGAATGGGACTTGCTATAAGCCGCTCGCTGGTCGAAGCGAATGGCGGCCAGCTCTGGGTTGACCCGCAAGAAGGTCCCGGCGCCACTTTCCACTTTACCTTGCCCTTAGCAATATGAGCGGCCCCATGGTATATGTTGTAGATGACGACGCAGCGGTGCGGGATGCGCTCTCCATGATGCTGGAAGCTGCCGGCTATCTCGTCGCAGCATTTCCAGCTGCCTCTGATTTTCTCGACGCCTGTACTCCCAGTTCCCAAGGATGCATCATTCTTGACGTGGACATGCCCGGCATGGACGGACCAACCTTGCAGGAAGAGATGATCCGGCGCGGCTTGCGACTGCCGGTGATCTTCCTTTCCGGGAAAGGCACCATCCCGGTAACAGTGCGCGCCATCAAGGCAGGCGCGATGGATTTCCTTATCAAGCCGGTGGATGGAACGGTATTACTTGCCCATGTGCAAAAGGCATTAGAGCAGGGTTCACTCCTGCAAAAACAAGCCGAGGCTTATCGTTCCGTCGCCGTGCGGCTGGAAACGCTTACCGAACGCGAGCGGGAAATCATGGCGCTGGCCGTCGCGGGTCATACCAGCAAGGAAATCGCACATCTCCTCAGCATCAGCCACCGGACGGTGGAAATTCACCGCGCTCACATAATGCAAAAGACCGGCGCATCCAACGTGCTGGAACTCGTACGCATCGCCAACGCAGTTGATTCGCGTCAAACACCGTGACAAATGCCGTTCCTGCATACGTACTGATTCTGATTCCATTCCGCGCTGATTTGATGCTACTGTGAAACATTTTTTTATTTCATGAGACAAGGATCATGGCGCTGACTGCTACCGAGAAGCCACAGATAAAAAACGTATTCGAGGCCAATCTTTCACGCCGTTCCGTGCGAACTTATGCGCCGGACGAACTTGACCGCGACACCGTTGCAACATTGTTGGAAGCAGCCGTGCGCGCGCCTACAGCGATGCACGAGGAACCCTGGGCGTTCGTCGTCCTGCAAGACCATGCGCTTTTGCAGCGCTTCTCTGACTTGGTCAACCCGATCTTCATCGAAGAGGTGCGGCACCGCAATGCACATGGAACCAGCCATTCGTTCGATCATTTCACCAAACCTGATTTCAATATTTTCCATGGTGCTCCTGTCTTCATCATCATCTGCGCCAAGCCCTCCAGCCAATTCGTTTCAGCCGACTGCTGGTTGGCGGCAGAGAACTTGTTGCTTGCGTCAAGCGCCATCGGGCTTGGCAGCTGTGTCATCGGTTCTGCGTAGCTGCCCTGAATATTCACAAGGTGAAAACAGAACTCGGCATCCCTGCCGAATATTCAGCTATCGCGCCGATCGTCCTGGGCGTGCCGAGTAGAAAACCCCCCTCCACTTCAAGGAAGGAACCCTTGATTCTTTCCTGGATACAATGAGGCAAATCAGGAACAATCGTGACTGGCCGCTTATGGCACGTAGCGACCGTAGCTCCATGATAACAGCGTGCCGCAAAGCGGTCGCTCATTGCCAATTTAATCCAGGCTGAAGCAATAGACTGCTTTGGCCGAAAAACAGTCAAGCCGGCAATTCGGACCTTGCTGTCGTTGATCACCACAGTTTCTAGCGGGAGCTTTATGCGTGATAACAGCCATTAGCACATCACCGCTGACTTCCGCGACGTACCGAAGGCCGCTATACGCGAAGTTGCATTTGCTGGCCCAAGCTGTTTCCGACATTACTTGGCAAGCAAGCATGCGGCAGTGTGTATTCCGGAGCGCGCAAGTTGCGCAATATGGGGCGCCACGCCCGGCTCATGTCGCCGCAATTCGGATAGTGTGTACCGCAGCATCTCGCTTCCGCGCTGGTGATTCCAGAAGCAGTAGTATGTGCGTCATTGATGCTAGAAGGCTTCAAGCAAGGCGCAGTGGCAGCCGACGCAAGCGCTGCCCAGAGGCGGCAAACACTGCGTTGGCCACGGCCGGTGCAACGACCGGCACTCCGGGCTCCCCGACACCGCCCGGGGACGCCGTGCTGGGAACGATGTGTACTTCCACCTGCGGCATCTCCGCTAGCGTCAGCAGTGGATAATCCTGAAAGCTGGCCTGCACAACGCGGCCCGCTTCAACGCGGATTGCTTCATGCAGTGCAGCAGATAGGCCGAAGGCGACGGCCCCTTCCATCTGTGCGCACACGGCATCCGGCAGTACGGCGACGCCGCAGTCGATCGCACAGGTCACGCGGTTAACCCGAATTGCACCATCCGTTGTGTCCACCTCCGCCACCTGAGCCACGACGCCGTCAAACGATCGATAGACCGCCACGCCACGACCCTGGCCGGAACCCAAAGGAGTGCCCCAGCCCGATTTTGCTGCAGCGAGTTCAAGGACGGCTTGGTGGCGTGGCGCGTCGTTGAGCAACGAGAGACGGTAGTCCAAAGGGTCGCATCCGGCAGCAACGGCCAACTCGTCAACAAAGCATTCGACCGCAAACGCGTTATTCGAGGCGCCCACCGAGCGCCAAGCGCCAGTCGGAAGCACGGAAGCCACCTCCAGGTGCTCCTCGCGCAGATGGGGAATGCCATAGGGAATATCCACGCCCTCCAAGGCAGCTTCGGCGCCAGCGAGGCGAATCAACCAGGCGGCCGGGCGACCGCTACGGTCCAGAGAGGCTTGCAACAACGCGGCATGGGCCGGGCGGTAGAAATCGTGCTGCAGATCGTCAGCACGCGTCCAGACCACTTGCACCGGGGTGCCGACTTTCGCGGATAGTTCGACTGCCTCCGCGACGAAGTCCGTCTGCAGCCGCCGACCGAAGCCGCCGCCGAGGAACTCGGTATGGACGGTCACCTTTTCTTCCGGCAGTCCGGTGAGTTCCGCCGCGACGGCCCGCGTACTCGCTTGATTCTGGGTGCCCGTCCAGATGTCGCAGCGATCTTGGCGCACATGAGCCACACAATTCATCGGCTCAATTGGCGCGTGAGCGAGATAAGGTGTCTGGTAGATCGCCTCGATGACTTGGTTCGCACGCCCGAGTGCGCGTCTGGCGTCGCCCCGCCGCACTGCGACCGCACCGCTGTTTTTCAAAGCGGCAAGCAATTGACGTTCGATGTTCACGCCATCAAGCGAAGCGTTGCGACCTTGAATCCAGTCGATGGCTAGCGATTCGCGCCCGCGCAGCGCCGACCAGAAGTCATCTGCGACTACTGCGATACCGCTGGCTATGGGCAGCACCTCGCGTACACCTTGAATGGCCAGTGCGGCCTTGGCGTCGAACCGTCGCGCTCGGCCGCCAAAGATCGGGCAACGCGCCACGGCGGCCACTTGCATGCCCGGCACCGCAACGTCAATGCCATAGCGCGTGCGACCCAGAGCCATCGCCGGAATTTCCAGGCGCGGTAAGGCTCGGCCAATCAGGCGAAACTCGGCTGGCGACTTGGGCTTTGGGTGGTGCGGCAGCTTGAGTTGCGCGGCAGATTCGGCCAACTCCCCGTAGCTGAACCTCCAGCCGTTTGGCGGATGCACCACCCAGCCGTCTTCTGTGCGGCACTCGGCGACGCCGACATCCCATCGTTTTGCCGCCGCAGCGATCAGCTGTGCCCGCGTCTTCGCCGCGGCGCCTCGCAGACGCACCCACTCGCCGCGAATGCTGCTCGATCCGCCCGTGAACTGGCCACCCCACAGGGCATTCTCGTAGCGCGCATCGACCGGCGCGAATACCGTGCGCACTCGCGACAGATCGATGTCCAGTTCCTCCGCGAAGAGGAGGGCAAGGCCCGTGAGCGCTCCCTGGCCCATCTCGGAGTGGTTTATCATGAGCGTGACGAGGTTGTCGCCGTTTATCCATATCCATTCGTTGAGTGGCACGCCCGCGTCTGCGGGAAGGTCATCGAGCAGTTCTGGTAGATGCAGGGCGCTCTGCGGCAATGTATCTGGCCGCGCCGCCGCATGGACGGCGCGGCGAATGCGTGCATAGGTGCCGCAGCGGCAGTACACACTGCTAAGGGCAGCATCGATCTGCGCATCGTTAGGGTTCGGATGTTTTTCCAGGAGGGCCGCGGTGGCGAGAATCTGTGCCGGCTGACAATAGCCGCACTGGGGCGTCTGCTCAGCGATCCAGGCACGCACCACCGGGTGATTAGCCGACAGGCCTTCGATCGTGACGATCCGGTGCCTGCCAATCTTGCGCAATGGCATCATGCAGGCATGATTCGGTTCGCCGTCGAGCAGCACCAGGCAGGCGCCGCAGACGCCTACGCCGCAGCCGTACTTTGTGCCCTTAAGTCCAAGCTCGTCTCGCAGTACCCAAAGCAGTGGCTTCTCCGGGTCCGCTGCAACGCGATAATCCTTGCCATTGACCGTGAGTGAAATCATGACCTCGGGACGAAATGATCTTGTTCGCCAATACTAGGTCAATTGCAGCGTCTTCGTCTACTACGGTAGCTGTGCGGCCTTGACGTGTCGAGAGCGCGCGCTTTGGGCCCGACAGTTAATATGGAGACCCACGGGTCCGGATATTTTTAATATTGCGACAGGCATTTGTTGTTCTATTGTTTCAATTCTTTTCGGGTTCTTTGCTTGCTTGCCTCGTTATTACGTTATGCAAATGTGGATAAGCGTTTTTATATTATGCTCAGTTTTTTTCCTCAGCTGCTAGCAACGAAGTCCACTTCTTAAGAGGAAGCAGCCATGATTGTCGAACTTTGCGACGGACTGAAAAGGCCGAAAATCGGACACCCGAATCGTTCTTCTACTCGCTGCCTTTTAGTTCTGGGCGGCCTATTGTTGAAAAAATTTCACTGCGTCCAATTCGGGTTGAATACCAGGCACCAGTGGAGAACTGCAGAACATTGACTGAACGTGGAAAACCCGTGCTTTGGATTCAACGGTTGAAGTGAACAGTCTGTGCGGCATTTGCGCGGTTTTCCTCGGACGCCGGGCTGGGGAGTTCATATGTATTGCCACATTCCGATAATCAGAAGTGCGGCAGTCATAACTACGATACAGGCGTAGAAACCCCAACCCCAGAATCGCGTCGACGCGCGAATCTTTAGAGGCTTGAACCATTGATCAGGGATGCCAAACTCGTCCTTTCTTTTCTCGAGCAACTTCTTCTGGTTGAATACCTGCAGGTTGCGATACTTCAGATAATTCTTGTGAGTTTTCCAAAGAATTCCCAGCGTCCATACAGCCAGGATCAGGACAGCGACGCCAATAACGGGCTTTGCAGGACACGACTCGACAGAGCAAATATCGCTTCTGAGAGCGATCAGAGCAGCCGCAATGCCGAAGATAATCGCGACGTAAAATGCCATGACCTTGATCGGCCATGACCTGTTGTGCTCGACCTCGGTGGTCGCTTGCGCAAGAACGTACTTTTGGATATCAGATTCGTCCATAACCGGTCGTCCTCCCTGAAGTTAAATAGACAGCAAAATTGCCCTATATTTTGGGACGCAATTATCGGCATGAAGGCATCATTTGCGCTTCGTGTCCTTGGGCAAATCGACCCGCTTGGTCACGCCGTGTTCGGACAGCAGCACATGGTCGCGCTGCACTTCCTTGACCGTGACGCCGGGCGCAACTTCTGCGTTGGTCCTTACCGCTTGCGGCTTCTTCCCACTCGCCACCAGTATCGCGACGCTGTCTGCCGAATCCCTTGCCACCACCACGCCCGTCAATTGAAAATTGGTGGCAACGACAGTCGAATGTCCCCCCAACAGGCTCGCCGCCGCATCCAGGCTGGGAGTCGGTAGAGTCGACTGAGGTGGCGCCGCAACCGCGCGTAACGGCGGGTTGAATAATTGCATTCCCCAATACGCAGCCGATACGCACAGTGCGATGAACAGCACAAAGCTCGTGATTTGCGGTAAACGTTTCACTGTGCCCTTATCATAACGCCAGAGGAGATAATTTATTAACAAAGTGTTCAAAAACCTAACGAGCGCTGCCAAGACAAGGCGGAAATGTGCGAGAAGCCGGAGTGTACACGTCAGTACATGAGGATTTCGAGCACAATTCGAACGCAATATTGGCTAGCACAGTAGTTTTTAGCACTTTGTTAACGCACTAACTGGTTGATCTCGATAATCGGCATCAACACGGCCAGCACAATCAATAGTACCACCACGCCCATCGCCAGGATCAGCGCCGGTTCCAGCAAACCGGCCAGGGTCATTGCGCGCCGCTCCAAGTCCTGTTCCTGCGCGTTGGCGGCGCGCTCCAGCATCGCTGGCAATTCCCCGGTGGCTTCGCCGGAGCGTATCATGTGGATCAGCATCGCCGGGAAGTGCTTGTGCACGGACAGTGCGCGCGCCAACCCCGCGCCTTCGCGCACGCTGTTGGTGGCTTCTTCGACCTGCGCGCGCATCGCGACGTTGGTCAGCGTGTCGCGGCTGGTCTGCAGCGCGCGCAGGATCGGCACGCCGGAGCCAGTCGTAATTGCTAGGGTACTGGCGAAGCGCGCGGTGTTGAGGCTGCGCTCGAACCGTCCATACAGCGGTGCGTTCAATAACCAGGTATGCCAGCGCATCTTGATCGCTGGGTCTTTCAATGCGCGGCGCCACAAGAATGCCAGCGCGACGGCGACCAACAATACGATCCAGCCGTAATGCCGCACGAAATCCGAAACTCCGAGCATCACCGTGGTCAGGAACGGCAGCTTCTGCTTGGTGTTGACGAACACCGAGACGATCTGCGGCACCACGTAGGTCAGCAGGAAGATCACGATCAGGAATGCCACCACGGTCACGATCGCGGGGTAGGTGAATGCGAGCCTGACCTTTTGCACCAGCGCATTGCGCCGTTCGATGTAGTCGGCCAGCCTCGACAGCACGCGCGCGAGTTGTCCGGTCTGCTCGCCGGATTTCACCAGCGCGCGGTAGATGTCGGCAAAATCCCGCGGATGCTGCGCCAACGCGTCGGACAGCGATGCGCCGCCCATTACTTCGGAGCGTATCGACGCGACCAGGTCGCGCACATAGGTGCGTTCGGCCTGTTCCAGCAGGGCGGAAAACGCCTGTTCCAGCGGCAGGCTCGCTTCGAGCAGGCTGGCCAACTGGCGCGTGAACAGCGCCAGCTCGATCGTGGACAAGCGGTCGCCGAATGCGCTGCGTCTGGCAAATCCCGCCTCGTCGAGTTGGGTTGTGATCGCGTCGACTGTAATCGGCACCAAGCCCTGCGCGCGCAGGTCGGCACGCGCCGCACGCGCGCTGTCGGCGTTGAGCACGCCTTTCTTGCTGGCGCCCGTCGCATCGACGGCTTCGTAGCTAAAGGCGGGCATGCTTAGGAATCTCTGATTAAGTCCTGCATGGCCGCGCATTCGGCTTTGCGGGATGGGATGCAAGAAAGGCGACGACGCGAATGGTGATTCCCTTCGCTAGGAGCCTGACGCCACAGACCGCCCGCAAAACCAATGCCCTTGCGGGTTGCGACAAAAACGGGCGTTCGCGGTGTTGCACTCCTTGGCATCGTAGAATGACTACGACCGGCGTCGCGCGCCTTGCGATCATCCCGTTTTTGTTAGCAACGCGGTTCATGATGGACTTAATCAGAGGTTCCTTAATCTTTCGTGACGCGCAGCAACTCCGCCTGCGTCGTCGTGCCGTCCGCCAGCCAGCGCTCGCCGTCCGCGCGCATCGTGCGCATGCCGTTCTTTTGCGCGGTGGAACGGATGTCGGCCTCCGATGCGCGGTCATGGATCTGTGCGCGGATCTGCTCGGTGGTCAGCAGCAATTCGTAGATGCCGACGCGGCCCTGATAACCGGTATGCCCGCAACGATCGCAACCGGCCTCGACCCAGTATTGGCCTTCGCGGCGCTTGCAATGCGGGCACAGTTTGCGCACCAGACGCTGTGCCACCACGCCGAGCAGCGAAGACGACAGCAGGAAGGGCTCGATGCCCATGTCAAGCAGGCGCGTGACCGCCGCAGCGGAATCGTTGGTGTGTAAAGTCGCCAGTACCAGATGGCCGGTCAGCGAGGATTGCACCGCGATCTGCGCGGTCTCCAGGTCGCGGATCTCGCCGATCATGATGATGTCCGGGTCCTGCCGCAGGATCGCGCGCAGCGCCTTGGCGAAGGTCATGTCGATGCGCGGATTGATTTGGGTCTGGCCGATGCCGTTCAGTTCGTATTCGATCGGGTCTTCGACGGTGAGGATGTTGGTGCGGGTGTCGTTCAGGCGCGACAGCGCTGCATAAAGCGTGGTGGTCTTGCCTGAGCCGGTCGGGCCGGTGACCAGCACGATGCCGTGCGGCTGCGCAATCAGTTTGTCGAATTGCGCCAGTACTTCTGCACTCATGCCCAGTTGCTGCAGATCGAGCCGTCCGGATTCCTTGTCGAGGAGGCGCAGCACTGCGCGTTCGCCGTGTCCGGTGGGCAGTGTGGACACCCGCACGTCGACCGACTTGCCGCCGACGCGCAGCGCGATGCGGCCATCCTGCGGCAGGCGTTTCTCGGCGATGTCGAGCTGTGCCATGATCTTGATGCGCGAGATCAGCGAGGCGTGGATCGCTCTTTTTGGTTTCACCACATCGCGCAGATTGCCGTCGATGCGAAAGCGCACCACAGAGTTCTGTTCGAACGGTTCAATATGGATGTCCGACGCGCCTTCGCGCAAAGCCTGTGTCAGCAGCGCATTGATCATGCGGATCACCGGCGCGTCATCGGCAGAATCGAGCAGGTCCTCGACCGCTGGCATTTCCTGCAGCATTTTGGCAAGATCGAGATCGGATTCATATTCGTCGATGACCTGCGCTGCATCGCCGCCTGAACCTTCATAGGCTTTGGCGATGGCTGCTTCAAGCGCTGCGCGCGGCATTGATTTCAGTTTGATGCGTCCGAAACAGCGGCTGACTTCCGCGATTGCCGTTGGCTTGGTCGCATTCGATATCCAGACCTCGACAGGCCCGCCCGCGGAACCGCTGCGCTGCGCCAGCAGCGCGAAGTTGCGGGCATATGCGTAAGGGAGCAGGCGGTTATCCGATACGGTATCGTCCATCGGATTATTGTGGCGGGGTCGCCGTTGCCGGTGATTGAGGAGCAGCTTCAGGTTTGGAATCTTTTGCAGGGCCTGGTCCGGGCGTAGTGGACAACGGACCGTTATCCAGGCGGTTGAACATCACATTTCCGCTGATCTGGCCATCTTTCAGCGGCGGCAACAGCGGTTCGTCCTTGTCCGGCGAAACATAGGTGTTAGGTTGACCGCTGATCTGCGCATTGCGGATATAGTCGTAGCGGTCCTCGGTCAGATTCATGCTCTGTTCATTGCTGCGGATGATGGTAGGCCGCAGAAACACCATCAGATTGCGTTTGACGTGATTTTGCGTCTTGTAGCGGAACAGGCCGCCTATGAGTGGAATATCGCCCAAGCCGGGTACTTTTTCGACGCTGTTTTGCAGGCTGTCGTCGATCAGGCCGCCCAGCACGATGATCTGCCCGTCATCCACCAGCACGTTGGTGTCGAGCGAGCGCTTGGTCGTGGCGAGTCCGGCCCCCTCGGTGTTTACGGAGTTATCGATGCCCGAGTTTTCCTGGTAGATCGCCAGTTTGACCGTGCCGCCTTGTGAAATCTGCGGCTTCACGCGCAACGTCAAGCCGATGTCCTGGCGCTCGACTGTCTGGAAAGGGTTGACACCCACGGCGCCAGCCGAGGCGGCGGTAGTGTACTGGCCGGTGATGAATGGCACGTTCTGGCCCACGATGATCTTTGCTTCTTCATTGTCGAGCGTGATCAGATTGGGCATGGACAGGATATTTGCGTTGCCATCCGATTCAAGCGCATGGGCCAGCGCTCCGAGGCCGGACTGGTTCATGAGGCCTAGGGTCAGACCGTTGCCCGGCGGCAGCGGCACAGTCCCTGCTGCTCTTGCGACGGCCTGGTTGATCAGGTTGTTGCCCCCTGTGCTGAATCCGGTCAAAAGCCCGACTCGAACATTACTGGTGGGGTCCCCGGACAAGCCGGCCCATTGCACTCCCAATTCGGCCGCTTTGGTAGCCGACACTTCGACGATCAACGATTCGATATACACTTGGGCACGGCGCGCATCGAGCTGGTCGATGACGGTGCGCAAGTCGCGGTAAACAGACTCGCTGGCAGTGATGATCAGCGTGTTGGTCGTTGGATCGGCCTGAATGAAACCGGCCGCTCCGCCGCTCGACAGCGCAGTTTGGGTTGGTGTTGAAGAAAGCCTTGGAGCATTGGAAGCCTGGCTTGAGACAGGCGAAAGCTGGGCTGATGAGTCAGACGTCGAACTGATCATGGAACTGTCCGAGGTCACGACGGCGCGCAAGGTCTGTGCAAGTTTGGCTGCATCGGCATTCCTCAGATAGACCACATGCACGTTTCCCGGTTGGGCGGTGGGTTGATCCAGTTTTGCGATCAGTGTCTTTGCAAGATTGGCGCGCGCTTCGGAAGGCGCCCGCACTACGACCGAATTGGTGCGAGGATAGGCCAGAACGCTGATGCGGCCGGCTTCTGTTCCCGCTGACCCGCCGGTTTCCAGCAGGCGGTTGACCATCACGGCAATATCACTGGCGATCGCATATCGGACAGGAACCACATCCATATCGCTGCTCGAGGGCTCGTCCAGTGCAGCGATGATCTTGCCAAGCCGCATCAGGTTGTCGGCGTAATCGGTGATGACCAGCGTATTGTTGCCGGGGTTGGCGTTGATGGTGTTGTTGGGGGAGATCAATGGACGCAATACCGCCACAAGATTGGCCGCGGACTCAAACTTCAAATGAAATACCTGGGTGGCGATCTGGTCGCCGCGCACCGCGCCTGCCTGTATCGGGCCGGCCTGCAATTTGGCATCCGCCTCGGGCACCACTTTGATATAGCCGTTGCCGGCGACCACCGTGTAGCCGCGCAAACGCAGCACCGAGGTCAACAGCTGAAATGCCTGGGCCTTGGTGAGCGGTTTCTCCGAAACCAGCGTGACCGTACCTTTGACGCGCGGATCGATGATGAACGTGGTATTGGTGTAATCGCCGACCGCGGCGATCACCGACTCGATGTCGGCGTCGACGAAATTGAGTGTGCCGGTATTCGGGACCGTACTTCTGGTGGTGCTTGCTGCCGGTTGTGCGGCGGGAAGATTGTCCGGGCCGGTGATTTCATTGTTGTTGCGCGGTTCTTCCCGGTCGGGGTCCTGTGCTTGAGCCGGTTGCGTGACGGTAGCGGTCAACAGCACCAGGAACGTCACACTCCAAATGCGCAGGATTGCGCGACTTGGTTTCTTGGCCGGCGTTCCATACAGGTGATATTTGAATAGGTTCATTTGAACTCCAGCCCGATGACATCCTTGCCGTCCACTCTGCGGCGCTGTCCCAGCAGATTCAGAAAATTCAACAGCCTTTCTTCTTGTCCGGGTTCGGCTTGCGCTGTACCGGAAAATTGCAGGTGTCCATTGCTTATCATTCCCGATCCGTTTAGCAGCATCGGCCCCTTGAGCGTCTTGAGCTTGACCTCTGCCTGGGTCCCGTTCCAGGTTAGCGCCAGATCGTAGCTTCCCAGCGGTTTTACCGGTGAAAGCCGCGCGCCGAGATCATCTATTTCCAGGTTCATCGTTCCGACCATCCCGATTGTTTCATTCATTTGTGACAATTGCAGCAGATTCCATGACAGGCGCATCTGGCCTGAAGGCTGTATTGTATTCAGCGGCGCGCCCAGCGCGGCCAGACGTTCCGCCGGCACCACCACCACACTCGGGCTTACCTGCCATTGGCGCCAAGTGCCGTTCACGACTATCGGTTGTGCCAGTGACTCTGCATTTTCCAGTTCTGCATGCACACTGCCCAGAATTACCATCGGTGACAGATGCCATGTGAAGCGTCCAGGCAACAGCGGCGTCAGCGCATCGCTGCTGCTTGCTGCGCCGCCCATAAAGGCCGAGCCGCGCCACAATGTGCCACGCGCATCCCCGAGCGTCAAGCGGCCTGCAGTCTGCTTTTCCAGCATGGACGCAACCCAGCTGGCCGGAAAAAAAATCAGCAGGGTGAGCGCGATACTGGCGATTCCTGCCAGCATCCATGCCGCAAAACGCAACATCATTCATTCCTCTGCAGGCGCAATGATATGGTCGCATCAATCACATCGGGTTGACCCAGCGAGACGATTTTGGCATCCGCCACGGAAATCATCGAGGTCTTTTGCATTTCGTCCAGCCAATTCAAAGTGCCGGTAAAGGAAACTGCTGCAAGTTGAACGTTTGTCGAGTCTCCATTCTGCGTAACGCTTTGCACCTTCAGACCGTTGCGGGCCAGTGCAGCCTCGATATTTTGTTTGGACATCGCCATGAATGGTGAAGGAGAAGACCCCATCATCACTCCTGACGCGGGCTTTGCCGGCAGTGCGGCAGCTTCCTTGGCCAACGCCCGCATTTGCGCGACTTGCTGGCGCAGTGCGGGCAGATTGCGGTTCAATCGTTCTCGACCGGCAAGGGCTGGCTCGAACAGGAATGCATAGACCAAGGCTGTGGCAACCACCAGCGCGACCGTGGCAAGCATGGTCCGTTCGCGGGGACTGCGCAGCGCCCAGTATTCCGAGAACGATCGCGTGGATCGATGCAGCAGATTGTTCAGGTTCATTTCGCGCTCTTAATCACCCAGACGACCGATCCAGATGGCCCGGGCGCGAGTTCCAGGGCAAGTTCGTATTTTGACAGCATACTTCTCAACTGCTCGGTCGGTGCTTCACCGCCGGCTTTCAGGCGCACGTACAAGCTGCGATCGTGATAATCAAACGAGTCTATCGCGGTATTTCTTCCCGATGCCGTCACCGTGTTGGACCACGCCTCGCCTAAGGCCTCTGTCAGGGCGATAAAATCGTCCGGTGCCGCCTTGCCTGAATTGTGCTTGGCAATTGCGATCTTCTGCCGCATCTGCGCGAGGGGGTCGATGATAACCGACTCCTTTGGGTAAGCCGATTTGTAGATCTGTGTCATTGCCGCGCGCAGGGAGTCGGCCTCTTTGCTCAAGCGCCACCAATCGATATTCAAACCGGCGGCATTGATGAACAGAACAAGCGTGGCCAGAGCCAGCGGCCAGCGCCAGGTGCGCCAGTCGAATTTTGCAACGGCTTCGATACCTGACCCTGCCATCAGATCAAGAGTCGTGCTGCGCGCGCCGGCTATCCAGCGCGACCAATTATCTGCAGTTACATTGATGAGCTTGCTTAATGCAACACTTTCATTGACCGCTTCCTGATAACAGCGCACCAAAGCTTGCGGGACATACAGCATGATCGGGGCTTCAGGCGCCAAATCGCATAATGTCCGGATCGCAACTTTCGCCGCAGGTTCATCCATTTCATGTGCGAGCGCCAACCCGATGCCGTCATTTTCCGTGAGGCGCAATGTCAAGTCGATCTCGGAATTATGGCCGGCCGCATCCCGATGATCGATCGCGGCTGTCACGCTGCCGGGCTTGCCGGATTGATAGGGCAGGCATAATTGCGCCGGCAATGCCGCGATATGGCGTGCGCCGAAACCAAACAGAGTCCTGGCCAACAGGTCGACCCAGGCGCGCTGCACCACCGCGATGGTGCGCAATTCCCCGGATTCGCCCGCTATGCGCGATAATCCGCCGGCAACCACGACGCATTCGGACGGGTCGGCGATCAGACGTTCTTCAACGAGGTTGGGCAACGCGGCTTTTAATTTTGACGCAGATAGTGGCGGCACCGGCAAACGAAATATCGTGACATCGCTGGCGGCAAGCAGTAGCACTACACGCTGGGATTTTGCGATTGTATCAGACAGGTCCGACAACGATGCCATGCCCTGATGCTCGATCGCGTTTCCTTGCGGCAAGTTGGCGTTTGATACCAGGGCGAATGGACAAGCCAGCACCCGCCAGTTTGGCGCGCCGCCGGCAGCAGCCTTGGACGGTAAGCGGATATAGAGTGTGCTCAAGTGTTCTCGCTCTTAATAGTCCCGTACCCAGATGAGCCTGGTGTTGGCACCGTTGCGTTCAATCAACGCCGCTTCATCCAGTTCGGCCCGGTTCATGCGTACTTTACCATTTACCAGAAAATAATTGGTCTTGACGTCTGCTTCAAGGTTCGATACCGATAAGGAACTGCCAGGCAGCCTCGCGTCAAAGTCGCCAATGTGACGAAAACTGGCTGTATTACGGCTTGCCACCAGCGCGACCGCATCAGCGGGCGTAAGTCCGTCGATTCTGGCCGCCAGTACCTCAGCCGGAGCGGTATTCACATTGATCGGGGTGGCGCGCGGCAGGAAGATCACGAAATCTTTAATCTTGTCCAGCATCTCCGGAGTAAAGCCCGGCACAGCGAGCAAATCATCCACTTGGGTTAGATTCATCGGCAGGGAACCGGACCGATTTTCTCCGGTTTCATTGTCGTTTGCGGGTTTTTTTTGCGCGGCCGCCATCATGTTGGCTGTTGCCTGCGCCAAAGCCGGATCCAGATGAGCATTCTGCAGCAATTGCGCGAAAGCGGCCACCTCGTCGGGATTGATCGTACCGTCGGGGCACAGATTGGTCAGGTTGTAGCGTGCCTGTGCATCGGTGATGCTGCCAGACAAGGTTGCATCCGCGGCATCGGCATTATTCTGGCCATCATCTACATATTGGTCGAGCCGTGTTTCCGCGAGCGGCACCGCCCAGGGTTCATCCAGGGTATCGACACTTGAATACTTTGCATCTTCGCGCAGGATCAGGCGGGCCCAATCAAGTGCGCCGCGCAAGATCCATTGCTTTTGCAACTGCAGGCGTTGATTTTCGATCGAGCGCACCTGTACTTGCTGTTGCCAGAAAAGGCTGGCAACGATGGTGATCGCCAGCGTAGTCAGCAACAGCGCGATGATCACGGCAACACCGTGCTGTTTTTTGCGCAAAGCCGGAAGCGCTTTCACACTGCACCCAGCAGGAATATCTTCAACAAGACGGCGTCATGTCCGCGAAGTTGCATCGTGATTTCCAGCCCTGTGGGTGTCAGCTGGAGGGTGGCAGGGTTGGCGGCAAAGGCAAATACATCGCTCCCCGCGCGCCAGGCGCCATTTATCCAGAGCCGCATTTTCATGCCAGTCACATTCGATTTCAGTCTCACGCCCTGATTTGAATCAGTATCGTTAACGGCATTCCTCCACAGATTATCCAGCTCGATTAAGTCGCGTGTTGCTGCTGATTCGCGGCGTATCAGTACTCCGTCATCGATCCGATAGCTGATGACTTGCAGACGGGAAGGCTGATTCTCCGCATAAACAACGCGCACCAATGTGAGTCTTTCTTGGCCAACCATCAGCGGAGTCCTGCCAGGCAGGACGGATAGGCTGGCCAGATGCTCGCAATCGCTCTGTAACTGGGCGAACGCAAGTTGCATTCCCCGTGTTTGTTCAAGGTCGTTGGTCAGCGCGACACGTGCCCGCACGATGCTGTCCAGTCCGCGCCAGCCAAGCACCGCGACAAACCCCAGTACGCTGATGGCGACCAGCAATTCAATCAGGGTCAATCCCCGCTGACGGGACTTGGCCGCGGGAACGGGTTTTTGCCTGTTACCCATTGGAAACGACTTGGGCCAGTTTGATGATGCGCCGATCGGCATTCTCAGCGTCAAAGACACTGACCTCGACACGGCGAAAAAACGGGTTTGGCGTTGAGAAAACGTTTTCTTCGCACACCAGATTCAATTCGCCTTGCGGGCAATTGAATCTGCGCTGGCCCAGTGCCGGCCATTCATGTGCCAGACGTATCTGTGACAGCCGGTTTTCGGCAGACCACGTTGCCATCATCGAAGCACGCAAGTCACTGCTGTTTTGCGTCAGGCTTCCAACGGCGCGAAGGCTGGCACCCAAAGCAGTGCCGACTATGACCAGCGCCACCAGCACTTCGAGCAAAGTGAAGCCGGCGCTGCGAGGCATGGATCGGAGGGCTTTGAACCTCATTTTATTCCACCGCGAAGTGCCCGATACCGTCGGCGTGGATCGCTACTTTGTCATCGCCGGCCGCGAGCGTCAGGATAAAAGGGATGCCGACCGGTTCGCGGCCGAAGATGATACGCAGGGGAGTGGTTTGTTCCGCTGTAGGGGGGTTGACTGAAAATATTACCGGGGACCGTTTGAATTTGCGTTCACGAAACATGTCGTCCTGCTGTAGCGCTTGCCATTTGTTGTCTTCGAATAGCAGGAAGCGATAGCGATCGGTTTCCGCTTCGAATGCAATAGGGCGGTTGCGCACGATCGCCTCGTCGCGTGCGAGTTGCAGCAACAGCGAGATCCTTTGCGCGTCGTTCTGCAATTCCTGGCGCTTGCTCGGCAGCGCATTGAATGACACTGCCCCGAGCGTGATGCCGACAATCACTAACACAACCAACAACTCAAGCAATGTGAAGCCGCGGGGCAAACATTGGCGAGTTACCTGCCGTAGAGCGAGCACAGGATGATGCGAAGCAAACGTGATTACAGATCCCACGAGCCGATATCGGCATCGTTGCCGACACCTCCCGGCTGACCGTCTGCACCCAACGAGAACACATCGATTTCACCCTTGATGCCGGGATACAGATACTGGTAGGGATTGCCCCACGGGTCTTTCGGAAGTTTGTCGAGATAACCACCGGCCTTCCAGCCATCGGCCGCGGGCCCTGAAGTCGGCTTGGTAATCAGCGCCCGCAGACCCTGCTCGGTGGTCGGATAACGCTGATTGTCGAGCTTGTACAATTTGAGCGCCTGCATCACCGTGGCGATATCCTGCTTGGCTGCGATGATGCGCGCGTCATCGGTACGCCCCATCAACTTGGGAACGATCAACGCGGCCAGGATGCCCATGATGACCACCACCACCATGATCTCAATCAGGGTGAAGCCGCGTGCAGTTCTGCAAGACAATCCCCGGCGGGCGGTAGAGTCTAAGGAATTATTCATAGGGATATGTTTTATATGTGACGAAGAAAATGCAATTATAAGGCCAAAGCCGAACTCATAATCATTGTCATTTGGCCGGATTGAATGAGGAACTGGATTGCCGACGGTGATCGAACGCATGTAATGAATTGTAAATTCCTTAAGTAACACTATAATGATGGGCCTTCAGCAGTATCGCTAATCAAGACTGTAGAGCCTTCTTTGGCGGCAAGTTGAACGAAATGCGATAGGGCCTTGCAGAATTTAGAGTGCGGCATTGCCGCACTTTGCATTTTTGATAAAGAAGATATGCCAGTAAATATTACTTTGCCAGACGGTTCGCGGCGCAGCTTTCCTCAACCGGTGACCGTCGCCGACGTTGCGCAGAGCATCGGCGCGGGTTTGGCGCGCGCCGCGCTTGCCGGCAAGGTTGACGGCCGATTGGTGGATACCTCGTATTTGATCGAGCAGGATGCAGCGCTGGCCATCATCACCGACAAGGATGCGGAAGGCGTGGAGATCATCCGTCACTCCACCGCGCATTTGCTCGCCTATGCGGTCAAGGAACTGTTTCCCGAAGCGCAGGTGACCATCGGTCCGGTGATCGAAAACGGCTTCTACTACGATTTTTCTTATCATCGTCCTTTCACGCCGGAAGATCTGGCTGCAATCGAGAAGCGCATGACGGAACTGGCCAAGCGGGACATCCCGGTGACGCGCAAGGTGCTGCCGCGCGACGAAGCGGTGGAGTATTTCAAGGGCATCAAAGAGCACTACAAAGCGGAGATCATTGCCTCGATACCCGAAGGCGAAGAAGTGTCGCTGTATACCGAGGGTGACTTCACCGACCTGTGCCGGGGGCCGCATGTACCGTCGACGGGCAAGCTGAAGGCCTTCAAGCTGATGAAGCTGGCCGGAGCGTATTGGCGTGGCGATTCGAAGAATGAGATGTTGCAGCGGATCTACGGTACCGCATGGGCGAAGAAGGAAGAGTTGGACGTTTACCTACATCAGATCGAGGAGGCAGAGAAACGCGACCACCGCAAACTGGGCAAGCAACTGGAATTGTTCCATATGCAGGACTCATCACCGGGGATGGTGTTCTGGCATCCCAAGGGTTGGACTTTGTGGCAGGAGGTCGAGCAATACATGCGCCGCAAATTCATCGAGCACGGCTATCAGGAAGTGCGCACACCGACCATCATGGATCGCGTGCTGTGGGAAAAATCCGGCCACTGGGAGAACTATCACGACAACATGTTCACTACCGCTTCGGAAAATCGCGACTATGCCGTGAAACCGATGAACTGTCCGGGACATGTACAGATCTTCAACCATGGCCTGCACAGCTACCGCGACCTGCCGTTGCGGCTAGCCGAATTCGGTTCCTGCCACCGCAACGAGACATCCGGCTCGCTACACGGCCTGATGCGGGTGCGCGGCTTCACCCAGGACGATGCCCATATTTTCTGTACCGAAGAGCAGGTGCAGTCTGAGGTGTCGAAGTTCATTGTGATGTTGAACGAGGTGTATCGCGATTTCGGTTTCAACGAGGTGCTGGTCAAGTTGTCCACTCGCCCGGAAAAACGGGTCGGCTCGGATGAGACCTGGGACAAGGCCGAAGAAGGGTTGGCTTCTGCCATGAAGCAAAATGGCCTGGCCTATGATGTCCTGCCGGGCGAGGGTGCGTTCTACGGGCCCAAGGTCGAATTCACGTTGAAGGACAGTCTTGGACGGTTGTGGCAATGCGGCACGATACAACTGGATTTCAACCTGCCGGTGCGTTTGGGAGCGGAGTTCGTCGATGAGGACAACAGCCGCAAACCCCCGGTGATGCTGCATCGCGCCATTCTGGGTTCGATGGAACGCTTTATCGGAATATTGATTGAACACCATGCCGGCGCATTCCCTATGTGGCTGTCTCCGGTGCAGGTCGTGCTGATGAATATCTCGCAGGCGCAGGAGGAATATACGACTCGGATTGGGCAACAATTGAGGGCGGCCGGGCTGCGTGTACAGATGGATTTGCGAAATGAGAAGATTACCTATAAAATACGCGAACATAGCCTGCAAAAATTACCTTATCAGCTGATTGTCGGCGATAAGGAAGTGGCAGGAAAATTGGTGGCCGTGCGTACCCGCAGTGGCGAAGATCTAGGACAGATGACGTTGGAAGTTCTGCTGCAACGTTTGAAGACCGAAATCAACAGCGGGTAGCGCGGCTTAAGTATTGTCCAAGCGGAGATATTGCAATAGCACAAGATAAATCGCAGCGCCTGAATGAGATGATTACCGCACCGCAGGTGCGACTCATTGGTGTAGAAAAAGAACCACTCGGGATAGTAACCATCGCAGAAGCATTGCGCATGGCGAATGAAGCGGATTTGGATTTGGTCGAGATTTCACCGTTGGCGGATCCGCCGGTCTGCCGCATCATGGATATCGGCAAGTTCAAATATGCCGAGAGCAAGAAGCTGCACGAAGCCAAGCTTAAGCAGAAACAGGTCCAGATCAAGGAAATCAAGTTTCGTCCGAACACGGATGAAGGTGATTACAACATCAAGCTGCGAAACTTGATCAAGTTTTTGAGTGAGGGCGACAAAACCAAAGTCACGCTGCGTTTTCGCGGACGCGAGATGGCCCACCAGGAAATCGGCATGCGGTTGATCGAGCGTGTCAGGGGAGATCTGGAAGAATATGGCGTGGTCGAGCAGTTCCCGAAGATGGAAGGTCGCCAGATGGTGATGGTGCTGTCGCCAAAACCTAAGAAGAAAGAAAAAGAAACCAAGGACGCCAAGAATACAAAAGTAGTCAAGGAACCCAAGGCTCAGGTCGTTAAGGAAGCCAAGGTTGCCAAGGAAGCATAAGCAGTAGTTGTCGCGACAGCAACGGGACGGTCGAGACGATGCGAAACCAGTCCCGATTAAAAGTGGTGTTCGGGTATCAAGCTTTTCCACAGGAAAACACCCGCCACCATAACTTGATAAGGAAGAGTCATGCCCAAGATGAAAACCAAAAGCGGGGCGGCCAAGCGGTTCAAGGTTCGCGCCGGCGGTAGCGTCAAGCGCTCACAAGCGTTCAAACGTCATATCCTGACCAAGAAGACCACCAAGAGCAAACGTCAACTGCGCGGCACTGCGGAAGTCCATGCAACCAACAAAGCATCGGTTCACGCCATGATGCCTTACGCATAAGGAGCAGAGCATGCCAAGAGTAAAACGTGGAGTAACAGCACGCGCGAGTCACAAGAAGGTTCTTGACCTGGCCAAGGGTTATCGCGGTCGTCGCAAGAACGTCTACCGCATCGCCAAACAGGCGGTGATGAAGGCCGGGCAATATGCCTATCGCGATCGCCGCCAGAAGAAGCGCCAGTTCCGCACCTTGTGGATCGCACGTATCAACGCAGCGGCTCGCGAGCAAGGAATGAGTTACAGCGTATTCATGAACGGGCTCAAGAAAGCAGACATTCAGGTTGACCGCAAGGTCTTGTCGGATATCGCAGTATTCGACAAGCCGGCATTTGCGCAATTCGTAGCGCAAGCCAAAGCCAGCCTCGGCGTCTAAGACATACGGTCGAATAAAAAGGAGGCGCCAAGCCTCCTTTTTTGTTTGTATGCTCTTATTCAGTTTCTGTGTGCGTATTTCAGGTGTCAGGGATGGAAGAACTCCAACAAATTCTCGATGAGGCGCTCAAGCAGTTCGCCGGGATCCGTGACGAAGCTGAGTTAGAGCAGGTCAAAGCCCGGTTCTTGGGCAAGGATGGCAAACTGACCGTATTGCTTAAAGGGTTGGGAAAGTTATCCGCGGAGGAGCGTCCCGCTGTGGGCGTGCGTATAAATCAAGTCAAACAAAGCGTCGAAGCAGCATTGCAACAGCGCCGCGATTCGCTTCAAAAGAACATGCTGGCGCAAAAACTTGCGGCAGAATCGCTGGATGTCACCTTGCCCGGACGAGGGATGGGTACGGGCGGATTGCATCCCGTCACACGCACACTCGAACGCATCGAACAACTTTTCCGTTCGCTGGGTTTCTCGACTGCGTCGGGGCCTGAGATCGAACGCGATTTTTACAACTTTACCGCGCTGAACATTCCGGAAAACCACCCTGCGCGCGCAATGCACGATACCTTTTACATCGATCCGCAGCACGTTTTGCGCACGCATACTTCACCGGTGCAAGTACGCTATATGGAAGCCCATCAGCCGCCGTTGAAAATCATTTCATCCGGACGCGTTTACCGTGTCGATTCCGATGCCACACATTCGCCCATGTTCCATCAGGTCGAAGGTTTGTGGGTGGATGAAGAGATCAGCTTTGCCAACCTCAAGGGTGTGGTGCGGGATTTTTTACAGCGATTTTTCGAGCAAGATGATCTGCGGGTACGCTTCCGCCCCTCGTTTTTCCCGTTTACCGAGCCGTCCGCTGAAGTCGACATGAGTTGGAACGGCGGTTGGCTGGAAATTGGGGGGTGCGGCATGGTACATCCCAACGTGCTGAAACAAGTCAATATCGACAGTGAAAAGTATCTCGGATTTGCATTTGGTTTGGGTGTTGAACGCTTGGCGATGTTGCGTTACGGCGTGAACGATTTGCGCCTGTTCTACGAAAGTGATTTACGATTTTTAAAACAATTCAATTGATTATAAAGTAAAGTTAAGTAATAAGTTTAACTTATAACCATGAAATTCTCAGAAAATTGGTTAAGGACATGGGTCGACCCCGACCTTTGCAGCGAAGCTTTGGCAGATGTTCTGACGATGGCCGGTCTTGAAGTCGAGTCTATGGAGCCGGTCGCCCCGGCGTTCAAGGACGTGACGGTCGCTGAAGTGCTCGAAGCGGTCAGACATCCCAATGCAGACTGGCTGAGTGTGTGCAAGGTGAATGTCGGGGAGGCGCAGCCGCTGACTATCGTATGCGGTGCGGCGAATGTCGCGGCTGGCGTGAAAGTGCCATGCGCGCGTATCGGCGCTGTGCTGCCGCCAAACAGCGACAATGAAAATGGCTTTATCATCAAGCAGGCCAAGGTGCGCAGCGTTGAATCGTTCGGCATGCTGTGCTCGGCCAGGGAACTGGGCTTGGCTATGGAAAGCGAAGGCTTGTGGTTATTGCCCGGAGATGCGCCGGTGGGGCAAGACCTGCGCGAATATCTGGAACTGGACGACAAATTATTCACTTTGAAACTTACGCCGAATCGCAGTGACTGCTCCGGCATGGTTGGCGTGGCTCGCGAAGTCGCAGCATCGACCGGCAGTGTGCTCAGGCCCCTGGATATCCAGACACAGCCAATCACCTTGAACGAGAAGCTGGCTATCAAGGTGACCGATATGCAGGCTTGCCCGTTGTACTGTGGCCGGCTTGTTCGCGGCGTGAATGCTGCTGCAATCACGCCGGCTTGGATGCTGCGGAGATTGGAGCGCGGCGGACTTCGCGGCATCAACGCGGCGGTAGACATCACCAACTACGTGATGCTGGAAATGGGCCAGCCTCTGCACGCCTTCGATGCAGCGAAACTGTCCGGCGGGATTACTGTGCGCAAGGCGCACGAAGGAGAGTCTCTGACCTTGCTCAACGGACAGGCTGTGGTGCTTGACGAAGCGATATTGGTGATTGCCGACGACTCGCGGGTGTTGGCACTGGCTGGCATCATGGGGGGGCAGGGAAGCGGCGTGGAAACGAGCACTCAGGATGTATTTCTGGAGAGTGCATTCTTCCACCCCGATGAAATTGTCGGCAAAGCGCGCCGTTTCGGCTTGGCGACCGACTCTTCGTTCCGATTCGAGCGCGGTGTGGATTTTGGCGCGACTCGACAGGCACTGGAACGCGCCACGCAATTGATGCTGGGAATCTGTGGCGGCAGTGCCGGTGAGGTCAGCGAAGTGCGGGGTAAATTGCCGGAACGCCTGCCGATCACATTACGCCGATCGCGTGCCGCAAGGGTGCTTGGCATAACACTGGACAACAATCATATCGCGGGTCTGTTGAGGCGACTGCAATTTGAATTTGTGGCGAATGGCGATGATTACCGCGTCACACCGCCGAGTTTTCGCTTCGATCTGTCCATGGAAGCCGATCTGATTGAAGAACTGGCGCGCCTGCACGGTTACGACAATATTCCCGCGCTGGCACCGCAAGCCGCCTTGACCATATTGCCATACAGCGAGTTGCAGCGCCCGTTGGCGCACATCCGGAAAACGCTGGTCGCGCGCGACTACCACGAGATCGTGAGTTATGCCTTTGTCGATGCGCAAATCGAGCGGGAGCTTTGCGGAAACGACAGTCCTGTCGCGCTGAAAAATCCGATCGCCAGCAATCTGGCCGTGATGCGCAGCAGCCTGATAAGCGGGTTGATCAGCGCGCTGCGTTTCAATCTTAATCGCAAGCAAGGACGTGTGCGACTGTTCGAAGCGGGAGCTTGTTTTGCGAAGTCCGGCCATGAATATATTCAAAGCCAGCGGCTATCCGGGTTGGCCTATGGAGACGCCCAGCCAGAACAATGGGGTATAAACGCCAAGACTGTGGACTTTTACGATGTAAAAGCGGATGTCGACGCATTGTTTGCACCCCGGACGCTACGATATGTTGCCGCAATCCATCCGGCCTTGCATCCGGGTCGTTCAGCGCAGATTTATTGCGGCGAATCGCTGGTTGGCTGGATTGGTGAACTGCACCCGCAATGGCAGCAGCAATATGATATCGATCAGGCCTGTGTATGGTTCGAAATTGACTTGGGTACGTTAACACAGGCCAAGGTGCCGCGATTGAAGGAAATTGCCAAATTTTTGCCGGCACGCCGTGATCTGGCGGTAGTGGTGGACGAGGAGGTAACCGTTCAAATACTGCTGGATGCCATGCAACAGGCTTCTGCGCCGTACGTAGTAGAAATAGGTCTGTTCGATCTGTACCGCGGCAAGGGGGTGGAGCATGGTAAAAAAAGCCTTGCATTCCGTGTGTTATTGCAAGATACTCAGAAAACACTCACGGAATCGGATATAGAGGCCAGCTTAAAATATTTAGTCGCTGCTTTGGCAATGCACGGCGCGCAGTTGCGTACATAATTAACGCTTTGAAATCAACAATAAGGAAGAGATATGACATCCACATTAACAAAAGCTGAACTGGCGGATCTTCTGTTCGCAAAAGTGGGCCTCAATAAACGCGAAGCCAAAGATATGGTGGAGGCATTTTTCGAGGAAATTCGTTTGCAACTGGAACGAGGCGAGAGTGTAAAACTGTCCGGTTTCGGGAATTTTCAGTTGCGTGACAAACCGCAGCGTCCGGGACGCAACCCCAAGACCGGAGAAGAGATTCCGATCACCGCTCGCAGAGTAGTGACATTTCATCCCAGCCAAAAATTGAAAACCATGGTGGAAAAGTCCTATCATGGAAAACCACAAGCCTAACTCGGAACTTCCTCCGATACCCGCCAAGCGCTATTTCACCATCGGTGAAGTCAGCGAATTGTGCGGGGTCAAGGCGCATGTTTTGCGCTACTGGGAACAGGAATTCACCCAGCTCAAGCCGGTCAAGCGCAGCGGCAACCGGCGATATTATCAGCACCATGAAGTGATGCTGATACGCAGGATCCGCGATCTGTTGTACGGCCAAGGATTCACAATCAGCGGTGCGCGCAATCTTCTGGAGAATCCGAACCAGCCGGAAAGCCGTACGGCCCAGCCAGCATCAGCAATGAATGTTTCAGTATTGCGCCGTGAAATCAAGGAGATTGTTTCGTTGCTCAGCACATGATTTGAGTCTTTTCAGTGCAAATACTTGTTCCTGCTATTCTTTCTGGACTTGTCCTACAAACAGGATTTCTCTAAAACTGCGGTTCAGTTCTTTGCTGTAGAATCCGCTCATGATTACCCCTTTGCTGTAGCCGACCAAGTCCCCCGGCTTGATCTCTAGCTTGGTCCCGGCCAGCCAAATGACTTCCTGTTTATCATTGACCACTTCCAGGTAAGTATAAGCAGTTGCCTGTAGAACAGTTCTTACCATTCCATGGTTGGGCAAACTGGCCTGATTCTCTTTGTTTGCCAGTTTGGTCTTATATGCCTGTGCGTCCTTTTCACCACCCCAATAACCAAAATCTGCAGTTGCATTGACAGTGGCATACTCCACGCTGGACAGATAACTATCGCGATTGGATCCGCCGATCACGTAGATCCAGTCCTTGTATTCAACCACGCTGAACATGCCACGTGGCACCGTGAGCGGGGTGGTCATTTCCCAGGCGGATAATTTTCCGTCAGCATTCACCTTGCTTTTTTCCACGCTATCCAGGAATTCCAATCCGGTAAGGCCGCCAAGCGCATAGAGATAATCGCCGTGAGAGACTGTGGCCAATCCGTAACGTCCGATATTCAGCGGTTCGGTCATTTTCCAGTCGCGTTTTTCCTCATCACCCAGAGGGGACCATTCAACGTCGGTAATGCCAACGCCTTTGTCCTGATCATGGCCGCCGATTACATAGGCAGATGACCCCCATTTTCTTACTCCATCCACATAACTGGGTATCAGCAGGGTTTTATTTTCAAGTTGCCATTCTCCCAGACTGCCATCTGGTAAAAAATCGGCGTGTTCGACCGAATCAAGTAGGACCCCGCCAAAGCCGCCAAATACATAGAGTGTCTTATCCGTCGCAATGAGCTTGCTGCAACGGCGCCGAACCAGCATTTCATTTTTCTCGGTTTCCCACGGACCCAAAGTACCGTCGGGCAATATGCGGGCACGTTCGGCAGTCTTGAGCAGATTATGCCCGTTCGGACCATTTCCTCCGCCGGATACGTAAATTGAACCATTGTGCACGACTGCGTCGATAAAGCCGCGCGGTTCGTTCAATTTGGGCCCGGCTTGCCATTTATCCAACGATCCGTCCTTGTTTACTCTGGCATATTCAGTCGTGTCGAGAAAGTCCTTGCCATCGACGCCGCCAATCAAATAGAGCGTGTCATTGACCGCCACTACAGCCGCCCCTGCGCGCGGGATGGTAAGTGGAGCGGTTTCTTTCCAATCAGGGATCCAAAGCTTGTTTTGAGTGGCACATGCTGACAAGGTGCACAGCAACGCCAAGATTGCTAATTTGTTCATAAACAATTCTTTCAGTTTGATTTAAATCAGGCTCAATTGCATGAGCAGCCGGGAAACCTGGTTGAAAACCGCTCCGGACCGACATGATACACATCAAACGCGGCTTGGTCTGCCGAGTTCTTCTGCTATGGGGCTATTTGCATTCCGAACTAAGTTGGACTAAACTAGTCCTAGTTAGGCGAGGTGGCATTATGTTGCGTTTGAGTAAATTGGCAGATTACGGCAGTCAGGTCATGGCCTATATGGCTCGTGACGGAATTGTGCACAGTGCGAGTGAAGTGGCTAACGGATTGGGGATGACTCCAACCACGGTGAGCAAGATTCTCAAAATGCTGGCACGCGAAAACCTGGTCGCCTCTGTACTGGGTGCAAAGGGTGGTTATATGCTGACGCGCCACCCCAGCGAAATATCGCTCGCCGAAATTATCTATGCGATGGATGGCCCGATCTCGATCACCGAGTGTAGCGGAACATCGATATGTGCGCGCGAGTCGACGTGCTCGACCAGAAACAATTGGCAGGGGATAAACCACATCATCCATGATGCACTCAACAAAGTGAATCTTGCCGAAATGATCGCACCCAAGCCACAGGTGGTGGATGTGAGTGCAATCCGTGCTCGCGGGATATTGGTATGAAATTTTATTGGAGATATACATGGCAATTACATTGACTGAATCGGCGGCAATACACATCCGCCAGCAAATCGAGAAAAGTGGCAACGGTGTCGGGTTACGACTCGGAGTGAAAAAAGCCGGGTGTAGCGGTTTTGCCTATACTTTCGATATTGCCGATCAGGTGCGGGAAAACGACACAGTCTTCGAGAGTTTTGGTGCGAAAGTATTGGTGGATGCCGAGAGTTTACCGCTCCTCGAGGGCACAGAACTCCAGTATGTCAAGGAGGGGTTGGGACATGTGTTCAAATTCATTAATCCCAACGTCAAGAACCAGTGCGGGTGCGGCGAAAGTTTTGCGGTTTGAGGATTACCTATGAGCACAGCACTGCATAATCTCGTCAATCAGCCATACAAACACGGATTTGTGACCGAGATCGAAACCGACGCGGTTCCGAAAGGCTTGAGCGAGGAAGTAATACGCCAAATTTCGAAAATGAAAGGGGAACCGGAATGGTTGCTCGGATTTCGACTGGATGCTTACAAGCACTGGCTAACGATGGCGGAGCCGGCATGGGCGAACGTGAGTCACCCCAGGATAGATTTCCAGGACATCATCTATTTCGCGCAGCCCAAACCCAAGAAACAGCTTGCGAGCATGGATGAAGTCGATCCTGAACTGCGGCGCACCTTCGAAAAACTCGGCGTGCCGTTGCATGAGCAAAAAATCATGGCAGGTGTCGCCGTCGACGTGATTTTTGACAGCGTGTCGGTGACCACGACTTACAAGGCCAAGCTGGCCGAGGTCGGGATCGTTTTCTGTTCGTTCTCCGAGGCAGTTCGCGAGCACCCCGAACTGGTGAAGCAGTATCTGGGCAGTGTCGTGCCGCCCGGGGACAATTTTTATGCCGCGCTGAATTCGGCAGTGTTCACCGACGGATCATTCTGCTTCATTCCCAAGGGCGTCAAGTGTCCGATGGATCTGTCCACTTATTTCAGGATCAACACCGAAGGGTCCGGCCAGTTCGAACGCACGCTGATCATCGCCGAGGAAGGAAGCTCTGTGAGTTATCTCGAAGGCTGTACCGCGCCGCAATTCGATACCAACCAACTGCATGCAGCGGTGGTCGAACTGATCGCGCTGGACAATGCGGACATCAAATATTCCACGGTTCAGAACTGGTATGCGGGCGACGAGAACGGCAAAGGCGGAATCTACAATTTCGTTACCAAGCGTGGCCTGTGCAAAGGCGTCCATTCGAAGATTTCCTGGACCCAGGTCGAAACCGGTTCGGCGATCACCTGGAAGTATCCCAGTTGCGTGTTGCTGGGCGACAACTCCGCCGGTGAATTCTATTCGGTGGCGCTGACCAATCACCTGCAGCAGGCCGATACCGGCACGAAAATGGTCCATGTCGGCAAGAATACCAGAAGCAAGATCATCTCAAAGGGCATATCTGCAGGGCGCTCCAACAACAGCTATCGCGGCCTGGTCAAGGTTGGCAACCGTGCAATCGGGGCGAGGAACTATTCGCAGTGTGATTCGATGCTGATCGGCGACCGTTGCATGGCTAACACTTTTCCCACCATAGACGTACAGAACACCACGGCAACGATAGAACACGAGGCATCGACGTCGAAGATCGGCGAAGACCAGATGTTCTTCTTCGCGCAACGCGGGATCGGCTCGGAAGAAGCGATCTCGATGATCATCAACGGCTTTTGCAAGGATGTATTCGTGCATCTGCCGATGGAATTTGCGGTCGAGGCAACCAAGTTGCTCGGCATGAAACTTGAAGGGAGTGTAGGGTGATCAACAAAGGCAGCAAGATATTGTTGGAAGTTAAGCATCTCAAGGCTGCAGTTGCCGGAGTGGCTGGAAGCGAAATCCTGAAAGGGGTCGATCTCACCGTGCGCGCCGGAGAAGTGCATGCCATCATGGGTATCAATGGCTCTGGCAAGAGTACCTTCTCCAAAGTGCTGGCAGGGCACCCCGACTATGCTGTTACCGGTGGCACGGCCAGCTTCGAAGGCAAAGACCTGTTCGCACTCGAACCGGAGGAGCGTGCCAGGGCGGGGCTATTCCTGGCGTTCCAGTATCCAGTGGAGATTCCCGGCGTGTCCAACAGCGCCTTGCTGCGCCTTGCCTACAAC